>JACCDM011391357.1_pt1 | contig 39789 bp, 30 predicted proteins | sample 7445851 | NCBI WGS metagenome assembly JACCDM01 (sample SAMN15323438, study PRJNA562643) | freshwater metagenome | isolation source: river surface water | place: USA:Blue River Watershed | collected 2017-08-16
GGCCAAGATTTGATTAAGTTACTCCAACATCATTCTGGCCTTTCTTATTTGCGTCTTTCGCAAGATGGAACGCCGAGCCATCCTCTTTACTTGCCGTCGGATCTGACTCCTCAACCTTACTAAATCTGCATTAGTGACACCAGTGGTGACACAAATATCTAAACCTTGAAGTCCAACTGTTGCAAAAATTGTACCAGTTCAAAAAGCAAATATGAGCAAACTGCATATTTAGGGTAAAATGCCCACAGGATTTTAACCAAATCATTGATTCTAGTGATCTGAAGTCACTTTTTCATTTCCAGAAATCCTTTTTGAAGCAACGACATCTGGAGGCTGTCCAAATTCTTGCTATTTATCCGATTTTCCTTAAAATTCTCACTTAGTTGTAAAACACGCTTTTTATCAAAGTAAATCAAGCTTTGTCTGAGCAATTTCAAAACATATAACTTTACAAATTTGTGAGCACTAACAGCGATATCATAACAGTTAAAGAATTGGCCAACTATTTAAAAATAGCGGAAAAAACGGCTTATCGCCTTGTTTTAGATAAAAAGATTCCGGGTTTTAAAGTTGGTGGCGCTTGGAGATTGCGTAAAAAAGAAATTGATGAGTGGATCGAAAAACAAACCAAGCAAATGTAAAATGACAAACTCAAAAGAAGCAAAGGCGCGAATCAAAATAAATAAACTGCTCGAAGAAGCTGGTTGGAGATTTGAAAACTCGAAGGATGGTAAAGCTAATATCCGTCTTGAGGCTAGCGTTAAGTTTTTGGATGGAGGAGATGATTTTGAAAATTCTCAAACTCACGATGGCAGAAGAGGTTCAATAGATTTCCTTTTACTCGATAAAGATCAAAAACCTTTGGTGGTGGTTGAGGCAAAAAAAGAATCTATTGATCCACTTTCTGCAAAAGATCAGGCCAAAAACTATGCCAGAAGTTGTGGTGCGCGTTTTATCATTTTGTCTAATGGCAATATTCACTATCTATGGGATACGAAGCACGGAAACCCAGAAACCATTTCGCGTTTTCCAACTCAAGAATCGATAACACAGTTTGAAAAATATCTACCAAATCCCTTGGAATTAGCGGAAGCAGCAATTGATGAGAATTACATTATTGCATCGCAAATGCCTAATTTTGCATTGGACCCATCTTTTAAGAATGATCTAACCAGATCTGAATTTTTGGCTAAAAATAACCTTAAACAACTGCGCTTTTATCAAATTCAAGCAATCCGCGCAATTCAAGAATCAGCTAAAAAAGGTTCGCAGCGTTTCCTTTTCGAAATGGCAACTGGAACTGGTAAAACCTTAACTTCTGCTGCCGTAATTAAACTTTTTTTAAAAACCGGAAATGCTCAAAGAGTTTTATTTTTGGTTGATCGCCTAGAGCTTGAAGAGCAGGCCAGAAAAGATTTTGAGAGATACTTAGGTAAAGACTACACGGTGAAGGTCTATAAAAAGCACCGTGATTCTTGGGCTAGTGCCGCAGTTGTTATTTCAACGGTTCAAACATTTTTGGCTGGAGATCGTTACAAAAAAGAATTCTCTCCAACTGATTTTGAATTAGTTATTTCTGACGAAGCTCACCGCTCAATTGGTGGAAACAGTCGAGCTGTTTTTGAATATTTTGTAGGCTATAAACTTGGTTTGACTGCCACTCCAAAAAACTATCTGCATGGTTTTGATTCTAATCTTTCCGATACTCAAAGAGAATATGAAAGAAGGTTGTTAATTGACACCTACAAAACCTTTGGATGCGAAGCAGGAATTCCAACATTTTCTTACAACTTAGAAAAGGGTGCTGATGACGGTTATTTGATCAAACCAACACTTGTTGATGCCAGAACTGAAATCACCACTCAGCTTTTATCTGATGAGGGATATTCAGTTTTAAGAAGATCAGAAGATGGCGAAGAAGCTGAGGAAAAATTTAACGAAAGACATTTTGAGAAAAAAATCTTCAACGAATCAACTAATGTTGCGATGTGCCAAGCTCTAATCGACAATGGGCTTTATGATCCAATCGCTGCGCAACTAGGAATTCAGCTTTTTGGCAAAACAATTGTCTTTTGTGTAAGTCAAAGTCATGCCGCTAGAATTGCCAATATTTTAAATAAAATTGCCGCCGAAAAATGGCCTGAAACTTACGGCGATTCAACCTTTGCTGCACAGGTAAGTTCACAAGTTTTTGATGCTGGGCAAATGACCATCAATTTTGCCAATAATTATCTAAATGGTCGGGTTAGCAAACCTCAGGGTTACGAAAGCAGTAAGACCAGAATTGCTGTCACTGTCGGAATGATGACAACTGGCTATGATTGCCCAGATTTGCTAAATCTTGCATTAATGCGTCCAGTTTTTTCACCATCTGATTTTGTGCAAATAAAGGGTCGCGGCACCAGAAAAAACAAATTTGAATTTGAATATTCTCGTGAACAAAAATTGGAAGCTGCCAAGGATAAATTTAAATTTTTCGATTTTTTTGCTACCGCAGAATATTTTGAGGAAGAGTTTGATTATGATGAAAAAATCAAACTGCCAAATGTCAAAGATTTAGAAAAAGAAGATCAAGATTTTAGTGAAGAGAAGCAAAAGAGTTCAGATAAATCTCCAATTGATTTAGCAACTAAAGATCAAATTCAAACCTACGAAGAAACCCCTGAAGGAATCATCATGCGCATTGACCGCGAAGGCTTTAAAAAAGCGGTTCAAGAAGATATTTCTGACAATGAAAATTTAAGAAATTTGTGGCAAAATGGTGATGAAGAAGAAGCGGAAGATTTTGTAAAAAAACATGTTTTTGACAAACCAAAACACTTCTTAAATCTCGATAAAATTCGCCAAATTTTTAATGTCGATCGTCGCATTTCAGTGAAAGAATTTTTGCAATTTGCCTTTGGCGACAAAGAAAGATTTGAAAGCAAAGATGAGCTGCTTGACCTAGAGTGGCAGAAGTTTGTCGATATTCATCATGTTGATCAAGACCACTATCAGGCCACCAAAAACTTCTTCAAAGCCTACATTGTTGATGAAGAAGTTCGCGACATTGTAAAGACAAGACAACTAGCCCGTTTCTACAACTGCGCTTCTTTCGATTTTGAAGAATATCAAAAACTAAACGGATTCAAAACTGCCGTGCCGCAATATGTTAACGATTACACTTACCACTTAACCAACCTCTAAACCCAGAAACAATCTAAGTAAATTATGCTAAACCAAGAAACCAAGCGCCACATCGATAACGCCCGCCAAATTTTGGTTGGTGTGGTGCCAAATCCATCTTCGCAAATTGATCAAATCACCAATGCGCTGATTTATAAATTCATGGATGACATGGATGAAGCTTCAATCAATGCCGGAGGTGATGCGGTATTTTTTGTTGGCGATTTGGAAAAATATTCTTGGGGCAAGTTGATGGATTCTAAAGTTACCAATCAAGAGCGCCTAAATCTTTATTCTGAAGCCTTAACCAAATTTTCTCAGAGTGCACAACTGCCAGAACTTTTTCGCAGCATTTTTAAATCTGCCTTTTTGCCACATCGTTCAACCGAAGTTTTAGATCTCTTCCTCAAAGAAATTAAATATTTCGATTATTCAAATTCTGAAGAGCTCGGCAACGCCTACGAATATTTGCTTTCAATAATGTCTTCGCAAGGTGACGCCGGACAATTTCGCACTCCACGCCATATCATTGATTTTATTGTTGAGGTAACAAATCCAAGCAAAGATGACCGTATTCTTGACCCTGCTTGTGGAACCGCAGGTTTCTTAATCAGTTCTTACAAACACATCTTAAAACAGCATGACGGAATTGATGATCCCGAAAAAAAAGAAAAGCCACTTACACCGCAAGAAAAACAAAAACTAATGCAAAATTTTCACGGCTACGACATTGACCCCACAATGGAACGCATTGCCGCGGTGAACATGTATCTTCACCAATTCAAAAACCCAAAAATCTTTCAATATGACGCTCTTTCAAGTGATGAAAAATGGTCGGAAAAATTTGATGTAATTCTTGCCAACCCTCCATTCATGAGCCCGAAAGGTGGAATTAAACCTCATTCAAAATTCAGCATTCCTTCCAACCGCAGCGAAGTGTTGTTTGTTGATTACATTATGAATCACCTTCGTCCAGAAGGTCGAGCTGGCATAATTGTGCCTGAAGGAATTATTTTTCAGTCTGGAAATGCCTACAAAACACTGCGCAAAAATTTAATTGATGGTGGGCTTTACGCAGTTGTGAGCTTGCCAAGTGGTGTGTTTCAGCCCTACAGCGGCGTTAAAACCAGCGTCTTACTTCTAAACAAGAAACTCGCCAAACAAAGCAGAGAATTGCTTTTTATTAAAATTGAAAATGATGGCTTTGACCTTGGCGCTCAAAGGCGCTCAAGTGCAAAGAACGATTTGCCACAAGCTTTAGAAATTCTGCAAAAATGGCAAATAGGTGAGAAGCTCGAAAACAAAATGGCCAGCTTTGTTGAGAAAGAAAAAATTGCCGAAAATGGTGATTATAATCTAAGCGGTGATCGCTATCGCATCATAACCGATTACAGTAAAGCAAAGTGGCCAATGGTGGAGTTGGAACGGGTTGTTTCCACATTAACTCCACCAGCAAAAATCTTGAAAGAAAATTTTGAAATAGAAGGAAGCTTTCCAATAATTGATCAATCACAAAATGAAGTAGCTGGTTGGACGAATGACGAGTCAGTTTTAGTAAAAAGCAAAAAGCCAGTGGTTATATTTGGCGATCATACGTGCGCAGTGAAATACTGCGATAAGTCATTTGCACAGGGTGCAGATGGTATAAAAATTCTTCTCACATGTGATGATCTAATGCCAAAATTTTTATTTTATCTTTTGAAGGAAAATCCTGTAGAATCTGAAGGATATCAACGTCACTACGCAAAATTAAAACGGTATAAAATCCCACTTCCACCACTCGAAGTTCAAGAGCAAATTGTGCGTGAACTAAACGGCTACCAATCAATCATCCAAGGCGCCAAACAAATCACCCAAAACTGGAAACCCAAAATCACCCCCGACCCAAGCTGGGAGTTGGTAAAATTGGGCGATGTTTGTGATGTCAGGGATGGTACTCATGAAAGCCCCAAACAGTTGGAAGCTGGTTTTCCACTAATTACATCAAAAAATATTAGGAATGGTCAGTTAGATTTTTCAAATGTTGGATTTATCTCTCAAGACGATTTCCAAAAAATCAGCAAGAGGTCTTATGTTGATATTGGGGACATCATAATGCCAATGATTGGGACAATTGGTGGAGCCTGCTTGATCGAGAAAAAGTCTGTAGAATTTGCAATTAAGAATGTTGCTCTTTTTAAGAAATCTGAAAAAATTTTGCCTAAATATCTTTTGTCGGTTTTAAGCTCGGATTTTTCCATGGAGATGTTTCTAGACAATTCTGCTGGAGCTACTCAAAAGTTTATTTCTTTAGGGGTTTTGCGGGGATTACAAATTCCTCTTCCACCAATCGAGACCCAAAAACAAATCGTCGAACAAATCGAAGCCGAACTAGCTCTAGTTGAATCTGCCAAAAAACTCATCGAAATCTACGAGCAGAAAACCAAGGCGGTTATAAATAAACTTTGGGAGGAGTAGATGGCTAAATCTGAAAACAACAAAGTACTTCAAGACCAAATAGAAAATGATGTTATTTTTGGGTCAAACCTAGAGACTTTATATTGCCGTGATGTTGCATTTAATAATGATCTAAAAGAGTTGAGACTAATTTCATCCGACTGCCAAGAAGAAAATTTTTTTGAAATTCAAACCGCTCCAAGGACTTCTTTAAAAGTTTTTTATCACACAAAAGACAATGATCTAAAAGAGTTTGAAATTGTTAAGTGCGTTAAAAATGGTAAAGAAATTAAGAAGGAAAAGTTAAAGTTTTCGCAGCTGAATTTTTCTCATTTAGTGCAATTCTTTGAATTTCTTAAAAATCACAATTTAGCAGAAATTTCGCAAAGAAAGTTAAAATTGTCAGATGATAGTTTGGATAAAATTGACTCTCAGACAAAATTAAAAATTGAAACCCTTCTAAAAAGGGAAGAAGGAAAGAAGATTGTCGAAGAATTGATAAAAAGCGGACTGATAACCGATAAAGACATCATAAACACTCACTACAGAAAAGAGCAGCTCGAAATTTTTCGTAAGTTATTAGAAAAAGATGAAAAATTTTGGACTCAGTATCGCGATCAAGAAGCTGATGCTTTTATGAGTGCTAAAAAAGAAGAGCAAAACAGCTTAGAAAAAGCTGGTTTAAAAATTACTAAAGGCACTTCAGAGGAAAAAACTTGGCAATATTTTTTTACTAAAAATCAATGGATTTTTGGTTATGGTTTAGATTATAGGTTTCAAGGAATACTGCAAAGGGAAGCTCAAACGACAGATGGTGGCTGTGTTGACGGAAAAAGTGGAGATGGATTTTGTGATTACTTGTTGGCGGATAAAAAATTTATTTCATTCGTAGAAATTAAAACTCCAAACACGGAGTTATTTGATGTTGGAAAAAATAGATCTGGATCTTGGAAATTAAGTGAAAAACTTATTGATGCTTATTCTCAAATTCTGGAACAAAAAGCCAGTGGACAGGTTTTGTATAATGAAAATAAGAGAAATTGGCAGAAGGATGGGAAAGAAATGTTTCAAAAATCTTATGACTCAAAAGTGATCTTGATAGTTGGTCATTGGCGCGAAATAGGAGAATGCGAAGGTAAAGAAAAGGATGTCAAAGAAAAAACCTTCGAGCTTTTTAGGCGAGATTCAAGAAATGTTGAAATAATTACTTTTGATGAGCTTTACGAAAGAGCTGATCATATAGTCAATCATAGGTAGTGAAGATGAGCTACTTAGCTGAGGAAATGCTATTTGGAATTTTAAAATTCCTTCCAATTAGATGCGATTTGACTGAAGCAAGTTATATTAAATATCTAAGCAATTCCTTTGATAAGCTATCCAACAAAATTGATGATTCTGATATATCAGATGGATTTGCGATAATTCCATTTCACCTTTTATTTATGATGGCTCTGCATTATAGAGCGCTGAGAATTTTTAAAGATCAGTCAGAAAATTATCGTCTGGCAATGACGCTAAAAAATAAAACCAACGAAAATCAGGCAATTTTTGATCCTAGTTCCCCATTTGACTTTTCTCTTTTTGGCGAATCAGAAGTTCTTCATTTTTTTAAATTAGTTGGCTGTGAAAATGACAAACTGGGTAAAATCAAATCTTTGATAAAAGAGAGAAACAATTTAGCTCACGCCAGCGGTAATATAGAGATTAATCCAGAAAAAAAATGCGAAGAATATTTGAGACGCTTGGAGGAAATTCAAAAATTATTTTCAAAATCAAACCAGTCACTTGCTGATGAATTTTTGAAGGAGTTAGAAGAGGATGAAGATATAAAGCAGTTTTTTGAAATTCGTTTTGAAAGCTACCTAATCAATGAACATGATTACAAAGAAATCGTAAGAATTTTTATTGAATGTGGTAGGTTAAATGAGAATCAAAGAGCTTATTTGAACTCTGAAATGGATTAAAAGCGTTTAAAATTGGGTAAAATTGCACATTTAGGGGAAAATTTCCACAGAATTTTAACCAAACCATTGATTCTACTGATCTGAAGTCACTTTTTTATTTCCAGAAAGTTGAATATTTCATAGTTCTAAAATAAAGGTGAGCTTAATTTTACGGATATGATTTAGAAAGTTTGATCGTTTGATTTTGGTGATTTGGTGGAATTGTCTCACCAGTGGTGAGATTTTCACCGGTTGATCAAATTAACATTAATCAGTAATTGACAATTATATCTTATTTTGCACAATATTACTATGCAAAATGAGACAAAGATAAATACATTATTACAAAAATGGCCAAAAAACACAGTCGCTGTTTATTCTTGGCTTGAAGAAAACTCTGTTTCAAAACCCTTGGCAGAATATTACAGAAAAAGTGGCTGGCTTGATTCTTTTGGGGTTGGAGCTTTTATCAGAAGGGGTGACAAGGTGAATGAATTTGGTGCGCTGTTTACTTTACAAAATTATCTAAAACTTCCCGTTCATATAGGCGGACTTTCAGCTCTAAACTTACAGGGTTTGTCTCATTATTTAAGAGAAGGAAGTGTCACGCAAATATTCAACGAATATAAGTCTCCGATACCTTCATGGTTTAGGAAATCAGAGTTTTTCAAAGTCAAAATATACAACACTCGGTTTTTGCCAGCTGGTAAGCATCTAGTGATGAAGCTAAATGAGGGTTTTTATCAGTTGAAGATCTCCTCACCAGAAAGAGCGATATTGGAAGTTTTATATTTATGTCCCGATGAATTTGATTTGGTTGAAGCATTCCACTTAGTAGAAAATCTGGTAAGTTTACGACCAAAAGTAATGCAGGAATTGTTGGAAAACTGCAATTCCATAAAAGTTAAAAGATTGGCCTGTTTTATGTTTGAAAAGGCGGGGCATGAGTGGTTTAAGAGATTGGATTTGTCGAAGATAGATCTTGGCAGTGGAAACAGAAAAATAGTTGAGCGCGGTGCTTATGATTCAAAATACAAAATAATAATCCCAAAAGACTTAAAAGATGGAAATAACCCAGCAGTATAAAGACCGAGTCAGTTTGTTACTGGACATATTACTAATTGTTGCGAAGAGAAAATGCTTCGCTCTAAAAGGTGGAACGGCGCTTAATCTTTTTATTTGGGAAATGCCGAGGCTTTCGGTTGATATTGATTTGGTGTATTTACCAATTTCTGACAGAGATGAGGCTTTCCAAGATATATCAGCAAATCTGACAATAATCAAAGATGAGTTAGAGAAAATTCTGAGAATCAAAGTTGTGTTAACCGATAACGCCAAGCTCGTTTGTTCAAAAGGTGGCACGATTGTAAAGGTTGAAGTAAATACCATTATCAGAGGTTCGCTTTTTGATGTTGAGGAAATTGAGGTAGTTGATGCAGTACAAGATGAATTTGGAAAATTTGCTGCAATTTCTGTGTTGAACAAAGCCGAAATATACGGCGGTAAAATATGTGCAGCTCTTGATCGACAACACCCTAGAGACATCTTCGATGTCAGTAAAATTCTTGATGAAGGAAAGGGTGATTTTAACGAGAAGATAAAAGAAGCCTTTATGTTCTATCTCTTGAGTCACAACCGACCAATCAATGAAATTTTATTTTCCCGCATCAACGACAAAAAAGCTGACTTCAAAAACCAGTTTGAAGGCATGGCGAAAGAGAAATTTGATTACGAAGATTTTATCAAAATTTCCAAGTTGCTCAGAGAAAAAATAAGCAATTTATTCAGCGATAACGATAAGAAATTTATTCTGAGTTTTAAGCGGGGAAAGCCAGAATGGTCTTTATTCGTGAAGGACATCTCACAATATCCATCGATCAAATGGAAATTGGCCAATATCAATAATTTGATTGACAGCAACCCTGCGAAGTATCGAGAAATGTATGATAAGTTGGAAAGGGTTTGGGAATAGAAACTTGGTTAAAAAGTAATAATTTTAAATTGTTTCACCGCTGGTGAAACAATCATGGGATAATTTACGCAAGATGTATTATGGGGGAATTTATATCTACATCTACCTCATCAACTTAGAGCGGCTCTGACTTATATTGTGACCTTAAGTGTTACTAAGTTTTAATAGAGTATTTAAGTTAGTGAGCACCTGTTTTCTTACCTCTTCCGCGCTAATATCCCAAAGCAAACTAAGTTTTTCAATTGCGCCCTCGCTGTCCCAAGGCATAAGTGGTTTACCATTTTTCTTTGTAAATGGTCCGTCAGTTTCGGTTAAAATTTTATCACGCGGAATTAGTAGAGCTAAATCACATCCTTTTTTACTTTCCAACATGGACGGACCTACGCTAAACCAGCAGCCAATCGAAATGGCTCGCTTTAAATCCTTTTGAGTTCCAGAAAACCAGTGTAGTATTGGTGTTCCGGCATTACTATGATGTTCAAGAGCATCCAATACTTCCTTTGAAGCTCTACGAGAGTGTAAACTAATAATACGGCCACCTTCTCTTGCGCAGGTTTGTAGAATTTTGTGCAGTACTGTTTTTTGCAACTCCATACAACTCAAGTATTCTGGAGAACCGTCTAAGCCAATTTCTCCCACATAGCGCGTTTGAGGGATCATGCTGCAAAGCATATCTACTTCATGATGATATTGGTGAATAACTTGTGGATGCAGTCCTAAAGCCGCTCTCACATATTTAGTAGATTGAGCTAACTCATTATTTTTTTTCCATGCTCTAGGAGTTGTGGTTACTGCTAAAGTATATATTTTTCGGCGTTCACATTCATTAATGATATCGGAAAAGTTTGGATAAAGATCCAAATGACAATGAAAATCCACTAAATTAGCCGCTGATTTATCCATTATCAGGCCCAGTTTCTGTACCTTCAAGAAGTGATTCAACTTCTTTCATGCCACGCTCAAAAACTCCAGATAGTTCACTCAGTATTTTTACATCTTCCAATAAAGGGCCGGATTTATGAATCATTAGTCCTGCAGCGGTTTTATGTTTTTGCAAATTGCTCAATGCATATTGAAAGCCTCTGATTTGTTTACCTTCTGCCTTCAGAGTATCAAACTTTCTTCCTGTAAAATTTCCTAATTTATAAGAAGTGTCATCTATACCTTTTCCCCAAGCTCTTTCGACTGAAGCTCGCCTTATGATGCATGGTACACAATTACCACAGTGATATATTTTTCCACCCCCATAATTGGCAGAAGCTGGATGAGCGCAAGAAACTGACATTTTTGTAACAGATTTTAATAAAGTTTGATCTTTACATTCCGCCACCATTTCGCCTTTAGTTTTATTCCAATATGGATTCACGATATTGCCGTTAATTCCTATAGTTTTTAGCAATTCATTCCAGCGGTGAATGTAGTATGGGTGAGTAGTTCTTGTGCTGAGAGAGCCTAATCTAGTTGGATCCAATGGAACATTGAGTGCTATTAATCCATTTTCTGGAACTCTTAAATCAAATGATTTTTCCAAGCCAGTTCCAGCGAAAGCAGCGATAGCGAAAAAGAGAAAAGATCGTCCTCGTGTAGAATTCTCTGTTTTTATATTGGGAGTAAGGTCACGAGGAAATTTCTCTGATACTTTACCGATTGCTTTGATAAAACGCAGTCTATTAATAATGCATTTTTTAGATTCGTAATGCTTGGCTATTTTACTAAAAAGATCTCCTTGCGTACCACTAACCGCCCCATCTCCGGCGTGACTAATAAAAAGAGGAACAGTCTTGGAATCTAAAAGGTCTATAGCTCCAATTAAACTATCCAGTCCACCAGAGAATAAAGACACACCTTGATAATCAGCTCTTTCAACAGTTCCTTTTTCTATTAATTTTTGAAATTCTTCTGGTCTTGAAACAAATTCAACTTCCCAAAAATCACCCGTTAGAAAATTAAGCATTTTTCTTAAATTTTCTTTCCCTGCAGACCATAAATTTACATCAGAAACCGGGGCAATAATTTTAATTTCTCTACTCCAGGCATTTTGAGAAGTTTGTATGCGGTTTAGGCTTGTATCAGCAGCTTGTACCATGATTGCCAATATTAACAAATCCAATCCAGTCTCTGAAGGATATATGCCCAGCTTTGAGAGATCCTTAATTGCCTTCCCTATCCCAAACTGTAGGAATTTTTTATCTTTCAATAAATCTATGGTTTTTAAAACCTCGTTTGAATTTGGTTCGTAGAATGATTGGTGGCTTGGGCCAAAATCGGCTGCTAAAATATACTTTGTCATTTATTCTCCTCTTGTTCTTTTAACCCTTGAAGGACGGCAAATGAGCGTTCATAAAGTTTATTAATGGTTTGCCTTGTAAAAACTCCGTTTGCTTTAACGACCTCATCAGAAACGATACCACGCACAAAATCTTTTAATTGAGACTCCATATTGGAAATGATTCCTGTATCTTCTGGCAATGATATAATTTTGGCGGCTACATCATTCATAATTCGGTTCATGATCGTATTTGATATGAAGAGCTCCATTATGATTGCAACGGTTTCAGCATTTGGTTTATCTAAGTCTAAAGTTTTTTCTACCTCCATAACTTCAATCACTGCTTCTATATATGCATTTCTTGCATAAGACTCATCTAAATCTCCTCCCGGATTGCAAATTGTATCAACTAATGCCGCGTATATTTCAGGAGTAGATCGATTGGCGAGACTATGAAGATTTAAATTTTTTATAACCTCTTTAATACCAATTTGACTGGCACTAGCAAGAACACTTCCAAGTCTTACTGCTGCAGAGCGCTCAGAAGACATGCGCTTAGCGGCATTTTTTGATCCGCCAGCTGTTTTGCTGACATATGAAGAAATTGCCTTTCTTAAGCTTGGAGTATCAAAATTGCCTGATTTTACAAGTGAAGTGAAGCTACGTCGCGAACCATTAAAACGATTTTCAAAGAGAGTTGTAGGAATGGCAACAATACCCGGTTCTTCTACCGAGTCATCGGGATCGGAAGTGTTAGGAATGGGGAGTGTCACAATATTTGGTTCATCCGCCAGCCATGTTGGAATTAACGGATTTATATTTTTTCCTCCACCGAAGCTGGTTGATGTGCCCACGAGTTTCTCCTTATTTGGTTTTAAGTTATTTGCAAAGCAGTTTTGAGTGAAGTACTGCCTTTAGACTTCCATTTATTTGTCACGGTATCTAAGCGCATTTTAGCTGCTGCATCAGTGATTATTCCATGACCAGCCGCTGCCCATGGACCAAGTTTATCAACTGGTAAATTATCCAAAATATCAATATACCGAGCTTGCAGACCTGGCTGAGATTTCACTAATTCCATAATTCCAAACATCACTGGAGGTTTGGTTTCAAATGACATGCAAGAGGTTAATTTACGCTGCAATTCTTTGAAAAGCGAATCTGCTTCAATAGTAGTTAAAGCTTTTAAATCTTTAGAGCACTGACTAGCATTAGTTTGTCCACCGACTAATTTTGTCACTAAATCTGTAAGTTTTGGAGATAAATGCGACGAAACATCAAGGTAATTTTTGCGATCCTTTATCACAAATAAGTACGGCTTTAAAGAAGTTGAATCAAACTTAGGCTCAATTTCAATCCACTTTAAAACTTCGGGGCGAGTTTCCCAATCTCGGAGTGTTGAGTTTTCTTCTAATTCTGTTGATGCTTCAGTCTCATTAGATTTTTTAGCTGCCTGATTCTTTTTTGTTTTTGATTTATTCTCCAAAATAACAATTTCTTTACAAACTCCATCTCCTGCATTTGCTGCGGATCTAGCCATATGTTCAAATACTCCTGCATCCAAAAACATTTCAGCGAGCATTAATTTTGCCAAGTAGGATGACTTTATTTCGTCTCCAAATCCACGCTCTGTTGCAACCTGCAGACGTAAATTTAATGCGTTTAAAAATCTTTTAATCTGCCTAGGATTGCCTTTAGTTCCGGCTGATAGCATTGGAGCAATTTGGTCTGCCATTGATAGCAGCGGTGCTATTTGATCAAACTTTCCTCCTAGAACATTTTTGACATCTTGACGACTAATACCTTCACCACTCCATGGTTTTCTAAGAGCCTTTCTACCAAGCTCTAGTAATTTGCTAAACTCGTCCGAGTTTTCTTCCAATTCTGCGCCCATCAAAAGTAGCTCAACATATATGCTAGTTTCAGTTTCTCCAAGAGCGGGAATTCTCATTGGAATCTGTATTAACTTCTCAAGATAATTTCGTGCATACCCGACAGAGTTAGCTGATTCTGGCAAATCTGGAAAATGACGTTTTACTGAATATTCAATCATGGCCTCATCGGCACCTATGACGAATGCGGTTTTTGGTAAGGCAACAAAAAGACGGATCGCTTCCAAGGTTCCTACAGCTGTTTGAGGAAGGCATCGATCAAGGTCATCAATTAAAACAACCAAACGATCAATTTTGGCTTTTCTTAACAGTGCATCGAAAGCTTTTCTAAATTCATTTATTTCTGTCGGTATATTGTGATTTTCAGATTTATCTTTGAGTAAAGATGATGTAGCTGATGCCACAGCTTTAATATTATCTTCAGTTGCGAGTTCGGATGGATTCCCCAATTGATTTTTTGCAGCACTCAATAAATCGCCAATCTGGTCAAGAGTGGGAACTCCGGTAAATGCTGTAAATGCTAATCCACCAGCTTTTTTGGCTACTTTCAGCCAGTCAATTTGATGAAAAAGATTTTTTACTTCTTCTGAAGCTATAGTCATCAAAGAGCGTTGTGCTATTAGCTCTGTTACTATGCTTTCTATAACAGCAATTTTGGCATCTTCAAACCCCTGAAATTGCCAACCATTGAATTTGATACAAAGAATTTTTTCTTCTGCAGATAAGCCTTCCTCAATCATTTCTAAAACGCTTGATTTTCCAGCGCCCCAATCTCCATGAACTCCAATAGTTATGGGTTTACCTTGTGTCTTTTTAATGACGCTAACTACTGAGCGCGCCATGGCTTCATTGTTAAGAAAATCAACCTTGGTCTCTTGATCGAATAAGAATGTGCTAGGAGTGGTAATTACCATATTTTGTTAATTTTGGATTATCTTATGAGTTGAACCTTAATACCTAAATCAAGCTCCTTCCAAATTTTATCTGCCGTCAATACCGGAAGTTTTTGTTGTTGAGCAAGCGCCAAACAAGCTCTATCGCCAAGCGAAAGGCCATATTTTCTGGTAAGTGGATCAAATGAGGCCGCAATGATGGCCTGCTCAGCATCAAACTCAATTATGTGAGAAAAAGTATTTCTTATCAGCTTTAGTCCCTCCGCCCTTTCCTCTTCTGTTTCGAAAAGTTCTCGGTTGGCCACAGTAATCACTTCAGAAAAGTTCACGCTCGAAATAACTGCATTACCGATGTGTTTTTCTACAACTTCAAAACCTTCTTCTCTATTGATCAGCGCTATTACTGCCGAGGTATCAATTACAATTTTATTGTGCATATTAAATCTCTTCTTTGCGTCTCATTTCAATCAATGTTTCCACTAAATTTGTCTTATGTTTTTTGGCCACAAGATCCTGAAGTTTTTGCAGAGACTGTTTTGGACTATGGACTATTATATCATTATCAGGCGACACACTTAAAATAAGTTCATCACCCGGATTGATGTTTAATTGTTTTCTAAATATGACCGGCAAAACAATTCTGCCGTTATCGCTTACAGTTACATTTTGTTCTCTCATGACTCGCCCCTCAATGAGTATTAAATCGAATTAATGAACTCTCTTTTCAGAGAGTCATTATTATTTAAGATAACTTAAACTAAGAAAATGTCAATAGTGCATCACCCTGCCCTAAACTTAAAAAATGACTAACATCTTTACTTTTAATTTTTACTTGCGATAACTCGCTTTATCGAAAGTAAAATAATTAAACAAAAAAACCGGAAAAATGGTAAACGAACTCGAAACCCAAAAAATTGAAAATTCCGCTCTGTCAAAAATCGAGGAAATTTCTGAAGAAGATGTGTGGTTGGAAAATTTTACTTCCAAGGCCACGAAAAAAACTTACAAAGCCACGGTAAAAAAATTCTGCGCCATGTTCGAAATTCAAAACATCGATCAACTCAGATCTGTGACTTCAATGCACATCATTAAATTTCGTGACGCGATGAAGTCCGCCGGCGAAAAGAATTCGAGTATCAATAACCGCATGGCTGGGCTTTCTTCACTTTTCAAACATCTAATCGAGCGCCAAATAATAAAATCCAATCCAGTTTACGGCGTTAAAACGATGAAACAGAATTATCGTAATGTAAGCAGCCGAGCATTAACTGGTGCTGAAGTAGAGGAAATTCTTAAACAACCTGACACCTCTACGATTTTGGGTTTGCGTGATAAAGCAATATTATCGATTCTTTTCAATGTTGGAACTAGGGTAGGGACTATTGCGGCGCTCAGGATCAAAGATATTCAGGAAGAAGGTGGCTTTATGATTTTTGACATGCACCTCAAAGGTGACAAGAATAATAAAGTAGCAGTGAATCCCCATATTCAAGCTGCTCTAAGAGCTTACTTTGAAGAAATGAAATATTACAGCGTAGATGCTCAGGGTAAAATTAAGATTAGCGCTGATGGAGATTTGCCAGTGTTTCCACGGATGTCCAATAACTCAAAGTTATACCAGACAGCAAAACCCATGAGCACAAGTGCAATTCGTCAGCTTTGGCATAAATATGCAAATGGAGCTGGGCTTGAGCGAACACGACCGCATTGCGGAAGAGCTACATTTATTACCGAGGCTTTTAATGCTGGAATAGATTCAAGATTTATTCAAGAAACCGCTGGCCACAGCGATCCAAGAACAACTATGAGCTACAATCACTCTAAAATGCAGTATAAAAACTCAGCGAGTTTTGGAGTAAATTTTGGGTAACTTAAATCGAATATCTATGACTACAATTTTCCGTTTCCTGAAGTTACCACCGATAAGAACTATAATTTCTTAATATATGACTAGATTAATATTAGTATGTCTTCCTGCTTTCCCCGAAATTTCTCTCAAAGGAAAGGAAAACAAAAAATATAATAAAGCGAACCGTGATCTTATTAAAATGGGGAAGGATGATATCAAATCACTCAGTAAAAATTTTCCAGGTTCTACTGTATGTGATACTCTTATTTATTTAGGAGTAGAAGAAAATCACAAGAATGCATTTGGCAATATTCTAACTCAGGCAGTTAATGGTCTGAAGAAAAATACTCAGATAGATGAAATTGCAATTAATATTACAGGACACGGAAATCTGAATGTCATTGGTAGCGAGGAGACGGATGGTACAATTGATTCTAATGCAACAGGCCTCGCTAATAAAGTTTACAAAGATATGAGGGATGCCTTTGGAAAAGCAAATATATTGCCGCCTAGAAAAGGGATACATTTCTATATCAGAAGCTGTAATTCTGGCTATCCTGATCCAGAAGAACGCGGAACAGAGACTTATGATTCTATAGCAAATGAAACAATTGTTGAGGGGAAATCTTTAGAAGAGACGCTTATAGAAAATAGTTTTGCTGGAATATTTGCCTTGAGACTACGAAGAATCATGCAAAAAGACCAATTAGATTTACCAGTTAAAGTTTCTGGTTTCATTGGCTATATGACAGACTCATTAATAAGTACAAAACTAGGCGAAAAGAAGATGCTACCCTTATCGGACTGCAGAACTACTTTTAAAAGTATAACCCCAATATCACCTTTAGAGATTATTAATTTTGTAGATGATAAAATAATTGATAAAATTGATCCGGTTCCGCACAAATTAGAAAACATGCCATCGGATGACAGTTTAGATAACGACTACAATCCTCCAGAAGTTTCTTCTGGGTTTAGAGAAAATATGGAAGCAATTTTCTCATTTAGGACTGAGGCATTTCTCGCCTGTATAATAGAGAATATGTCAGAAGAACAAAAATCTCAATATTCTTCACTAGAAGAAATAATAGATAACTTACCAAGCTTCTCTGATGAGTATATAATGAGATGTGCAGAAGAAGAAAATAGAAGGTTTGGGGAAGCAATAAAAACTTCTAGTGTTACTTACTTGGAGGATGAAGCAAAACCTTCTAGTTCTCCGAGTAATGCAAGTGTTAGAAATAATCAGAGTAATTCTATTGTGACCCCAGCCTTACCCTTCATTAAAAAAGCAGAAGAATCAGCTCAACGGACTACAACAATTGATTCAGAGAAGTCAGGATCGGAACAAAGAAAATCTTTTGCTCAAAGAATGCGAAGCGACAAAACTCAAGGAAAAAGCCATGGCGGATTTAATGAAATGTAGTTTTAAGATGAAGTTTTTACAACAGACATCTTGGGTTAACGTGCTTTAAATTCCGAATTCTGAAGCGACCCTTAGTGAGTTTTGATTAATTATTATTTTATTTATTATATGAGACCTAGTGATAGCGAAGATGAAGTAAGTGTATCAACAGAGGATAGTTATGATCAATTAGAAATAACTAAGTTTAATGATGATTTTGATATTGCTCAACTTGAGTTCGACGATTTGATTTTATATACTGAGGAGGTCAATAATGATGAAGAATTTTCCAAAATCAAAGAAAGACTTGAACTTCTGTTAAGTGAAAATCCCACCCTATATAATCGGAATCAATGGGGTACTAATCCTTTACATACACTCGCGTACTATGGATTTTATAATAAATATCAGCCTGATTTTTTTAGAATCCTGTTAAAATATTCATCTTCAAAAGATATTAATTGTTATGATGCTTTTGGGAAAACTCCACTTTTAGAAGCAATAGAACAAGGAAATCAAGAAGCTGCGATTCAATTACTGCAACATCCAGAAATTGATCCTAATTTATTCAAAATTGAATATGAGGAAAAATCAGATTTCAATCTTGGTGACCATGAAGAAAAAATAAAGTCTGGAACCTCAACTCTTAAAGCAGCGCAAGATCTTGGTTTGTCAGAGGTAGCACAATTAATAGAGAATCATCCAAAATATAACCCAAATTCAGAATATGTAAATTTAACTAGTGACGTTTTATATAATTATTTTGAGCATTATGCAGCTTGTGGTAATGTTGATAGCTTGAGGTCATTTCTTCAACAAATTGATTTAGAAGATTTTCTAAAACCTAATAACGGAATGGGTTGGACGGTACTACATATTGCTTGTTTTTCTGGCAATATAGAAGTCATAGATTTTTTGTTAAATAAGGAAGCTCTTGAAAAAGCTAGCGGTCAAGAAATTAGCGATGAGTATTTTAAGAAATTCATTAACCATAGAGATAAAGCTCAAACTGTGGCGCTAGGAAGAGCCTTGCATGTAAGCCATAGTCCTAAAATAAGATTTCCTGACCAAGCTAGATTATTTATAAATTGTCCGCAGTTTGATCCAAATAAAACTCTAACTTTTCCAAGCCAAGTTTTGCTTCATAATTTATTGGAGATGGACAGAAAAGATCTAATTATAGAGTTGGCTAAAAGAAAAGATTTTGACCTTGATCTACGCGATGGAGCTAGAAATACAGCATTAAGAATTGCCTGTGATAATGATGATGTTGAAATGGTGAAATTACTAGTAGGAATCGGTGAGATGAGTGGTATTGATGTCAACGAGCTGAATAAAGGTGAAGCTGCGGTAATGGAATATTTAAATGATTATTCCGAAGAGGTGTGGTTTGGTGACACAACTTCACAGATAATTTTATCTGATACTGGAGAGGAATTAACCGTTAATGATTTATACAGAATCTATGATACTGGCTATCCCTTAACTGTTCGTGTTAGCTATGACAAATATTTTCGCGATAGTGAAATTGAGGTTATAGAAGGCTCTTCTTTAGAAGATGAAAAAATAAAGAACCATTTAGAATTAGCTTTAGAAAAATTATACAATAATGATATGGCGGCGATGCCTCTAAGATTGGCTTCTTACCCAGAATGGTATGATGAAACCTTGATGTCAGAAATATGCCAGAAATTATATGGAAATAAAGAGTATTTGCATGATGCCGAAGTTGGAGAAAGTAAAGAAATTTCTATAAGAGGTGCCAAAATCAAATTTACGATTCTGTCTGAAGATGTTGATAGAGTTGAAGAAGAGAGAGTAATTGATGCAGAAAATCTGGATATACCAAACAAATTTAATAGAGATGATCCAGAAAAATTTGCCGCTGGTAAATTTCAAAAATCTACACCATTTCTTGATCCAATTGCAGAAAGATATATTGAAGCAAATCAAAAGGGTGATCTCAAAAAATCTTCTGATTTATTGGAGATTTTTAGGACTTTAGCTTTTGCTTCCAACTCCAATAGCGCAATCAGAAATATTGGAATTGATAGAATTGTTCAAGGAGTTCCTCAATTGGAAGAAATTTTGAAGGAATTTAGAGAAAAACCTACGCAATTATTAGGATTTCAAAATTCAGATCAAGCAATTGATCCATTCTCAGAAATATTCATCAACCGCATATTTTTGGCTAATTTGTCTCGTCACTTTGTTAGAAGAAAAGACGAAGTTGTTAATAGAAGATTTGATGCCCTATCTAGAATTATATTTGGTGATGCCAGATGTTCTGCTGCAGCTTTTGATGGTGAAAATATATTGTTATCAACCAATTTAACTACAGAAAAAGCAAAAGATCTGGTTAAAGAAACAATGAATTATTTTGCTCGGTTTGCGATTGGTTCTGCTACAGAGCAGGAAAAAATTTCCTTGGTCAAAAAATCTACAATAAATTTAATTTTAAATGAGAGCAAAAAATCTGAAGAAGCTTTAGGGAATGGATTGAAGAATCTTATAGAATTGGTTCACCGTAACTTTGAACTTGTAAATCTAAAAAATGAAAACCTAGGTGAAAACGGAGTAGTTGATGATGAGTCTTTCGCAAGAATAAAAGGAATTGCTGGTTTTGCAGAAGCAATAGAAGCATTGGAGAAACTAAAGTTTAATGAAGGCTATATTAGAAATACCATAAAATACAGTTTTAGAGGTTTTCGCGATGTTGCAAAAATTGAAAAATCAATAGATGCAAGTTCTGAGAATAAAGAATTTAGTAAAAAAATCTTTGAAGCTTTTCAAGCAGGAAAATATCTATATTTAAATGAAACGCATCCACAAGAAGAAGGTGTCCATGCTGAAATGAGAGTGGCTGATTATTTTTTGTCGAAGGGAAATCTAGGCAAAGAAAAATATTATATTGGTTTGCCAAAGTTATGCTGTGCACATTGTAATTTGATGCTTAGCAACTTGGAAAATTTTTCAATTGATTCAGAAGCATTTACCAGAGGAAAACATACCGAAATTTTTACTTGGCCAATTCCAAACTTTTTAAGAAAAAATTTCTCTACAGTATTTGGTGATGATAAAGAATTGTGCGAGGCTTTTGGGAAAGCAGAAGATCCATTTAAGTTGGTAGAGGAGTGTTTTTCAAAAGAATCTATGCAGATGAGAATACTGAAAGGTCAATTTGGAAGAACAAATCAAGATCTGGATTTATCAACCTCAGTTCCAACTTTTGTGCACGATTATTTGGTTAATCAAAATGCCAGAAAAGCAAACTATGTTTTATCGGATGAAGTAAGAGAGAAGTTGTTATTGAGCTTAAAAGATGAGCAACTTGAAGAAGTCTTAAAACAAGCAGAGAGAACAAGAATCAAAAATATTTTGTTTGATCGTACAATAAGAAAAGATGCGTTAGAGAACTTCAAAATTTCTCCCAAATTAAAAAAAGAATTTCTTCCAAAAAGAGCAAAATTTTTTATAATCACAGAGAATTTAGATTTAAGTTCTGATTTAGAAGAAATTAAGAAACAGCTTAAAACGGATAAGATTAGTAAAGAAAGTGAAATAGATAAGATCAATTCCAAGGAAGGTTTGGAAAAATTTATCGATGCTAAAATAGCTGATTTTAATAAAGATGTGGAAGCAATTCTTAGTAAAGAAACAGAGGAAAAATTTGATATCTCCTGCTTGAAATCCGATCTAACAAAATTGATTTATAATGAAGGAACTACCGCTTTAATTCCACAACAGCAACTGTTTCAGTATCTTGATGATTTGCATCTCAATGAAGAACAAAAAGCATTATGGACAACATCTTATGAAATTGTAGCTGCGGAAATTAAGAAGAATTTACATTCACAAAATTCATCTGAAGAAAAGTCAGAAAATAAAGAACCTTTTGCTGCAGCTTCGTCCAAACTGTCAAAATCTAAAAACGCTAATCAAACACTTGATGCCTTTAACTACGTTAGAGACAGATCAAATCTTACTCATCAGAATCTAAATGTTTTATTGAAACACACTTTTCAAAAAAGTGGTTTGAATGAAGAACAGTATGATGCGTTAAGTAGCTCTGGCAGTGTTACAACTGCTGTGATTGGTAATCAGATTGACAATGATTTACGCGATTCAATTCTAAGATTTATTGGACAAGAACCTCCATCTGATAGAGCATCTTTTGCTTTGTGTCGTGGTTATTTGCGTGGTGGTCAATTGGAAGGTAATACTCATTGGACTGCTTTACATTTACGCAGATCTGTTGATGAAAACGGTAGAGTTATCATCAGATCTTATCATGCGGATTCGATGTCAAATGAGATTCCGCAGGAAGTTACAAGAATTTTGACAAACCTCCCCAACACTAAATTAGAAGATTTAGATGATGAAGCCAGAGCTTCCATTCCTAATCAAAGAGCAATTAGTCGTTTAGCAAACATTTCTTTTGAGCCTTGTCAATCTGTGATATGTGAAAATCAACCAGATGGTTATAGTTGTGGAGATCGTAGTGTTTTCAACATTTTAAGGATGCATAATGGTGACAATTTAGAGAGCTTACAACTAACCGGTAATGCAATCACACAAGATGGGCAAGAAACAACTCTTGAACAATTTATTACATCGGGAAGATCATATCTAAAAGGAATTTTCAATGGTGTGGTTGACGATCGTAGAGAAAGAAAAAAATCCGAAATTGGAAAAGAAGATTACACGGATAGTGATTTGATGCTTGCTACTGTTGAGTCAATTGTAATAGATGATCAAAAGAGTGAAATTGATAAAATGCGTCAATTGATTTTGCTTGATGGAAAAATCAGACACGCCGCGATGCACTCTAGCAGTGAGCAAATTATAATTACTTTAAGTAAAATTAACTTTGAGAATTTTTTTGAGAGGATTGTTGATGATTTTATAAATAAAATCACTCTGGAAATTCATAACTTAAGTGAACAACAGATCAGCGCGATAGATTATATCTCAAGTATCAGTAACTTTCAGAATCCACAGGAAATATTGAGAGATCTGGAGAGCTTTATAAATCCTAAAGCTTCGGAAAATGATCTTTCTGATATAAATTTTGATGAAAAAACTGAGATTACAAGACCTCCATCACCTTCACCACAACAAAGGCAAGAAACGAAAGCTACAAAATTTTTAGATAAAACTACATGTGTTAGAATAGGTTGAACCCCTTTAGGGCTAACTTCAGGAAACGGATTATAAAGTAGTGGGGTCTGAAGTCCAATGGTACGAAAACGTACGCTAAGGAATTACACATTATTAGGCTGTTGGTCGTTTTCACTACATTACCGGCTTTAAAAGGAGGAGGTAATTGTTTTTTCTTGTGTTAGGCTGATTATGCTGTAAAATTTTCACAAATTAGATTGGTGTTTTATCAAAATTTGCGAATGACTTATGGTGGAAATAAAAACTTGCACAAGGTGCATTCTAACATCACAGATTCCAAATATCTCCTTTAACAGTGATGGCATTTGTAATTTTTGCACTGATTACGAAAAAGAAAAACAATATCTAGATCGCGACTATGTTGCCTTAGAGAAAAAGATGATCTCTACATTAAAAGTCAGCAAAAAGCATCCTTACGACTGCATGGTGCTTTACAGCGGTGGCAAAGATAGTACCTACATGCTTTACAGACTCGCTAATCATTACAAACTGAGAGTTCTTGCCTTCACCTTCGATAATCATTTTATCCCACCAGAAACTTACGCCAATATCGACAGGGTTCTTAAAAAAATTAATGTTGATCACATCGTTTACAAACCATCATGGAATTTGACTAAAACCATGTTCAATGCCAGTTTTGAAAATTCCGGACTCAAAGAAAGTTCAAAGGAATTAGCATTCATGATCGGTCATGCATGCTGGCCTTGTTTTACTCAAATTGCCCTTCACTCGATTAGACTAGCCGCTGAAAAAGATATTCCAAACATTGTGGTTGGCACAACTCCAGGACAGCTTAGGCAGAAAAAATATGACATGAATTCAAAATTTGATGGGCTGACTGATGTTTACAAAAACATGATTATGCCAATGATCAATCTACTTAAAGCACTTGGTAAAAATGATGAAATCAACAGCTTTAATATTTCGCTGTGGAAGAAGTTAAAAATTATGAGAATGAATCTTGTGCCGTTCTTTGAATACAACAAATACAACGAGCATGAAGTTTATGAGACAATCGAAAGAGAGCTTGATTGGCGTAAAATGAAAAGCACTGATTCTTGCTCTACCAATTGTCAGTTAAATTCTCTTGGCATCGCAATTCATCAAAAGAAATACAATTTACATCCTTATGTTATTCCTTTGGCAAGAGATGTGAGAGAAGGATTGATGACCAGAGAGGAAGCTTTAACTGCTGTAAGCGGTCAGGTTAATGGAAAACTAGTTGATCACATCGCCGAGAGTTTTGGACTCGATTTGAATAAAATGTGAATCTGTGATTAATTTCGCTTGAGGAACAGTTTTTATCATGTCGCCATTTTTTCCTGAGAATGGTCCGAGATTGAATTTGTATTTATCTAAAAGTCTGTCCACTAAATCGATTTTCTCTACATCAGGAATGCCAGTTACAAAATCTTCGCTGATTCCTTCTTTCCAAGCAACATAACCCTCAGCGCAGCAAGTATAACAATCCTGAGAAGTTGGTAATCTAAATGGAAAGCCAGTGTTAAAACCTTCTGGTCCTCTTGCATAACACTCAACATAAAGGGTGTCGTTTCTTGAGCCAAGTTCTGCCTCAAGACTCGCAGCGCGAGGGTGAGAATCATCAATCCAGAATTTTGCTTTCTTTAAGTCGTTCTCAGTCAAGTAAGGAACGCTGTTGTTACTCACTAAAATTGCGCCATCAAATTCTGGCATAGCAGTTGACGCTTCAAAGCAATAAATGGAAACTTTTAAATCTTTACGCTTTGTTATTTTGAGCAACTCTTCTGCCTGAGTTTTTAGCAGAGCCATTTTATCGTAAAGATCGATCAAAATTATTTCTTGGGGAGTAGATGAATAAGCGATTGATTGACTGACGGCTTTTCCAAGTCTTCCGGCAGCACCAAAAATTGCTAAAGTGATTTTTCCGTAATCGCAGTTTGTTTTATTGGCAGCATGGATTGCCCATTTTTTTAAAGTTGCAGCAGTTGCGGCATGACCTGTTGTTATAAATGGATTTGCCAGAGGTCGTGGAAGTTTACCATAGTTACAAACATAAGGAGTTGAAGCACCCATTGCCACCATTCTTAAATTGCATTCAGCAGCAAGCTCTAAAGCAGGGAAAAATTGTTTTGCTCTAAATTCTCTCATTCCACCAGAAGAGCCTATCCACATATCTATTGGAACTGGCATAGCGATATTAACCCCAATCATCCCATCACCATCATACATTTCTGAAGCTACGAAAGGCGGCGTGTCCCACAACTCTCTTTCAAATGATGGGCTTCTTTCTTTAACATTGTCGTAAGCAAATGATAGAGTTTCCCAGTCAGTTGAATGAAACAAAAAACCAAGACCCCCTTCTTTGGGCAGCTTCGAGCGAACTTCTTCAGGAGAGATATATCGTTTTAGTTTTAACTTTGGCGCTCCCAATCAAACCTCTCATATTTGTTACCAAAGATCGTTTTCAGCGATTATCATTTTTGCACGAGTGAGAATAAATTTCATGATATTTCATGATTGTCCTTAACATGTAATGATAGTTTGTGTCAAAATACCTCAAAAATGTTTCAAAAATCCTGAGTGAATAGGTCATTTTTCTGACAATATGTGCTTTTTTGAGGATCCCGCACTCTTTCTACTTGATAAAAAGTGTTCAAAATAGCGACAACAGTGGTCGCATAACTATTTTTGGTCTCAAAAGATTTTGAAATAACAAAGACCTAGTTTATGTTTGGCTTTTTAAAGATTTGTAATCAACGACCACATTTAACTTAATGACTGAGAAAGCTCATAGCGCTCTATCAGCAAAATTTTTAACATTACCAAATGTTAAAATCGGTTTACCTTTAACCCTTGCCAACAAGCGGTTCAGATAGCCATCGTAATTGTCATTTACAAATAAAATGTGACAATCTTCCAAATAGTCATTTTCATGCTTGCGCGTCACCATGATATGCTTTTCGTTCTTACTTTCAAGTAAGATATGTAGATAAGGAATCACTGGATTATCCTCCATGATGCATAAATTTTTCACCTTATTTATCTCAGACGAAGCCTGTCCCCAACTTACATAATCGATGAAGTTGTAAACTATTTCGGACTGAAGCTCATAATAAGATTTTTCCTTGGCGAAAGAATTATTAATTGGCGCAAGCGCAACGGTTATCGCAAAAATTACTTTTGCGATTTGAGAGGAAATATTTGTTATTTTTAACAAATGATTCACTTCCGTTACTATTGGTTAATCAAAATTTCCATTTTACATTTCCGTAAACTTGGTTTCCGTAGGTCGCATTGTGTGTTCCATAGAATATCCTCGTGGTTTCACGAGTATCCCCGTAGAACAGTTTTTGACCGACTATGCTTAATTCGAGATTTGTGATTGGACGCCATGCAACGCGCAGGTCCGTGCGCTTATAAGATTCTATGTTTACTGTATGAAGATCGCCGACATAGTAGAATGTAGCATCGAAATCTATATTACGGGTGACATTCCAACGAGACTGAACTTGTAATTGATGATGAGGGGAAACTCCGGCATCGTATTGGGAGAGAGTATCTGCGCTATCTTGGTTGAACTTAATATCCATGTCCAAATAGCTATAACCGAGAACCACATTCCAGTTATTTAGGACGCTAATATTGGCACTGGCATTAACCCCTTCTGTTCTTGCTGTAGCTCTGTTATAAAGCTCATACTGAAGTTTTGCTAGGTTTGGTTCGAAGGTACGAACATTTGTGTAATTGTTGTAAAACGCCGAAATATCCAACTCCACTTTGGAGAAGGATCTGTTGCGGTAACCCATTTCGTAGGAAACTATTTCTTCAGCTTTGAAATCAGAGTTTCCCTGCCAGTATATTTTGTAGGGTCCAAGATTTGAGGTTAGACGGCGAAGATTTGTCTCTAATTTACTTGGCTCTCTTACGCCTTTTGAAGCTGATGTCCAAACAGTATTTTCGTTATTTGGAGTCCATTTTAATTGAGCGCTTGGCATGAAGTGATCACCTGTGATGTAGTGATGCTCAAATTTTCCGCCGAGAGTAAGATCTAATTTTTCTGGAATTATTGAGTGAGTATCTTGGAAGAAAGCATTGAAGAGCTGTGTGTTTTCTTGCTCTGGAGTGAAGTCGTTAACAAGTAAGTTTCCTACCTTGCCATCCTTCATCTCATCCATGGTATATCGATAACCAAAACCCAACTTGAGCTTATTATTATCAATTGGTTGTAAATGGTACTCCCCATCAATGTTAAAGATATTTCTATCAATACTGTATAACTGAGATTTTCTTGATGTGGTGTCGATATAGAAATGGAGATTCGTATTATCAGTTTTGTTTATGGCATGCTTCCATCTTGCATCTAAATTAAGGCCGCTAACATGCTCGCTGTCATATATTGGACTGGTTTCTTTAGTCGGAATGAATAATGTCTGATCTTCCTTCCCATCATGAGCATCACCCTGAAATGTGATTTCATCGCGTACAGATTTTTGCCAATCCACCCTAAAACCAGCTTTTGACATCCCCCACTCATCACCAGCACCTTCGAACTGCCTTCCTCTTAAATAGTCGATACTCTTGGTCTCATCTCGATGTACTTTTTTTGCCCAAGTTCTGTAAAAGACATTTTCTTTAATTCTGGACCCATATCTAACTTCAGCATTTTTCTCCTGATTACCATAAAGCACAGAAACGTACCCACCTTGGGTATATTGCGCTTTTTTGGTAATTATATGAATAACACCATTCAGGGAATTGGCTCCCCAAGTTGTAGTTGATCCTCCGCGAACGATTTCAATTCTGTCAATGTCTTCCAAAACTAAATCAGCGGTATCCCAGTTCGTTCCTGTAAAAACCGAGCTATAAATTTCTCGCCCATCAATCATCACCAAGACTTTATTGTCATACAAGCGACCGAAGCCGCGCGATGTAACAGACCATCTACTTGAGCTGGAACGATAAACTTCTAATCCAGGAACTAATCTTAAAGCTTCGGGAACATTAGTAGCACCAGATCTTCTTATATCATCTGAGGACAAAACATAAACAGAGGCTGCGGCCTTAAAAGTTGGCTCTTTTTCTTTTGATGCAGAAAAAATCTCCACATCTTTCAAATCTAGCTTGATCGGAGAATCATCAACTTTGGCATAGGCAGGAGAAGCAGTTAAGCAGACAATGAAACATAGTACTGTGATCAATTTCAGTAGATGCTTCATTAAGACGCTATTTGAGAATAGTGTGGATATGAAAAGAAGAAGAAGTGAGTTAAATTTACCAAAAAATGCAATAAAATTGCAGATTCGATATATTTAGTTCTCAAATAAACTCCGCCGTAAAGCAGACCAGAAACAAAAGCCAAAAATACAAAAGCCCAACCACCATAAAAATGGAATAATCCAAAAATCAAAGAAGCTAAAATAAGACCCCAAATTTCTGCATGCTTAAATTTCTTAAAAATGGCCGTTAAATTATTCTGAAGAAAGAATCGGAAAAAAAACTCCTCAGCTATTACCGTGAAGAATAAAATTTTTACCATCCAAAGCAGGATTAAGGTAAAAGATGGCAATTTTGGATCAAAAACAACATAGCCAATCGCCGTGCCAAAAATAGACAGCACCATAATTAGAGGTACAAAAAACAGAAAAATTCTGTTAAATATCTCTTTATACTGTACGATTTTGGATATTGGCTTATATGCAAAAAGTAATAAGAAGAATGCAATTAGTGGCTTGTCAAAATTAAACCAGATTTCCAAAGCAGCAGAATCTTTACTTAGTTTTATGTCTTTGACAGCCTGCCAATTATCATATCCGGGCACCTTATGTAAAAAGGTTAGAACCGCTAAAATTAAAATAGAAAAAAACAGAAGTACTTTGATCAATGCAGAAAAATTCTTTTGATAAAAAAGATATATCAGAGACCCAAAAACTATTATCGAAGCCAAGGACAGGTAATTAATACCTCCAGAGATTAATCCGGTAATAACGGAAATAGAAAACAGCACCAACGGAATTCTCTTATCTGTTGAGATCCAAAAAGAAGAGAGAGAAATCGCTAATATGAGATAGGTGGTTATTTGCAGCAAAGATTCATGCAAAATATCAATCATGCAACTAATTGGTTGATTTAATTATACTAAAACAGCTAAATGGTAATCATTTATCGGATATTAGAAGATGCAAATCAACAAATTTTTTAAGAATTTTTCATTTATATCTAAAGAATATAAATTTTTCGCGTTTCTGATCTCCGCCTCTATTTGTTGCGCCTACGGCATTTTTATTCTAATATCTTACCAGAATCATCGAAACACCTATAATCAAAAATATTCTTCACTTGGGCTTGCGGTTGCTAACAGCTACGAGGTTTTTTTAGACAACATCTTTAGACAAGCTGAGTTTGTCGGCCAGAAAATAGAAGAATCTGACAACAAAAACTCTATTAACAAACTGCTGAAGCATAGCTTTAGTCTCGATGTTAATCTCGACACATCGTTGCTGAGCAGCTGGATAAAGTTTGAATGGATAAGTAAAAATAATCCCAAAATTGATGATTATGAACTAATCACGAGCAAGAAAGAACCGTGGTTAATTCATTTTGGATCTTTGCATTCAAATAGTTTGGATCCCAAAGATCATTTCATACCTGTGAGTTTTGGTGTCACCGATGATAATGGTAAGTTTATTGGCAGCCTGGTTAGTAATATTAGCATTTCAGCCATAACAAAATTCCTTCAGCGCAACATCCAAGAAGATAATTTGAGTATTTTAATCTTGGATCGAGATCAAAATGTGATTGGACAATCAATAAATTCTGAAATCGACCTGCCTCGTGATTTTTTCAAAAAGCAAAAATTTTCTAGTAGTGAAGGAAACATCTACCAAAAATTTGATCTGACAAACACAGCTTACATATCTTACAAAAAACTGGATTCCTACCCTTTTACCATAGTTGTTGGCGATAACAAAAAGATAATTTTTCAACCCCTACAAAACACTTTGGTAAAATATTTTATTGTCCTGGTACTTGTTCTGATAGCATTGTTAGCCATCCTTCTCCTTTTTTACAGAAAAATCATCACTCCGGTAGTTTCCCTGTCATCCTTCGCAAAAAACATTATCTCATCTGAAGAAAAGGTAATCTACACCCCAGAAAGACACTCTTTTGTAGAAATATCAAATCTTGAGCAAGCTTTAATCAAAATTGAAGGCTACAAAAAGGATTTGAACGATTCTAACAAAGAGCTGAATCGCAAAACTATTGAGCTAGAAATTACGAAGAGAAACTTGGAAGAAGACTTAAAAAAACTATCTGATTCCTATCGCCTCAGAGACAACCTTCTGAAAAAATCCTTGGAAAAAACCAATAAAGTCGCTGCAAAAGATGTTGTAGAGCAATGCTTATCTGTGCTTTATCCCGAAATATACTCGCGACAGCTAACCATCATCAAATCCTTGTCCGATACTCCAGAACTGAATATCAAGTACTGTGATTTCGTAAAAATTGTCACAGGCTTATTATCAAGATCGTTCATGTTCTCATCAAAAAATAATCAGATATCTGTTCAGACCACAGTTAAAACTATGAATGAAACCAAACATTTTTATCTGACCATAGAAGATAATGGTCTAGGAAATGAAGAGTGGAGAATAAAAAGCCTGAACAACTGTAGCGAATTTAAAGAGATGGAGCTGATGATAAAAGAAAGCGGCGGCATCTTAAAAAGCGTTAATAAGCCAGAATCTGGGGTTAAGTACTGTATGCTTCTGCCATACGAAGAAAAAGAACCCTCTCAGGACTTAAGAAAGAACGATAAAATTATATTTTTTCCATCAAATAACTTTAAAAAGTAAACAACCTTAGGGCGACATCGGCTGAATATTATCCCCTCCAAACCAAGATTGCTCTCACAGAACCTGTCGTAATCATTCATAGTCCCGCGCCTACCCATAAGCGACAATCCGCGCCTATTCTAGGCTCATCTCAACATCTAATCACCCTCACCTATCGCAATCGTTCATAGATATATGTCGTAATCATTCATAGATACGAGTGGGAATCATTCGCAGTTTGTCTTATGAACCCTTGATTTTACTGAATTAGTCTAAAAAACTCCTCGTCTATATTATCGCAATCGTTCATAGTTCTGAGCGGGGACACCCTCAAATCAACACTCTTGCACCTACCAACAAGCTCCCATCCACGCGTATCTGAGTCATCTCAACATCTAATCACCCTCACCTATCGCAATCGTTCATAGATACGAGTGGGAATCGTTCATAGTTTATCCTGTGAACCCTTGATTTTACTGGATTTATCCAAAAGAAAGCCTCCTCACCCATACTATCGCAATCATTCATAGTTCTGAAATACACTACCCTCAAATCGACACTCTTGATTACCCACAAAGCCCCAACCAATACATATCTAGACTCATCTCAGAATTAATCACCCTCACCTATCGCAATCGTTCATAGATATATGTCGTAATCATTCATAGATACGAGTGGGAATCGTTCATAGTTTATCCTGTGAACCCTTGATTTTACTGAATTTATCCAAAAGAAAATTTGCGTCATCTATACTGTCGCAATCATTCATAGAAATAGGTGGGAATCATTCATAGAAACATGTTGCGATCATTCATAGAAACCTATCGCAATCGTTCATATTTTTATCTGTGAGAATCATCTATTTTGTAAGACCAATCCATGATTTTTCGATCATCAATCCTTAATAACCCTTTAATAACCCTTATTATTCTTAATATATGAATTTTTCTGAAAAAATATTTTATTCGAACAACTAAATCTTCTCGCCAAACAAATAATAAAAAATTCATCTCTGCAAACACAACAAAGTGTTTATTATGCTTTAAGTGTTTTGACACTTATTTAACTTTTTTAAGTTAAATAACAAAGAAGTGATTGACATAATTAAAAGAGTGTTTTTTTATTCATTAAGTGAACTTAGTTTTAAAACACTTTCAGCATAAAGAAGTGCTGAAGATATAAAACATAATAAACACTTCTTTAGGTTAAAAGTCTTAGAAGTGAAAAAACACATCAAAGTGTTTATTATGTTGTAAGTGTTTTGACACTTTTTTAAGTTAAATCACTAAAAAGTGATTGACATAACAAAGAGTGTTTTTTATGCAATAAGTGCATTTAGTTTAAAAACACTTAGAACACCAAAAAGTGTTTTAAGTTATTAATCACTTTTACCACTTAAAAGTTTTTTATGAAAAAAGGAAAAAAGATTACAGTATGGACACTTAAGGGTGGAGAGGGAAAAACCACAATTGCCTGTGCAATAGCATTGGAAGGCGATTGGGCTATCATTACGAATGATATTCATTCCGACCTTACTTCAGCATTAAAGGAAGAACACTATTTGGTTTTGGATCCAGATCAACCGTTGCCAACAAAAAAAGAGTTAGAGGGCGCTAATATAATTTTTGATCCAGGTGGATTTCTAGATCACAGAATGATTGATGCCATTAAGATGAGTGATTATGTCATTATACCGGTTTCTGAATTTGGTAAGAAGCTAAATACAGAGCGCTTTATCGCAAGTGTGCTAGAGATAGAGCAATACAATAAAAATATTGTGGTCGTTCTTAACAAAATTGCTCAGGAAAATGTTGAAGAGGCAAGGAAGGCTTTAAAAGAATTAATGTCGAAGGAGTTCAAGGGCGTCTATCCTATTTTTGAAATCAAGAAAAATGAAGCATTTGAAATGATGCTAAACACAGGATCTTCCATATCTGAAATTGTAAAGAAGGGAGGGTTGTTTCGCCGTTGGTTTCAGCCCGTGGATGGACAATTGCAGAAATTAATCAAATTTATCAATGAGGGGAAATAATATGGCTAAGAAAATTGATTTAACAAAGTTTAAAAGACCTACCCAAAATTATCTTAAGGAAAAGGAAGAACCAAAGATACAAAATGAATTAATCGCGCCAAAAGAAGTTAAGAAGGTTCAAAAGGTAGAAAAGATAGGTAGACCAACCATCGGTGATGAGCCTATTTCTAAAAGATTCTCGTTAGCTTTCACGGAGACCGAATACAATACTTTAAAAGAAAATGCCGGGAAAATTCCGCTAGCATCTTTTATAAGAGATATTTTGAAAGTTGCTAAAGTGATTTAACATAAAAAACACTTTTAACACTAAAAAGTGATAAAATGAATAATTCAAAGAAAAAAGATCTAGTAGAATATAAGCAAACTCAGCCCGAACAGCTTAAATTATTTGAATCGGAAGAAAGTTATTCCAATACAATTGAGCTGTATGACTCGATGCCAAAATATTATTTTGGTGGAGTGGAAAGGGAGAAGGGTAAAACTGTCGATTCTTTGCCGATTCTAAACAGAGAATTTACGCATCGTAATCGCAACTACAAACTAAGCATTTCGCCAGCGGCTGTTCAAGATAAGAAATCTGGCAAAACCATTAATTATTATCCGTCTCAGAGAGAGGAAATAATTGAAGATGTGATAAGAAAAATATCCACAAAACCAACCCGAGCCATTTTATTTGATAGCGATATAGGCGTAAAATTTACCTATTATGAAGTTCAGCAGGAGCTAAAGAAAATTGGTCATGGTTATTCAATAGACCAAATCAAATTAGGAATAGAAATTCTAAACAAATCGGTTCTTGAAACCACATCAAAAGAAGGAAACGAAATATCGATAACATCCAGTCTGTTTTCTTATGTTGGAAAAGAAACTAAGGAAATGGGTGGAAAGGAGAGGGTGGTTGTGATTTTTAATCCGCTTGTTACCAGGTCGATTAACCAAGGTACATACAGGCTGATTAACTACGAAAAGTTGATGAAAATGAAGATGCAGATTTCTAGATGGCTTCACAAAAGAATCTCTCACATGTTTGTTCAGGCCACTTTAGTGAATCCTTATCAAATTCTTTTATCTACCATTGTTCGCGATAGCGGAATGAGGGTTTATAAAACCGTTTCTGAAAGAATGAGACAGATTGAGAAAGCTTTAAATGAGCTGAAAGAGAACAAAGTAATTTCTGAGTGGAAATCAGATCCTCAGAAGGAAAAAAATAAAATTCTCGATGTCTTATATTCACTCTACATGAGTGATGAGTTTGTTGCTGATGCTAAGAAGGCAAATAAATTTACTAATATGAGATTGGAGTCACCTGAATCAGAGGCTGAAGTGTATGATGTTGATGAGCTACGGCGCGAAATGGAATTGCCAATTTATCGCTTAAGTAAAACCGTAATAAATAACCTTATTGGAAATATAGGAAACAAAGAGGATTTTGACAAAGTGTCAAATGGTCTAGAGGCGGCAAAACAATATTTGCAAACCAAGAAGATTGAAAATCCAGCTGCCGCGGTAAGAAACGCAATAAAAGAAGGGTGGCTACCAAAAAAGAAAAAAGAGGACGATTTACTCCAACAAACCACTGACATGAAAATAATTGAAGGTGAGAAAGAAAGTAAAAAGCTTGCTCGTAAAGAGTCGCAGGAAAATCCGATTTGGCCAAAAATAAGAAAAAAACTTGAAACAGAATTTAAGGGTGAAAATTGGGATAAGTGGTTATCAAAATTAGAAATTTTTGAAATCGAGAAAAAAGAAATTGTTTTTGCCGCGCCCACTAAATTTGTTAGAGATTGGGTGATCAGATTATTTGTTGAATCAGGTTCGGAGAAAAAATTAATAGAAGTAATTCAGAAGATTTCCCCAACTGTTGAGAAGGTAAAAGTTATTTTTGTTCAAGAGTAAGAGTGGGTTGTTGGATTGATTCATAGTATATGTTCTAAAAAAAGCCTTGTGAAATTAGATTATATTCTAATAATAAGGTGATCTTAATTAGATTATACTATAACATAATGACCAAAAGATTAAAACAAATCCAACTGACAAACCTCGACAGTCGCTTTGAAAAAATGCGTTTTGAGCCAAAACCAAAATCTGGTTGGATCAAAACAATCAGAGAATCTTTGTCCATGCCTTTGGCTTTTCCAGCAAAAAAATTAGGAATTTCGCAGCCCAGCGTCTCAAGATTAGAAAAAAATGAGATTGACGAAAGTATCACTTTAAAATCTTTAAGACAATTAGCCGCAGCAATGAATTGTGAGCTGCATTACGCTATTGTTCCGCACGGACGATCTTTAAGAAAGATCGTCGAGAAACGCGCTGAAGAAAAGGCGAGGGCAATGGTTAGTGATGTAAACAATACCATGTCTCTTGAAGATCAAAAAATCAAAGATTCCAAAAGCTCAGTCAAATTCTTAGCTAAAGAATTTGCTGAAGATCTAAATAAAAGCTTGTGGAGTGATGATGAAAATTAACTTTGTTGAGTTTGGTCAGACCCCAATTGACGACGATGAAAAGCAAGCTCTGATTCCAAATCTTAACACCTTGGAAGAGTTAAACATCTGGGAGCATGAAAATATCATTGAAGCCAGAAAATGGGCACTAAATTCAAGAGTGCTTGGTAGATATGATATTTTTGACGTTAATTTTCTTCTGAAACTTCACGAAAAAATGTTTGATAAAACTTGGAAGTGGGCAGGGCAGTTTAGAACTAGTGGCAAAAATATTGGCTGCGATCCTTACCAGATCAGAACCGAGTTAAAAACTCTTTGTGATGATGCTAAATATTGGCTTGAGCACCACACTTATTCGATTGAACAGCTGGCCTTGGTATTTCATCACCGGTTAGTAAAGATTCATCTTTTTCCAAATGGTAATGGTCGTCACGCACGATTGGTTTCAGACTGTATCATTAAAAAATTTGCGCCGACAAAGAAAATCAATTGGCAAGGCATGAATTTCAAATCTGCGGAGGAGTTAAGAAAGAACTATATCTTGGCTTTAAGAAAAGCTGATAATGGAAATTATTTAGAATTGTTTGAGCTATTCTTGAATCACGACATCAGAGATGAACTTAGTGCTAAAAAAACTTTAGATGAGGCTAAAAAATCTGGTGAAGATTTTGTTAGTTTTGATGAGGTTTTTAAGGATGTTGAATGATTCTATTGTGAAAAAATCAGAAATAAAATTTACAGATTTTATGAATTATATAAATAAAGAAAAATCACAGATTGGCTGCTTTATGGCGCTAAGAAATGTAGTAAGAACTTTTACCTTATTACTGATACCCTATTTGATTGCTACCAAACTTCTTTATCCTGTGGAGTTCTTTCCAAGACCAATTTACAGCCTTAGCTTTCTTGCCCTAATCTCATTATTTAGTGTGAACAGTAGGTTGAGTTTGGGTAAAACCGAAGTGAAGTTTGATGCTTTAAAGAGATTTCTTTCGGTTAGGACGAATGCAATTCAGACATTCGGGTTATTCTTCTTGAATTTCTTTGAATCTCTGAATCACAAATCAACACTTCCTGGGATGAGTCTTGCGGTGTTATCTTTGATAGTTGCGTATGTACCTTTGAGGAATAATAACAAGCAAATATTTGCCTTAGCATACTTTTTTTCTACAGTTTTTCTCTTTTTGTCTTTTTTGTAATATCACCAGAATTTCTTTAATTTATGGCAGAAATTTTTGATAAAGAGCAAATATCAAATATTTGTGAAGTGAGTAATATTATGGAAATGAAAGAATATTATAAGCAGCTAGAAGAGCGTTATGACAGTTGCAATAATGCCTATCAACAATTCCTAGATGAAGCCAGAAATTGTGAAACATTACCACAAACGATTTCTCAATTTAATGCTCTGCTTTATTGGACTGAGTGTAGAGATCTGATAAAAAAGAGAGAAAAACTTCTTTATAAGATTTGTGCATTGGAGTTGAAAGAATTACGGAATATGCTTCTTAAGCCTACAGCCAAGAATTAAGTTAATGAATGATAAGCGGTCAGAAATTTGAATAAGGTGTCAATTTCACTTCATTAATTTTCTCAGTTGAAAATTGACCAGGTCTAGGCGGTGTTTTTCTACAAAAGAAAAACTGGTCTGTGGGTTTCAGCGTCAGCCATTTATTTTAAGTCAAGGTAGATAAAACCTGCGCCCGCACCACTTCTCTTCATTCCAGCCAAATCTAAGCCACAAATTTTTAGATTCTTTATTTTTTAGTCGAAGAAAAATTTCCGGCTAAGATTTGCTAGTCATTCGAGAACCGAGGCTCGGTTTTCTTCCACCTTTCCCTCCACTCGCTCCACTCCTCTTCAGCTTCGCTTTCGATCCGTTACACTCCCTCCGGTGACTTCAAAAAATGTCCATCCGCTCGCTTCGTTTCACTTCGCTCACTTCTCCTGACGCTCGCCGCTAGGCAGGGTTTGAGGCACGGCGCTTTCAGCGCTTCGCTTCAAACCTTATTAACAAATGGAGAAATTTTTATGAATAACTCAGCTTTAGTAAATCTGCTAAAAGACAACAACCAAGATCACGAATTTTACCCAACAACCAATGAAATTATTGAACGATTTTATTTTGATTTGAATGGCGAGGCGAGGCGAGAATATTGTGCGCCTTCTTTAGACTTTCTTGAAATTGGCTGCGGCAATGGAAAAGTTTTCAGAGAATTTGAAAAGTTATCATGCGAGCAAAAAGAAGCGCGAGAAAAAGAAGATGAGCGCAGAGGTTATGCCGCTTTAGGTGAATGCTACGGAATCGAGAAATCAGAAATTTTAATCAATCAACTTCCTGCAAATATCGTGATTGTTGGAACTGATTTTTGGCAACAAACCTTAATTGATAAAAAAGTGGATGTTGTTTTCTGCAATCCTCCTTACAGCGAATTTGAAGATTGGGCGGTCAAAATTATTAAAGAAGCGTCGGCAAAATACATCTACCTTGTAATCCCTCAGCGCTGGCAAGAATCATCAAAAATTGACGCCGCAATAAAAATCAGAGAAGCAAAATCTGAGATTTTGGGAGATTACGATTTTTTAGAAGCTGACAGGCAGGCGAGGGCGAAGGTTAATTTGATTAAAATTGATCTTACAAGAAGTGTAGGTTATGGCAGAAAAGAAGCGGCTACAGATCCTTTTGAAATCTGGTTTGATGAAGAATTTAAAATCAAGTGTGACAAGAAAGAAGATTATTCAAAAATTAACAAAGAAGCTAACGAAGAAGAAGCTGCCAGAAAATCAGAAATTAACAATGAGGTTGCTGCCGGTCGTGATTTAGTGCAAGTTCTTGCCAGTTTGTACCAAAGGGATTTGGCAAAATTGATTTTAACCTACAAAAGCCTCGAGTCAGTTGATGCAGAATTGATGAAAGAGCTGAATGTGAAGCTTGATGATGTTAAGAAGGCTCTGAGGCTTAAAATCAAAGGTTTGAAAAAACTTTATTGGAAAGAAATTTTTAACCGCTTGGACAAAATCAAGGAAAGACTTTGCAGCAAGCAAAGAATGAGGCTGCTTAATATTCTAAACGACAACTCTTCAATCGATTTTACTGAGTCGAATGTTTACGCGGTCGTGATTTGGGTTATTAAAAACGCCAATAAATATTTTGATGAGCAGCTTGTTGATCTTTACCAATATTTAAGCACCAAAGACAACATCAAAAACTACAAGTCGAACCAAAAAACTTGGGAGCAAGACAATTGGAGATATACCAAGGAAACAATGAGTCACTATTGCCTTGATTATCGCTTAGTACTCTCAAGATACCGCTGCTTTGATTTTAGTTTTTCTGGTGAGACTCGCGGATTAACTTCGGAAGCAATCGCTTTGATTGATGATTTGATGACAGTCGCCGTGAATCTTGGTTTTGATGGGCAAAGTGAGCAAAGTTTTGGATGGAATTATAATCCTAATGCTGGCGAAAAATTAGAATTTCACATGAGGCCAAACTGGCGCAATGACAACACCGCTAAAAGAATTTTATTCATGGAAGTCAGATTTTACAAAAATGGAAATATTCACCTCAAACTAAATCAAGATTTCATCAAGGCTTTAAATATTGAGGCGGGAAGGCTTCTAGGTTGGGTGAAATCTGCTCAAGAGGTTGTGGAAGAATTTCCAGATGATTGCAAAGTAACCTCAGAAGATGCCGGTAAATATTTTAAGAAAAATTATCTGATGATTTGCAGTTCCGCGGCAAATCTTTTGGAGTCGTCGATTTAGAGGTCGTCGGAGCTTGTGCGGTTTTATCCACAAGCTCCAGATCTTCAGAGGAAGTAAAAAAATCGTCTAAAAAGGAATCAATTTAAGTTTTTTATTTTTCTAAGGAAAATTGATCGGTTCTAAGCGGTGTTTTTCTAAAAAAGAAAAACTGGTCTATTGGTCTGGGCGTCAGCCATTTTTAAAAGATCAATGTAGTAAAATCCTGCGGCCGCACCATTGATTTTTTGCAGCCAAATCTAAGCAACAAATTTTGATTCTTTATTTTTTAGTCGAAGAAAATTTCTGGCCAAGATTTGCCAGCAAAAAATCAACCGAGCCTCAGATTTTCTCCACATTTCCCTTCAGTCGTTATCACTCCTTTCGGTGACTTTTAAAAAAGTCCATCCGCTCCCTGTCGCTTCGTTTCACTCCGCTTTCGTTCGCTACTCCTGACGCTCGCCGCTGGGCAGGGTTTGAGGCAAGACGCTTCGCGCTTCGCTTCAAACCTTATTAACGACATGGAGAAAAATTTATGACCGCAAAAATTAAGATCAGTTTCAAAGATTACCTTTCGGAAGTTTACGACAAGCCAGCCAAGATCCACGAGGCCTTCAGTTTATTTCATGAATTTAGCTGGAATAACAGAATTTTAGCCGAATCTCAATTGATTGTTCCTGAGCCGATTAATACTTACAAAGGATGGCTGGCTTTGGGAAGGCAGGTAAAAAAAGGAAGTAAGGCGATCAA
>JACCDM011859426.1_pt1 | contig 39666 bp, 39 predicted proteins | sample 7445851 | NCBI WGS metagenome assembly JACCDM01 (sample SAMN15323438, study PRJNA562643) | freshwater metagenome | isolation source: river surface water | place: USA:Blue River Watershed | collected 2017-08-16
GAGTAGCTCTGAACGGTGCTCAGTGTAAAAAGCCCCCAGTTCAGCAACTGTCCATACGCTAAGTGCCACTTTGTTGATCCTTCATTAACCGGTTTTGTCCTGCAGAACCAGCCGTCGCTGCCTCTATTCACTCCTACGAATCCCATCCTAGTTTGTAGCGGGAAGGGGACAAAACGGACATTATGGACTACTTTCTGGCCGCTCTTTGATGCAGCAGAACGAATAACGCTGTTAGGACTCGCGGGTTCGATAGCCTGCCCATAATTCTTGCAAGAATCCTAATTCTTGCCGACAACACCAGGTCGCTTCGGTACAGGCAGATGAGCAAATCGATGTTGTGGAGTGCGAGCCTTTCAAAGCGATAGTCCAAACACTTATAAGAACCCTTAATATCTGAATAAGTGTCGATGTTGTCCCAGACCAATTTGCGGTAATCAAGAGTACTAAGTAGTTCATTCTTTTTTCTCAACATTTCTTCACGGCGAGTACTCGAAATTCCAGACGGATTCACTTGATATCGGAGTAAAGGTTGGGGAATTGATGCGAGCTGATTGCCATTTAATAGTCTTAACCACAACCCTAAATCTTCTGCAGGGAACTCTGACTCCAGATAGCGGCCTACTTCAATCACCGCACTTTTCCTGAAGACTACAGATGGATGCGGCATTCTAAATGCATCAACGACAGAAAGTCTTGTTGCTGATCCCACTACACCCGAGGGCATGCAGCCTAAGTCCCCTTGATCATGGCTCCAAAAAATATAGTCACTGAATACTGCAGCTACATCTTTTTCAAGATCAAGAAATTTCACTTGCAGGTCTAGGCGGTCTTCGCGATAAATATCATCGACATCTGCCCGTGCAATATATTCATGCACGGCATTTTCTAGGCCGAGATTTAGGGCAGTCACTATTCCAGATGCAGGTATAGAAATAAATTGGATTCGATCACAGGTTTGCTGAAATTCCTTCAAAATTGCTTTTGTAGAATCTGTGCTGCCATCATCAATTACTAAAATTTGATCCTTTGATTTTGTTATTCTAATCAAGTTTTCCAGCGAAATTCTTAGGTCTTTTTCGCCATTTCTGACTGGCATTAACACCGTGCATGGGGTTCGGTTGCTCAAGGATGTCATGGCAATTAACGCTCCCAATGTGTTGAAGAATTCTTATCGACCGCAATTATTTTAACTGGCAGCCCTTTGAGATTCTTATACGATTCTTCAAAACAAAAGGATGGGGATAATATTTTGCATTCATAATTTGCTGCGTACCAATTAATGTGACTTTCATCGTGAAACCTTGCAATCACGTCACACTGGAAATCACTGTCTACTCGATCAGAAATCATCCTTGAAAAATCCAAGAATAAATCTCTGTTTCCACCCCAACTACCTCCACATAAATATCTACGTCGATTTCGTCTTTCAACGTAGGCTAAGGATCTACTATTACTTTCCCAGCTACCAATTCCGCCTTCCTTGAAGATGCGTTTTATATCGCGGAGGAATAAGTCTGGGTTTAAAAGATAAAAGGCCAATCTCTTGGTGCCTCTTGGACGAAAATAGCCGGGGTGAGACACGAAAATCATTTTATTCCCATGTGAATATCGATTTAATTCTTCTACAATTTCACTGTCGGCAAACACCATGTCAGCATCCAGGTGCCAGATTAGATTTCCGGTCAATAAATTTGAGTGATTCAAGATATGTTTAAACTTGTATAAGGTAGGAAAAGGCCAATCTTGGTGTTCAACATAAGCGATTTTTATTTGCCAATTAGTGCTTTGCATAACTTCACTGCCAAATAATTCTGCAGCTTCCACTTGATCTGTCAACAACACAAAGTCAATTCGTGAATTCTGATTTAGAAATTTCATTGCACTTACAAGTTGTGACTTCCAGAAATCGAGATATCTACCTGTCGCGACTGTAACAAATGTTGCAGAGGTAAATTCGTTCCTCTCCTTAAGCTCCATTTGCAAGTGCATTCTTATCAAATTGAGGAACTATGCTTCTAAGTTCTGAAAATGTTCCTTCAGCTACTTTCTGCCCATTATCTAGATAAATCAACTTGTCTGCGTGAATTACGGTGGAAAGTCGATGAGCAATAACAATTCGCGTTAAACCCCGCATATTATTCAGAATTCTCTTGGCAATCAGAGATTCAGTTTCTGTATCGAGTGCTGATGTTGATTCGTCTAAAATCAGAATTTCAGGATTCGTTGCCAATGCCCTTGCAATGCCAAGTCGCTGTTTTTGTCCTCCACTTAAATTGCTTCCACCTACCCCAATTAGTGTGTCGAGGCCTTGATTTTGAACACTTAGCCAATCTTGAAGTTCAACCAAAGATAAAATTTCCATAATTCGTGTGTTGTCAATGGATTCCTCATTCCCTGGCCAGCAAATATTCTGTCTAATTGTTCCAGAAACAAGTTGAACATCTTGTGGTACATACTTAATTTTGTTCGGCCAGTTTTTCATTGCCTTATTGGGGGATACACCTGAGATAGAAACAAATCCATTTGATGGTAACGCTATCCCTAAAAGCGCGTCCACCAATGTGGTTTTACCTGCACCTGAAGGTCCTACGATGGCCACAAAAGTTCCTGGTTCAATATGAAGGTGAATATTACTTAATGTAGGCTCGATTGCGTCTGAATACTTGATCTCTAGGTTTTGGCAGTGAATTTCAGAGGAGAAGTTCTCTGTTTGCCAGTTGTTGGGAATCCTGGATTCTGCAATTCTTAGGTAAATACTATTCTGCTCATTCATTTTTCTTACATTGCTTAATTCATCTAAGAAATTTAACGTCGGAGAAGTTGCCGCCCTTATTTCCAGTAGAGAATTCTGTATTTTCAAAAGTGAAGGAACGAGTCTTGAAGTTAATGCAAGAAATACGACCATGCCTGTTATTGCTTTATGCGCGTCATAGAAATATACCTGTGCTGCACAGATAAATATGGCACCTAAAACGAGTCCAATTTCGAAGATGAACTTTGGAATTAGCCCAATAAATGCCTTAGATCTTGTTGCTTTATAGCTTGCAAATCGTTGCGCACTAAATTTCCTAGATATTTCTATTTGAGAATTTGAGGTATGAATTTCTCTCGCAGTGCTCACAGAATTCTGAATTAGCTCTGTACTCGATATTCCTATTCGATACGTTTCTTGACCTGCTTGGCGAATCTTTCTACCTAAATACTTTGTTGAAAAAAATGCAAGTCCAGAAAAATAAATAATCGTTGATATTGTCACCGAAGGGTTAACAAAGGTCACCCCAGTAAACAAAAGTAAAATTGAAAGTCCCTCGACCATTCCGTTGACCATCTGACCAAGACTTATCGTCACTGCACAATTTGCCCCGGTAAGTGCCACGCCTGAGATGTATTGCGGAGACCATTTACGTTGATCTAAAGGCGAGAGTCTCAAGACTTGCTCCATATAATTTCCGGAAACAGCAGCCTCTCGAATAGAGAGAAAGCCAATTATTTTCCTAGTAAGTCCGGCCGAAACTGCAGTCTTAAGAATTAGCAGAACTGCACTCGCGCCACCTAGAATGAAAATAATCGTCTTGAGGTCAAGTCCTTGAAAAATAGATAGGCCCATTATCAATTCAACATATTTAGATGATGATTGGACAGAAATATCACTCAAACTTAGGGACGTTACGAGTCCTATCAGAAGTAATGCGAAGAGGTCTAGTATCGAAATACAAAATTGAATCAAGCCGAGGAATATTAGTTTTTTTCGATCCTTTGGCTCCATCAAGGCAACAACTTGACTAAGGTGACTCCATGAGCCCAATTTTCGGTCGAATGACATGAGGTCATAGTACTTTCCAACTCTCTTTGAGACTTCTCGGTAAATGATTTTTGGTCACTTTTTCTGGAACTTTGATAACCTGAGTTCATGACCGGGCAGAGAAAAAACACCTTAGCCTTTTTGGGTGGGGAGAAAACTGTCACGGCAAAGATTAAGCATCACAATCCCATAGGTCTCCAGGAACAAATCTCTGCCTACAAGGTGCTTCGCTCAGGAGTCCTATCGAAATTTCTCGGGACTTGGAGCCAAGACTTCTACGGTGGTCCGAAGGTCCAAGAATTTGAAAATCTCGCTTCTACTATGTTCGAGACAAAGCATGCGATTTCTGTCAATTCATGGACCTCTGGGCTGGTTGCAGCAATTGGCGCAGTTGGGGTAGAGCCAGGTGACGAAGTAATCGTGACTCCTTGGTCCATGTCAGCTTCTATCGCGGCAGTGCTTCATTGGGGAGGGATTCCAGTATTTGCAGATATAGATCCCACTGAATTCAATATTGACCCTGAAAGAGTTCGCGAGAAAATTAGCAGTCGTACGAAGGCGATATTAGCAGCTGATATTTTTGGTAAATCAGCGAATATGGAAGAACTGATGAAGTTGGCTACTGAGCGCAACATAAAAGTTATCTCAGATACGGCCCAAGCGCCAGGATCTATTTCCCAAGGAAAATTCTCTGGAACCGTCGCGCACATTGGTGGGATAAGTCTCAATTACCACAAGCACATACACACCGGTGAAGGCGGCATTCTCTTTACAGATGATGACGAATTGGCATTCAGAATGAAGTTAATCAGAAATCATGCTGAATCAATTGTGTCCGATGCGCACGTTGATGATATTTCAAATTTAATCGGCTTTAACTTCAGGTTAGGTGAATTAGAAGCGGCAATTGGAATTAGCCAATTGAAAAAATTAAGCAAAATCACTCGTGAAAAGCAGGAGCTGGCAAATGAACTCACCAGAGAATTGACTGGTCTTAAAGGTTTGATTCTCCCTAAGATTGATTTGAACTTAGAAAATGTTTATTACGTTTACCCAATATTGATCGATAAAGCGTTTGTTAGCGTTTCTCGTGCCATCATCGTAAAAGCACTACGTGCAGAAGGCGTCCCAGGCCTGTCCGAGGGTTATCAAAATTTGCACTTGCTGCCAGTATTTCAGCAGAAGCGAGCTTTCGGAAAACAAGGTTTTCCTTGGAATCAAGCCATTGATACTTCATACAATTATTCAAAAGGGATTTGTCCGGTTGCTGAGTCCTATCATGATGAATTGTTTATCGGGTTTGGCATTACAGGCTTAGCGCTCACGAAAAAACATATCGCTCAGGTTGGGGCAGCCTTTAGAAAGGTTTGGGAGAACCTTGAAAATCTTGCAGAAACAGGAGAGTGAATTAACTTCCTGTCTCTCTAATTCATTTCTAACGGTAGTAAGCCACGATGCTGGGGGAGCAAATGTTTTGCATTCATTTCTGCAAGCACATAATTTGAGGCCCAATCAACTCCTAACTAATGGACCGGCGACTCAAATTTTTAAGTCCATCCAGAGCAACAATCCTAACAACCTAAATAAACAAGAAGAGGTGATTTTGGCAAGCACGGGATGGCAAACCGACTTCGAAATAAAGCATATCAGTTCAGCTGTTGATTTGGGAAAAAGAGTGATAGTTTTCTTGGATCACTGGACGAATTATGCGGGTCGGTTGGAATTAGATTCCGAAATTGTATTTGTTTCGGAAATCGTAACTTTTGATTTAGAGGCAAAAAGACTTGCGCGCAGCATTTTTACAAATTCAATTATCTACTGTTTCGAGAATTACTACCTGCAAGAACAAGCAATTGCTGTATCAAATCTCAGAAAGAAGTCGAATGAGTATCTGCACGATTTTCTATTTATTGGTGAACCTATTCGAGATCAAGGTTACACAGAAGAAGATGCATTTCAGTACTTCGTTTCAAAAATAAAAAGTTCAGACTTAGTTTCACCCAAGATTGCCATCAGGCCACACCCAAGTCAATCTAGGCAAAAGTATCTTCAAATGCTCTCGAAATTTGATGAATTTTCGATTCATGTAACTGAAAATACATCCCTTCAGGAGGATTTATCCAACTCAAAAGCAATCGTTGGATGTAACTCTATGGCCTTAGAATTATCCAAGATGTGTCAGATTCCAACTTACTCCGCTGTACCTGAAACATTTAATTCCGTGTTGCCTTCTGACCGATTCTTAGAGTGGGGGTATTAATGATTCGGAGAGAAGTTTTACTAGATCCAGAATCACTGCATCGTTTCCTAGCTACAGAGTGGCAAGAATTCACCCAGGCGAGGTGCTTTCGAAGAGAATTTCAATCCGAAGCCAGGTCCCTATTTGCAGGTTGGAATTAATTGAAGACTCATCGACCTATCTATCCAATCAGCGGAATGAAATTTGCACTTATAGCCATTTTTGCTTTAATGCTAGAAATATTGCTTGAAAAGCCACGAGCCTATTTTAAGAAACTCCTCGAAGGAAAGAAATCTTTCGCAAAAATAAATGCTAAGTTTAACTTAAATATAGCGCAGAATAAACAAAGCAAATTTGTATTACTTGACAGCTTCGCGGTGCCTCATTGGGCACTTATAAACTCAATAGCCGCACATGAAATCTCATTAAAAACGAATAGTATTGTTGCGACTTTCGGATTCACACAGCGAACTGCCTACGAAGATAATTTATATAGGTCATTGGGTATACCTAAACATTTTGTAATTCGGTTGAAACCAAGGATATTGGTCAAATCGTTAATTGATTATTTTCAATCATGCCTATACATAAGGAAGCATGAACGAATAATTGATTTGAACATCGGGGGATTGAATCTTGGATTAGACATCTATGAGTCGTTTCTAAGACGAGGGCATGCGACCTTTGATATCTCTAGCAGAGACTTGTACCGAGAATTGTGGCGCGGAATCTCTGAGTACAACTACTTCTTACCTTTTTTTGCCAAGAAAAAAATCAGTTCGGTAATGGTGAGTCACGACAATTATGTTGGACCTGGCCTGTTGACGAGAATTGCTTATCAGTTCGAAATTCCAGTTATTTTAATTAATCCATTCGAAATCAACCTTATGAGCAAGACCTTTCAGAATTATGAAAGATTTTTGAATTATGCAAAGTATTTTTCTTCGCAACCTATTGATTGGCAGCGGGAATCGATCGAAAAAGCCCAGAAGGAATTATCAAAACGAGTCAATGGCGAAATCGGCATTGGAACTATGACGTACCAAACTAAGTCCTCATTCACTAACCATAGAATTCCACATCAGATTCGGAGATCCCAAAATAAGAAATTACTTGTTTTGGCTCATGATTTTTTTGACAATCCGCATGGGTACATAAGGATGCAATTCGATGATTTTTATCAGTGGCTGGCTTTCGTGGTAGAGGTTTGTCGAACTGAAAACATCGACTGTTATATAAAGATGCACCGCGACTTTTCTGAAATCGAACATAGGGTTTTGCTGGAATTCAAAGCTAGATTCCCTTCTATTGTTATATTGGATCCGGAAGTTTCTTATCATCAACTCTATGAAGAAGGCATTAGATTTGTTACAACTTGTTTTGGCTCAGCCGGCCATGAACTTCCCTTACTTGGTTTCACTGTCGTTAACGCCAGTTACAATCCACATATCGCCTTCACTTTTAATCTACATGCTTCTACCAAAACTGAATACAAAGAAATGCTTTGTGAACAGTCACCCTTACTCATTGATGATTCCAAGAAGTTGGAAATTTACGAATTCTTTGCTGTTCATTCTTATCTGATGTGGCCTGACTCTTTTAACCTGGATAGTTTCAAAGAATTTATTGAGTATTGCAATAATGACACTCTTGGTGTAGCCGCGATTAATTACTTAAATGAGAATATTGATTCAATCCGGGAGAGAGTTTTAATGAATCTTCGACAAGCATTGAGGGCTCGGAGAACTTTTTCTGCAGAACAAAGCCTTAAGGAATCAGACCAAAGTCACTTCCCTTCTGGAATCACGTCAGATTCCTTCTTTGAGCTGTTTAAATGAGGCTATGATTGCCCGTAAATACATCGGGAGATTTAATGAACATTTGTAGATTTTGTGAGAATCAGACCACCTCAGTGATCGATTTCGGTGAAATGCCCATCGCTAATCAGTTTGTCAAAAGTTCAGAGTTGGACACCTATAGATTTAAATTGTCTGCAAGCCTTTGTTCCGAATGTAGTTTATTTCAACTTGATGAGCAGCCAAAACCAGAATTAATGTTTCATGAGAACTACCCATTTTTCACTGGCCTCTCATCGACTATGACTCAACATTTTGGTGAAATGGCTACACAGTCATTGGATGAAGTAGATAAAGATTTAGGCGACATCCAAGTAATGGAAATCGGTTGCAACGATGGAACGCTCCTTGCAAATCTAGCCCTATCAAATATCAAACATCTAGGAGTTGACCCTTCTGCAAATGTTGTCGAATTAGCGCGACAGAAAGGTGTCGATGCCCAGGTAGATTTCTTCGGGTTTGATACCGCTTCCAGAATTAAGACAACCCGAGGCGAGTTTGATTTAATTCTTGCGGCTAATGTCATTTGCCATATTCCAGACCTTAGAGATTTCGCAAAAGGCATCGAATGCCTTCTCACTGAATCAGGTAGATTTATTTTTGAAGAGCCTTACGCTGGCGACGTTCTGGCAAAAACCTCATACGATCAGTTTTATGATGAACATGTCTATATATTTAGTTGTTTGTCTGTTTCGAAAATTTTTAGTCAATATGGTCTAGACCTGATTGATGTTAATCATCAAGAGACTCATGGCGGAAGCATGCGTTACACCTTAGCGCGAAAAGGAAAGCGTGAAGTTAAACCGGCAGCAACGGCGCAGCTTGAGTGGGAACAGTCGAACGGCCTGGATCAAGTTTCTACCTACCTGAAATTCGCTGAAAACTGCGAAAATCGAAAGAATGAACTTCACAGTCTTCTATCAAAACTTAAAAGCGAAGGTAAAAGTGTTGCCGGTTATGCGGCAACTTCGAAAAGCACAACAATCTTGAACTACTGCAAAATTGATTCTGAGTTAATTCAATACATCTCAGATTCAACCCCCGAAAAACAAGGAACTATTACACCGGGAAGTCATATACCAGTTGTAACTCCAGAATTTCTTAGAGAACAAAAACCTGATTACCTGGTCCTATTTGCTTGGAATCATGAGAATGAGATTATGGCCAAGGAAATCGAGCTCACCAATGCTGGTACTAAATGGATCCGATTCGTGCCGAGAGTAGAAGTTATATAATTATGAGATTAGACATCCCTAGAAAGTACTTTTTTGCCAATCCACAGGCACAATATGTTTCGATGAAAGATGAAATTGATGCCGCAATTGCTTCTGTTTTACACTCAGACTCTTACGTGCTTGGAACTCAAGTAGATTCATTTGAAAGAGAGTTTGCATCCTTCATAGGTCAGAGTTTTGCTGTTGGAGTCAATAGTGGAACCGATGCCTTAATTCTCTCGTTGAGAGCTCTTGGTGTCGGACCTGGAGATGAAGTAATTATCCCGTCCTTCACCGCCGTAGCCACTGCTGCGGCTGTGGTTGCGGTTGGAGCTGATCCTGTTTACGTTGACATCGATTTAGCTACATACACAATTGATCCAGAGTTACTCGCGGATTCCTTCACGGAAAAAACGAAGGCAGTTATTCTGGTTCATCTTTATGGCCACCCAGGAAAAGTGGAGCAAATTGCTGCATGGTGCAAGAAGAACGCCATTTTTCTTATTGAAGATTGTGCGCAAGCACACGGAGCCGCCTTCAACGATTCCAATGTTGGTACTTTTTCTGATCTTGCATGCTTCAGTTTCTATCCAACAAAAAATCTAGGCAGCATCGGAGATGGCGGAGGGATTACGACCGACAACGAAGATCTCTATCATCGTCTAAGAATGCTACGACAGTACGGATGGGTTGAGACACGAAACTCTCAGGTCGCAAGTCAAATCTCACGGCTAGATGAATTGCAGGCCTCAATTTTACGGGTAAAGCTTAGAAATCTTAATTCTACAAATAGTAAAAGAGTGCAGATTGCAGAGTTATATGCCAATTGTTTGGATCAAGACAAATTTGTACTACCAAAAGTCCTACCTGGAAACACGCACGTTTTTCACTTATATGTAATTAGAGTCGAAAATAGAGCCAAATACCTGAGTGCGCTACCAGAGGCCAATATATTTCCCGGAATTCATTACGAATGGCCAGTCCACTTAAATGATGCCTATGCTTCAAAAATTGGTCGGATTAGTGGGACGCTGCATAATACGGAAACTGCAGCGAAGACGGTACTGTCTCTACCTATGTATCCTGAGCTCTCAGAGACTGATATCCACTACATTAGCGAGGTAGTAAATAATGTTTGATCGTCAAAGTTTTGAAAATGAAAAGATTTCTTCGATGGCTGGCGCAAAAGCCGATACCGACTTACTGCGTAAGGGTATAGATTTCGTCGCACATTCAGATAAACACAAATATGGTTATAACTGGACCTGGATGGACTTGCCCATCATCCAAATGCCTGAAGATATTGTTTTAACTCAAGAAATGCTGTGGGAGGTCAAGCCAGATTTCGTTATTGAGCTTGGAATTGCTTGGGGTGGAAGTTTGGCTATGTACGCGGCTTTTATGGAATTAGCGGATAACGGACAAGCGATAGGCATTGATATCACGATCCCCAAGCACAACGCTGAAGCCATAATGGCATGCCCAGTTTCATCGAGAATTACGCTTATTGAGGGTTCTTCAACAGATCCCGACATCTTCAATCGTGTTTCTTCACAAATTCCTTTGGGTTCCAAAGTCATGATGGTGTTAGACAGCAATCATACTCACGACCACGTATATCAGGAGCTAAATCTCTGGTCACCTCTTGTAACTTCAGGAAATTACATCATCGTCTCCGACACTATCGTGGAGCATATTCCAACCCAAGAGCATCGGCCACGTCCTTGGGGGCCCGGAAACAATCCCGGAACTGCAGCACTTCAATTCTTAGAGGAAAACCCTCGTTTTACTTCTTCGAATAAATACTCTGATCGAGCAATCGCAAGCTTTAATCCATCTGGCTATCTACTTGCCACAAGTTAATTTCACATAAAGTCTGACAATCGAGATGAAACGAATTCTAGTTTCCGGAGCTGGCGGACGTCTCGGAAGTCAATTAACCAAGAGGCTTTCAGATTTAGGTTATTCTCAGATTTTATTGACATCAGAAATTCCAACTACAAAATTACTCGGCGCAGAATACATTTTATGCGATTGGTCGAATTTAACCCTACCTGATTTAAGAGATGTTGAGCTTGTCGTCCATCTTGCCCACCAAACTAGTGCCTATCTGGCAAAGAGGGATGTTGAAGCAGATATAACTACAAATCTCATCTCAACTGTCAGAATAGTTGAAGCCGTTAAGCAATCCAAGACTCCTCCCGATTTCATCTACATGGGATCGTTGACGGAATATGGAAGCAATAATAAGAATCCAATCAAGGAAAGCGTTCAAAGAGATTCTGTTGAAACTTTCTATGACTGTTCCAAGCTAGCTGCAGAATTTTATCTCAAACAATTTCAGAATGAAGGCGTTCTAAGAAATCTAACTTTGTTAAGACTAGGAAATCTGTATGGGTTTCTAGGTGGGAACCAAGTCAATCATCGAGGCTTTTTTGATAATGCAATCTACTCTGCGTATCTTGGCAAGGAATTAGTCTGTTTTGGTGAAGGAAATTTCTTGAGAGACTTTATTCACATTGACGATGTCATCAATGCTTTAGTCGCCTTGATTGAGTCAAAAGGTAATAGTTCTGATGGAAAATTTAACCTTGCAAGTGGTATTGGCTACACAATAAAGGATGCGCTATCGCAAATAAATAATTCATTGCGTGAGTTAGGTAAATCGGCCGTATCTATCAGACACGAGCTTTTTCCGGAAGGTGCATACGGTATTGAACAAAGAAATCACATAGCTGACATATCACTAATAGTGAATAGTATCGGGTGGAGGCCTTCTATCACCTTATCTGAAGGAATTATTCGTAGCTTAAAGTATTATACTCAAAATGAGAGTCGGGCTGATCAAATACCTGAATCGAGGACTCGTTGAATACATCAGATGAAGTTCAAATAGTGAATTTTGTCCAGCATACTCGGGGTGTAACAAATCTGCTTGCAATTGGGGGGGATGAGCTCGGATGCGATAGTCTGAAGAGAGTATTCTTCCTTACCTCTTTAGAAGCAGACAGTCGGGGAGCTCACGCTCACAAATTGTGCACCCAATGGTTCACCATACTTTCGGGTAAGTCATCATTATCTGTTTCAGACCAAAACTCAACGGTTGAATTTGAACTAGTTTTACCTGGAAAAGTCATTATGGTCCCGCCCGGACTTTGGGTGAATGTGAATATATTGGAGCCTTCAATTATTGCTGTTTTTACCGACCAGAACTATGATGAAAATGATTACATCCGCGACTGGGATGAATTCGTAGCTTACAGGGAGAAGTCATGAAGATTTTAATTACCGGTGGTTTGGGACATATTGGCTCCAAACTAATTCATTCTCTTAACGCTATTGATCTAGTCGTAGTCGACAATTTTATGACTCAGAGATATTCGACCTTATTTAATCTTCCCAATTCAAGAAACGTGTTTTTTTTCGAGAGAAGTGTCAAGGACCTTACTGCGGATTGGCTTCAGGAAATTGGTCCCATTGATGCAATAGTCCACCTCGCTGCCACAACTGATGCAGCGGGTAACGCGAATAATCGCGACGCTTTATTTCAGAACAATCTCAACTCGACTAAGCACATCGCTGGTCTCGCCAACGAACTTGGCATAAAGATTATTTTCCCGTCTAGCACCAGTGTCTATGGAAGCCAATCGGAATTGGTAGATGAAGAATGCAAAGAGCTTCTTCCGCAAAGTCCCTATGCAGAATCAAAGCTCGAAGAGGAGAAATATCTTCTCGAGATGTCTAAAGAAGGTCTCAAAATGGTAATTCTTAGGTTTGGAACAATTCACGGTGCTTCTGTGGGAATGAGATTTCACACAGCGGTTAACAAATTTATCTTCCAGGTAAAACTTGGACTGCCAATTACAGTTTGGCGAACAGCTCTCGATCAAAGAAGACCTTACTTGAGCCTCAGTGACTGCGTTTCCGCAATTGACCATGTACTTACAGAGAATCTGTTCAACGGCGAAATATATAACATCGTGACTAAGAACTGGACCGTTCGGGAGATCATCACAAACATTGAGAGGGTTTCCGGTTCCAACCCAATAATAGAACTTGTTGACTCCCAAATTATGAATCAACTTTCTTATGAGGTCTCCTCTCAGAAATTTGAAAATACGGGTTTTCATTTTGAAGGCCAGCTTGTTGATGATATTCACGACTCATTTGAACTTCTGAGTGGTATAAAAAATGTCTAGCCACACAGAGGCTGCGATTCATCACATGAAGTTAGGTACACGTTCGATCCATTTTGATAACAGGGGTCATTTTGAAGAAATTTTTCGAGCAAATGATTTTGGTTCTGAGGTACCACAATTTGTTCAGGACAATTTAAGTTATTCAAAAAGTCGAGTTCTGAGAGGGATGCATTTTCAAGACGACCAATGGCAATTACTTACTATTCTTAAGGGGTCAATATTGGATGTGACTATTGACATTAATCACACTTCACCAACATTCTTAAAAACTAACGTCGTCGAAATGCATTTTGATTCAGACAATCAATTGCTTATACCACCGGGTGTCGCGCATGGGTTTTGTGTTATTTCACATGAAGCCGTTTTGCATTACAAGTCCTCTGTACTTTACGGGGAATCAAAACAGCACGGCATATCTTGGGACTCCGAAGAACTTAAAAAGTTTTGGCCGAAAGAATCTTGGGAGTTATCTGCAAGGGATTCTGACTTTCCTCAACTTGATGAATTTCTAAATAAATCTCTAAGTTAACGATAGAAATTCACTGTTTCAGCCAAACTGGATTCGAAATTGTGTTTCGGTCTCCAGTTTAATTCCTTTAGCGCCCGATCTGCCGAAATCGCATATCGAAAATCGTGACCTAGCCTATCTGGTACAAATTCAATTAGATTTTCGGATCTATCCAAAATGGAAAGAATTCTTTTAACTAAGTCAATATTACTAACATGTTCAACGTTTCCAAAGTTATAAATTTGGCCAGGTTTCCCATTCTTCATCGCAAGCACCAAACCTTCACAATGATCAACAACGTGAATCCAGTCTCGAATATTCAATCCATCGCCATAAATAGGTAGCTTTTCTCCTTTAAGTGCCTTTGAAATCATCAGTGGAATCAATTTTTCGGGAAATTGTTTAGGGCCGTAGTTATTTGCACATCGCGTGATAACCACATTCGTCCCGAAAGTCTGAAAATATGACAGCGCCAGCAAATCTGAAGATGCTTTAGATGCGCTATATGGTGAAGATGGATTCAGATTAGATGTTTCGTCTGCGAAGCCCGTTTCAATGCTGCCATAAACCTCATCGGTGGAAACCAGTACCAATTTCTTACGGAACTTTCTAACAGCTTCAAGAATGTTGAGAGTGCCAACAACATTAGTTTCTATGAATATACGTGAACTCTCGATAGAGCGATCAACGTGAGATTCGGCAGCAAGGTGATAAACAAAATCTACTTCCGAGACTAATTTTTCTACTACTTCTTGGTTCCTAACGTCTTCGACTATCAACGAAACGCGAGATGAAACTGGCAAATTATCTGGATTCCCCGCATAGGTGAGTGCATCGAGGACCATGATTTCTAATTCATCATTTTCAGTTTGGTGGAGCAAAAGATATTCCACCAAATTTGAGCCTATGAACCCAGCACCACCAGTTACCAATATTTTAGGCATGTACTAAGAGTACACTGGGAATATGCGCGGCATTATTTTGGCAGGTGGAAGCGGTACGAGGCTTGGTCCGGTAACGAGAGCGGTTAATAAGCATTTAATTCCAATTTTTGATAAACCGATGATTTATTATCCTCTCACGACGCTCATTCTAGCGGGTGTCACTGAAGTCCAATTTTTGTCTACCCCTGAAGCAATTGCTAGTTTTGAAAAACTGTTAGGGAATGGCAGTCAATGGGGAATAAAAATCAATTACTGTGTGCAGGATTCGCCTACGGGAATAGCGGGCGGACTCCGAATTGCCGCAAGTGCTTTAGGTGATGATCAGCCGATACTTGTTATCCTGGGAGACAATATTTTCTTTGGGCAAGGACTAGGTCGCAATATTGCAGAAGTTGGTTCAGATCAGTTCTGCCATATTTGGACACAAAATGTTAGGGATCCTGCTAGCTTTGGAATTGCCGAATTCAACTCGCAAGGCAAGATTCTTCGAATCGTTGAGAAACCGACTGAAAACATGGGCACAAGAGCAGTGACGGGTTTGTACAAATTCCCTGCTGGGATACTTGGTAGATTGAATGAACTTAAAGCCTCGGCTAGAAATGAATTTGAAATCACAGATGTATTGGAAAAATACTTAGTTGAGGACAAATTGCATGGCCAGAACTTGTCTCGAGGTGTGTATTGGCTAGATGCGGGAACCATTGAAAACCTGGTAGAAGTAAACCAGTTCGTTCGCTCCATACAGACACGACAGGGACAATTAATTGGTTCCCCAGATGAAGCTGCATACCAGGTTGGGTTAATTTCTGAAGCAGACTTCATCCATCTGATCGCAAATTTGCCAAATTCTGATTACAAAGTTTCATTGAAAAGCGTCCTAAAGTATTAGCGTCTGATTTTCTGGCTGATTCTGTGTTTGCTTAGCTCAACTAAACCTGAAGTGAATCCCGGAACTTTGTATAAGCCAAATCGAGCAAAATTCTTGAAATTAAATACACACGATTTTATCCATACGAATAAGTCGAGCAAGAGGCTTTCAGGCGATCTTGAAATAACAGCGAGGTGATTTTCTCGAAACCAACGGAAAAAAGCTTTATAAATAGTCATTTGAGATGCTGTTGATTCTGAACGTACAAGATCGGAAACAGAATTCATGAAATCAATTTCCGCATATAGATAAGAATCTAAGTCAGAGAGCGAGTTACTCATTGATTCTGAATGTGATCGAAAATATATCGTCTGACTCTCAGTCACTGCTACGGAGCCGAGCTTACTGACAGATAGGGGTATCAAGGTATCTGAATATGGAGAAAAGCCCCGCCCTAAATTTAAAAATCCATTAGATTCAATCAAGCAAGGGCGATCGAAGAGGCCATAACATCCGATAATTTTCATCGAGCGTTGAGAATAAGCGTAAATGAATCTGCTGAATTGGTATTCAGAAAAATATGGGAATTTTATATTTATCTCAGTATTTCTGGTAAATTCAAGTAAGTCTGAAGTGTATCCAGAAAATGCAGCTTTAACGGAAGATTTATCTAGTAATGGTTTTAAGAGTATTTCAATATGTTGCGGATGCAAAACATCATCGTCTGCCAACCACGTGAAGAATTCGCCCGAGGCTTCATTGAGTAAAGAGTTTAAATTACGGATTTCGCCGAGGTTCTCAGAACGATTTATTATTCTAATTCTTTCATCTTCTGGAAGTCCGAGATTTGCGAACGACAGATTTCTATTTGGATTGTCATTTCCAATAATTACTTCCACATTTGCATAAGTTTGGTTAACTACTGATTGAATTGCTTCAAGTAACATATCAATTCTGTTAAATGTCGTAATCCCTATACTAACTTTGCAGGACGCGACTGGTTGCGAAGGTTTAGACAAGGTATTTCCCTTTAAATGTTCTAATGCAACTTACTAGCGCCTTTGGAAGAATGCTAAGAGCGGCTTTCCTCAGAGCATTCATAAAGATACTAGCCTTGCGAAGGTTTAAGTCTGTCGCTTTGATAATTGAAAATCTTTGAATATCTAGTTCTCGATTTGCTGAGATTCCCATTGGGTACCGATAAGACAGAATTCCTCGCGGTTCAAATTTGTCATAAATTTGAAAGGCTTCGTTAGTCATGTGCGTCGCATCCCCACTAAAACCTACATTTTTTACCAGATTGGTCTGGGGTACGAGTGAGTAACCTTGATTATTAATTAAGGTTAGAGTCCACTGCGTTGACCAGACTTGGGAATTAGATGCTGCTGCCTCAGCGACGTATCGAGTAAACCACCTAGATATATCCCTCCTTGGGAAATAATCGTTCAAACTTTTCTTAAATTGCGGTGATTTGTAATCTGGGATTTCTCTCTCAAAAAGTTGCCAGGATCGCCTCCAAGTGGCCCAGCCCCAAATGTCGTTCAATGTTGAAAAATAGTATTTGTTACAGTTCAAATCTGATACGGGAACAAAACAGTTGCCTGAAATTTGCATTACTTTATAGTCGGGCCAATGTTTTTCTAAAGCTTCAGCACAGAATGAGAAAAATTCATCTATGGGCAAACAATCATCTTCTAGAATTATGGCCACTTCTTCATTCTCAAATACCCAGTCTATCGCCTCAATTACAGCCCTCTTCAGCCCTAAGTTGCTTTCTCGGAATAAAGTGTAGATTTCGCATTTCCAGTTAATGATTGAAAGTGCATCCTGAACTTTTGCCACCAATTCACTATCCGTATCATTATTAAATCGTGGACCGTCTACGGCAAAATACAGTTTTTTTGGCTGTACGTTGGCTAAAGATTTGAAAAGATTTATGACCAAGTTTGGCCTGTTGAAACCTAGTACCAATACTGGTACTTCATTGTGTTTCACTTTCTTACCTTGCAACTTTCATCTTAAACAAAAATGCAATTTGTATGAGAAGTTCCTTCATCATTTCATTTTTGTAATCGCGTTTGCATACTGTTTTAAATGATTTAGTTACGGCATTCCAAAATGCTCTTTTATACGTAATGATTCCATGTCTATGCCGAATAATCTCTGTTTCAAAAATTGATTTTATTCGAACATTAGGTGAATCTGAGTAGCCACCAAGCGAGTAGGCTGAGAGGCTTTTGTGTATTACAGACAATTTGTATCCACTCTTAAGTACCCTTAGCAAGAAGTCATAATCTGAAGCTACACGGTAAGTGAGACTATAACCCCCGATCTCTTCATAAACTCTTCGTTTAATAAAAACTCCTGGGTGAGAAACCATATGGTTCTCTAGTTCATTTACATTGTGGATTCTACTCTCAATTTGGTTATTATTTAGATAAACATCCACACCCCCGATCAGCACATCGCAATCGAGATTCTGAAAAGCATCCCAGACGGTTTGGAGGCTCCCACTCAAATACCAGTCATCCGAATTGATTATTCCAATGATTTGTCCCTGGCTGAGTTCCACTCCTTTATTCATGCCATCAAAAATCCCAGAATCCGACTCAGAAAACAACTTCACTTGTTCTTTGTATTGAGATATTAGCTCAATTGTTGAATCAGTTGAGCATGCGTCAATCACAATATATTCAATTTCTTTAAATCCTTGAGATACGACGCTTTGTACCGTTCTAAGAATTGTCGATTCGGAATTCAAGGTCGGAGTTATCACCGAAATCTTAGGTGTTTGAATCATCGGTGAGACTCAAGAACTTTCTGATATAAAGCAACCGTTGCTATTGCAGTCTTCCTCCATGTGTAAGTCATAGAATGCTGGAATGCCAGTTCTTTTGAATATCCGCTTTGGTTGCTGAAAACTTTCAAAAGCGCATCTTGTAAACTTTCCTCGGAAGTCGGATCTATGTAGAAAATTTCTTTCCCGCAAATTTCAGGCAAACTTGCTCGGTTTGATGCGATGACTGCGCATTTACATCTCATGGCTTCCAATGGAGGGATTCCAAATCCCTCATAAAGTGAAGGATAAACCAAAGCTATCGCTGACTCATAGAGCGCTGCAAGAATTGTGTCGTCGCCTGTTATATGTTGAATCCTAGACGCCATACCAAGGCTTTCTATTCGCTTCATTTCCTCAGTAGTTATGTTTCCGCCACCAAATGCAACTATGTTTAATTCATTTAATTCGTCACAATGTGAAACTGAGTTTATCGTTAAGAGAAAATTCTTATAGTTTTCTCTTTTTCCTACATGAAGTACAAATGGTTTTTTAACTTGAATGATCTGTGATGTGGAAGGTTTCATTTCACTTACACCGAGGTGTATTACATTTAACTTTTGGGGCTCAATTTTGTAGTATTGAATAGTGTCCTTTCTTGTATTCTCTGAAACAGCAATTACACAATCACTAAGTTTTGTGGTGATTTCTTGATCTCGGTTTCTTCTTTGAAACCATTTGATTCTAGTGGGAAAAATCTCTCCTATTAGATCGTGTACGGTCACAAATGTCTTTAAATTGAGAGTTTTCGCTATTTTCATGAAGTTCGAGTTGAAATACGTCGCATGGTAAATTCCTGACTCATATTCAGTCATGATTTCAGAAATTGCAGACTTAAGACCTTGAGTTGATCGGTCACTTAGGTTTACAACTAACTTAGGGTTGAACTTCCTTGAATAATCATTATTGTTAGGACTAATTAAGACTTTTATATTTATTCCTAATTCATCTAAGTTGTTTATCAGTTCGAAGCAATATCTTGATACCCCGCCATTTTCCTGTAATGGCCAAATTTCTGGACCAAAGATTATGACATTATTGCTTGTTTCAAACATGGGCGAGTATCTGATCTATAATCAAGTTAGGGGACACGTCTAGAATCGAAGTAGAAAATTCCATCATTTCTTTGTTGTTCAATACATTTTGGTAGAGTTCTTTCAAACCTCCGGAAAAATCTCCAGTCGCAATTACGTCTAGTTCTCTAGGCCACCTGGGAAAATCCTCATGGTTTCCTTTAAATATATTCCAATTCATAGCCTCAGTTATCGTGATTGTCTCCCGATTAGTTACGAGCCAAAAATCAGCAATACGAATAATTGAATCCGGGACTCCGATAAAGTTGATAGTTGACGAGTTTTCAAACAGCAATTGAAAGCTAGGATTGTTGCTGGTTCCTTGTTGAGATATGTATCGTAATTCTTTGACCGGACCAAACAGTCCCAGGCACAATCGGATATAGTGAGAACAACTGCGTGCCAATCCGTGATTGTATGTAACACTTCCATGTCTCAGGTCTCCCTGAATGTTCTCTTTAAGGGCAAGGAATCCTCTCGAGAATTGTCGAGAGTAATTAACGTAGGAATTCAATTCTGATGATGCTATAAGTTCGAGCATCTTCTTTGATTCAAATCCATTACTTCCGAATGGTTTCTCACAAACAACTGCGGATTCCGGGAAGTGCTTCAGGACATGTATAAGGCTTTTTAGGTGACTTTCTGGGCTACTGGCAATAACAATTACGTTTGGATTCGTTGAAAAAGCCTTCGTTAAGTCTCCAAACGCGGGTTTCCCGGTGCTAGTTTTGAATTCCTTCTGGCGGCTTGGATCAACGTCGACGCCTCCGACTAGTTCAAATCCGAGTTGATTGATGACGGATAGATGACTTTCATATTCGGCGGAGACTCCAAATCCAGTCCCGATAGCCCCTAGACCAACAATTAAGATTCTCATTGGACTCAGATTATCATCGGCATAGTCTACAAATGCTCGGATACATATTTATTCACGACCCATTCCGCGAAGGGAATACTGGATGTCCAGCCAGGGGAAACAATATTAAGTAAATGAGTGGATGCGGAATCACCTTCCACTACGAAATCCTGCTCCAGTTCTCTTGTGTCGTGTCTAAGCAATTGTGCTCGAATACCAGATGGTTTGCGTTCCCAGATATCGACATTTTTCGCACTCGGAACAAGTTTTGAAGACTTCTCTACTAATGCCGACTCAAAAAGTTGCGGAAATTCAGTTTTGACTAGTGTGCTTACAGTTTTGAAGTTATGTTGCAAGTATGACCTCATTGCTCTTGGACTACTTACCAGTTCCTGCAAGTTCCAGCCATCCAACAGTTTATATTGTTCACTGAAGATAATTGGCTGAGCTGTCGGGCCAATCTTTACTAGTCCGTCAGTAGTAATCGTAAAATGTGTTCCGAGAAATGGATTCAATGGGTGAGGAACTGGATAAACCAATCTACTAATTGGCAAGTTATGAAGTTTGGTTCCTCGATAGACTCCAAGAAAGGGAATCATTTCGTAATTCATACCAAAGCCCATCTTATGTGCTATCGAAATCGCACCACCGCCTGAAGCATTAATCAGATGTTTATAACGAATCTTGTGGTCGCTTGTGACAATAGTTCTATTTTCCGCGTTTATGAATTTCTGATTAAACAAGAAGTCCACACCAACCATTTTCAGTTCGGTATACAGAGCATTCAGTATGCCCTGCTTGTCAACTATAGAAGTGGTTGGCGACCACAGGAATTTCTTGTAAGTTTTCGCCAAAGGTTCATATGTGCTGATTTCGCCTTCATCAATTAATTCTAATTCCACGCCATTCGCAACGCCCCTTTCATAAAGAGCCTGCATTCTCGAGAGTTCATCATCATTTTGAGCAACCACCACTTTACCTACATGTTTGATCTGAACTTTGTGCTTTTCTGCGAGCTTCTTCATCGCATAATTTCCATCTCGGCAAAATTGAGCTTTTAATGACTCCGGTGAGTAGTAAAAGCCAGCATGCAAAACCCCTGAATTGCGACCACTTGCATGGAGCCCAATGTGGCTTTCTTTTTCAATTATCACTACTTTGAGCGTGGGATTTGATTCCTTTAGCGATCGCGCGATGGCAAGTCCCATAATTCCTGCGCCAACAACAACTACATCGCAAATGAGTGCATCTTCATTATTCCACTTCATGACACCTCATTCTGGAAATGCGAATTAGTTCCTTGATCAAATCTGAAGCAATATTTTCGCTCCCTTTGCGGATTTGAAGGGCGAGTTGATTTTGAATCATTTGTGACTGTAAATTTCTTGTAGAAAGAAGTTCCTTCACCTTATCACTATCAAATTTCCATCTTTTTAGATTGTTTGAATATGATCCGATACCGATTGCTAGATTGTTCTCGGTGAAGAATAAGTAATTAGGCTTCTGGTTTTCGACAGCCTCAGCGATTCCCATTGGAATGCCAAGACATGCAATCTCCCATGAAGTTGTACCACCAGTAGTGATAACAATATTCGAGTCTACGAGGCTAGTTTCCAAATCCTCATTTAGAGAATGCTTTACGAACCGAGAGTCTGTTATAGAAAGATTTTCACTTGATGTAAAAACATGAGCTTCAAAATCTTCATGCAGCGCTGATAGTACGGGAATGATTCCTCCTATAAAGTTAGTTGGGTCTGTTCCACCGGCGACGACTGTTACTACATTTTTAGGCAAAGTTGATTGGTACTCATAATTCAATTCAGAAATAGATTTTCTAATGGGTATGTAATTATTTCCTTGAAGTACGCATGCTTCTGAAGCCTCTTGGGGTAGCCTCCATCCAAAATTGGGTCCGGGGTGGATATAAATGTCAGCCAGGTAAGTTGGGGTTGAGCTGTCGACAAACGCAGCTCTTGCAAACCAGCTGGTATCGCAAAAAAATTCTGAATTTGGATTTAATTCGTAAGAGTCGAGCAAAAGGATGTCTTTCCCTTTTCGGATAGTGAACTCTTTTTCCGAAGACACCCTGTCAGCTTTAGGAATCGCATCTATTCTCTTCTCGAGCCAACCAATCCCTGAGGTTGCACCTACAAATGTTGTCGAGAATCCCAGTTGATCTAGTACTTCTGCCACTGCGACGCATCTCATTACGTGCCCTACTCCAATTGTCGGTGACGCGTCCGCGCGGAAAACAAATCGAGCATCCTGTTCGAGTAAGATTTGGTGACTGAGATTCACCCTTCAAGGGTACTCAATTCTTTGGAGGAAATGCTTTGTCTAAACTCGATTACAGTTCAGTTTTAATAACTGGTGGCACAGGCTCACTAGGCAAAGCCTTGATTGAACACCTCTTGACGAAAACAAATGTGCGCCGAATCGCAATATATTCGCGTGATGAATTGAAACAAATGCAAGTAAGAGAACTTTTTAGGGATGATCCTCGCCTCCGTTGGTTTCTAGGCGATATTCGGGATTTACCGAGGTTGAATCGTGCTCTACACAATGTCGACTATGTGATTCATGCTGCTGCACTGAAGCAAGTTGATACCGGTGAATATAACCCTGTCGAATTCATCAAAACAAATGTGCTTGGCAGCCAGAACGTCATTGAGGCTTGCATCGATTCTGGTGTAAAGAAAGTGGTTGCACTGTCGACAGACAAAGCTTCATCGCCAATCAATCTCTACGGTGCCACCAAGCTAACTGCGGATAAGCTTTTCGTCGCTGCCAATAACTATAGCCATTCTTATGGGACATCCTTTTCGGTTGTCCGATATGGAAATGTCATGGGGAGCCGTGGTTCAGTTATTCCTTTCTTTAGAAAATTGGCAGAGGAAGGTCAGGAGTTACCACTTACAGACCTTCGCATGACTCGATTTTGGATTTCCATTGATCAAGCAGTGAAGTTTGTAATGGACTCTTTTGAGTTAATGCAGGGCGGTGAACTTTATGTTCCTCGAATTCCAAGTATGAAATTAACAGACTTGGTTTCTGCGATAGCTCCAAACGCCAAGACTCGCGAAGTTGGAATGCGAGCAGGAGAGAAGTTACACGAGGAGATGATTTCTCTTGATGATGCGAGGCGCACGTTCTTGCTTGGAGACAGATATATAGTGGCACCCGTTGCTGCTGAATGGGGATTTCAAGTTCCGGAAGGTGCCAAATCTGTTCCGGAAGGTTTTTGGTATCGTTCTGACAATAACAGTCTTTGGTTGTCCACTGAAGAAATCTCGGCAATGATCCATGACATCCAATAGTTCAATTCCCTATGGGCGCCAGAATATTTCAGAAGAAGATGTTCGTGTTGTCTCTGATGCACTCAAGAGTGATTGGTTAACAACTGGACCTGCTGTTGAATTATTTGAATCACAGCTCACAGCTAGAACGGGTTCGGTTGCAATTGCTGTCTCTTCCGGCACTGCAGCATTGCATTGTGCATACGCGGCTCTAGGTTTAGGCCCAGGAGATGAATTGATCACACCCCCCCTGACATTCATTGCCACACAGGCAACGGCAGCACTCTTAGGTGCAAAGGTTGTATTTGCTGATGTTCAGAGTGATACAGGGAATATCGATCCTGAGGATATTGAATCTAGAATCACAAAGAATACAAAAGCTATCACGATGGTTGATTACGCCGGTCATCCATGCGAAATAGATGAAATTCTTTCTCTTGCAAAGAAACATGGTCTTGCAGTTGTTGAGGATGCTGCACATAGCATAGGTTCCACTTATAAGTCGCGCCCCATTGGTGGAGAAGCAGACCTAACGACATTTTCATTTTTTCCGACCAAGAATTTAACGACAGGTGAAGGTGGTGCTGTTCTCTCGAAGAATCTTGCGCTGCTCGATAAGGCACGGAAATTTGGACGACAGGGACTTGTCAGGGCAAATTCAGATTTTATACTTGAAGCAGACGGGCCTTGGCATCAAGAGGTTCACAATTTTGGATTAAACTACCGATTGCCTGATATTTTGTGTGCTCTCGGTTCTTCACAATTGAACAGAATTGATGAGTTTAAATCCGAGCGGAAACGTGTATTTGATAAATACTGTCAATATCTTTCATCAATTCCACAAGTTAAATTGCCTACAAAACGAAGTTATGTGGACCCAATGTGGCATTTATTCCCTATACGAGTTCCAGGTCATTTGCGAAGAAGTTTATTTGTTCATCTTCGCTCTTACGGCTACTTGGTACAGGTGAACTATCTGCCAGCACATCTGCATCCCGTGTTTTCAGCGCATTTTTCACGTGGAGATTTTCCACGTGCTGAGAAATATTACGCTGAGGAAATTTCTCTGCCAATATTTGTGGATGAGTCAATTTTCACAGAGAGTTACTTTGAAGTGTTGGCCAACATAATTGAAAAATTTTTTGCAGATTCAGGTCGGGAGTAGCTCAAATGGCATATTTAACTATAGAGGAATTACATAAGTTGGAATTTGCACACCTAGGAAATGATGTCAAAATTAGCGATAAGGCAAGCCTTGACAAACCACACTTGATGTCTATTGGTCACCGATCCAGAATTGACGACTTTTGTGCGATTTCTGGGAATATAAAGCTGGGAAACAATGTTTTTGTTGCCACCCAATCAAGTCTTACGGGAAGTCTAGATCTGATTGAACTCGATGATTTTACAACAGTCGCATTTAATTGCCATATCTTCAGCGGTTCAGATGATTATTCGGGAAGCTCTCTAACTAACCCAACAATTCCGGGTAGATACAAAAATATTTGGACTTCACCAGTCAAAATTGGAAGGCACGCAATCATTGGAGCTTCATCGGTGGTCTTCCCTGGAACGGTGATTGCGGAAGGATGCTCCATCGGTGCCGGTTCGGTCGTGAACAGAAGCACCGAGCCTTGGGGTATTTATGTTGGTAGCCCTGCACGTAGAATTGGTGAGCGCTCAAAGAATCTTCTTGAGCTTGAGGCTCAGTATCTAATTGACTACCCCTACGAAATTAGGGATTTAGGATGAGTGCCATGATTTCGAATCAAAGAGAAGTTCAAGCCCCGCTTTTCATTGCGGAAATTAGTGGGAATCACAACGGATCTCTTGATCGTGCACGTGAACTGGTACAGGCGGCAGCTGAGTCTGGGGCAGATGCAGTGAAGTTTCAAACGTATACGGCTGACACAATGACTTTGGATTTAAAGGAGTTTTCAGTATCAAATGATCATGAGCTTTGGGGCGGCAGAACTCTATATAGTTTGTATGAGGAAGCTCATACACCCTGGGAGTGGCACCAGGAACTCTTTAGCCTTTGTCGAGAATTGGATGTGATTCCTTTCAGTTCACCATTTGATTTAACAGCTGTGAACTTCCTCGAAAGTCTAGATGCCAGCATGTATAAAATTGCTTCTCTCGAGACAAGTGACTTAAGGCTTATTCGAGCGGCGGCGGATACTGGGAAACCTTTGATTATTTCGACAGGTGCGACCGAATGGCAAGAAATACAGGAACTTGTTTCCACGGTTAAATCTACTGGTAATAAACAATTGACGCTTCTAATCTGCACTAGTTCGTATCCTTCTCAACCGCAAGATGCTCACCTGCGTCGCATGCAAACTTTGAAAGATGAATTCGGCGTCAATGTGGGATTGTCGGATCACACCCTTGGGCTTGGTGTATCAATCGCGGCGATCACGTTGGGGGCATCAGTTATCGAAAAACATTTCACCTTGAGTCGTAGCGATGGCGGAGCGGATGCAGCTTTTTCCATGGAACCTAGAGAATTTTCAGAATTGGTTAAAGAAGGCAAGAATGCTTTTCATGCTCTTGGAGACAGCGCTTGGTCTATGCAGGATTCGGAAAAGGAATCAAGAAGATTGAGAAGGTCATTATTTGTCACAGAGGACATAAAGGCTGGAGAAACTGTGAATTTTTCTAACGTGCGGGCCATTCGTCCAGGACACGGACTGGATGCGAAATTTTATGATGAAATTCAGGGACTTAAATTTAAATTGGATTTGAAAATCGGCACTCCTTTGAGCTTAGATCATTTCGAGAGATAGCAACAAAAGAATGACAAAAATTTATGCAGTCATCCCAGCGCGTGGCGGCTCAAAGCGAATACCCAACAAGAATATTCAGGTCATAAACGGCAAGCCATTAATCGCTTACCCAATAGGAGCCGCTCGAGCTTCAGGCGTTTTTGAGGAAGTTATTGTGTCCACCGATACCCTAGCGATTTCTAACGTCGCCCAAGAGTTCGGTGCCAGAATTCCATTTCTAAGGGATGCAGAATTAGCTGATGACTTTACTCCTACAATCCCTGTGATTCAGGATTCCATTTCTAAAATTAATGCTATCAATGATTCGGATCTGGTATGTTGCTTGTACCCTACCTCGGTGTTCGTTACGCCTGATCTGTTAAGAAAGGCGGCAACGCTGAGTCAAACATTAGGGCAGGAAAACTTCTTAATAAGTTTCACAAAGTACCCATACCCTATTCAACGAGCTTTACGTAAAGATGGGGAAGGTAAATTGTCATTTTTCCTTCCTGAAAATTCTAAAGTGCGATCACAAGACTTAGAACCAGCATTTCATGATGCGGCACAATTCTATTTTGCTCGAAAAAGTGCTTGGATTTCACAGGACTCCGTTTTTCGCAACGCAATCGGAATAGAATTACCAAATAGTTTAGTTCAGGATATCGACACTCCAGATGATCTAGAAAGAGCTCGGCAAATTCTTAACATTAATAATCACCATTGAATTGAGAAGGACATAAAATGATTATCATTACTCCGGTGTTAGGAGGAATTGGTAATCAACTTTTTCAAATAACGGCCATGCTTAATATGATGCGGGGTGCAGAAATGAAGGTTGATACCACGCTCTTTTCTAGAACTTCTGGGGTAAATGAATCCACATTAAGAGATATGCCTTTGTTCCACGAGATTCAGTTTAGAGATTATGATTCATGGTCACGAACAACACGGAGACTGGCTGGATTAACATTGAGATTTTCTCATTTTCAGACAATGTCCAGATTCCCTGCATTAATCTTTAAGAATCTTTCCCTCATCACTCAATTCTTTTTCTCTCAAAGATACGGTCAGAAGATTTATTTACTTTGTCCAAGTGGTACAGGGTTTGAATCCTATGACATTCCAAGTAGTGCAACATGTGTTGTCATGCTTGGCTACTTTCAAAGCTATAGGTATCAAGAATGGGGCACATTCAGTAAGAAGGGCCTGCTTTTGCAGAGTAATAATCTAAGAGTGAGAACCCAAGCCTGGGAGCCCTTCACAACAAATACAAAACCACTAATTGTGCACATACGCCGAGGCGACTACTTGGATAATAAACATTTGGGTGTATTGGCATCTGAATACTACTATCGGAATATTCCATTGGTTTTTGAAAAGAGTGGTTCTAATGCAATATGGATATTCTCGAATGAAAACTCGATTATCGAAAACTTTATCCCTCAGGAACTGAAAAGTCTTTCAAAAGTATTTCAAAGTTCTGGATTTACCGATCTCGAAACATTGGAAATTATGAAGCTGGGTCATGCCTACTTGATTGCAAACTCGACTTTTTCATGGTGGGCCGCCTTTCTATCCAACGCTAGACCTGAAAATATTTATGTACCGAATCCCTGGCATGCTGAAATTCCCGATCCGATTCAAATTTCCCCTAAGGAATGGAATTCCTTAGATTCTATTTTTGAAAGATGATTTCTATAGAATGCTCACTTTTAAGCGCTACTTTCCTGAAATTGGCTTCATTCTCATATGGGCAATTTTGCTTGTACTACCGCATTTTCAAGAGTCTCCCTCAATCATTCTGTTGTGTTCGAGCCTGATTGTCTTTGCAGCCCTTAACTTCATTATTTCTAGGGCCTTCGTAACGTCCAAATACCAGATCAATCGTGCTGTCTATATTGTGATTGTCCTGTCAATAATTTTAACCCTTCTGCTCACAACTCTAGAAATCAATACTCCGTATTTATTATTCTCTCGTCTGGGAAGTTTTTCCATGTTCCTCGATGGAAAATTGATCGCTTTTGGAGATTTAATCCACTTAACCTCTGCGTTAAAATGTGGTCGCTTTGTTGAAGTTGGTTCCGTTTACTGCGATCCCTGGAACAGGTCCTTCAATCAAAATCCAGATGCTGTCTACATAATTAAGTTTTTACCCGTGCATAGCCATTTTATATTGGGCTTAGCTTCAATTCTCTTGATCTCTAGCACCTTGTTCTTGCTGCTTCGCCGATATGCGCCTTCAAGCCCCTTAGTTTGGTTGATGTGCCTAACACCTCCAATGGTGCTAGCAATAGACAGAGGCAACGAGACGATTACAATCGGCTTGATTGCACTCTCCATCTACATTTGGTTTCGCAACTCCACAAGTTACTTGTTTCTTTTACCACTATTTCTAGCTGGCATATTTAAGGTTTGGCCACTTTTCTTTCTTGCGGTGATGATAATTCTTATTGCTCGGAAAAACTATGTCAAATTTCTTCCGCCTTTTTTTCTACTTGCAGCATATGTGGGACATCGATTTTCAGATTTTCGAAAGATTTCTGCATTCACCCAACAAGGTTCTGAATTGGGGGGTTCTTTCGGTTGGATGTTCTTTAGAGATCTTAATTTGTATTCTCTATTTGCATTATTTGCAAGTGCAATCTTAGGTTTATGGACCGTTAACAAGACTACTATATTAAGTATGTCGACTTCGATTCAATTTCGAAGTAATCCTTGGATATTCAGTTTAATGGCCACATATATCTTCATATTCTTCTCCGGTTCACATTTTACTTATAGGCTTATTATTCTTATTCCATTGGCTATCTTGATCAATGGGATCGAAGGCTCTCGACCTTTGCAAGTATTGATATTTACTCTGTTATTGACTTCACGTCTCAGTGTTGTCATTGTTACCACTTCCGCGCTCTGTCTCGTCTTTTTTGCCTTAATTTTAAGTGCCTTAAGAACAAGAAACGCACAAAATTAGTTTTTTTGAAAAATCAGATTTAGATGCTCAATATGATGGAATTCCTCAGGGAAATTGAGGAAATTGTGAATATCATTATGCCAGTCTACTTTTGTGGAACCAACTAAACGGTAATCATGTTCATTGAAAATTTCTTTTAATTCAGACAATGAAAAAATCCACCGAATTATTTTTCTATCCTTCATATTAACTTGCAACGTGGCAAAAGTTTCTTTTTTGCCCACAGGCGTATCCGCAATGAAAATAGTGTTGGGTTTCTTTTCCAGCACATCAAATAGTGCGGCTTGATAATCTTCAATATATTGTAATGAGCTTCCAAAATTGATGATGTCATACTTTTGCGAATCTAGAGATTTAATATTTGAAGTGTGAAAGTTAGAGTATTGTGCGAAATATTTGTTAGCAATTGAATTTACCTCAGGTAAATCTACGGCTGTATACTCAATTGTTTTCCTCAAATTTGTAATCAGGTAATAGAACGTCAAGCCGAATCCAGAACCTACGTCTAATATGTGAATGTCATTCTCCGGCATACCTGCAAGAAGCAAAAGCAGGTCCCGATGTCGGTAGTTTCCTTCATATTCAGTATTTCTATGCCAGACTATTTCTGAGACCTTTCTTGACTCAGTGTCTAGGTAGTCTTTAGAAAGATACCCCGTTTGAAAATGAAGCGTCTTTCTCGCGTCGTCAAAGCTTTTAAATACACCTTGGTAAGTTATATGGTCTTGCGTCTTGGTTTTTTGAAAATATTTTATTAAGATTCGTGTAGGGCAAAATCGCCTTCTGATTAATCTTTTGATAGATTTTACCTGTGACTTTATAGAGATCGACATTTTCTTAACACCTATGTGTAATCATTTTGAGTTCCAAGCCCGCAAGTTCCGCTGCTTTTTTTCCGGTATCTGAATCCTCATATACGAGGATATCCGTAGTTGGAATGCCAAGTGTTCTCACCAGGTAGTTGTACATGTCCGGGGATGGTTTGGGCTCTAGTTGTTCGTTTGGTCCAATGACTAATACACTCTTTTTTCTAACTTCCACTACCGCATCATTCCACGTGTTTGCCATTTATATGCCCATATTCCACCAAATATCTTCTCCCATTTAACGTGATCACTAGCCGATTATTTTCATGGTTTGTAGATACTGATTTTATTTTGGGGATTTTCGTATCTTAATCTAATTATAAGTAATGGTGTCATTCTCATTTTCCACTCACTGGGGGCGACAATAAAAGAAAACTTATCCGCTGCAGCCATCTGCTTCCATTCATTTTGACTCCTTGAAATCCATGACTTTTCTATATTTACGGATGGCGATAGTGCACAGGAATCCCCCGAAAAATATCGGTGAAGATTGGTTGCATAGTATTTTCTTAATATGCGCTCTACGTAGGGAGTTGAATCTGGCACATACAGGACGCTTTGTAATTCTGAATGGGACAATAATTCCATATTTCGATTTAGCCCTACAGGAAATTTTACCTCAGGTGGCGTCAGAATTGTGCTCCCAGCAAAACCTTCTATAGAACTGAGTTTCGAAATTTCACTCCAATATATTTCTGGTTTTTGAGCTTCATGAATTACCTGAGTCAATAGGAAAGCTGCAATAAAGTATATACCTATCTGCGATCCTATTCGATTCAACCCTCTAATTTTCAAGTTAATATTGGAATGATGCAATATATAGAGAACCAAAATTAGAGTACAAAGAATTAAGAAATGCACATTATTTTCATGAAAATAGAAATTAAAGATTCTAGCATTGAGAATTCTTCCAAATATGAGAATACTAAGAATGATGGGTAATATATTCTCGCCTTGCAGCCTTTTAACCATATATATAAGGATAGGAAAAGTAAACAAATTAGCCGCGTCAAGGAAGCGGAAAGGCATAGCTCCCAATGCATATATGGTTAATGGGTTTAGTTTCAATAGCGCTAGGTTCAAAATGATAGTAGTCACAATAGAAAAGTAAAAGAAATACTTAATTTTCTCTAAAGTCACATCCTCACCATTACTCGCTATCTTGACTTTTGACATAATTTCTCGAGAAGAGACAAGTCGCATCATAAAAAGCGCGAATAAGAAAGTTAGTGATGCGCTCAGTGCTCTAGAGACGTTTACGGATGAATATATGTTGAATATATTTGTGTAATGCTGGCAAAATGGAATTTTGATTGCAGTTTCTAGCCAATTTAACGAAGCACTAGACGAGGTTCCTGAAATTCGATTGTTGCTGTACATGACTATGAAGAAAAAGGAGACTAAAGAGGTACTGATGAAGGTTGAGTTTCGAAATTTCTGAACGGAGTTGCTTTTCCAGGACATTGCCAATACGAAGACTGCTAAAAATATCCCTATAACGAGATGCACCCAGAGGCATAGGCCAATCAAAAGTGTAATTCTTATGGTGTGTCTTTTACTATCCCTTGCGCAAAGTGCATTCAGGACGTAAATCACAAGTATTGGAGTTATGCGAGCTTGAGAGATGGGACCAGAAACCTGAATTTCGTAGGATACTGGGGAGGCAAAAGTGTAAGTTGAGATTGAGAAAATACTAAGCAAGATCGCGTTCTTACTTGAAAATCCAAGTAATTTGTAAAGTGAGCCAAGTCCATTGGAAATTAAATAAAGAAGAGAGAAGTTAATAAGAAAGCTTATTTGCCTCGGATTTATAGCTAGTTCCGCGAGTGCGTCAACGATTAAATAAATCAGGTTGTTAGATGCGATTGCGACTCGTGGAGTTAAATCTTGAGATGATGAGTTTAAAGCTGAGGCGTAGTTTATGGCTTGCTGGTACGGATTAGAAAATATCGAGAACAACAGAGCAAACACTGAAAAGAGAAATTTCGCGGTGAGGGTGTATTTGGATATCACCTTTAGCTTGATCATTCTATTTGGTTTCCGCTTTCCAGGGGGTGTAGATAGAGATGATTGTAGCGTTTGGAATTCTGCTGCTTACAATTTTCATTCCGTAATGAAACATGGTAGCAAGTCCGCAGCAAGGTATCTAATCAGATGTATTGCTTTGAGATTCTTTGGCATTCTCTAGCTTAAAGGACATCAAATCCTCCGCGTTAGCCTGAATCAGATTTGTTTCTACTTGTGGGAGACTCTGTGCATGCAAATCACAGTGGTGGGTGGGTGTGGTCATGTCGGATTACCCCTCTCTGTTGCGCTATCTATGTCTGGTCATTCCGTCGTTGCGTTTGATATTTCTCCTGTAGCAGTGACATCCGTAAATGCAGGTATCTCACCATTTTGGGAACCTGGCTTAGATGATGCGCTCAAAGTCGCGCTGAGGAGTGGATTTCGTGCCGAAATCGAGACGAGTTCCATCCAAGAAGCGGATGTCATTATTGTGATTGTTGGTACACCACTCGATGTTCATCTTAACCCTGATCCGAATGTCGTAGTAGAGGCCGTAGCGAATATTGCTTCTGCATTGAATGACAAACAATTACTGGTTCTACGAAGTACTGTGTTTCCTGGTGTTTCAGCTCAAGTGGAGCGTTTGTTAAATCAAATGAATCTGAAAACTCAAGTTGCATTCTGTCCGGAGAGAATTGCTGAGGGTTTTGCTATGCGTGAGCTCGGAGAGCTCCCACAAATTATAGGCGCTCGGAATGATGAAGTTTTTGGACGCGCCTCTCAAGTGTTCAGCCCACTTGGAATCAAAGTAGTTCGCACAACCCCTGAAGAAGCGGAGCTAGCGAAGTTATTTACCAATACTTGGAGGTATATAAAGTTCGCCGCAGCAAATCAGTTTTGGATGATGGCGAATAATTTTGGCGTAAATTTTGAAAACGTGCGTGATGCTATTAGATTTGAATATCCAAGAGCCGCTGACTTTCCTGCTGCGGGATTTACTGCAGGACCTTGCCTTTTTAAGGACACGATGCAACTAGCGGCTTTTTCAAATAATACTTTCGCGCTAGGCAATTCTGCGATGATGATTAATGAAGGTCTACCGTTATACGTAGTAGAGAAGATTGGTCAAAAGTTCGATTTGGCCAACACCAGAATCGGTTTGTTGGGGATGGCTTTTAAAGGTGAATCTGATGACAATCGTTCAAGTTTGGCTTACAAATTGAAGCGGATGTTGAAGTTTCAGTCTGCTGGAGTTCTAACATCTGATCCTTATGTAAAAAATGACTCAGAGCTTGTTGATGAGGAGCGCGTTATCGCAGAGAGTGACTTGCTCATTATTACTGCACCGCACCTAAGATATAAAAATTTAGTTACCGATAAGCCTGTGATTGACATTTGGAATCTTCGGGGAAAGGGCTCGGAAGTATGACAACTCTTCGTGCTTCAATTGTTGTTCCGGCCTTAAACGAAGGTAGTCAGATAGCGATTTTTCTTGAGCGCTTAGAGGAAGCGGTTGATTTACCGGTTGAAGTTTTAGTAGTTGTCGACACACCTACCGACACGACTCTCGTTGGGATATCCGACTACAAACCGCGTAAGCACTCAATTCGCGGAGTCGTATCTGAATTGACCAACGGTCCAGCTAACGCTATTCGTTTTGGGATAAATGCATGCGCGAGTGAAGTTGTAGTGATCACGATGGCTGACGGATCTGATGACCCACGTGTAATTGATGACCTGATTAGGCTTGTAGAGCGCGGATGTGCGGTTGCTTCTGCATCTCGCTATATGGCGGGCGGTCAACAAATTGGTGGGCCTAGATTCAAGAAATTTCTAGCTAAGAATGCAAGTAGGGTGTTATGGCTGGTTCTAGGAGTGGGGACTCACGACTCGACCAATTCATTTAAAGCTTACTCAAGGAAGTTTATTGATGAGGTCGGTATTGAGAGTGACAAGGGTTTTGAAGTAGGAATAGAACTTATAGCCAAAGCCCATCGCCACGGAAGAATGATTGCTGAAGTTCCAACAATTTGGATAGATCGTATGGTTGGGGAATCTAATTTTCAGTTACAACAATGGCTTCCCCAATACTTGCGTTGGTTCTTCTATGCATTCAGACCAAAGTTAACTAAATAGAGGGTAGATAATGGAAAAAGTACTAGTAACGGGTTCCGCTGGATTTATTGGTGGCTATTTAGTTGATGAACTCCTAAGGCAGGGGTACTCAGTTGTGGGTCTGGATAATCTCTCAAAGTACGGACGAGTGAGTCGTACATTTGACCAAAACCCCAACTTTCGGTTTGTTCAAGGTGATGCTGCAGATGTTGCGCTTCTTGAGGATTTGCTTGTTGATTGTACCCACTTCATTGCCGGCGCCGCTCTTATCGGCGGAATATCATACTTCCATCATTATGCATACGACTTACTTGCAAAGAATGAACGAATTATAGCTGCTGCGTGTGATGCTGCTATTGCCACTCAAAAGGCTAGTCGCCCGCTCAAGAAAGTTACTTATCTTTCTAGTTCAATGGTTTTCGAAAGTACAGACCGCTGGCCTAGTGTGGAGGGTGACGAGCGTAAAGTTGCCCCACCACTTTCCAGTTACGGTTTCCAGAAGTTGGCCGTGGAGTATTTCGCTATTGCAGCTTGGGATCAATACAAGCTGCCTTACACAATTTGCCGACCTTTCAACTGTGTAGGAATTGGCGAAAGTCGCGCACTCGGTGGAACAAAGATTAAATCCGGCAATGTGGACTTAGCGCTTAGTCATGTTGTGCCTGATATCGTCCAGAAAATATTGAAGGGTCAATCTCCCTTGCACTTGCTCGGTAACGGTGAGCAAATTCGCCACTATACGTATGGTGGAGATTTGGCTCGAGGAATTATTACGGCAATGCAGCATCCTGCGGCCACAAATGAAGACTTCAATCTTTCTACAGAAGAATCAACAACCGTTTTGGAGCTTGCTGAGATGATCTGGAAGAAGATCAACGGAGACAGGCTTTTTGAAGTAACTTTTGATAATCCATATGAGCATGATGTACAAAAAAGAATTCCTTCAGTAGAGAAGGCGAAGCGTTTACTTGGTTTTGAAGCCACTACCTCATTAGATGAAATGTTGGATGAAGTGATTCCTTGGATTCGTGAAGCAATTTCGCAGGATTTGATTTAGCACATTTACTGTGCGATGGAGGAGTCTGATTAATTTTTATTCCTTGATTGGTTGTGCTACAAAGAACATTTGCTTTGCTCTAGGTCTTAAGCGTGGAGGCAACATTAAGTAGAATTTAACTAAACCTACAGGTATTGAAACCTGCATTCCTTTTGCGGTGTATGGGAAGAATTTCTTGTGTTCTTCTAGAATTTTGAATTGACATATTTCGAGAGCTTCTCGTAAGGAAACTTCATTAAGGGGTAGGTTGTGGTCAACGAAGTTATAAAAGTCCCATTTCGCATATCGGATATTGGGCATCAACACTATTAATTTAGAATTTTCATTTCTAAGAACTCTATGCAGTTCATGAAGTGTATCCATTAAAATTTTGCTTGTTCCCAAGTGCTCAAATAAATTACTAGTGAAGACTAAATCTATTGAGTTGTCTGATGCAAAGTTCAAGTCTTGCGCTTTCGTGCACTGAAAAGTTACATCGTCATTTATGAAGCGTACGTTATTTTGATCAAGGTCAACTGCATATTTCTTGCTAGCTTCTACTAGATTTATGAAATAACCTGGGCCAGAACCTAAATCCAGGACCGTGAAATTATGATAAATAAATTTCTTGAGTACCTTTTCATAGAGGGCTAACCAGGCGTTATTTCTACTCTTAGAAACTTGGAGGTTGGTGCTGCCGCGAAATCTTTTTTCGTAGATTTCCATAAGATCGATTTGATTCAAATTAACTCCCTAAATATAGAAGACATCTTATGCCCTTGAAGGTCGGCCCGCCAAATTTTGCCTACTTTTTCCACGTGTAGAACCCGATTGTCCGAGGGAGTATCTCTTTCAGAGGAGAGGAGGCTTCAACCGCCAAGTACCTTCACATCTTTGTGAAGTGGACTATAGAGGTTGATAGTGGGGTGGTCGCACCGATTGTCAGTAGGCAATCGATTAAGTGCAGAAAAATGAAATATGGCTATGAAAACTTCCCCAATACTTGATACTTTTCCACATGGGTTTATAAATGATGGTTAGCAAGCCGTCTCTGTGGCACCTCAGAATTCTGAGAAAGCTAAACTGGGAATAGAATTAACGAAACAGCGCTGGTATTTACCCAACGATTCCTGCATGAATCCAGGAATATTTCGAGAAATATTGAATTACTTAAAAATTCGTAGGTAAGATCGATTTCAAAAAGTACTCAACTGAAATGCTTAGAGTGAATCAATCAAGAACTACAACACCACTTGGTGTCGTAAGGTGAACGGAAACTATTCCTGATTGATCATCATTGGATGAAGGATCTACCCACTCGATATTTACATCCCCAAGCGAAGCAAGTATGTCTTCTTTAAACCATGAATCTGCAAGCTGATCGTTATCCGCAATAACAATCTTTTCGATCTCTGCAAGAGGAGTTCCATCTTGTGACGGGTGGTCGGTTGAAAGCCATTGAATAAAGAATGGGAATTCACGAGTATCAGCAATCTCTTTTACGCCGATTTGCTTCCACTGAAGGTCAGAACCATTTGGGCGTGTTCGGTGAGCTTCAACAGAATTACGGCCAAACTTCTCTTCAATTGGTGCGATGTCTTTGGTACTGAAAACCCATGTAAACCAACCGCCGCCTTCATTGGCTTTCTTTGATACGGCCTTACCCCATGGTGTTTGTTCTGTTGCTGGGTGATCAAGCGGGCACACAACTTCAATGTATTGACCGTTTTTCAGTGAAGCGGTGAAGTTACGTGTTCCGAATCGTGGGTGGATGCCACCATCAACGAAGGTGCTGCCAAGGCGCGAACCTAGGCGTTGTACTGTGTCAGCAAGTTGGTCATGGGAAGTCACATAAGAAACATGGTCTAGACGCATGATGGAATTCTGCCGTATGGCGAGGGGTGCTGATGACCACCCTCAAGGGTTGGTTGAGAGGCTATTTACGTGCTAATTGGCACATTAACGCTTCGCATGTGACGAGGGGTGCTGAATTACGTGCGAGATTCTCGCGCGCTTGCATGATGGCATTGAGTTTGTTGATGGCTGAGTGCGAGGGTGAATTTGCCGAGTAGCTCTCAATTTGTTCGCGCATGTCGGTATTGATCATCGAATCCGTGTTGCCTGATTGCACCATCATCACGTCGCGGTAGAAGGTTGCAATATCGAGAAGGGCTCCGTCAATTGAATCACGGACCATTCGGGTGGAGCGTGACTTCTGTTCTTTCTCAAGCTCTTTCACCGCTTTGACCCCACCTGTTGCCATGCCGCGGCCTGTTGCTCCTTTTCCGTAAGCTTCTTGAAGTTTCTCAACTTCTTTTTCAGCGCGTTCGTCTGATGATGTGTTCGCTTCGGTAGTTGCAAGGTCAACAAGGGTTTGGGCTGCTTGGAATGCTGCAGCAAGTGAGCCAAGTTGGAGTGGCAACTGCATAATAGTCTTGCGGTTACTCCGAACAGATTCGTTTGTGGCTAAGTATTTTGCACGTCCTATATGTCCTTGGCTTACGCATGCTGCAAAATCTGCCATTGCAAGCGCGATGTGATCGCGGTTGATAAGAACGTTTGTAACTGCCTCCAGACTTGGTGTGTGCAGTTGTAGGTGGCGACAACGCGAACGAATTGTTGGCAAGACATCATGAAGAGTTGGTGCGCAGAGTAACCAGACAGTGCGAGTGCCTGGTTCCTCGATTGCTTTAAGGAGTGCGTTGGCAGCTGATTCTGTGAGTCGGTCAGCATCTTCCATAACAACAACACGCCATCCGCCCATTGATGGTGCCCATGCAACGCGAGTAAGTAGTTCGCGAACTTCTTCTACTTTGATTGAAAGACCTTCGGTGCGAATGATTTCAACATCGGGGTGACCATGTGTTTTAGCTGAATTACAGTCGTTGCAGGTACCACACCCGTTGTTGGGGCAGATAAGTGCTTGAGCAAATGCAACTGCAGCTGAAGAGCGTCCAGATCCTGGAGGGCCGGTAAATACCCAGGCATGCGTCATTTCTTGTGATTCTTCACCTGTACGGGAAGCAGCGACAGCGCCTTGAAGTATTTCAATGATGTGTTCTTGACCGACGAGGTCGTCAAAGACGGATGTCATTTACTTTCTAAATCTTTTCTTCTTAGGTTCTTCAGCGTTGCGCTTGAGTGCAGGAATATCTGCCACACGGGAAATGATTTGTGTGTGGATCTCTTCAACAGTTTGTGTGCCATCGACAACGAAGTAACGCTCTGGATCCATCATGGCGATTTGTAAGAACTCTTGGCGTACCCGCTCGTGGAACTCGGTTGGTTCTGCTTCTAGTCGATCACGTGATTGAAGGCGGCCGAGTCCGATATCAGCAGGAATATCGATAAGGATTGTCAAAGTCGGATACAAACTTTCTGTGGCCCAACGAGAGATGCGTGCAACTTCTGATGGGTTGAGTACGCGACCTGCGCCTTGGTAGGCAGCCGATGAATCGAAGTAGCGATCGGTAATGACAACATCTCCGCGCTCTAGACCCGGGCGGATTACAGAGAAGACATGGTGCGCACGGTCTGCCGCATAGAGAAGAGCTTCTGCGCGAGGGCTAATGATTCCTGTTTCGTGTCCGAGAAGAATCTTGCGTAGATCTTTTCCAAGATCGGTTCCACCGGGTTCGCGAGAAAGAACAACAGTTTCGCCTTCTTGTTCGAGCCATTTCGCAAGAAGTTGTGACTGTGTTGATTTACCAGTGCCTTCGCCGCCTTCGAATGCGATGAAGATTCCCTTTGATTGTGTTCCAGTGATTGCACCGAGTTCACCTTGCAGGGCTGCAAGGATGTCTGACCAGAGTGAGACTGTTGGGCGATCTTTCATCTGGTGATACGAGACAGAACCGATGAGCACTGCAATAATTCCAGCGATGAGCATGGTGATCTGTGCGCCGTTGTAGTTAAGGACGACCGTCTGGAATTCATAGCGGTGTTCACCGATTGTGGCGGCGATGATTGGAGCGATTGCCAGAACTGCCACCAAAGTAATGCGGATAAGTGATTGTACGAAGGCGAAGGTACGACCGCGAACATCATCACTAACTTCCATTCCAAGCATGGTGAAGCCGGTAACCCAAGCGATTCCGCTGAACGCTCCGAGGATTGCAACGATAAAAACTGAGAGAACCAGGTTTGAGATAAGAGCTAAGAGAACTAGGAATACACCAGATGTTGTGAGTGCTGCACCAAATAAACGGCGGC
>JACCDM010728596.1_pt1 | contig 39619 bp, 39 predicted proteins | sample 7445851 | NCBI WGS metagenome assembly JACCDM01 (sample SAMN15323438, study PRJNA562643) | freshwater metagenome | isolation source: river surface water | place: USA:Blue River Watershed | collected 2017-08-16
AGTTGGGTTCAATTGATGAATGCATACAGCTGCACGGAGTGTGGTCGCTGTACTTCTCAATGTCCGGCCAATCAAACCGGAAAATTATTGAGCCCACGCAAAATCATGATGGATACACGTGATCGAATGGAAGAGGTAGGGAAGTGTCTTGATGCAGGTGTCGCATATGACAACAAGAGTTTGTTGGGTGATTACATTACGTTTGAAGAATTGTGGGCTTGTACCTCTTGCAATGCTTGTACAGAGGCATGTCCAGTGAATATCAATCCTTTGGAAATTATCATTGATTTGAGAAGATACTTGATGATGGAGGAATCGCAATCTCCAGAGAGTATCACAACGATGTTAACGAATATTGAAAACAACGGTGCGCCTTGGGCTTTCTCTCAAGCTGATCGTGCTAATTGGACACAAGAATAAAATTATGGCGGAATTTCAAGTAAGAACGATGGCCGATTGCATGGCCGCAGGGGAGCAACCCGAAGTGTTATTTTGGGTAGGATGTGCTGGAAGTTTTGATGATCGTGCCAAGAAAATTACCAAGGCTATAGCCAAGATTTTGCACAAAGCCAATGTGAGTTTTGCCATTTTGGGTAGCGAAGAAAGTTGTACTGGAGACCCAGCCAAACGAGCAGGAAACGAATTTCTTTTCCAGATGATGGCGATGCAGAACATTGAAGTGATGAATGCATATGAGGTGAAGAAAATCGTTACAGGTTGTCCACACTGTTTCAATACGTTGAAAAATGAATACCCCGCATTGGGAGGGAATTTTGAAGTGATGCACCACACCCAATTGATTCAAGAATTGATTGCGGACGGAAAGTTGAGTGTCGAGGGAGGTGAGTTCAAAGGAAAGAAAATTACCTTTCATGACCCATGTTATTTGGGACGTGGAAATGGTGAGTATGAAGCGCCTCGTGAATTGATTCAAAAATTGGATGCAGAGTTGGTTGAGATGAAACGTTGCAAGACTAATGGATTGTGTTGCGGTGCTGGCGGAGCGCAGATGTTCAAGGAAGCAGAAAAGGGAAATAAGGAAGTGAACATTGAGCGCACGGAAGATGCATTGGCTATTCAGCCCAATGTCATAGCAACAGGATGTCCTTTTTGCAATACCATGATGACCGATGGAGTCAAGCATTTCGAGCAAGAGCATGTCATCGCGGTGAAGGATATTGCCGAGTTGATTGCGGAGGCTGCTGATCTTTAAATTGTATTCTAACGCAAAGCGCGCCAAGATTTCGCAAAGTTCGCGAAGGTTTAAGAAGTAATTGTTTTGCGTCCTTTGCGCACCCTTTGCGTCCTTTGCGTTAAATATTTTCGATTATCAAAAGGGTTAATTGCAATTCGTTCTTACTCAATCACAATCCCGCAATGATCCAACAATCCATGAATATCGGATTGTGAGAACTTGGCTTTTTTGATTTTGTTTTTCTCAGTGTGAATGGAATAGCGAACAGAGGTTCGGAAGTCGGCCTGTTCCAAATTCGTGTTGTAAAATACAGCACCAGAGAAGTCACAGTTTGAAAATATGGATTGCGTAAAATCACCATCCGTAAAATCAACTTCCTGAAAATTACATCCTGAGAAAAGTGATTTTTTCAAGGTTACTTGAAAGAAGGAACTGTGGGTCAAATTACAGTTTTTAAAATTCATTTGGAGGCCCATTTGATTGGCATTTTCAAAGTGCAACCCCAGCATTTTGCAGTTGTGGAATTGCGCTTGTCTGAATGCCACGCCGTTGATGTTGCATAGGCTTAAATTACAATCGATAAATTCGCAATTGTAAAATTTGCAACCCGTCAAATCGAGGTTAGCGAAATTGCAAAATGAGAAAGTGCAGTCCTCGAAATCATTGGAGGGAAGCGGAGATGCGGTGAAGTCGGAATTTTCAAAGGTTCTATCGAAGATCATTTTCTGTTTTTATTAGGGCGGATTTTTATTCGTATGTGCAGTGATTTTTTTGTCGGGGCGAATAATTATTCGCCCGTTCTGAGATTTTTTTGTCAGGGCGAATAATTATTCGTCCGTTCGGCGAAGGATTTTATCGATGGATTTTCCTTTGGCCAATTCATCGATGAGCTTGTCGAGGTGGCGCACTTTCTGCACGATGGGATCTTGGATTTCTTCCACGCGATAGCCGCAGATCACGCCTTTGATCAATGCGGCATTCGGATGGTATTGCGGGCAATGGTTTAAGAATGATTCGAAGTCGCTTTGCTGTGTGATTTGTTCTTGAATGCCTTGGAGGTCATATCCGGTGAGCCAAGAGATGATGGTATTTACCTCTTCAATGGTTCGTCCTTTCTTCTCTGCTTTGGCTACATAGAGCGGATAGACGGAGGAGAATTTCATTTTATAGATTCGGTCTTGATTCGGGATCATTGAACAACTTGCTTTACAATTGGTTTTAAGGGTATGAAAGTAATCATCATTTTAACAGCATTCATTTTTTTTGCATTCATTATGGTACAAGCCGTTACACAAAGTTCTTCGAATAAGATTGAGCAGTATGCCTACACGGTGGAGCGTGAGATTGGAGATGTAGAGATCCGACAATATGAAGACGCTGTTTTTTCTAGCGTTCGATTGCAAGACAGTACATACGCCAACAGCGCCAACCAAGGCTTTCGTATTTTGGCTGGCTATATTTTTGGAGGCAATGACAAAGGGCAGAGCATCGCCATGACGTCACCAGTTGTTATGGAGATGGGCAAGGAAATGAAGATGTCATTCATGGTTCCATCGGGAATGAACATGGATAGTTTGCCCAAGCCCAACGATGGAAGAGTGTATCAAGAAAAAGTTCCCGGGTCTAAAATGGCGGTGATCCGTTTTGGCGGCTGGTCCAGTGATGAGAAGATTGAAGAGAAGAAGCAAGAGTTGATACACATTTTGAAAGAGAACAACATGTCGTTTGAAGGTCCCTTTTTGTACATGGGCTACAATCCACCGTATCAATTGGTGGGTAGGAGGAATGAAGTGGCGGTGAGGGTTAATTAGGGGGTGATAAATTGTTTGAAATAGTTGTATCCTGTAATATCAATATCCTCCTCGAGTTGTTCTAGGAGTTGCCTTTTCCTTTTGGCATGCACGTAGGAACCTTTGAGCTGTGTGAGATTGTAGATTATTCGAAAATATCTTTTCCCCAAGAAAATGACATTCTCAATTTGAATTTCCTTTTTCAATTTTTGAATACTCTTATTGTGATTGAGCATCATAGCATTTCGATATTGAAATACTCGAATCGCTTCGTGGTATCCTGGTTCGATGGGAAATAAATCGGACGGCTTTAAATTCTGAAAATACAACTTGGCGAAATATTCCGATTCTTGATAATGTTCAATCAAGTGAAGTCCTTCAACCATGATCCATTCATAGAAGGGGAAGTATCTTTGATTTTTTGAGGTCAAATAAATTTCAGATTGTTCTTCTATACAATGTTGAATTCTAATTTGAAGCAGCTCGGCTTCATTGTTTTCATGAGCTTCCCAAATCCCCAAAATGGCGGCTCTGGCCCTCAAGAACGGGTGCCAAGTCTTGAGTTTTTTTTCAGAGGGAAATGTTTTTTTCCAATTCAGTTTCTGCCAGTTTTTTCCCGAGAGTTTGAGTCCCCAGCATTGTAAGGCTAACGCATAGAAATTGGCAGAGTCATCTTTTTTTTCTTGCGCATAGATAGTAAGCCAATCGATGTAATGCCTTGCAAGTCCATCTAAGTAGGGTAGACGCTCGAAGAAATAGATTTGAGAAATTGGATTCTTGGCTAAGAAAGTTCCCAAGGCATCTAATAGTGCGGGTTTTTCGAATAGCCGTTGCGCTATTTTGGCGCACGCGTTTTGATAGTTGAAATCTTCAAATGAAGATAGTGGGATTTGAAAGAAATCCCTGATAAAGGGAACAAGGAAGTTGATTTCGGATTCATGAAGATCTTCCGTTTTAATTTCCGTTTTTGATACGATATATTGATTGATAATTATTTTGGAACTCTCGCTCATTTTGGATCCTGATTGAATAAATCCACAGGCCCGTCTCAAGGTTTGCGCGCTGATATTTTGGCGGGTAACTCGAAAAATATCGGCAGACAAGATTTCGCATTGAAATCCAAATTTCAATGGTTGACCCCAACGCTTTTCTAATTTCTCCTTCCAGTTCATACGATACCTCTATAAAGATAAAGTGAATCAAGATATATAACTCCAAGATGGAAGGCATTGGAAGAAAAGTTGCAAGAAGTACAAAATACATTTGACTTCAGCAAAATCAAAGAAATGAAAAATCAATATTTGTTTTCCTTAATTACGACAAGTCTGTCATTACTTCTTTTCTGTGTTGTGGTGGACTTGAAAGCCCAATCCCCACAAGGCATTCCTTATCAGGCAGTGGTGCGCAATGTTGATGGAAGTGTAATGTCCAATGCATCAGTAAATATGAATTTTAAAATACACGATGGATCTGCTAGCGGAAATGTGGTATATGAAGAAAGTCATGCTTTGACTAGCAATGCACAGGGATTGGTCTCGTGTGTGGTGGGAAATGGAGTTGTGTCTCAAGGCAACTTTGGAAATGTGCAGTGGGGCAGCGGCGCCAAGTTTTTGCAGGTGTTGATGGGTAATACAGATTTAGGGACTCAGCAGATGATGAGTGTTCCCTATGCGTTGTATGCTGGGGCATGTGAAATTTCGGTTTCCGAAATCGGTGATACTTTGTATTCTGGTAATGGAAATTTTGTGATTGTTCCGGGGATTAGTGATGCGAATTATTCTTCGACTGAAGTTTTATTTGTCCAAGGCGATGGTGTAACTGATATTGATGGAACGGTGTACCCGACTATTATTATCAATGGACAAGAATGGATGCAACAAAATTTGGCAGTGTCTAGATATCGAAACGGTGAACCTATTTCGACTGGATTGAGCAATTCCATATGGCAGAATATTACTTCAGGTGCTTATGCTATATACAACAATGATCTTGCTAATAATGCTACCTATGGTAAGTTGTACAATTGGTATGCAGTATCTGATAGCCGGGGACTCTGTCCATCAGGTTGGCATGTGCCAAGTGATGCGGAATGGACATCTTTTGTCGAAGGATTAGGTGGGCCTTTAGTAGGTGGAGGAAGAATGAAATCTATAGAATTATGGGCTATTCCCAATATAGGTGCTTCTAATGACAGTGAATTCAATGGAGTGCCTGCCGGATACAGATCAATTAGTGGAGCATTTAATTCTATTGGAAGTAGTAATTTTCTTTGGAGTGGTTCACAATCAAGTGATTTACAGGCTTGGGATAGATTACTGTCCTATTCCAACTCAAATTTGATATTGGGCGACAGCGATAAAAACAACGGCTTTAGTGTCCGTTGCATAAAAGATTAAATAAAAAAGTAAAAATGAAAACACAAATTATTTTGTTATCGTTGATATGTTCAATGATTCAATTAAATGCGCAGACATTGGTCCGCAAAGGTTCAAGTTCTTATGGAGATGTGCTTTATAATTGGGATGGAAAGAACCTAAGGCAAGGCTCAAGTTCTTACAGTGATGTCATTGTAAATTGGGATGGGAAGAACATCAGGAAGGGGTCGAGTGCATATGGTGATGTACTGTATAACTGGGATGGTAAAAATTTAAGACAGGGCTCTAGTAGTTATAGCGAAGTAATGTACAATTGGGATGGAACTAACATCAGGCAGGGGTCAAGCTCTTACAATGAAGTGTTATTCAATTATGATGGAAAGAACGTTAGAAGGGGTAGCAGCTCATATAATGATGTGATTTATAATACGGATGGGAAGCTACCCATCGCGATATTAATTTATATCATTGAGTAGACGTAATCAATAATATTCTTTGATTCATTATATGATTTGGGATTCAACACTCCGCGCTCTTTGCGAATCCTCCGCGCTCTTTGCGTTAGAAAAATTTTAACGCAAAGGCCGCCAAGATTTTCGCAAAGGCCGCAGAGAATGAGATGGATTAAATGCCATTACTGCTGTAAAGTCTCCGCGCACTTTGCGCTTCCTTCGCGCACTTTGCATTAGAAAAATTTGAGCGCAGAGGCCGCATAGATTTTCGCAAAGGATGCGGTGTGTAAGTTTTGATTACTTTATGCAACCTTATATAAATCTTGTATGGCATTGAAAATCTATTTCAATTTGCCGCATGAATGATTTTTATCCCGTTCAATATCAAAAATCTAATTCACACCAGTTTTGGTTTGTTTCCAACGGTAGGAAGAACATTTTAAAGTGTGTGCAATTCGATGTAATGGATTCCAATCGGAACTATTTTCATTTGAGTCTTTTGGACTACGATGAAAATTCCGGGTTGCTAAGTGATGATGTTGTTTCTAATAATAACGATACTTTCAAAGTGTTGTGGACGGTATTACATTGCGCGCAACTATTTATAACTCGATTTCCGGATGCTAAAATTACTTTTACTGGAAACTCAAGTAGTAGAGATCGATTGTTTAGAAGGCAAATCAATTCTAATCTTACAGAAGTTTCAGAGCTTTTGCAGGTTCAAATCCGAGAGGTGAAAAATGATTGCATAATATTCAATATTTCAAAAAGAAAATAATAAATTTGTACTGCAATGAAACAGGCAAAAGAAAAAAAAACAGATGATTCGCAAAGATTGAAAAAGGCAATGCGTATTGCAAAAAATCAACCTTCGCCCAAAATGGAAAAAATCAAACATTTGATTCCCATCATGGTCGAAAGTCTGAATCAAATGAATTGATTCACGCTCTTTACCTCAGTCATATTGCCATCGCCACCAAGAAACTATTATGCTCCTCCGCGCTCTTTGCGTTAGAAGTATCTCAAATGAACAAACAAAAAAGCCGAAGCATCTGCCTCGGCTTTTTTAATAGATCAATATTCTATTTTTCCAATGTGAACTCAATTACTTCTTGCCATTCATTCTCTGTTTTCAGCTTTAATCTGTTCGTTGAAATCGAGACGATATCATATGTAGCTTCACTTCCATCATCGGTGATTACTGTTAATTGTTTTTCATCAGCGGATAAGCTCCAATCTCCTCCGATTGATGCTGGGGTTGTAGAGGTATTATACACTGGTGTGCATGCACTTTCAGATGCCGTGTAATCCAATGTGACTTGCGATACAGTAGCCGTTAAAAAACAGGTTTTATCGGATTTCATTGTCCAATAATAATCGGAAATTTCGTAATTCTCAGTGAATTCCAAAATATCGCCGTTGTCACAAAATGTGTAGTCCGAATAACTGTCAGACATGGCATCAAATCCATCAATGGTGTAGGATTTGACTTCCCAATGGCCAGCGATTTTAGTTGCAACTGGAATGATACCACTTGGTGTATCGTCTTTTTTACATCCTGAAATGCCCAAGATGAAGGCCGCCATAAGCAGCACTGACCCGAAAGTCATGATTTGTTTTTTCATAAAAAATAATTAGGTGGGTTTTATTTTTCTAGAGTAACCAAATATACAGTTGACCATTCCTGATCTACAAAACGCAATTTTAATTGAGTGCTTGTCAATGACAATACTTCATACGCTCGTTCTGCACCATCGGTAGCAATAGTCAAGTACTTTTTGTCGGAGGATAAACTCCAGCTTCCCTCGGAATATCCAGGACTGGTGATTGTTTCATAAACTGGTGCACATGCTATTTCCGAGGCGTTTAGATCCAAACTTACGGTGACAGCGTCAACGGATAACGTACATGTGCTGTCTGTTTTTAAAGACCAAATGTAGTTTTCCATGGAAAAAGTTTCGCTGTATTCGATAACATCGCCATTCATGCAGAAGATCACATCCGAATAACTTTCATTCATGATGTCTTCACCATCGACGGTGTAGGATTTCACTTCCCAGTCGCCATCAAATGTTTTGGGCTTACTGATTGTTGCGGAAGGTGTGTCGTCTTTTTTACATCCTGAAATGCCCAAGATGAAGGCCGCCATAAGCAGCACTGACCCGAAGGTCATGATTTGTTTTTTCATAAAAAATAATTAGGTGGGTTTTATTTTCAATGCAATATAATGCAAATTTATGAAAAACCAAATAATGGCTTTTATCGCAACTCAACTATTCCGACGCGATCTCCAACTGTAACTGAAGAACAAAATCTTGAATCTCGAGAAACTTTGATCCAACATTCTTCCATATCTGCTGAGAAATTGATATCATCAAAAATGATGACCGTTCCAGGTTTGCTGTATTTCAATACAATTTCCAATTGGGGTAGTACGAACTCTTGGGTGTGTATGGCATCGATGAAGGCAACATCAATGAATTGACCAACGGGCAATACTTTTTCGATGTTTTCTTCAAAAGTGCCTATGGTCAATTGATAGGGATGCCCCATTTGTTTCAAATTCTCATTGGCCAATTGGGCCCAGACATCATTGGGGTCAAAGGTCAATAGCTGTCCGAAATTATTGGCTTTTAATCCAGCCAGAAAATACATGCCAGAAACGCCAAACGCTGTTCCGAATTCAATGACATTTTCGGCGCGTTTTCGCTGAACCAAATGGGTGAACAGATTGCCCATAGTGGGCTGGGTCCTTACCTGATTAGAACTTCTTGTGGTTTTTACAGCGCCAAGGTATCCATCCCACAAGGGTTTTTCTCCCTGCTCATTGGTAAGTATGGCTCGTTTCTCGATAAAAGTTGCCATAGGCCCAATGGGGGGCTTGACAAAATCTTGACCTAAATTCTGCACCAACCAAGATTGTGCATCGCGTTGAATCCATTCAAGCGGGATCTTCCGACCTACGTAGTTGATGTAATATGGGCGGAGGATTTTCTTGAGTGTATTCAGCATAGGACTTAATTAGAATTCTGCGTTCAATGGTGTGCGCGGGAAAGGAATAACATCGCGGATATTGGTCATGCCCGTGGCATACATCACCATTCGCTCAAAGCCCAACCCAAATCCTGCATGCGGACATGTACCAAATTTTCTTGTCTCTAAATACCACCAAATGTGGTCTTCGGGGATGTTGAACTGCGCACACTTTTCTTTCAATACGTCGTAACGTTCTTCACGCTGAGAACCGCCGATGATCTCTCCTATGCCGGGTACCAAAATATCCATGGCGGCAACTGTTTTTCCATCTTCGTTCAATCGCATGTAAAAGGCCTTGATGGCAGCGGGATAGCCTGTGATAATAACTGGCTTTTGAAAATGTTTCTCTACCAAGTATCGCTCATGCTCGCTTTGCAAATCAATGCCCCAAGAGACATCGTATTTGAATTTCTTTTTCTTGTAATGATTGGAGTTCATTAAAATATCAATGGCCTCGGTATAGGTAATTCTTTCAAATGGATTTTCGACAACAAATTTCAATCGATCAATCAATGGCATGGTTTGTCTTTCATCCATGGGCTTGGTCTTGTCTTCTTGCGCTTCACGATCTTGAAGGAAAGTTAGATCTTCTATTGCATTGTCTAAAACATATTTCAAACAATACTTTAAAAAATCTTCTGCCAAATCCATATTGTCGACGATGTCATTAAAGGCAACCTCGGGCTCTATCATCCAGAATTCCGCCAAGTGACGTGAAGTGTTGGAATTTTCTGCACGGAAGGTTGGCCCGAAAGTATATACTTTTCCCAAAGCCAATGCCGCAAGCTCCGCTTCGAGCTGACCGGATACAGTGAGGTTGGACGATTTGCCAAAGAAATCTTGGCTGTGATCCACGTCGCCATCTTCTGTCCTTGGCACATTATTCAAATCTAGAGTGGTTACCTTGAACATTTCACCCGCACCTTCGGCATCACTGCCCGTGATAATAGGGGAGTGGAGGTAAAAGAATCCACGCTCGTTAAAGAATTGATGCACCGCAAAGGCCAGGTGGTGGCGCAAGCGAAATACCGCACCAAAGGTATTTGTTCTAAATCGCAAATGAGCTTTCTCACGCAAGAAGTCCAATGATGTTTTTTTCATTTGGATAGGAAACTCATTGGGATCGCAATCGCCAAGAATTTCAAGACCAGTAGCAATGATTTCTACATTTTGTCCTTTACCTAAACTTTCAGCAACTTTACCTTGTACAGAAATACAAGTGCCGGTATAAAGGCGTTTCAAATCGTTTTCGGAAAAGTCAGTGGTGTTGACTACCACTTGCAAATTGTTGATGGTCGATCCATCGTTTAATGCAATAAACTGGTCATTTCTGAAAGTTCTTACCCATCCTTTAACAACAACCTCTGCGCCTATTGATGGTTGAGATAAAATTTGTTTGATTTCTGTTCGCTTCATTTCTCTTTAGCTGAAGCGCCAAAGTTAATCAATTACAAATGAATTGGTGTATTCGTTTTTTCAGATTCGACAACGCCGTCGCGCATTCTGATGATGCGGTGAGCGTATGCCGCAATGTCCTCTTCATGGGTAACCAATATAACAGTATTTCCGGCGTCGTGTATATCTTGAAACAGCTTCATGATCTCATAGGAAGTTTTGGTGTCAAGATTTCCGGTTGGTTCATCTGCTAAAATAATGGAAGGGTTATTGACTAGTGCTCTGGCCACGGCGACGCGCTGTCTTTGTCCACCCGATAGCTCGTTGGGTTTATGCTGTATTCTGTTACCCAAACCTACTTGTTCAAGAACTTCCTTGGCTCGAGCCAATCGCTTTGACTCAGACCATCCTGCGTAAACCAAAGGGAGGGCTACATTTTCGAGAGCGGTGTACTTGGGCAATAAGTTAAAGGTTTGAAACACAAACCCAATCTCTTTATTTCGGATAGCAGCCAGTTCGTTGTCATCAAGTGTGGCAACATTGGGACCATTCAGGTAATACTCACCTGTAGTAGGGCGATCCAGACAGCCAAGAATATTCATCAAGGTTGATTTCCCTGAACCTGAAGGACCCATTAAGGCAACGTATTGATTTTTTTCGATATTTAGAGCTACACCATTTAAAGCGTTTACCTCTTCTTCTCCGACCACATATCGCTTGGTTAATCCCTCAATTCTTATTAGACTAGACATGGAGCGAAAATAAAGCAATGAGGCAACTTTTGGCTTATATTTACCATCAATAATTGTATAAAAAGGTTAACTCCCGATGGCATCGGGTCTTAACCCGATGTAAAAGGTTAGAAAAATGGCATCGGGTCTTAACCCGATGTATAAGGTTAGAAAAATGGCATCGGGTCTTAACCCGATGTATAAGGTTAGAGAAATGGCATCGAGTTTCAACCCGATGTATAAGGTTAGAAAAATGGCATCGGGTCTTAACCCGATGTATAAGGTTAGAAAAATGGCATCGGGTCTTAACCCGATGTATAAGGTTAGAAATATGGCATCGGGTCTCAACCCGATGTATAAGGTTAGAAAAATGGCATCGGGTTTCAATCCGATGTATAAGGTTAGAAAAATGGCATCGGGTCTTAACCCGATGTAAAAGGTTAGAAAAATGGCATCGGGTCTTAACCCGATGTATAAGGTTAGAAAAATGGCATCGGGTTACAACCCGATGAAAAAGGATAAAAGTTTATTTGAAATGAAAATGAGATTTGTGAAAGGTTTAATCAGCGGGTTGGTGTTGATGGCATCTACATCAATGGCGCAAATAAATGTAACCAATGGAATGACAGCGGATGAAGCTGTTCAATATTTGTTAGGTCCAGGGGTTACCTATTTCAATGCTCAATTCACAGGAAGTGCTCTTCAGTTGGGACAGCTTACAGGACTCGGAGCTCCCTCAAATTTTACTATCCCTGAAGGGGTTGTTATTTGTACTGATGATGTGGTGACACTCTCTCCGACAGGCGTTGTTGGTGCCATTACACCGGACATTGCTACTCAGCCTGATTTGTTGGCTGTGGCTCAGTCCGTGCCTCCATTGATTGGCCAGACTTTCACGATTACAGGTGTGCACAATGTCGCCATGTTGGAATTTGATTTCGTGGCAACCGGAAATACCTTGAATTTCAACTACATTTTCGGATCAGATGAGTATCTCACATTTGTCAATTCTCAGTACAACGATGTGTTTGCGTTTTTCTTATCTGGTCCTGGTATTACAGGTCCTTATGCTTCTCCAGCGGGTTTTCCTGGAGGCGCTGTGAATATTGCTGCTGTTCCCAATTCAAATCCTCCTTTGCCGATTACGATTAGTTCCGTTAACAACGTGCTGAATCAGACTTATTACATTGATAATCCTGCAAACAACGATATCTCATCAAACGGATATACTGCATCATTGTTGGCAGAGCACCCACTTCAGTGCGGTTCAACGTATCACATCCGATTGGCAATTGCGGATTGTGGCGACCAAAGTTTACAGTCTTTTGTTTGTTTAGAGGCTGGATCTTTCAACGTTGGTACTAACTTGATAACTCCTCTTTCAGTTTCAGCGCCAGGTATAAGTCCTATCCCCAATTTCCCAGCGAATGCAATCTTAGAAGGAGAAAGTTGCTACGATGGTTCTTTCATCATCAACCCACCAGCATGTTCTGTTGATCCAGATACGATTTTGATTGAGTATGGTGGTTCAGCAATTTTGGGTACCGATTACACCACTGGTGGTGTGACAGAAATTATTTTGTATCCCAATACCCCAGATACCTTATTTATCAATGCTTTGGTAGATCTTCAGGCAGAGACGGATTCTACAATCACCTACAGCGGTATTACTTCAGGGGTAGAGACAATAACCGTTAGCTTCATTTATGATCACTTGGTAAATGGTGTGATGGAAATCGACACTGCAGTCGCTTCTCTTTTGTTGGTCGATTATAATCCAGTTCAATTGGGAGAAATTAATGACTTGGCCATGTGTTATGGCGTTCCACAAAGTGTCAATGCTTCTTCTCTTGTGTCGAATGGAGTTCCGAATTACACATATTCTTGGGAGAATCCCGATGGTACGGTTATCGGTACGGGACCCACTCAAAACTTGAGTCACAGCGCGGCCAATCCAATTGCAGAAGGTGAATACTGGGTAACGGTTCGTGACTACTGTGGGATCACAGATTCTGCAAAATTCGAAATCGTCACACCCAACCCACCTCCCGCTTACGGAACCACGGTTGATTCGCTTATTTGTATGGGAGATCCAGATACTTTGATGTTGCCTATTAATTCAACTTTCGATTATGAGTGGTATTATTACGATGTGGAGCAGGCAATAGAAGTTTCCATGCCTTCCAATACCAATTATTTGATTTTGAATTCTGTTTATCCTGAAACTTACCACTGCGTATTAACTGAAACTACCTGTGGATATGATGATACAGCGAGTTTTGTTTACATTCCACAGATTTGCGATATCATTATTCCTAATATCATTACACCCAATGAGGCTTATGATCCAACGGATATTTACATCAATGACCCTAATCAGAACTATGGTGACCCAAAGGGAAATAACAGCCTTTGGATTCAAGGATTGGTGGACAACAAAGGTGTAAGAAGATTCCCGGGTTCTACTTTGAAGGTATATAACCGTTGGGGAACCTTGGTTTATGAAAATGAAAACTATGACAATAGTTGGAATCCCCGCGATCTAACCGAAGGAACCTACTATTATGTTTTCATGTTAAAGCGCAAGGCCAAAGATGAATTCTTCAAAGGCACAGTAGAAATATTCCGATAGAACTATCGGACAACCAATGAAAGGCCGGACATGAGTTCCGGCTTTTCTATTTGCATCAAATCCAAAATAGTGGGTGCAACATCAGCTAGTATACCATCTTTTACATCTTTGATATCTGGACTGATGACCCATACAGGTACAGGATTGGTGGTATGTGCAGTATTGGGACTGCCATCCTCATTAAATGCTTTGTCTGCATTGCCGTGATCGGCTATGATGACGAATTGATAACCCATCTCAAGTCCTTTGTTTACCACAGATTCAAGACATTGATCTACCGTTTCTACAGCTTTTACAATGGCTGGAAATACTCCGGTATGTCCAACCATATCTGGATTAGCAAAGTTCAAGCAAATAAAATCTGGTTGGCTTTCTGACATAAACTCGATGGCCTTATCTTTTAGTTCAGGGGCACTCATTTCAGGCTGTAAGTCGTATGTGGCTACCTTGGGCGAATTGGCCATTGCACGCAATTCACCTGGAAATTGTTCTTCTCTGCCACCGCTAAAAAAGAAGGTGACATGTGGATATTTCTCCGTTTCGGCCATCCTCAATTGGGTTCTCCCCGCCATGGAAATTACCTCACCCAATGTCATCGCTAAATTGTCCTTTTCGTATACAACGTGAACATTTTTGAACCGCTCATCATATTGTGTCATCGTGACATAATGAAGATTCGGAATGATGTGCATGTTGAATTCCTCAAAATTTTCTTGACTCAATACTTGAGTGATTTCTCGGCAGCGATCTGTTCTAAAATTGAAGCAAATGACAATATCATTTTCTGAGATCTGACCGTTGGTATTGGCCATTACAAAAGGCTCAATAAATTCATCTGTTGTCTGCTGAGCATAGCTTTGCTGAATGGCCTCTTCTGCAGATTGGACTGGGATGCCTTTTCCGTGAACATATAAATCATATGCTTTTTTTACGCGCTCCCATCTTTTGTCTCGGTCCATCGCAAAGTATCGTCCAATGACCGAGGCTATTTTTACAGAAGTATGCGATATAGCTTCTTCAAATTCATTTATAAATCCCAATCCACTATTGGGGTCTGTATCTCTGCCATCCGTTATTGCGTGCACGTAGGTTTCAACTGTTGGGTATTGAGATGCAATTTCTGTGATTGCCACAGCATGCTTCCAATGAGAGTGTACGCCTCCGTCGCTGATTAATCCTATCAAATGAACCTTGGATTTTCTTAAAGACGCCTCTTGGAAAGCCGCGTTGATAACAGGATTTTTGTAAAAGTCACCTTCTCTTATTTCTTTATTAATTCGAACCAATTCTTGAAATACAACACGGCCAGCGCCAATATTCATATGGCCAACTTCACTATTACCCATTTGTCCATCAGGAAGGCCTACATTTTCGCCGTCAGTTCTTAACGTCGCATGCGGGTGTGTTGCTGTGAGCGCGTCTGTAAATGGAGTATGTGCATTGAAAATTGCGTCACTGCTATCTTTTTTTCCAATGCCCCATCCGTCAAGAATGATCAAAGCTGCCTTTTTTGTCATAATGGTAAATTTACTTCGGCACAAGTGCCACCTGTTTGTCTATTTGAAAATGAAATGCTTCCGCGGTAAAAACGAACAATATTGTTCACTAGATATAATCCAAGGCCACTGCCACTAATTTGGTCCGCAACTTGGGCATTTCTATAAAATTTTTGAGTCATGAGTTGAGATTCTTCCTCCGAAACTCCTTTCCCTTCATCCAAAATATGAATGATTATACTGCCTTCAATTCGCTTGACAATTACCGTTATTGTACTGGGGCTTGGACTGTACTTGCAAGCATTATCAATAAGATTGAAAAAAACAGAGCCCAATAACTCTGGATCTATCTGTAATTTACACGCAGGGTCAATTTGAATTTCAAATAAATGATCAGGGTACCATTTGCGAATTTTCTTTAACTCTGTGTCTACAAATTCAGCAAGTGGAATGAGTTGATCGTGATTTTCAAAACGCCCAGTAGAAGTTCTTGAAGTGAGAAGAATGTTTTCTATTTGCTTCTGAAGACGTGTCAGTTCTCCTTGAGCTTGAGCAAGTATTTGCTTTTGTTTTTCCTCTTCGGTTTTATGTCTGGTTAGGGTATCTAACATCAAGCGAATAGAGGCAATAGGTGTTTTTAATTCATGGGTTACCGATAGCAGAAAAGTTTTTTCTACGGTGGCAGATTCCATTTCCCTTTTGATGCTTTTGTTGATCCATCTAAACCCCAAGAAGAGCAGGATTGAAAATACGGCCCCTTCTCCGATGATCATGCTTAGTTTGTTAAAAGCTTGGTTCTGGTCGGGATAAAGAATTTTGTAGCTCCTGTAAAGTTGTACTCCCCACCAAAAAAGTTGAAGGATAACATAAACAAAGAGTATGTGTAAAAGCCGCTGACGAAAGCTGCGTTGGATCATGTGGTAAAATTACGTCGATTTGGGCTTGTGGTGATTAACTTTGACCTATGAAAAAGTGGTTCGCCCTCATTTTATTGTTTTTTATTCTGCCATTTGCAATTAATGCACAAAAGGTAGGATTGGTGTTAAGTGGTGGTGGGGCGCAGGGATTGGCCCATATCGGGGTAATCAAAGCTTTGGAGGAAAGAGGAATTCCCATTGATTATATTGTTGGAACGAGCATGGGTGGGGCTATTGGTGCTATGTACGCTTCGGGAATGAGCGTTTCTGAGATGATAGATTATGTCAGTTCTGAAAATTATTGGCGCATGTCTGAAGGGAAAGTGGGTAGTGAGTTTCAATTTTATTACCGTGAGCCGATGCGTGATGCAGGGATGTTGAAATTGAACTTAAAAAAAGGCGCAGGTCTCAAAGTAGTACTTCCAACACATTATATCGATCCTGAACCTTTAGATTGGGAGACCATGGAAGGATTGGCCTGGGCATCGTTGCGAAGCAAAGAAAATTTTGATTCTTTGATGATCCCCTTTCGCTGCGTGGCGGCTGACGTTGAAAATAAAAAAGAAGTTGTTTTTAAGTCAGGCTCATTGTCAGAAGCAATTCGTGCTTCCATGACTTATCCGTTTTACATTCCACCGATTCGAATCCAAGATAGATTGTATTTCGATGGTGGTATTTATAACAACTTTCCCATAGATGTTATGTGTAGTGAGTTTGCTCCAGATTTGATTATTGGTTCCAATGTATCTAAGTCCGCAAGCAAAGTTGATGAGAGTGATGTCATGTCTCAATTGGAAAATTTGATCATTTATAGAGATAATCCTCAATTTTCTTGCGATCAATTTCGTACCATAGAATTGAATATTGAAGCCGGAACCTTTGATTTTCAGCGAGCCAAAGAAATTGTACAAATGGGCTATTTGCAAGCGCAGAAGTACTTAGATGAGTTGGATTCATTGAGCCAAAGAAAAATGGCTCCTTTTGAAATTCAACTCAAAAGAAGTGGGTTTTTAAAACTACCGTATCCGAAAACCTTATCCAAACTTGCTGTTCAAGGTCTTTCAAGTAAGGAGAATGATCGCTTACAATCTTCATTGCTCAATGGTTTAAAGGAAATGAACTTGATGAAGTTTGAACCTCGATTTTATTCTTTCTGGAAAGAGCCTGGCATTGCATCCGTTTTTCCAGTTGTGAGATTAGATAAGAATAACACTTCTGGTTATTTGCTCGAATTGCGCGTAAAAAAATCTCCACCGATTCAGGTTTCATTGGGAGGCAATTTTTCCTCAAGGTCAATCAATACCGGAATGGTGAGTTTTATTCAACGACCATTGAAGTCATTTAATTTCATGTGGTACGGCAATAGTTATTTCGGTCGATTCTACGGATCTGTGCTTTTGGGAACGGAGTATCGCAATAGAAGTTATCGAATTCCTATTAGTATCAATTTGGAATATTGCCAAAATAGATGGGATTATTATCGCAGTGTTTCCGCTTTTTTTGAAGATACCAAGCCTTCCTTTGTATTGAAATATGATCGTTATCTCAAAGCACAATTGAGATGGGCCTCTGGTCAACATTCAGTTGTGAAGTTCCAAAGCTATGCCATGGATCAACGGGATAATTATTACCAGACGCGTCAATTCATTAGCGTAGATACAGCGGATGTAACCCATTTAGAGGGTTGGGTAAATAAGTTGTCTTGGGATGTGAATACGTTGAATCAAACCATGTATGCATCAGAGGGACACCGGGCATTTATTCAATTGAAGAATGTAAACGGCACTGAACTAACTGTTCCCGGAACAACAAACCTCATCAGAGATTCCACCGTGGCTCACCAAAATTGGCAAGTAGTAATGATCAGAACAGAAGGCTATCTTAAATTATTGAAGCGTTGGTCTCTGGGATATGCCATGGAGGGTGTACACAGCAATCAAAAGGTTTTCAATAACTATGTTTCTACATTGATTCAAGAGCAAGCGTATTTACCAACGGCCGAGAGTTCTACATTTTTTATGTCGCAATTTAGAGGTCTTACTTACTTGGGTGTTGGGGTTAAAAGTGTGTTCAATTTGGGCAATAATTTACAATGGAGAGTAGAGGCTCATCAAATGAATAACTATCGGTATTTTGCTCAAGATGATTTTAGCAAAGCTGTTTTAAATCGCGATGTCCTTAAAAATAGAATTTACAGTTCAAGTATGGTGTATCAAACCTTGGCGGGTCCGGTTTCTTTGCAGCTCAACTATTATCAAGGAAAGACAGATCCGTTTTCGCTCATGATTCACTTTGGGTATATTCTTTATAATGACTCACCACGTGATTGATTCTTTATCTTTGTCCAATCAAAATTCATTGAAAATGTCAAAAATTAAATTTGCAGTAATCGGAGCAGGGCATATTGGAAAGCGCCATGCGGAAATGGTCAAGCGCAATCCGGATTGTGAGTTACTAGCCTTTTGTGATGTGCGTTCTGCCGAGGAGTGCAATATTTTGGATTTCCAGGTCCCGCTTTTTCACGATGTTCAAGAGATGTTTAAGGCACTTCCTGAAATCGATGTTGTGAGTGTTTGCACGCCAAATGGGCTGCACGCCAGTCAATCTATGCAGGTGTTAAATGCCATGAAGCATTTGGTTGTAGAGAAGCCTATGGCTTTAACCAAAGCAGCATGTGAGGAAATTATATTCAAGAGCTTACAAGTCCATAGGCAAGTGTTTTGTGTAATGCAAAATCGATATAGTCCACCTTCACAGTGGATAAAACAAATACTTGAGGAAAATAAGTTGGGAGAGATTTACATGGTAAATATCAATTGCTATTGGAATCGTGACGATCGCTACTATAAAAAGGGGCATTGGAAGGGTTCTCTAGAAAGTGATGGAGGAACATTGTTTACTCAATTTTCACATTTCATAGATATCATGTATTGGTTGTTTGGCGACATCACCAATATTCAAGCGCGTATGATGGATTTTAATCACGGTCATTCCACTCAATTCGAGGATTCTGGAATGGTGAATTTTGAGTTTGTCAATGGTGGTTTGGGGTCTTTCAATTTCTCTACATCCGTATATGATCAAAATTATGAGAGTAGCATGACCATTATCGGAGAGAAAGGAACTGTGAAAATTGGGGGGCAATATATGAACGAGGTTCAGTATTGTCACATCCAAGATTATGAAATGCCCGTATTGCCAGAGGGTAATCCTGCCAACGATTATGGTCTTTATAAGGGTTCAGCAGCCAATCACGTATTCATCATTGAGAATGTGGTGGAGACGCTAAAGGGCCAGAGTATTATTACCACTAATGCATTAGAAGGAATGAAAGTGGTTGACATCATTGAACGTATGTATGATGCAGCGCCTAAGATTAGGAAATAAGGAATTGTTTGAAATAAAAAATGGCCCGCGAGGGCCATTTTCATTTTCGTATGCTTGGGTTATTGGGTAACCGCATTATAGTTGATTTGCCATTCGGGATCGTCCATGAATAATTCGTTAGCATATCCCATCCATTCAGCAGCTTTCTTTTTGTCGTTGGCATCGCCCAACTCATTGGCATAAGTAATAAGAGCTGATTTCAATAGCTTTTTCACTTCTTCATTGTCTGTTGAGTAGGTTTGAGAGACCAATAGTTCTTTGGCCTTTGCAAATTCTGTGTCTGATTCCTTTACGGCTTTGGAATGTGCAAAACAAAGGGCAAGCATCAAATGCGCTCCCGCATCATTAGGGTCAAAGTCCACCATGCAATCATAAAAACCTTTGGCTTTGGTATACTTACCGCCTTCATATTGGATATCCCCCTCAACGGTTAAGTCTTTTCTCAAATTGATGAAATAATCAGGGAAGTCCTGGACGTATTTTTTCTCCTTGTCTTTTGCTGCATATTTAGAAGTGTATTTCATCGCATCTTTGAATGCGTTTTTGTACTCTTCCATTTGGGCATACTTTTCAATTTTAGACATCTCGTACAAAGACATCGCGATGTACAAATAGGGGAGCGGGTGTTTTTTAGTGGCATCGCCTACCGTATAATTTTCAGCCTTATTCAAGACTTTTTCATATTTCTGATCGACAAACAAAGACAGTAGATCTTTGAACTCAGTTTCTTGGGCTTTTGCAAATTGAGCAAAAAGCATCAAAGCAAGTAGGGAGAAGATTTTAATTTTCATGTTGCAGTTTTTCTATTCGTTGCTAAAAACAATGCCAAAATAGAACATTTATTTGATAAAAGTGCCATTGATACAGAAAATTACGCAAAGGTTGGGGATTGCTCTTTGTATATTCGCACGAACCTCAGAAAATTGAAATGATAAAAAAGTTACTTTTTATAATGTGTCTCGTTGCCCTTTCCCAATGGGCTTTGGCGCAGGGATCTGTTCGCGGATTTATCAAAGATAAAGAATCGGGGCAACCGGTATTTCCAATTACGATTGGCTTGGAAGGCACAGAATACGGGGGCACTACAGATAACTCGGGGTATTATTCTTTGACCAAAATCCCTGCGGGTAATTACACATTGGTAATCATTTCCATGGAGTTCAAGGCGATTAAAGAGCCAATTACCATTGTGAATGGACAGGTATTGAGTAGAAACTACTTGGTTGAAAAAGATGGTATCGAGATGTCTACCTTGGAAATTAATTCACGCAAGGCGGATCAATTGAATAACGTAAATATTTCTTCTGAGACCATTCGTTCTCAGGATATCAAAAAGATTCCCTCAATTGGTGGCCAAACGGACATCGTTCAATACTTAACTGTTCTTCCAGGATTCGTAAGCACGGGTGACCAAGGTGGACAGATCTTTGTTCGCGGAGGTAGTCCAGTACAAAATAAAGTGTTACTCGATGGTATGATTGTGTACAATCCGTTTCACAGTATTGGGTTGTTTTCAGTTTTTGATACCGATATCATTTCTACCGCGGATGTGTACACCGGTGGCTTCAATGCTCAATACGGTGGCCGCCTGAGCTCTGTTATGGATATTACAACGCGTGACGGAAATAAAAGAAAGAATACGGGTCGCGTGGGCATCAATCCCTTTGGTGCGAAAGTTCTATTGGAAGGTCCATTGAAGAAACTTACAGAAAAAGGAAATGGTATTTCTTATGTCTTCTCGATGAAGAACTCTTATTTGGATCAATCTTCAAAGGCGATTTATCCATACGTCAACAATGGCAATGGTCTTCCGTTCCGTTACCGCGATATGTATGGTAAGGTGTCCTTTGGTGGCGCAACAGGTAGTAAACTGAATTTGTTTGGATTTTCTTTCAATGATGCTGTAACCAAATACCAAAGTTTGTCCAATTTGAGTTGGCAAAACAACGGCTTTGGTGGAAATTTTGTTGTAGCTCCTTCGGGATCTACCGTATTGATTAATGGAAACTTTGCATTCTCGGATTACAACTGTAAGTTGGAAGAGGTGAGTATTCCAGATCGCGAAACAGGTATTTCTAGTTTCAATTTTGGATTGGATTTTAAATACAATATTGAAGATGATGTCCTGAATTATGGGATGGAGGTGGTTGGATTTTCTACCAATTACAATACTTTCAATTCTCTTGGGGTAAAAGTAGATTTGGCACAGAATACAACGGAGTTGAATAGTTATGTTACATACAAAATCAATCGCAAGAAATGGTTGTTGGAGCCTGGGTTACGTTTGCAGTACTACAGTTCTTTGGGTGTAGTATCTCCAGAACCTCGGATTGGATTTAAATACAAACAATCTGAGCGATTGCGTTGGAAGTTTGCCGCAGGAAGATATTCTCAAAACTTGATGGCAACCAATTCAGACCGCGATGTTGTCAATTTATTTTATGGATTCTTAGCAGCACCAGAGGAGTTGCAGAATGAGTTCATCACACCTGATTTTGAGACCAAGCAGGTGAAGAACTCCTTGCAGCGTGCTTTGCATTACGTGGTAGGGATGGAGTTTGATGTAAACGATGCATTCAATATCAACTTGGAAGGATACTACCGTGATTTCCGTCAATTAACCAACATCAACCGCAACAAGATATTCCCAGATGATAACGATCATCAAGATGAATCCGAGCTTTTGCGCAAAGATTTTATTTTGGAGACAGGTCGTGCCTACGGTGCGGATATCGTTTTGAAATATGAAACCAAGCGTCAGTATTTCTATGCGGTATATTCCATCATGAAAGTGGATCGTTGGGATGGTTTTACTTGGTATGCTCCGGTATTTGACCGCCGTCACAATGTCAACTTTGTAGCAACACACAAAATGGGTGCTAAGCGCGATTGGGAACTCTCTGCAAGATGGAATTTGGGTAGTGGACTGCCATTCACTCAAACGCAAGGATACTACCAGCCCAATTTGACGACGGGTGGAATCAGCACAGATTATGTCTACGCCAATTCCAATGAGATGGGTATTCAGTTCGCTCAATTAAACGGTGGTCGCTTGCCTTACTATCACCGATTGGATTTGAATTTGAAAAAGACTTTGAAAGGTGAGCGTTTCAATTGGGAGTGGAACTTGGGTGTTACCAATGCGTACAACAGAGCCAACGTATTCTACATTGATCGTATCACTGCAAAGCGCACAGATCAGTTGCCCATCATGCCAACATTTGGTATGGAGTTAAGCTTTTAAAAGTTCTTCTGCATTGGCAATTGCTGCGGGTGTTGGAGTTTTACCACTCAACATCTCAGCAATTTCTTGAATTCTTGTTTTTGCATCCAGTGCTTGAACCTTGGTCAAGGTTCTTTCTTGTCCGTGCTCTTTGTATACTTTGAAATGATGGTTGGCTTTGGATGCAACTTGTGGCAAGTGGGAGATGGCAATGACCTGCATTTGTCCAGCGCACTTTTGCAGAAGTTGTCCCATTTTCAATCCCACATCACCACTTACCCCTTGGTCGATCTCATCCAAAATCATAACCGGTAAGTTTTGACGAGAGGCCATAACGGCTTTCAACGCGAGCATGACCCTGGAGATTTCTCCACCTGATGCAGCCTGCTGAATGGCTTGTGGCGCCATGCCTTTGTTGGCTGTGAATAAGATGGCAATGTCATCGCAGCCGTCTATTTTAGGTGCAATGGACGTGAGGGCAACATGAATTTGAGCATGCTCCATGGACAATTGATGCAGCCAATGCGACATTTCTGTAGTTAACAATGACGCAGCTTCCATTCTTCTTTCATGAATGATTTTTCCGGCTGTTAAAACTTGTGCTTCTAATTCAGCAATGCTCAATTGAAGTTGGGCAATTTCATCTTCGACGTTTCCAATGCCTTGCAATTGCTCATTCCATTTTTCTTTGAGTTGGTTGAGCTCATCGGCATCTTGCACCCTGTGCTTCTGCTGGAGTCGGTAGATTTCTCCCAGTTGTTCTTGCAGTTGATTCAAGATTTGTGGATCAACAGATACTTCGTCAGAGAGTCCTTCAACTTCTTGATGAATGTCCTTTACCTCGATAATCAGCGATTTGATGCGCTGGGATATCCCTTCCCACTGGGCTCCATATTTGGCAATGCGTTGAATGTTCTGTTGAGCAACGTTTAGCCTTGTGTTGATGCCATCAGCACCGTCTAAAATTTCTAGTGTCGTAGATAAGCAGGATTGAATTTCCTCGGCGTGTTCTAAAGTTTCTACTTGCTGTTCTGCTTCTTTGATTTGAATTTTTCCAAGTGGAGAATTATCCAATTCCTCCCATTGAAATTTGATGAAATCCGCAGTAGCATTCCATTCGGCTTGCAGTTGGATTTTCTCATCTAATGTCTTTTTTGTGGATTGCCAGTTTTTATAGAGCGTTGAATAGTTTTCAAGAGGCAACTCATTTTTCGCAATGGCATCTAGAATTTCTAATTGAAAATTTCGTTGCCCAATGAGACTTTGCTCGTGTTGGGAGTGTATATCAATCAATCGTTGTCCTGCATCTTTGAGAAGCGAAACATTGACCGGTGTATCATTGATAAAAGAACGAGATTTACCTGTAGGAAGGATTTCTCTTCTAATGGTTAGGACATCTTCCCAATCTAAGTCGTGGTGTTTGAAAAATGATTTCCAATTTTTACTCCCAATTTCAAATTGCGCCTCAATCACGCATTTCTGCTCATTATTCCTGAAGATTTTTGCATCTGCTCGTTGACCCAACAACAAACCAATGGCTCCTAGCAAAATGGACTTTCCACTCCCTGTTTCGCCAGTTATAACGGTAAAACCTTCTTCGAATAGCAATTCGGCTTGATCGATTAAGGCAAAATTTTGGACACGAATATTTTTTAGCACAGCAAATACTTTTGACGAAAATAGCGATGAAAATGACGACGTCGCAGGAAGAGTTATTCGCAATTATGCAAATTAATTCATAATGCGCTCGTACTTGGTGATATTGCCCGGATCTACCAATTTGCAGAGTTCATAAATGGGTTGCTTGGTTTCCACGGGCGCGGGTTTGAAAATCTGGGTAATTTCATCCGCCTTGCCATAGAAGAAGACTTGCAAATTGTAAGAAGAAGGTCGGATTTTATGAATAGCTCTTAAGCCTTCCAATGAAAGTGCAATGTTGTTTCGTCCCTTTTCGATATCGAAGTAAAGAAGATCCAGACCTTGTCGATGGTAGTTGTAAAGCGCTTCTCGCAAGGGTTTGAAAGATTGTGATAAAATATTTTCGATGATCCAATAACGATTTTGTTGTCCTTTTTGATTGGCTTTCCAGCCTTCCTCAGGCGCGTTTTGTGCGTTGTTGACGATGGTTTGACACATCAAATAGTAGTCAGTGCCCCCTTCCAAAGAAAAGGAATCATAGTCCATAGCCAGTATGAGGTTGGCGTAATAGGCCAAAACAGAAGTCAGATTGTCTCGGTGCTGGTCTTGTGACCACTGAAGAGTTGAATTGTCTTGGTAGGAGAATTCAAAGTTTTTATCATTGATGCTGAGCATCGTTGTTTTGTAGGACGAATTGTAAACGGGTCTGCTACTGCTTACTTGGATGGATCCTTTGAATGCACGGTTATTGATTTGTTGCTCTACTGTAATTTGAATGGAGCAATCGATGCGCTCTTTGGAATCCCAATTGTCTTTGGACCATTTGCGGCTGTTTACAAATTCTTCAATGACACCTTCCATGGTTTTGAAAACCTCGGCATCTCCGGTGATTACTCGAGGCGGAATGATGGTGACATTACAATTGAGTTCTTGGGCATTCACCTCAAAAGAGTATGTGCCAAAGAAGAATACTAGACCAATAAAGGCTATATAATTTCGCATAACTGATTCAATATTTCTTGCGCTACTTTGGATTTGTGCATGGGTTCAAATGCTAAGGAACGCGAATCGGGATAAATAATTGTAATGGTGTTGTCGTCTTTGCCAAAACCGCTTTGTGCACCGTTGGCAGAATTGGCCACGATGAAGTCGAAATTTTTTCTCTTCATCTTATCAATGGCATTGGAAATCAAGTTTTCCGTTTCCAGCGCAAACCCTACGATACGTTGATGCGTTTGTTTTTGACCACCCAATGTTTGTGCAATATCAATGGTGGGTACAAGTTCGATAATTAGATCTTGGTCTTTTTTCTTGATCTTTTGATCAGCTTGCTTCTTGGGTTTGTAATCTGCAACAGCCGCGCTTAATATCGCGACATCACAATTGTGGAAATGCTGTAGGCAAGCCGCAGCCATTTCATCCGATGTTGTAACCGAAATACGCTCTACCAAAGGATGCTGAATGTTTAGATGGGATGGCCCGCTGATGAGGATCACATGAGCGCCGCTTTCTGCCGCTCTATTGGCTAGTGCATAGCCCATCTTTCCGCTGCTGTGGTTGCCAATAAATCGAACAGGATCGATGGCCTCGTAGGTTGGCCCCGCTGTAATCAAAACTTTCTTCCCAATCCATTTGGGATGTGGCTCAAAGTATTGCTGAAGCGCCAAGAATATATCCTCTGGTTCCATCATGCGTCCCTTTCCATCTAATCCAGAAGCCAAGCTGCCTTCTTGAGGTTCAAGCACCTGATGGCCTCGTTTGATTAAACTATGAATGTTTTCTTGCGTTCCGGCATGAAGAAACATATCGTGGTCCATGGCGGGTGCGACAAAAATGGGACAGCGTGTACTCATGTAAACGGCCATCAGGAAGTTGTCGCAAAGACCAGATGCCATCTTAGAAAGTGTATGGGCTGAACAAGGCGCAATTACCAGGGCATCCGCCCACAAAGCCCAATGCACGTGATTGGTCCACTCGCCACTGTCTTTGTTTTCTGTAAAATCAGAGGATACCGGTTGACCCGATAAACTTGCAAAAGTGAGGGGTTGAATAAAATCTTGGGCAGCTCGAGTCATGATTACTTTGACTTCAGCACCGGATTTAATGAGCATTCGGACAAGTTGCATTGTCTTGATGCAAGCAATGCTCCCTGTAACACCCACCAAAACTTTCTTCCCTTTCATGGCTCTAAAATAAAAAAAGATGGCATTGGTGCCATCTTTCTTTCTTATCGTTGAATAAGATTATCCTTGTGTGTTTTCTGTATCTGGATATCTCCAATATACTTCACCATCTACTAATTCTTGAACTGCGATTGAGTGCGGCTTAGCCATTCTCTCGTAATGCTTAGAAATTTCAATTTGTTCACGATTTTCAAATACCTCTTCCAAGTTATCTGTAGATGAACTGAACTCCTCTAATTTTTGACTCAATTCCTCTTTCATCTCTTTGCCAATTTGGTTAGAGCGCTTGGAAAGAAGCACTAAAGCTTCAAACAAGTTACCATCAACTTGAGAGAATAATTTGTCAGTATCGCGGGTTACAGTACTCTTTTCCGCATTGGTAGTTTTAAACTTACTCATAACAATCAGTGGGTCAATTTTTCAATTTGTTTGGCACTCTTATCAAAGAAATCTTGAGCAGATTTTAACCACTCACTTTCCGGATAAGCATTTGCAAAGTTAACATAAGATTCTATAGTTGCACGAAAACGTTCTAATTTCTTTGTTTCGATGCTTCCTTCTGCTAACAAATAATTGCTCTTAACGATTAAATATTGTACTTCCTCTCTGTATTGTGAGGTGGGATATTTTTGAATGAATTGCTTGAGTGCCAGCGATGCGGCCTTGTAACGCTCGGTTTTAACATAGAGACGAGCATTTTCAAAATCTTTTTTTTCCAATTTGTGGTTCAACGCGCCTATCAATACATTGGCGGAGTCTTTCAATACAGATGTCGGATGCTTGTCTAAAAAGTATTGAAAATCATTGATTGCATTGTGCGTATCTGTTTGATCAAGCGTGTAATCTGGACTCAATTGATAGCTGCAATAAGCGGATTTAAACAAACACTCTTCCGCTTTGGCATGTCTAGGATAGTTCTTGGCAAAGGACTTCAAGAAATACCCAGCCATGACATAATCCTTGATACAGAAGTTGGTCATCGCAAAATAGTATTGAACGTCTTCTGAAATGGAACTTCCTCGGGTAGGTCCTTGAAGCTCTTCTAGCAATGGGAGCGCCTTGTGACATTCTCCTTCTTGGTAGTATTTCACGGCAGCCTCAAACTTCTTATTCATGTCTTTTTCCTTCAGAATTTTGTTGTACTCGGTACAACTGCTGAAGGCAAGAACAATGGCGAAAAGAATAAGACTGATTTTTTTCATGGAGCACAAAGATAATCAAAGCCACTTTTGGCTAACTAGTTAATTTATCCCAAGTAGGATTGAAGCAAGAGTGCCGCGCTTACAGCGTCTACAAGTCCTTTGTCTGCGCGTTGTTTTTTAGATGCACCGCCCATGAGAATGGCTTGGCTCGCTAGCTTACTGGTGAACATTTCGTTGATGCGATGGATAGGAATTTGGGGAAAGTGCTTTTGTAATTTGTCTTGAAATACGAGTTGTTGTTCTGTCGTCTCGGATGATTCACCATTGAGGTATTTGGCCTCGCCGAGTACAAATCCTTCAATCTTGTATTTGTTGTGGTATTGTGTTAGATAGGCAAGAATTTCTTTTGGAGAAACCGTGGTCAGCGGAGAGGCGATCATTTTCAAATCATCCGTTTCTGCGATACCGCATCTTTTTTCTCCGTAATCAATGGCAACCAATCTTCCCATGCTGTTCGTATTTTTGACCAAAATACAAAGAGATGAATCGCGAAGCCGCACAATTAACCATAGAAAAAGCTTGGGACGACAGAAGTTTGTTGCAAGTGCCTGATACCATTTCCGCCATTGAGTGGGTTATTGAAGAAGTTGATAAGGGACGCTTGCGTGTTGCTGAGCCACTTGACAATGGGGATTGGCAAGTCAATGAATGGGTAAAGAAGGCAGTGGTCATGTATTTCCCTATCCGTAAAATGGAAACAATTGAAGCGGGTCCAATGGAATTTCATGATAAGATGGCATTGAAGAGAAATTATGCGGATTTAGGTGTGCGCGTTGTCCCACATGCTGTTGCGCGATATGGAGCATATTTGGCCTCAGGCGTAATCATGATGCCGAGCTATGTCAACATTGGTGCGTATGTGGGAAGTGGAACGATGGTGGATACCTGGGCCACAGTGGGTTCTTGTGCGCAAATCGGAAAGGATGTTCATTTAAGTGGAGGTGTTGGAATTGGCGGTGTATTGGAACCTCTGCAAGCTGCGCCGGTGATAATAGAGGATGGTTGTTTTATCGGTTCAAGGTGTATCGTTGTGGAAGGTGTTCGCGTTAGAAAGCAAGCGGTATTGGGAGCCAATGTGGTATTGACCAAATCCACCAAGATTATTGATGTTTCAGGGGATAGTCCCAAAATTTATATCGGTGAAGTGCCAGAACGCAGTGTCGTCATTCCCGGTACTTACCCCAAACAATTTGCTGCAGGCGAGTATGGTGTTCCTTGTGCATTGATCATTGGACAGCGCAAGGAAAGTACTGATTTGAAGACTTCTCTGAATGACGCATTGCGTGAGCATGAAGTGGCCGTATAATGCAACGAGTACTTTTTATACAAACTGCTTTTATTGGTGATGCTATTCTTGGCACCGCTGCTGTACGTGCTTTGCATGATCAAGGTTTTCAAGTGGATGTTCTGGTTCGCAAGGGCAATGAGATATTTTATCAAGGCCAACCTAACGTCAATCAAGTTTGGGTTTGGGATAAAAAGAACAAATGGAAATCTTGGTGGTCTTTATTGAATAGCGTTAGAAACGTTAAGTACGACAAGATTTATTTGGCTCAACGTTTTTTTACCATGGGGATGTTCTGTTTGCTTTCCGGGGCATCTAAGAAAATTGGATATAGTCAAGGTTGGTGGTCTCAATTTTATAACGTGAGAATCCCGCATAGATGGGGTGACCATGTGCATGAAGTTCAACGTTTGATGGATTTAGTGGGAAGTGAAAAAGATTATAAGCCGCAATTGAATGTTTCTTCTCACGCTGTAACATTGCCCCAAGAAGATTACATAACCATCAGCCCAGCTTCCGTTTGGAAAACCAAACAAGCTCCAATCGCGGTTTGGCAACAGGTGTTAAATAAGTATTTAGATAAAAAAGTAATTGTTTTGGGTGGACCAAGTGATGTTTTTTTTTTAGAAAATTGTTTAAGTCAATTACAACATCCACAAATGGTGATAAAAGCGGGGCAGTACTCACTACTCCAATCGGGATATGTGATGAAAAATGCGATGATGAACTTTGTCAATGATTCCGGTCCCTTGCACTTATGTTCAGCTACAAATGCTCCTGTGACAGCATTTTTTTGCAGCACTGTTCCTGCTTTTGGTTTTGGACCGCTGTCTGATAATTCAGTTGTCTTGGAAAACAATGAGAAGTTGGATTGTAGACCCTGCGGCATGCATGGTCATGCGCAATGCCCGAAGGGTCATTTTAAATGTGGCAACATTATTATACCGTCATGAGCACCCAGCTTTCAGATCGATGGAAAGGATGGCAGGATTGGGTATTGCCTCTGCATCCCAAAGCGGTGATGTTGGGTTCTTGTTTTTCTGTTGAGGTGGCCCAACGTTGTATAGCCCATAACTGGAACGTGCTGTCCAATCCGATGGGTACTTTATTTCAGCCTTTGTCCATCTTAAATTGGTTGAAAGGGGATTTGGCTGTTTTGGGCCAAAGCATCGTTTTTCATGAAGAGAAATGGAAGATGCTCATGGCAGGTAAAGTGGGGCAGTCAAATCTTTCCAAAGAGGCTTTGCAGCAATGGGCCAAGTCAGTAATTAGTGATTTGCACGAATCTATTTTGTCCAGTCAAGTCTTGGTTATTACTTGGGGTACGGCTCATGCATGGAAATGGAAGCAAGGCGATATGGCAATTGGTAATTGTCAAAGATTACCACAACAGGATTTCGATAAAATGTGGCTGACTACTTCAGAAATATTGGATGCCTATAAGCAATGGTTCAATGTCTTTCAATCGCAATTTCCAAATGTAAAAGTGGTGCTGACTGTAAGTCCGGTTCGTCATGAGAAATTAGGTGTGATTGAAAATTCTCGATCCAAGGCGATATTGATCGAAGCAGCTCATCAATTGTCAGAGCAAACTTCGATGAGATATTTTCCGAGCTATGAGTGGGTTCAAGATGAACTTCGCGACTATACCTATTATGAAAAAGATGGTTGTCATCCTAATGCACATGCCATCGATTTTGTTGCACAGCATTGGTTTAAATCATTTGGTTATGAATAGATATCTTTTGTTATTTGTTTTGTCGTTGGCGATGCAATTGGGTTCAGCACAAAAATGTTCTCATCAGCATGGTTCTTTCAAAACCAGCCATGCCAGCCGATTGGATACGATGGATATTTTACATCATCACATTCAATTGGATTTCACAACATTTTCTGCTGCAACATTCAAGGGGCACAGCCAAATGCAAGTTCGAATTGTACAACCCACTTCTCAGCTTCATTTTGATTTGGAGGGATTGTCGGTAGATTCAGTAAAAATTGGAGGAGTCAATTATTTTTTCGATTGGGTCAACCAAGGATTTGTGGTGTTGAATGCAGGTGCTTGGATTACAGATGATACCGTTCAAGTGGATGTTTGGTACGGAGGTCATCCCATTGTCGATCCTACGTGGGGTGGTTTTTACTACAATAGTCAGTATGCGTACAACATGGGAGTTGGATTTGATGCCGATCCGCATTGCCTGGGTAGGGCTTGGCATCCGTGTATTGATGATTTCAATGATCGGGCCACGTATGATATTGAGGTGGAAACATTGATTGCACACCGTGCTATGTGTGGCGGTGTTTTAGTCAGTGAAGATATGTTGCCCAATACGCATCGCCGAAGTTCATGGCATTTGGAACAACCGATTCCTTCTTATTTGGCGAGTGTCGCTGTCGGAAGTTATGTGCACACGGAAGATGTATGGGTTTCAGAGGATGGTGATGTATTGCCTATTTGGTTGGCCTCTAAGGCAACGGACACGACCAATTTTAAAAACAGTTTGATCAATCTTCCGCAAGTATTGGGGGCTTATGAAAATCATTTTGGACCATATCCATTTGATCGTGTTGGATATGTGGCTGTCCCTTTTAATGGCGGCGCCATGGAACACGCAACCAATATTGCCTATCCATTATTTGCAATCAATGGCAATACGGCCTATGAAACCTTATATGCTCACGAGTTGAGTCACATGTGGTGGGGCGATGCTGTAACTTGTGAAGCGCAAGAAGAGATGTGGTTGAATGAGGGTTGGGCTTCATACTGCGAATCATTGGCCTTGGAAGCGTTGTATGGGGTTGATGCATACAAGAGTGAGCAAAGCGACTTGCATCGTGAAGTATTGACATCCGCCCACGTAACGGATGGTGGTTACTATGCCGTTTCTGGAGTTCCCCATTCATTGACCTATGGAACAACAGTTTACCGCAAAGGTGCTTGGGTGGTACATTCCCTTCGTGGCATTATGGGGGATGTCGCTTTCTTTCAAGCCTGTCGCGATTATCAAGCGCAGAAAGCTTTTCAATCTCATTCCAGTATTCAGCTTCGCGATTTTTTTCAATCTTATACCGCTCAAAATCTCACTGCTTTCTTTGATTCCTATATTTTTCAACCGGGTTTCACAGAGTTCAGGATAGTGGATTATACAACAGTAAGCGCGGATGCGCCGGGTTATTTTTGGACCAATGTACATGTCGAAAACCATTTGCATCGACAAACGGAGTATTGTTCTTCGATGCAACTGGAAGTGGGATTTAAGAGAGAGAGTGGAGTTTGGGAGTATAGAACCATGATTCAAGATGAGATGTTTCAAGCACATCTGTTTTTGTTGGATTTTCAGCCAATAGATGTAGTGTTGAATCCTAATGAGACGATTCATCAATCTGTTCTTGCGCAAGAGAAATGGATGGATCAAACGGGAACCCACGATTTAACGTATGCTGAACTTACATTGGTTTTGAACGACATGGGAGACAGTGATTCCATTTGGGTTCGAATAGAGAATCATTTTGCCGAAGCCAATTACACGCACAGTATTCCTGGAACAGATTGGAGATTGAGTGGTGACCGCATGTATGAAGTTCATTTGTCGGATACAACAGGCATCGATATCGCTGCGCGAATGAAATTCCAAGCCAACAATGCAGCGCGATATGACACTTTACTTTTTGCTGATTTAAATGCCAACGGTTTAAACGAAGACAGTTTGCATTTGATGTACAGACCTTTTGTTGGTGGTGAATGGACGTTGTATCCTTATGCAACAGTCAATACCATGGGTAGCGCGCTTAATGGAACGGGTCGCTTTGATATCACCAAGTTGTTACCGGGGCAATACACCTTTGGTTTTCGCTCGGGCACGGTAGGCGTTTTTGAAGAAACAATTCCAAATAAGACAGCTTTATGGAAGCAATGGGGAAATAGATTAGAGTTGATGCAAGACCTTAATTCAATTGCGATATTTACTTGGGACGGAAAAGAATTGTTGATCCAGCATAATGTCAAAAAAGGCGACGTAGTGGATGTATCCCCATTCGGTAATGCTCTTGTTAAAGGAGTTGTGGGAGATCAGGTAACAGTTCAAAAAATTATATCACATTAAGCGTATGAAGATTATTTGTATTGGAAGAAATTATGCAGATCATGCCAAAGAGTTGGGCAATGATTTGCCATCAGAACCTTTGTTTTTTTGCAAGCCAGATTCGGCCATTTTACCCAAGGGCAATCCATTCTTTATTCCGGAATGGACCAACAATGTGCACTATGAAGTTGAATTGGTTTTCAAAGTGGATCGTTTGGGCAAATACATTCAGCCTGAGCACGCGATGAAGTACATTTCCGCATTTAGTTTGGGCATCGATTTCACGGCTCGTGATATTCAGGATCAGGTTAAAGCCAAGGGGCAACCTTGGGAGAAAGCCAAAGGTTTTGATGGTTCAGCTGTGGTCAGTGAAGAGTGGATTGATATAGCGGAATTTGATGCGGAAAATCTCACTTTTGGATTAAAGAAAAATGGATCTTGGGTACAACAAGGAAAGGTGTCGGATATGATATTCAAATTGGACACCATTGTATCATACGTAAGTCAATTCATGACTTTTAAAATTGGTGATTTGATTTATACCGGAACGCCTGAGGGTGTTGGACCTGTTGCCAATGGCGACGTTTTGGAAGGTTATATTGGCGACAGAAAAATGTTTGAGTTGAAGATCAAGTAATTCAGAACTTGATTATTGCTGAACGAAATCGATGATCACTTTTTGGGCGTCGTTTTGTTTTTCAATGTTGGGGAAGTGCAAGGTTAATTGAGCTGGATTAACGCCTGCAGAAATTAGCATACGTTGTACTTCGAGAGAACGTTCACGCGCCAAGGTTAAATTGTTGTTTGGGTTCGTGTCGTCGTTAGCGAAACCTTTGATGACAATTTTCCATGTGGGGTTGCGGGTAAGAATATCAATGATTTCATTGAGGATCATCAACGATTCTGAGTTGATGGAATACTCTTGTTTTTGGAAATGAATCATCACATCATCCGGCACATCAAAAGTAGTGGTGGGGGTGTAGATCAATTCTTCAGAAGAAACCACAGCATTGAGGTTTTGCGACTGGTTGATGATATTGACCATCGCTTGCAATTCAGCCACTTGTTTTTCCAATGCGATGATGCGGTTCAGAGGAGACTGCAACGAATCAAATTTACTTAGTAAAAGATTCAAGGTGGCTTGTTGCGCTTGAATCATGGCTTCCAAGTCGACTTGATTGGACTGTAAGAAATTCAGAGAAGAAAGGTCCTCAACGAAGATTGGTTGTTCCGCGTTGTATTGAAATAGATCGAGATAAATTCCCTCTTTGAATTCGAAGAAATTGGTATCCGATTGGCTCCACCCCAGTGTAGTCATGAAGAACAACAAAAGTGTGGAGGTGAATTTCATTATCCGTTTGTGTTTCGTGGATTTCTGTTTTGCAACATCGGTACAAAGGCACATTTGCCGTGGCTTTCGATGATGAATTCGCCAGAAGGATCTTCGTGGATAACGAGCATTGACTGTTCGGTTCCATGATCAAATGGCATTACCATACGGCCACCGGGTTTAAGTTGAAGAAGCAATTCTTCAGGAATTTCTGGAGTAGCACAAGTGATGATGATACGATCGAATGGAGCAAAAGACGGAAGTCCTTTGTAGCCATTGCCGTAGGTCAAGTGCGCTTTGATTTTCATTTGCGCCAGCAAGTTTTTGGAAAAATCGTGAAGCGATTTTTGTCTTTCGATGGAGAAGACTTTGGCTCCCATTTCGAAGAGTACAGCCGTTTGATATCCAGAGCCAGTGCCGATTTCGAGGACTTTCATACCCGATTGCAATTGCAGCAATTCAGATTGCGTTGCGACGGTCATGGGCGCGGAGATGGTTTGTTCGACACCGATGGGGAAGGCCATGTTTTCGTAGGCATATTCCACGAAAGCCGATTGCAAGAAGAAATGGCGCGGCACGCGATCCATGGCTTGCAAAACATGATTGTCCTTAATCCCCAACAGAGCCAGCTCACGCATCAAGCGTTTGCGCATCCCTTTGTGTCTAAAATCATCCACCAACTGCATAGTACGAAGATAGGGAGAAGAGGAGATGAGGGAATGAGGGAATGAGGGAATTTAATTCACAAGGGGGTGTTTTTAGTTGGCTCTAGTGCCTAATTTACTTTGTAGATGCAGTCTTTCAATTGCCATTTCACCCCCGCTGATTCTACTGTAACATCAAGTGCTACACGATCACCTGATTTTATTTCATCAAATAAACGGATTGCGTCAGAAGGTATTTCACCATTTAACGATTTGAAATCAAATGAATGATTACCTTTTAAAATAGTTATGGTCATGTTAGTGATGGTGATTTTCTGGGGAGTATGATTGAGTTCTGGACTGTAAAGTGAAAAGACAGATGATGAGGAAATTAGTTCACCTCTACTGATTGTATTGGAATTATTAGGGGCAAACATTCTACCGCCAAGGTAAATCAAGGGCATAGGCAACGGCATCGATATTAATTCAAGAGATTTATAGAGATTCCTTTTCTCATTGGATTTGATGTACACGTTTAGTTTAGGGTGAGTAATTCCTTGATTGATAATAACAGCATAGTGCAGCTTATCTGTTTTGATTAATCCACCACCGTCAATAGTCAATTCAACTTGATCTTCTTCAATTCCGTTTAACTCCAGTTCAAGATCATTGATTGCGTTGTTGTAAATAATATTATTTATAGGACGATCGAAAAGATTGACTTGAATTTGAGGCGATTGGGCCATGGCCATAGTGCCGGCGATGATGGCTATCAATAGGGTGAAGAGGATTTTTTTGGTGTTCATGGTTATAAAGATTTTTTATTGTTTTCGATGTGCTCATTGATCCATGTTAGTAGTTTTTCAGGATGTGCTTTGAAGCGATCGGGGATTGAGTAAAGGGTGTCCCAATCTTGAACAAAAGCTAGGCTTCCTCCAATGAGAATTGCGGGCTGAGATAATAACTTTTTTTTGTACCCAAGCACGCTCCACCATCTAGGGGTGAATAGGTAGAGTTTTCCATTTTCATGTAATATCCCATGAGGATTAAAAAATAATTCTTCAATACTTCTAGTAGCAGAAAGAAAGAAAAGACCTAGAAAAAGAATTGTTTCAAATCCAATTAGAAAATTCTTAGCATTCATCTCAGCGAATCCTTCTAAATTGAAAAAAAAGAAAAAAACATTAAAAAAAAATGTATAAATAATTGCATAAAGACCTTTATAAATAATAGCAAAAAATGTTTGCTTTCTTGTTCGGTAAGCGAGATACTCCAGATTTACGGGAGGTGTCCAATTTTCTGTGTTCATGATTTGTGGTTTTAATTAGTTTCGGATATTATGGAATTCTCGAGTACGAGACATAAATTGAAGGATAATAATAGGCGTTATTAAAATTTCCTTTTTTAATTCTATAAATAAAACCGCCATTAATAAAATATACATATTCACCTTCGGTATAACCTAAATGATTTTCAATACTCAGATTACTGTTCGTTTCAGCTCTTATTGGCGATACTGAATAAACCATGAATCCAAATGATGCCATTAATAATGATGTGCCAATCATTAATTTGTACCAATTTTCAACAACGAACTTTTTCATAACATGGGTCTTTATTTTAGTGAATTACAGTATTTGATTATTGCCTTTCTGTTGTTTTATAATAATATTTTCACTCTGAATCATCAATTTCCGTTCGAAGAGTATCAATCTTTTTAGAATCAACTCTTTTTCCTTGTACTACCTGTTTTCTTGCACCTCATTCATAAACGCAACTAGTTTTTCGGGTTCGTTTTTAAATCTATTTGGAATATTAAACTTTCGTTTACTTTCGGTTAAGTGAATTTGACCTTTGATTAAGTTAAATTTTTCGGATTGGGGAATTGGCATATTGGTGTTAGAGTTAATTATTTTTTGATCTCGAATTATCAAGTGAGAAGGGCCTGTATCTAATCTATTATGTATTGCAAATCCCACCAGGAGTCCGCCGAGAGATATAACTGCTTTAATCACTTGGGAAAGCGTTGAGTTGTTCTGAGTATATTCAATTATTTTAATTCCGTAACCGACTATTAACAAACATGCTACTAGTCCAGAGATCATTGCTAATATGAAATTTCCTATTGATGTAGCCTTTGGTTGCTCAGCCACACACTCTCCGTTGTAAGAGATAAAAGAAATGTCTTTTTCACAGCAGGTGCATGGTTTGTGGATACAAGATTTTGAAGTTAGCTCGCTGCAACGTAGACAGCTTTTGATACAGCAGCATTGGCATGGAATGGATCCGGTTGGATTGTTGTCTTTCATAAGATTGGGGTTTTCATCGTGAGCTACGGATAAATATCTGAGGATATATAAAAATGCGGATAGTTGTAAGATTCTTGCCATTAAAAGAATCTCAATTACAATCAATAATATGGTACCCAAAATAATCGTGTATATCCCAGTTGAATTTGCAATTTCAATTCTGTTGATGAATAGATTAAAAACGTGATCAAACATTTGAGAGGGTTTGTTGATTATAATAAATATTATCCAACCAATTAGTAAGCTCATTGCAGTGGTAATCCATAGTTGTAGTCGGAAGGCAATGTTCTTTATAAAATGATGTATATAACTCTGGTTATGACTTTTCAAAAGCAAGAACTCATACCAGTTTTTAATAAAATAACTTTCCTTGATATCTTTTATGACGTCTACATTTTTGAATTTCTTTTCATTGATGTCATCAATCCAATAAGACTCGATATAGAGCGAAAGTTCGTAGTAAATTAAACCAATGCCGATAAGTAGTAGTAGCCATAAACTGTGCTCATTGCTTAGCTTAAATAGTTCAGGTTTTAAATTAAAGTCATTCAGCGCAAATGGTGTTAAAGTGATTGCGCCGGAAAATAGAATAATAAATATATTGTGAATTTTGGATGCTTGATCTAGAGTTTGTTTGACCATAGTAATATTCTTAGAAATCAATCTGGGCGTTGTAAGCTAATACGAATATATAAGAAGATTATGAAAAAACATAATATATAAGAAATTGCAACGTTAATTTATTGTGGTGTTGGATAACAAGAAATAAATAAGAAACCAAAACAATAAACCAATGAAAAAGACTTTAGCTCTGGCAGTTCTTGTTGCATTAACAACGATTGGCCGATGTCAAGATTTCACGCTTACCTCACACTTTCAATACTTTTTCGAATACCCTAAAAATGAAAGTTTTGATAGTTTATTCTGGAATGAGAAATTAATGGCTTACGGAATTTCCGAAAAGGAAATTAGCTATCGATTTAATTTAGTAGATAGTATCATGACTATGCAATTTTTTAGAGACTCCTTGGTGATAGATCATTTTATTATCGTGGAGTATTCATCATTCTTGGATTCAAATATTGTTATAAAATGCGTTATTCTTGATAGTGACGGATTATTATATGACGTTGTTTCAACTATCGATTTGGAAACCAATATTGTTGATTTGGTTTATGTGTCTTCGTATACAGATAAATTAAATCGGGGAGGGTATCATCCTAGAATGAGTTATGAATTTCATTAGCATATCCGTTGGTATAAATTTTAAGATTGCTTTATTTAGTTTTTGTCCATTTCAAAAGTTGTTGGAGTTTTATTTTAAAGGTGCTGAACTTCTTATCTTCGCACCCGTTGGCTCCGTAGTTCAATGGATAGAATAAGCGTTTCCTAAACGTTTGATATGGGTTCGATTCCCGTCGGAGCTACAAGTAAAAAGCCACCCATTGGGTGGCTTTTTTGTTTCTTCATAATACCACCCTTCGGGAGGTGTTATTTTGATTGGTGGCTTTTTTGTTTCTTAATAATCACCACCCTTCGGGAGGTGTTATTTTGATTGGTGGCTTTTTTGTTTCTTCATAATCACCACCCTTCGGGAGGTGTTATTTTGATTGGTGGCTTTTTTGTTTCTTCATAATCTGCACCATTTGGGTGGTGATTAATTATATATCAACTATTGAACAATAATCTTCTGCTTCACAACGCCAAATTTGTTTTGACCTGATAAGATGTACAGGCCTGTGGCCAAATGATCAACTTGGTATGAATACTTGTTTTCGGCCGTTAAACTGATAATCTGAACCAACTGTCCTGCGGCATTCATCAAATAAAATTGTCCTGCATGCTTAGCCTCAATTTGGAAACTTCCATTGGATGGGTTAGGGAAGATTCTCATTTCTTCTGCCTCTCCGCTCAATGCTGTTGGCAACAACTCAGAAACGCCTACAGGTTCTTTGACGTTCAACATGTAGTCTTCTACTTCGCCGTAACTGGACGTACCGCACGGATCGTTCAAGTCGCCATTGGCGCTGTCTGAAAGTCGAATGCGCATGCGGGTATTACCCAACATGGCCGTGGCTGGTGGTGTGATTCCAGTTGTAAAGGGTCCGACACCAAGTGGAGATGCATACATGGTTTCGCCTGGATCTGTAAACACACCATTCTGATTCCAATCGCACCAGATGCGCACGATGTCAGAAGAGTATCCATTGCCGATGGTAATGGTAATTGCAAATGCCTGTGTGCGATTGACAGAGGTAACCAAACTTGTAAAGTCGCTATATGTAGTAGCCGTTGAGATATTGTTGGTGGCTCC
>JACCDM010601124.1_pt1 | contig 39487 bp, 33 predicted proteins | sample 7445851 | NCBI WGS metagenome assembly JACCDM01 (sample SAMN15323438, study PRJNA562643) | freshwater metagenome | isolation source: river surface water | place: USA:Blue River Watershed | collected 2017-08-16
GGAAAAGGGGAAGCAGGAATGGGAAAATCAATCGACCAACGCATGGGGTGAAGATACTACTAGATTTTTTTCAAGAAGGATATTTTTCCTTCATAAAATTGAAAGACTGTTTGATGAGTTCACGTAGGACTGTTTCATTCACATCCGAAAGCTTTTTGATGTAAACGCAGGAAGCACCTGTTTTATAGTTGCCTAATTGAGCAAAAAGGTTCTCGAACTTTGCCTCCATACAGGCCATTAAATAAAGAGAAATAGCTGCCTTTCTGGGAGAAAAGCCAGCAATCAGAAATTCCCCATTTCTACCGCTTGGGTAATGGTATTTGTAGGTACCAAAGCCTACAATCGACTCCCCCCACATCACGGCGTTCTCTCCAGTCTCTTCTTCCATGATTTTTTTGAGTGCCATCGCATCTTCTCTCATTTTTGGAGCAGCAGTGGAGAGCAAATACGCATCTACGGAAGCAGTTGTGGGTTGAGTCTTATTTTCAGCCATTGTCAGATTTGGTAAAGTTCAATTGGCAGCTCATCCGGATCCGAAAAAAAAGTGAATTTCTTCCCCGTATGTTCATCGACCCGGATGGGTTCTACCTTAATTCCTAAGTTAGTCAAAGTTTCGACTTCATTTTGAATATCCACAACGGCAAAAGCCAAATGTCTAAGTCCACAGGCCTCCGGTCCAGTGACTCGACTGGGAGGATCGGGAAAAGAAAAAAGCTCGATTAGGTAGGTTCCGTTAAGTTCCAAATCCAACTTGTAGGAATGTCTTTCGGCTCGGTAAATTTCCTTAATCGGCTTGAATCCAAGGACTTGGGTATAGAATTTTTTGGAAAGGGCATAATCCGAGCAAATAATTGCGATATGATGTAGTGCTGTAAGTTGGAGCATTCTTCCGAGAGAAAGGGGCTTGGTACAATTCTTAAGAGGAACTAGAAGCAAGATAATGCCATTTTACGAGAACCTTAACTAGTTGGAATTCTAGTCAACAAGTTCATGGTTTTGTTTTCCGATTGTCTGCAGTAAAAACTGATTTCTAATCTCTAATCTGCCTTAGACAATTCCAAATAATTGTACTCCTCTGGAGCAGGCCTGACTTTATTCTTTTCTTCTTTCTATTAACATAAAGCCCCGCAATGCTGCGGGGTAAACTTCCTCCGGAGCAGTTTTTAGTTGTTCAAGGAAATCATGAATAACATAACTTTGGCAATCTTGCCCCAGAGTGGTCAACATGTGAATAGAAGAAAGCAAGAATAATGTTGAGTACATCCCGTACGTACATAACGCTCCTCCGGAGCAGTTTTTAGTTATTCAAGGAAATCATGAATTAAATAAGTTCAGCAATCTGCCCCAGAGTGGGCAACATATTAATTGAAGAAAGCAAAAACAATGTTGAGTACATCCCGTACGGACATAATGCTCCTCCGGAGCAGTTTTTAGATGTTCAAGGAAATTATGATTTAAATAAGTTCAGCAATCTTGCCCCAGAGCGGGCAATATATTAATAGAAAAATAGGAAGATCAATTTAGGGCGCGCTCCGGAGGTGCGCTACATTTTTATAAAAAAATCAACCCACAAAAAACCACAAAAAAAAGACTCTCCGTCTAGGGAGAGTCTTTTAAAAAATGGTGGGTGAATTATTTTTCTGTTGTAGAGACTGTTTCTGACACCACTTCATTCCCTTTGGTGATGGTAACCGTCTCCGTCTTTACTTCCTTGCCGTCAACTTGCTTAATTTCCACTTTCACCTCTTTGTTGATTAGCGCTGTTTCAGCTGCCTCTCCGTGAGGTTTTTCAGAAATGTGTGGAGCAATGACCAAGGCAACGATAGACATCAATTTGATTAAGATGTTCATCGATGGACCTGAAGTATCTTTGAATGGATCACCTACCGTATCTCCTGTAACAGAAGCCTTGTGTGGTTCAGATTTCTTGTAGAAAATTTCACCATTGATTTCAACTCCTTTTTCGAAGGATTTCTTCGCATTGTCCCATGCGCCACCAGCGTTGGACTGGAACATCCCCATCAGTACCCCTGAAACAGTTACGCCGGCAAGCATACCACCCAATACCTCAGGGCCGAAGGCAAAACCAACGATGATTGGAGAAATCAACGCGATCGCTCCAGGAGCAATCATCTCACGAATTGATGCTTTAGTGGAGATCTCTACGCACTTCTCGTACTCAGGCTTTGCCTTGTACTCCATGATGCCTGGGATCTCACGAAACTGGCGTCTCACTTCGTTCACCATGTCCATAGCCGCTCTACCTACCGCAGCAATTGCCAAGGAGGAAAAGATAAATGGAATCATACCACCCACAAATAGTCCGGCAAGTACGTCTGCTTTGTAGATGTCGATCGCATCAATGCCTGCAATACCCACGAATGCCGCAAACAAAGCCAATGAAGTTAAAGCAGCAGAAGCGATCGCAAATCCCTTACCGGTAGCTGCTGTGGTGTTACCCACTGCATCCAAGATGTCGGTACGACCACGAACTTCTTCCGGAAGCTGGCTCATCTCAGCGATACCTCCTGCATTGTCTGCAATAGGTCCGAAAGCATCAATTGCCAATTGCATGGCAGTCGTAGCCATCATGCCTGCAGCAGCGATTGCTACTCCGTACAAACCAGCAAATTCATAAGCCCCATAGATACCACCTGCTAAAACAAGAATAGGAAGCACAGTAGACTCCATACCTACAGAAAGACCACCAATAATGTTCGTTGCGTGTCCAGTAGCAGATTGCTTGATGATGGAAAGTACTGGGCGCTTGCCCATTGCAGTGTAGTATTCCGTAATGATTGACATCAAGGTACCTACTACGAGACCCAATATGATCGCATAGAACACATCCATGTTGGTAAATTCATAGCCACGGATGGAAAGTGTTTCAGGCAGCATATACTTCACAATAAAGAATGAAGCGATACCAGTAAATACGATAGAAGACCAGTTGCCCATGTTCAATGCTTTTTGAACATCACCGTTATCATCCTTGATGGTTACGAAAGCCATACCCATGATGGAGAAGATGATGCCTAGACCTGCCAATACCATTGGCAATAGGATTGGGGCGATACCGCCAAAGTTGTCTACGGATACAATTTCACGTCCTAACACCATGGTAGCAAGAATCGTGGCTACATAGGAACCGAAAAGATCGGCACCCATACCGGCTACGTCACCAACATTATCCCCAACGTTATCGGCAATAGTGGCTGGGTTACGCACGTCATCCTCAGGGATACCTGCTTCCACCTTACCCACAAGATCCGCTCCAACGTCAGCAGCTTTGGTATAAATACCTCCACCGACGCGGGCAAAAAGTGCAATGGACTCCGCTCCTAAAGAGAAGCCTGCTAACACTTCGAGTGCTTTTTCCATTTCAAGTCCATTGACACCGGCACCTACCGAAACCACATAAACTTGGTAAAATATGATGAATAGAGATCCCAATCCCAAAACAGCTAGACCTGCTACCCCAAGACCCATGACAGATCCTCCAGTAAATGACACTTTGAGTGCGTGCTTTAGGCTTGTTCGAGCAGCCTGGGTGGTACGGACGTTGGCTTTAGTGGCAATCTTCATTCCGATGTATCCTGCTAGGGCGGAGAAAAATGCACCAATCAAGAAAGATACCGCGATGATCGGGCTAGAAGTAGGTACAAGGGTACCTGACCAGGCCAGCAAAATGCCTGCGATCACTGCAAAATAGGAAAGAACTTTCCATTCCGCTTTCAAAAATGCCATGGCACCGTCGGCGATGTAGCCGGAGAGTTCCACCATGTTTTTATCCCCTGTGGGCTGCTTGGTCACCCAGGCAGATTTTACTGCCATGATGAGAAGGCCAACCAATCCCAATGCAGGGACTAGGTAAATAAGCGCTTGTTCCATAAACTCGTGTGAATGTTGTGTGTTGTAAATAATTCGGCAAAGATACGATTAATCCTTTTTCTGCCAAGTTTGAAATTTCAGGCATTTTTGGATTTTTTTAGGAAAAATCAGAAGCCCCTACATCCCCTTCAATAGCTATAGAATTAAAAGACTAGTGAAATTGTTTTTTGAAAATGAGTGAATTAATTTACCAGTAGAGCAAAATTTAAGCAGCAACAGTAAAAATTTAAAGAAAATTCTAAATTTGCCCTCCACAACGGGGTGTGGCGCAGTCCGGTAGCGTACACGTCTGGGGGGCGTGTGGTCGCAGGTTCAAATCCTGTCACCCCGACTTGATTAGCAAGGGGTTACGAAATAAAAATCGTAACTCCTTTTTTATTTGAATACAAATTGACCTATTCAATGCTATTAGTGGGACTAATTCAAATTTGTCTAATCAAGTTGTTGCAAATTAGTAATCACTCAATCTGGAAAGCTACCTCGTTTCGGCGGTTGATTAGGTCCCAAGGAGCGTTGTAGCCCATGTATAAAAGTGCCCCTTTCGTACGGAAATTGTTTTCTTTCAGCACTTGGGTTAGAATTTGGGCATATTTAGCTATTTTTTCATCGGAACTGAATCCCCCAAAGCGCAAGACTGCCAGCGTCATTGTATCTTGTTTTACCAAGGAGACTGCATTAGAATTGGGAGTTGGAAGGTCCGACAGTTGGTACTGACTGGGCATCACGAAAGACATGGAAGCATCCGTGTCAGACATATTCATGATTACAGGAGCAGTCATGGCTATCTTTTGCTGCTGCTGGTTTCCACCAAAAATATAGCCTGCCACGGTGCTGAAGCCTTTGTTTCCAGAGGAAACATACTGCTTGCTACCTAGTTTGGTTTGTGCCAAGATCATTTGAGGATATTCCCTGATTTCGACATCCCCCAAGGTCTTAATGACTTTATAGTTTGGCGTTTCGATCCCTTTAAACCGAAATGAGAAAAAAGAAACTAGCCCACCCAAAACCAATACGCTACCTGCAATCCAAATGATAGTCTTCATGAAGTAGGAACAAGGAGATGAAATAAATGTTCGAAAAACGAAGCCTATTCTATACCAGTACCTCCTATTTTTCAAGCAGAATTAAATTATTCTACCCTCCTATAGGTCAATTGATTTCCTCTTGATAGGTAGATCAGTGACAAATTACTTGCATCTAAAACCTCGATGTACCAACACATGTCCAAATTAGGGTTGGATAAGTATCTGTTTTCTTCTTGAGGCAAGTCATTACTCCCATCCGATTCATTCATACAGGTATCCGATACCATAAATGCTTCATCTTCCATTTCTTCCTCCATCCCTTCCGTATAGATTTGCATACGATCTCCGTCAAAAATCAGGAAGCTGGACTCATCTTCCAACGATTGCCACTTCCCTTGAAGCAATTCGATGTTGATGCCTTCCAAACTAACCGTATCTACCACATCAAATTCTTCGACTTCAAGTTCAGCTTCCACAAGTTCCATTTCTTCCATTTCCACTTCTACAAATTCTACACTCTCCCCAAGATCACACTTCACTAGCTTTGTTTCCTCCAATCCAGGATAGAAGTAGATTAAATTTCCTTCATCCCCCATTTTGACGTTGATCTCAGTTTCAAAATCTCCTTCCTCGCTAGATCCCTTAATAAGTAAGGCGTAGAAATCCCCCTTGTTCTGAACTTCAACTACTTTCGAAGACCAGTCCAAGCTGGAAACAGACAACCCATCTCCTGAATCAACAATGCTGAGAATTGGAGCGACTTCACACTGAGCTAAATCTTCTACCCAATAGCCATAAAAGTCAAAAGGTAGATCAAGAGCTATAAATTCTAAATCCATTGTGCCGGACATATCCAATTCCACCACCTCAAGTTCTGCATCTTCAAGTTCCATCTCTACCATTTCTTCCACTTCTACAAACTCCAAATCGCCATTGCATTTCACTAATTTGGTTTCTTCTAATCCGGGAACAAAGAAAATTAAAGTACCCTCTTCCCCCATTTTGACGTTGATTTCTGTTTCAAAATCACCTTCAGAAGAAACCCCTTTAATTAGTAAAGTGTAGAAATCCACGTTTTTTTTGACTTGAACCTCCCTGGAATGCCATTCCATGGTAGAAACAGTCAATCCTTCCTCCGATCCACCAATACTAAGAATAGCTGCAACCTCACATTGAGCCATGTCCTCTACCCATTGCCCATAAAATGATTCTGGAAGTTCATCTTCACCTTCTTGCGCACTGGTAAAAAAGGGCAGATTCATCAACACTAAAATCAAACTGCAGGTTAGGTTTAACCTGGATAGGTTTGGGAAATAGTTCATTGGAAATTTCATTTTATTTGATTTCAGTTTTTTCAAATTACACCTAGGCCTACGTTTACTTTTACTCTTTGACTGGATAGGTCTAACCTCTATTTAACCTTTTATTGCTTCGTTTGGTTTTTCAACTTCATAAAAAAATTTTATCGATTTAAAGTTCAAGAGCAAACTCAAATTTCAAACTTTCCGATTTTAAAGTACCTCCTCAAAACCTCCAGCCACTCAGATTCACCTTACTTTCTAGGCTTTGCTCGAGGGTGTTTTCGAGTTGTGGGAAAAAATCTAATCCTGTCTTTTTTTCGATTTCATCCACCGACACGGCAAAGGCTTGCAAGGAACCCGAAGCACCTGCATTGGAGAGGACAAAGCCTAGCATCTTGGGTTGGAAACCTCCAATAAATACTATTTTATAGAACGAACAAGGAACTGTGATGCTTCCCTTGATGCTTCCGCAACTACTCGTCAAAATCGGTCCTGTGACCACGTACAAGCCTCCATTCCCCAAGGCCTCTTCCCGCACCCAGTCTTCCAATCTTGACCAAATCCCCCGATTGAAAGATGCGGCCATGGGAGACATGTTGGACATGTAGAAGGTTTCCGACATCGCAGTCAAGTTCAAGGCCATATCCGCCGCTGGGCAAAGGTGGCCTCTGTCGTAGCCCGAACCCTGGTAATCGGTAGACTTGACAGGATTGGAGATTACCTTGGGATCAACCCTAAAATCATCCGTGCGCTCCTGCCCACCCAGAATGCTTTCTGGGCTAAGGTAGTAGTAGGCATACTCCGCCTGCCGATGTGTGCTGGAGTAGGAAAGCGTGTAGTAGCTATGTTGAATTGTATATCCCAGCGAAGGCTGAGGAGTATAGTCTGTTGATTGAACAGCTGAACGAAGGGTAGGCTCCTCCTCCTGAGCACAGGAACTGAATACAAAAAACAACACAAAGGCGAGGGTGTGTAACAATCGCATATACATGAAAAAGGGAAGTGGGCAAGGAGGAGGGTGAGTCCTCCACAAAACTAGAAGATTTTTTTAGGAAACAAGAGCTGCTGCGGAAGCAGAAGAATCAACTCCCTACTCAAGGGAGGTACTGGCCATTTCAAGCAGTTTGTTTCAGCCAAATGCGGACTTTTTTCAAGCGCTTTTTTGTAGATTTGATTAAATCAATAGTTTAAAATCTAGTGATACGCTACCTCTTCCTCTTCCTGATTTGTTGCACTAGCCAAGTCCATTCTGTTTCTGCTCAGATCAAAGTATATAAGGGCAATTCCAGCTACGCTGGAGACATTCTCTGCACGGTATCGCAAGGAAAAGTATACTCTTCCACCTCTTCCTACAGTGGAGATGTGCTCCTTAGCCTAGACGATAGCAAGATCTACCAAGGAACTTCCACCTACAGTGGAGATGTGCTATACACGATTCGTGACGGAAAGGTCTACTCCGAAAACTCGAGCTACAGCGGAGACATCGTATGGACTTTGAAGGAGGGTAAAATCTACCAAGGCAGCTCTACCTACAGCGGCGATGTACTTGCCACTCGGAAAGATAGAACCGTGTACAAAGGCAATTCAAGCTATTCGGGGGACATCCTTTTCACCTTGGACAAGGCGGCAACATTAGAAGAATTTGTTGCAATTTGGCATGTCTTTCGCTTTGTCTATTGACCTGAAAGCTATGAAATCAACCCTTTTCTTCCTAGTAGGCCTTTCTTGGAGTTGCTTGGGGCTGGCCCAGCAAGGGGCCAAATCTTGGGTTTTGGATCGCATGCAGAAGCATTCGCCCTCCTCTTTGCATTTGTTAAAAGCTTACGAGCAACTACCAGCGGAGCTCAGTATCAAGAGAGGCGGTTCTGTGATTTCTACGAGCAAGTCTATGGGTGCCTTTGAATTTTTGGAGACAAATTCCTACGAAAGTGCCTTAATCAGCATGTCTACCAATATACACGAGATTGGACATGGGTACGGAGGGATGATTCATTTTGAGGAACTCATGAACTGCAACTGCAGTAAAAGTATCCAATTTGAGGACATTCAACAGGGGTTTTACCATGCTCCAGGAGAGAAATATTGGATAGAAATTGAGGAGGGTTATATTTTCCCTTCCAACGAACTTTCTGAAACCATTCCCGATGCCCTTCGGACGTATCGCTACGACACCTATATCGAGGGCAACAGCTCCACACAAGCACATGGAGTTATCGGCTTGTTGGACGAATTCAATGCCTACTATTTAGGATCCAAGTATACGTACGAAATGCTTCCTGCCTTCAAGGAACTATTTGGAGCCGACTACCTTAACCAATGGGTCAAACACAGTGCGAGCGAGATGACGGCCTATTTTGAATTTGATTTTTTCATCAAGGAGTATTTATTATTTGCAAAAAACTACGAACCAGCAACTTATGCCTATTTGAAAAATTCTGTTGGGTTTATTAAAGCTTACCGAACTACCTATAAAAAATATCGACAACTCACCGACGCATATGCGTCCAGAATTGAAGCAGAGAAGGATTATGCAGAATTGAATTACGATTCACCTTTTTGGGAAGATGACCACCCCCGCTTGAAGGAAAGGCTAGAATCTGGAAGATACCTAAGCATTGAGCAGGACTTTGGTCTCAATGAAATTCGTGGAAGTTGAACAGTTGTTTCATTAAATGAAAGAAATCCCTAAAAGAATTGGTATAGAAAGAACAATTTTACTCCATACATTTAAGTTACATCTCTTTTAATCTTTATAACACTTTATTTCACCTAAATGGCAGAGTTAACCCGATTAGAAATCCTAAAAATCATTGCAATTGCAAAAAATGTAAATTTTGCAGGATTTGATTTGTCAGAATTGGAATTAAAGGGCATTTGTTTAACTAATGCAGATCTAAGAAGATCTATCCTCTCTTACAGCAATCTAGCCAATGCCGATTTGAGTGGTTGTGATTTCAGTGGGGCAACTATCCAAGAAACTAATTTTAATAAAGCACTTTTACAACACGCTAATTTTCATGGAGCCTGTTTAGAAGGGTCTGTTTTAACTAATATTGATCTTTCAAGTCTAGATATTTCTTATACCTTATCTGATGGAGTAGATTTTTCAGGGTCCTTTTTAACATTTGCAGATTTTACTAATTCCTCCCTAATAGGAACAAAGTTTTTAGAAGCTGAATTATCCTTAACAAACTTTACTCAAGCAAATTTAGAGGATGCCTGTTTGAAAGAAACTAATTTAATTAGAACACGATTCGGACTTGCTAATTTAGTGAATACCGATTTTTCGGGATCGAATCTTCGAAAAGCTTTTTTGAATTTTGCAGTTTTAGATGGAGCTAATCTTTCTGGAGCCAATTTAGAGGGAGCAGAATTAGAAGAAGTTAGTTTGGTTGGTGCCGACCTAAGTGGTGCAAACTTAAAAGGAGCTAACCTTAGGGGTTCAAATTTAACAAGAGCAAACTTGAAGGGCGCAATTCTAGAAGGGATAGATTTGGGGGATGAAGATGGTTTTAGAAACACAGATCTAAGTGGAGCTATTTTGGAAGAAGCCAATTTGACAGAAGCTCAACTCATAGGCATTCTAGTTTCAAACACAAATTTTAAGAACGCCATTTTTTCAGATACTGTAATCATTCAAGTAGATTTTTCAAATGCGGAAAATTATACAAGATGAGGTCACCTTTACTAAATCCTATTTCAAAATAAAATCAACTAGTGGTGATCCTACCTGAGTACAATTTTTACCGAGTCCACAATCACCTTGGATCCCACCGGCGTATAAAACTTTGATCCGACCTTGTAACTCGCGATCGAGTGGTAATACCGGGCATAGACCGTAAGCGTATCTCCCTTCATCTTACCAATAGGTGCAATTACGGTGCTGCCGCGACCAGTAAATTCATCCGTATAGGAAGAAGAATTAATTGTGGGAACCAATTCGTCCTTCCAATTGATCAGGGGTGGCAAATTGGAATACTGTAATTGACCAGTAAAGGTGTTGAAATAAGTTTTGGTGATATTTGCCACAGTATCTCCAGACAAAATCCACCAGTAGCGATTGCTTTCCCAACTTAACTTCTGAATAGGACCACAGCATTTGGTGTCGACTACTTTATCCCCATCGAGCAGGCGCGCTGAAATTCGTTGAATGTTTTGGCCCCCTTTGGTTAAGGTCATGTAATAGTAGCCGTTGGCATCTTTGGGGAGCCTAAATTTGGGGTCGTCGTTTAATCCCTCATCAAATACAAAACGGATATTTTTTCCGTCTTCAATAATCACTTTTTCGGGACTTAAGGTACAGCCTAACTGAAACAAGAGAAGGCTAAAAATGCCAATGAAAAAAATAATTTTTCTCATGTTAACTTAGGTTTTAGGAATTTGATCCATTGTCAAACAATTCATAACCAAAACAGAATCGCGGAGGATACGGGGAATTGAACTTTAGGTAATGACTCCGATTTTGGAAGGATTGTTTTTTTAAAGTTAAATTTTCTTGCGTAATCGCTGTCAAAATTAGTCAGGTTTAAAGTTGTCTGGAAACAATCAACTAGAAATCTAGGTTGGCTAATGGTGTTTTTGGAGTTTTAGTTTCAAATCAATAGATTTGAGTTACCTATTCAACATAACTGATTGACTTTTAACTATTTTCGGTTGAACTACATGCTATTGTTGAATAAATAGTTAGTTCATTTTTAATTTATATTATACTCTTAGGTACAAATAGGCAGATGAAAAAAATTAGTTTACTTCTCACTTTTTTTATTGGAATAAGTATTTTTTCCAAAGCCCAAACCAACGATCAAAAACACATCGATAAAGGGGATTTTGCAAAAGCAGAAAAAAACCTCACCAAAGATTTAGAAAAAAACCCGAGGGATATTGCCGCCCTGTACACGATGGCACTTTTACACATCAACCGTGGCTACCCAAATTACAGTGCCACTAAAGCTTACGATTACATCTCCAATGCTATTCTTTATTACTCCAATCTTACCGATGAAAAGGAAATCAAGGATTTAGTCAAGATTCCGTTAAACCAAGAGTATTTTGATGCTGTTTCAAACACAATCTGTAAGGAAGCACTCGTGGATGCAAACTCCCTCAATACCGTAACAGGGTACGATGCGTATTTAGAATATTACAAAAGAAGTCCTCAAGAATATAAAAATGAAGCGATTGAAAACAGAAACAAGGCTGCATTCGAAATTGCATCAAACCTCAATACGGTAGCATCCTTCCAAGCATTTATCACCACATATCCTACAGCGCAACAAGTTAAGTTGGCAACAGCCAACCGGAATGCATTGGCATTCAATCTCGCCAAAGAGGTCAATACCATCAAGGAATATGAAAAATTTATTTCCTCCTATCCAGCAGCAACAGAAGTAGAAGAGGCTTGGACACGAATTCATGAACTGGCCTTTACACAGGCTAAAAAAGAAGACTCATCGAAGGCTTATAAGGCTTTTATGGATAAATATCCCGAAAGCAATCAGTTTACTGAAAGTAAAAACTTGTACCAGGAGCGGCAATTTTCTGAAAACACAAGCCAAGGGAATTGGAAAAGCTATCAAAACTTTATTGAAAAATTTTCCAGTAATCCCTGGATAGAAAATGCCAAGGACAGCATTTTTCTTTATGCCGAACAAACGGAAGATCTACCAGCCTTAAAATATGTAGCCAAAAAATATACTGGTGGAAAGAAAAAGACATCGCTGGTATACTTGCACAATCTCATGACTAGCGATGGGGAAAGAATTACCCTGGATGAATTCTACAATGAATTCGATGATCCTTCGCTAAAGGAAATAAAAGCTAAAGATTATGAATTGGCAGATCTAGGGGATGGCCTTAACCTTAACTATTCCTATTCTGAAGACCAAGCCTCCTCCTATGACAGCTACATCCGTCAGGCAGCCCCCAAGGAAAAAGCATTTGTTGCGCTTCAACGGATGATATCCATCGAACTTAACAAAAAAAACTGGGCAGGAGCACTTGCTAAAGTCAATCTATACAAGCCTTTTTTTGGCGAAAAGAATAAGAAAATAGACAATCTAATTTCCATTCTGACTGCAAAATGGGATCCATTGATTAAAATTCAATCCTTTGGACCAGAGGTGAATACAAAGGAGGGTGGAGAATATGCTCCGGTAATCTCTGCAGATGAACGCTACATCTATTTTTGCGGAAGAAATAGACCGGATGGAAATAGCAAAGAGGATATTTATTTTGCTCGATTGAAGACTCGATCTCCAGCGCAGATTTTAACAGATTTGTCTGACCCCTCTTTGAATGATGCTCCAGAAAGTGTTTCTACGGACGGGACCTCGCTCATGATTTTCCGAAATGGCAACCTCTTTATTTCTGAAAAATCAGAATATGGGTGGGCAAGTCCCGATGAGTTGCCCAATTCCATCAATTCTGGAAGTTGGCAGGCCGATGCCATGGTATCTAGTGATGGGAATGCCTTAATTTTTAGTTCACAAAGAGAGGGAAATCTGGATTACTATTTGGATAACCGACCCAATGATTACCATGGCGAAGCAAATTATTCCTCAGATATTTATGTGAGCCTAAAGAATGAATGGGGACAATGGGGTGAACCTATCAACCTTGGAAAAACCATCAACACCATTTTTACGGACCGGAGCCCTTTCCTTCACCCAGACATGAAGACCCTGTATTTCAGTTCTAGCGGACATGGGGGGCTTGGTGAACTAGATGTATTCAAATCTACTCGCTTGGATGAATCTTGCTGGGATTGTTGGAGTGAGCCAGTAAACATGGGAAAGGAAATCAATACTTCTGGAACGGATTGGGGTTACAAAATCTCTACGGATGGGGATAAAGCCTACTTCTCAAAAGGCAGGGATGAATCAAGCAATGATGACATCTTCTGGCTCAATCTTCCCAAGCACCTACGCCCCGATTATGTAGCAACGATATCTGGAAGTTTACTGGATAAGAATAACCAACCCGTATCCGCAGAAATACGATGGGAGGACCTGCAAACCGGAAAAAGTGTAGGCCAGTCCAAGAGTGATCCTACAGACGGCAGCTTTTTCATTGTATTGCCACTGGGAAAAATTTACGGGTATTATGTCGATAAGGACGGCTATTTCCCTATTTCAAACAACATTGACCTAAAAAACAATTCCAAACCCATCGCCATTGATTCAAACATTGACCTAGTTACCTTTCAACAAATGATTGATGAGGGAATCACTGTTCCTATAAACAACCTATTTTTTGACACAGGTAAATTCACCATTCTCTCCAATTCTATACCTGAGTTGAAGCGAATCGCAAAAATTATTCAAGAAAACAACTTGAAAGTGGTCATCGAAGGGCATACGGACAACGTTGGGGAAGATGCTGCCAACCTTACCCTCTCGGAACAGCGCGCTAATGCGGTCAAAGAATTTTTAGTCAAAGAAGGATGTAACCCGAATCAACTCAACACCAAAGGATTTGGGAAAACCAAACCAATAGCTCCAAATGATACCGAAAAGGGCAGAGCAAAAAACAGAAGAGTAGAGTTGAAACTGACAAATTAACAGCTCCCAAAAAAGCTTATTATACAAAACTAGATGAAATTCAAAAAAGAATGAGCTTGGTTGCATCCAGCCAAGCTCATTCTAAAATGATTTATTTCTGCGTGAATATCAGTTCTATTGACCAACTTCCATAAAATTCAACACATCCTTATAGCCTTTGCTCCAAGGGAAAAAAAACTGGGTCACCATTGGGATGTGCTTGGTTTTGGGATAAAAAGAGTAATCCAGCTTCAGCCCTTTTTCCTCAGCAGCCTTGCGAAAGCGCTCCACGGTCAACTTGATACCAGGATAGGTGAGCTCCCCTTCCATCACCAACATCGGAATTTCCTTAGACTCTAAGAAGTAGATCGGCGAATAGGTCTTCCATACCGCTGGATCTGCCGTAAAGGCATCGTAGTTGTCTTCTTTATTGTATTTTTCTTTAAGTTCGGTCAGGAACCAGTACCAATCCAATCCTGCGGGATCGTTTAGAATAGCGCCTTTCAAAGGATTGGTCATCCCCAATTCTTTCCAAGGCTCATCCTTTACTGCTACCAAAGCCGCCAAATGCCCTCCCGCAGAGTGTCCTGACACATACATATTTGCAGGGTCTCCACCATAGGAAGCGATGTTTTCTTTCACCCATTGGATGGCTCGCGCACTGGCTTTTTCCATGGCAGGTAATTGATAGGTTGGTGCTAAGGGATAGTCGATAATCACCGATACTACCCCTTTTGCCGCTAGGCGATTGCCCATGAAATCATAAATCTCTTTTCTGCCACTGTGCCAACTCCCTCCATGAATAAAGATCAAGACCGGTGCATTTTTTGCCTTTTTGGGAGCAAAAACATTCAAGGTTTTTTCTGGAAGATCGTCAGTTGCCGATAGGTAGGAAATATTTTTTGTTCGCTGGGTCTGCAGTACACCGCAAGAACTCATCAAGATCAAAAACAAGAGGGCGAAAATAAGCTGCTTCATGGGAGTGATTTTGTATAAAAAGCAAAAATGAGGCGTGTTTGTTTTACTAACCTTCAGAAAATCAAAAAATCCTGCCCTTCAAGGCAGGATTTTTCATTCACAGGCATTAGGGAGTCACTGCTGGTTCCTGCTGGCTCAAGCAGTGGAAGGAACCCAATCCCCAAATGATGTCGGTGCTGTCTATGCCCACCACACGTCGTGTAGGAAAGCAGCTGGACAGAATATCCAGGGCTTTTTGGTCGTTTTTATCTCGGAAGGTAGGCACCACCACCACCTCATTTGCGATGTAAAAGTTGGCATAAGAAGCCGGCAACCGCTGTTCCTCCCAAATCACAGGACTTGGCATGGGGAGTTCTACCACGTTCAATTGCTTTCCATTTTCTAATCGCATTCGCTTTAGCAGGTAAAGGTTTTCCTGGAGGATCTCGTAATTCCCATCCGCTTTGTTTTCTTCTACTACGGTGACTACCGTATCGGCGTTCACAAATCGGGTGATGTCATCAATATGCCCATCGGTATCGTCTCCCAAAATACCATCTCCTACCCACAGGATATGACGCACGCCATAATAATCGCAGAGATACTGCTCAATTTGCTCTTGACTGAGGTGCGGGTTGCGGTTGGGATTAAGCAGGCAGGCCTTGGAGGTGAGCAAGGTACCCTTACCATTGAATTCCACCGATCCCCCTTCCATCACGATGCCCGGACTGAAATACGGGATACCCAATTCCTGCGCGATGCGGATAGGAATCTGGTTGTCCAGGTCGTGCGGCGGGTATTTTTCTCCCCAGGCATTGTAGTTCCACTTCACCAGCACCTTGGGTGTAGCGGCAGCAGGATTGATCAAGAATGCCGGCCCATGGTCACGGCACCAGGCATCGTTGGTCGGGAAAAAGTGAAAGAAAATGCGATCCATCCTGGCCCCTGCTCGCTGCAGGTATTGGATAGCTTGGCTTTTCATGGCTTCATCGGCCACGTTGATGTGCACACGCTGCCCTTGGGCTACTTCGGCGACAAACTGGCTATAGGGAGCGTAGATGGTCTCGATTTTTCCAGGCCAACTCTCTTCTTTGTGTGGCCAGCTGAGCCACATGGCCTCTTGGGGAGCAAACTCTGCTGGAAAATAGTAGCCTAGGGATGCGGGGGTTACCGCTCCAGTTTGAGCCAGTTGGAAAAGGTCTTGCATGGCTTATTCTTCGTCAAGAAAACGCTTGGTGATTGGAGCGTAAGAATCAATTCTTCGATCCCGTAAAAATGGCCAGTGGGTACGGTAGCGGTCCGAACCGCTTAGATCTAGGGTTTCCACATGGATTTCTTCTTCAAGATGCGGGGCCTGATAAGTCACGCGACCAAAGGGGTTGGCCACGAAGGAACCGCCCCAAAACTGCATCTCGCCTTCTACACCGGTCCGGTTGACTGATATTACAGGAATGCCGTTGGCTACCGCATGGGAGCGCTGGATGGTCTGCCAAGCACCGTATTGCTCGGCATTGGTAGCAGCATCTTGCGTTTTGGCCCAGCCAATGGCGGTGGGATACACCAAAAAGTCAGCACCCATCAAGGCAGTGATTCGAGCTGCCTCAGGGTACCATTGGTCCCAACAGATGAGCACCCCTATTTTTCCAAATCGGGTTCCGAAAACCTTGTAGCCCAAGTCGCCTGGGGTAAAGTAAAATTTCTCGTAATAGCCTGGATCGTCGGGAATGTGCATTTTGCGGTACTTACCGAGGTAAGTGCCATCTGCATCGAGGACGGCGGTGGTATTGTGGTACAAGCCTTCGGCGCGCTTCTCAAAAAGTGAAGCGACAATGACTACGCCCAGCTCCTTGGCTAATGCGCCTAGAGCATCTGTTGAAGGGCCAGGAATCGCTTCAGCAAGCAGAAAGTTGTTATACTCCTCCACATCACAAAAATAGAGAGAGCGAAAGAGTTCCTGAAGGACTACGACCTGCGCACCTTTTTGGGCGGCTTCGCGTATGCCTGCAGTAGTTTTTTGCATGTTTTCGGTCGGGTTCCCAGTACAGGAGAGTTGGACCAAACCTACATTGACGGTTTTAGTTACCACGGCGTTAGGAATTACTTGAAATGCAAAGATACTTGGGTAGGCGGGGATTGGCAAATGAAGTTTTTGGGAGCGACTAGAGAGAGGTAAAAACAAGAAAGTATTAAAAAGAAGTAAATGATTTCTTTCGTGTTCCTTCAACAAATAGATAAATAAATCTTTTCTTTAATCCTTATGTTCCATAACTTGAGGTAAAACATCAAAATCATGTCAACGCGTCTAAAATCATCTGTTATCCAGCTCGTAGAAGAAATTGAAAATGAACAGTTGTTAGAAACCCTTCGTGATTTTCTCCAATTCAAGAAAGCAAATTCTCCTGGAAAACTTTGGGATGAATTACCCAAGGAAAACCAAGAAGCCATTTTTTTATCTCTGGAAGAAGCTAAAAACCCTGATAATTTGATGTCTAGGGAAGAGTTTCTCCCACGCAAATCATGAAAATCATTGTAACCAAAAAGGCAAACAGAGATTTTTTAAGGATTCAAAACTATCTTTTTGATCATTGGGGAAATTCTTCAGTCATAAAATTTAAAGATCGAGTAAATGACTTTTTAGATATTCTTGAAATTTTCCCAGAAATCGGATCTATGGAAGTTCCAGAAAAGAGTATCAGGGGATTTCAGATCAATACTCACATTCGAATTTTTTATACTGTAGAAAGTGATTCATTGGTTATCCACTCTTTTTTCAACGTACTCCAAAATTCGGATAAAAAGAACCTAGGAAACAAAAACTAAAACAGGGGTAATTATCATATTTCAACCCTTTCCACTTTTCACCACTCAAAAAAATTCTCCTTGCAGTTCCCGTTGTCTTGCTTAAATTGAACTCTAGCTCAAACACACAATCCGAATGAAAAAATTTCTAACCCTATTGATGAGTAGCATCCTATTAGGATTTGCCGCTTCCGCACAAGAAGCCCTTTTCCAAGCTCAAAACATTGTTTCCCCAGAAGTTAATGCCGATAACACGGTCACTTTCCGCCTCTTTGCTCCCAATGCACAGGCAGTTCAGGTAACCGGGGATTTTCTTCCTTCCATCAAAATGGATACCCCCATGGGCCAAATGGATGGGCCAGGGAAGGCAGCACTCAGCAAAGATGCCAATGGAGTGTGGTCTTTCCAAACCACCGTACTTAACCCTGAACTCTATGCCTACTCTTTTGTGGTGGATGGATTCACCGCTACTGACCCGAGCAATCCCTTCTTGATTCGCGATGTGGGTACGGCCACCAACTTTTTCCTGATCGGTGGTGGTCAGGGAGAACTTTACAAAACCAACGACATACCCCACGGTACCGTGAGCCGAAGATGGTACGATTCACCAGGTCTAGGAATGGATCGAAGAATTACGGTATACACTCCTCCCGGATACGAAACTTCTAAGGAAAGTTACCCTGTTCTCTACCTCCTACATGGAGCTGGGGGCGATGAGGAGGCCTGGATTAATTTAGGGAGAACTGCTCAGATTCTAGACAACTTGATTGCAGCAGACAAAGCCAAGCCCATGGTCGTGGTGATGCCCAATGGCAATGTGATCCAAGATGGAGCGCCTGGAGAGGGAAGTAAAAACTTCTACAAGCCCCAGTTTATGATTCCCAAAACCATGGATGGAACTTATGAAGGAGCTTTTGAAGACATCATTCGATTTGTGGAAAGCAATTACCGCGTGAAGGCAGACAAAAAGAACCGTGCCATTGCTGGCCTATCCATGGGAGGATTCCATACCCTGCATGTATCTCGCTACTACCCAAATACCTTTGATTATGTCGGTTTATTCTCTGCTGCCATCATGGAGCGTGAAGATGCTACTGGTCGCGTATACAGCAATTTCGACCAAACCTTGAAAACCCAACAAGACAACGGCTACAAGCTCTACTGGATCGCCATTGGCAAAACTGATTTTCTCTACAAGGCCAATCAGGAATACTTGGCCAAATTGAAGGGAATGAACATGCCACACACCTACGTGGAGTCTGAAGGTGGACATACCTGGAGAAACTGGAGGGTGTACCTTAGTCAATTTGTTCCTCAGTTGTTTCAATAAGCCGAACCAAGTAATTAAATGATCAAGAAGCTCCCAGGGAGCTTCTTTTCGTTTGTGCCGAAAAAAATATTGGTTATAAAAATAGGTGATTTAAAAAGTATTTATTTACTTTGTAATTCAAAGTACTTTTAAAATGAAAAAACCAGAAGAAGAGTTAGCTGAAATCAAATCCATGATGGAACGTAGCACGCGTTTCCTTTCCTTAAGCGGTCTTTCAGGAGTGCTAGCTGGACTTTACGCAATTGGAGGTGTAGGAATTGCCTGGTATTGGATATACTTTCCTCAATCCGCTTGGGGAGATGAATCCTTCATTTTACCTTTTCGAGAGTTACTTTACAGAGTTCTTTTCTTATCCTTAGCCATCTTAGTTGCAGCAGTTGCATCAGCATTTTTACTAAGCAGAAGAAAAAGCATTCAAAAAACGGAGCCATTTTGGAATCCTGCAAGCCGAAGATTTTCGGTTTCCCTCTTTGTTCCTGTGCTTTTAGGAGGGCTTTTCAGCTTTTCGCTACTTCATGAAGGGGCTTTTCAGCTTATTCCGGCTTGTATGCTTCTATTTTATGGATTGGGTCTTAGCCAAGCTGCTTCCTTTACTCTTGGAGAAATAAAGCAATTGGGGTGGGCACAACTTGCATTAGGCGTCCTTGCCGCATTTGTACCTTCACTTGGACTTCTTTTTTGGGCCATTGGCTTTGGCCTCTTGCACATCATTTACGGGGCCATGATGTATTACAGACATGAGCGTTGATCCACAAGAAGGATACGACAAGGTATTTGACAATGTCCTTCGCTTGCGTATCATGACCATACTCATGGTCAATGACTCCTATGACTTTACCTCCTTTAAAGATCTGCTGCAGGTAACTGATGGGAATTTGGCTTCACATCTACGACAGCTTGAAACCGCCGACTACCTGCAAGTGGTAAAATCTTTTGCTGGAAGAAAGCCTTTGACTACCTACTCCGCTACAGCCTCTGGAAAAAAAGCGTTTCAAGACCATCTTGATTTCCTTGAAGCACTCATTCAAAAAAGTAAAGTCTAAAAAAATTTAATTATTCACTTTGAAAATCAAAGTACTTTAAAATGAAAAAATCACCAGTAAATCAACTTCTGCTCCTTTCCGCTATCCTAGGAGCCGCCCTCCCCCTGAGCTGGATTCTTTTTGTAATCTCTAGTCGAGAACCACAATTTGAAGCCTGGATGCTTTTTCCAAGTATCCTAATTCCTACGGGAGGGGCAATTGGAGGTTCATTTTTTTATTTGATGGGCTTCCATTGGTTTCCCCAAGGCAAAAAAAAGTTAATTGCCCTACTATTTAGTACAATAGCCTACATCGGAGCCCTTTGGTTCAGTGCAGTCCTTGCCTTTGCCCTTACAGGTGACTGGAATTAATCGAATATTCTTCAAAATCATTACTTTAATACTTTCCTACCCACCCTATGAATCAAACAATACTTGCCTTACTCGATCAACCAGCCGAACTCGAGAAGCTCTACCGGAAAAACAAAACTGCCTTTACCCGCAGCTTTACAGAACTCTACCCTAGCCAAAAAGGCAATCCAATTGCAGATGCCTGGTACGAACGCCTCCACTTCGAATCGGATGGTATCCAATGGGGATCGAAAGGCGACTGGCAATTTATTAGTTTAGCTGCATTACTGGCTGGCACCCTGGCCAAATTCCCTGCCCTATTTGACATAAAGGAGGAGTTTTTTTACCCTCGGAACCTAGGATTTCTGGTATTTCCCTTCTTATACGCCTATTTTATCCGCAAAAATAAACTACCCCTTTCGGCTATCCTCGTGCCCTTAATCACCACACTTCTGGCAGTGGTATACATCAATTTTCTACCGAAAGCTGAAACAAGTGACACCCTAATTTTAGCCTGCATCCACTTACCCCTATTTCTTTGGGGAATGCTTGGATTCGTTTATTCTGGAGCAAACTTAAAAGACCTTGGTAAACGGCTTTCTTACCTCAATTACAATGGAGAAACGATTATCGTAGGCGGAATCCTCCTTCTTGCTGGAGGATTGCTTACAGGTATAACTATAGGGCTCTTTGGGCTCATCGGCATTTCTATTGAAAACTTTTATTTTGAATACATCGCGGTATACGGCCTAGCAGCAGCTCCGTTATTGGCCACACTCATTACCCAGACCAACCCAGAATTGGTAAATAAGGTCCCCCCTATCGTTGCCAAAATATTCAGTCCCTTGGTCCTACTGATGCTACTCAGTTACTTGGTGGCTATTGTCTATGCAGGCAAAGACCCCTACAACGACCGTGATTTTCTATTGCTATTCAACCTACTCTTGATCGGAGTCATGGCCCTGATTTTCTTTTCGGTAGCAGAATCCTATTCGGAGAAAAAAGCAGGCTACATGATCTGGATACTGGTATTTCTTTCCTGTACCACCTTGGTGGTCAATGGTATTGCACTTTCTGCCATCGCATTCCGTATTTCGGAATGGGGCATTACCCCCAACCGCATGGCGGTATTGGGTGTCAACCTATTAATGCTTGTTCACTTGATAATGGTATCCAGACAACTCATTCTGACCGTACGCGGAAAAAGTAAGTTGGAGGCGGTGGGCTTGACCTTGGTTCGCTACCTACCCATTTACCTACTCTGGACTGCTATTGTCTGCTTTCTTTTTCCGCTGTTCTTTGGATTTGAATAAACTTTAATATGATTATCCTCAATTACACCAGTTGCTCAACTTTCCTGTGTACGTCAGCGGATAATCGTTCACAGACTACCTTCAAAAGTCCATAGCTCACTTAATTGGCCCCCAAACCTTATTTTCTTTGAGGTATGGTGAAAAATAGGATAATCTCATAAAGTATCAACTACAACCTTTTAGTCCAATCATCCAAAATTGAAAGTAAGTAAGAATTGAGTATATTGAGTTTCTGTTCAAACCCCAACTCTATGAAAAAAATATGCTATTACCTCTCCCTACTTTTGGGACTCAGCCTCGGAGTCCTCTCCTGTGGCCCAGCCTCAGAGACTTCAACTTCGAGCACGGAAGCTCCTACCAACTTTGGTGGATTGGCTTTGTACACCGTACGCGATTCGATGGCTTCCAATCCAAAAGCTACCCTTAAGGCAGTTGCCGAGGCAGGCTATGCCTATGTAGAGTCAGCCGACTATGCGGAAGGCAAGTTTTACGGCATGAGCCCAACCGAGTTCAAATCTGTGCTTGATTCCCTAGGACTAAAAGCCATCTCTGCACACATGGGTATGGTCACTTTGGAGAATGCAGACCAACTCATTGCCGATGTAAAAGCTGCAGGCATTACTTATTTTGTGATTCCTGTGCCGCCTATGGGCATGTTTACCTTTGACCCAGCTACCCAAACCCTCGGCATGAAAGGAACTGCGGACGAGCTCGTAAGCATCATGAATACCATTGGTGAAAAATGCCATAAAGCAGGTTTGAAGCTGTTATACCACAACCATGATTTTGAATTTAAGCCTCTCGCAGACGGTACAGTCATCGAAGAAGTACTTCTAGAAAAATGCAATCCAGAATGGGTCAATTTCCAAATGGACCTCTACTGGGTGACCAAGGCCAATGCGAATGCCTTGACCTACTTTGAAAAGTACCCAGGCCGCTTCAAAGCTTGGCACGTGAAGGACATGGATCAAGAGGGTAAGTTTGCCCCCGTGGGAACAGGAAAGATAGACTTCAAATCAATCCTTGCTCAAAAAGAAAAGTCTGGAATGGAATTCTACTTAGTAGAGCAGGACCAAACCTTTGGACTTGATCCTATGGAAGCCATCAAAATTAGCCACAAAGGATTGGTTGATTTGGGATTTAAGTAATCACTTAAGCCCGATGAGTATTACAAAACGCCCCGAGTTCTCAGGGCGTTTTTTTGTATGGACCAAAATCATGAAAATCCCCTAGATTAAGTTTTGGTAAAGTTTAGCTGCTTCTCCCCAACCCTCTAGAGATTTTTAGTACATTTAAATCTAGAATCTAGTTCAACCCTCCCATGCAAAAAATCATCTTCTCTCTTCTATTGATGACCTTTTTCACTCAAGCTACCCTAGCTCAGTCTGCCTTCCATCAAAATAAAATCATCGCACACCGCGGCGCTTGGAAAGCAAATGGATTGCCTCAAAACTCAATTGCCTCCCTGCGTGAAGCCGTTCGTCTGGGCTGTGAAGGAAGCGAATTTGACGTGTGGATGACTGCTGACGAGGTACTAGTCGTCAATCACGACCACGACTTCCAAGGGATGGATATCGAGACCTCCACCTACGAGCAGCTGCGTACAAAAACCCTCCCCAACGGAGAAAAAATTCCCACACTCAAGGCCTACCTAACAGAAGGGATGACCCAAAAAGGTACCAAATTGATTCTAGAATTTAAACCCTCTCAATTGGGTATTGCACGAAGTGAGCGCGTGGGGGAATTGTCCGTACGGACGGTACAGGAACTGGGCGCAGAAGCTTGGGTAGAGTACATCACCTTCAGTTACGAGGGTGGAGTCAAAGCCATCGCTACGGATCCCAAAGCCAAGGTAGCCTACTTGAATGGGGATAAAACTCCACTGGAACTGAAAGAAGCTGGATTTTTTGGATTCGACTACCACATTTCCCTCCTGCGCCGAATGCCCCAATGGATCGCAGAAGCCAAGACACTTGGCCTCACCACCAACTCTTGGACCATCAACAAGGAAGAAGATATGAAGTGGCTCCTTGATCAAGGAGTGAATTTTATCACTACCGATGAGCCTGAGAAACTTGCAACGCTGTTACCTTCCAAAAAATAACAAACAAAACCAGTTTCAAAAAAGGGTCTCTAGGAAGAGACCCTTCTTATTAGGTAGCAGGTAAAAGTTTGCCGCGCACTTCTCCAAAGCCAACTCGAATTCCATCTTTTTCGCAGTAGCCCCGCATCACCACGGTATCTCCATCCTGCAAGAAACTGCGCTCCTGTCCAGATTCGAGCATCAGAGGTTTGGTTCCTCGCCAACTCAGTTCAAGCATGGATCCAAAGGAATCTTCTGTTGGCCCAGAGATCGTTCCAGAGGCCATTAGGTCTCCAATGTTCAGATTGCATCCATTGACCGTATGGTGAGCGAGTTGCTGCGCCATGCTCCAATACATGTATTTGAAGTTGGAGGTACAGATCTTGCTTTCCTTTTGGCCTTCCGGTTGCAGCCAAACCTCCAATTGGATGTCAAAATTATGGTCCTTACTGCAGTTTAGGTAGGGCAATACTTCAGGCTCTTGCACCGGTCCCGCCACGCGAAAAGGTTCTAAGGCCTCCAAAGGCACTACCCAGGGAGAAATAGAGGATCCGAAATTTTTCCCTAAAAAGGGACCCAAAGGCACGTACTCCCAAGCTTGAATGTCGCGGGCAGACCAGTCGTTGAACAAGACCATTCCAAAAATATAGTCTTCTGCTTCTTGGGTAGTTATGGATTCCCCCAACTGGGTGGATTTTCCAGTGATAAAGGCCAACTCCAATTCAAAATCCATGCTTCGGCTAGGGCCAAATGCGGGTTTGTCCATGTTGGCATCCTTAAACTGTCCTTTGGGACGGTGGATGGGAGTGCCCGACACTACAATCGAAGAGGCGCGGCCATGGTAGCCTACAGGCAAATATCTCCAGTTGGGAAGCAAGGCATTTTCGGGATCGCGAAACATCTTGCCCACATTCGTAGCATGCTCGATGCTGCTGTAAAAATCTGTGTAATCTCCAATTTTGACTGGCAACAGCATTTCTACTTCCTTACTTTTGATCAGCACCTTTCCACGAATAGAATGCGTTCGGAGCTCCTCGTTTTCTTGAAGCAGCAGCTGTTGTACGCGTTCACGAATCTTTCTGGTTTTTACTTTGCCGAGCCCAATCAAGTCGTTGAGCGAATCTTTGAGGAAAATCCCCTCTGGAAGAAATAGGTTAGAAAAGAATCCCTCCTGGTCCAAAATGCTAAGGTCAATCACCTGATCCCCAATGGCCATTCCTATCCTTGGGCTCAATTTTTTGCTTTGGAACACCCCAAAAGGAAGGTTGTAAATCGTAAAATCCGTATTTTTTGGAAGTTCCACCCAGGTAGTCAACAGTGGAAATGGGCTAGTGCTCATGTGTAAAAATTTATGAACCTGCAAGGTAGGTAGATTCAGGGGAATCAAAAACCCCATTCATAAACTACAATCCTTAAACTGGGAAAAATCGCTTTTGTTGAGTCAAAATTTTACAGCTTCTGAGTAAAAAGCTGTTGCTTTCGCTTATCTTGAAGTCAATTAAATTCTCCCTCTTGCCTAATTCAACTAGAAGGCGATTAAATTTAATCCGATCCATTTATCGATAAACCCCATGAAAAAAATTCTTTCCCTCTTTGTATTCCTCCTGTTTCTGGGAACTGTTATCCCAGGATTTTCGCAGGAAAAACCCGTAGTCGTTCAGCTTGAAGAAGTTGCTGTAATCGAGCAGAAGGTCATGATGCCCATGCGGGATGGGACGCGATTGGCCACAGACATCTACCGTCCCAAAGGTGATCAACCTGTACCCATCGTGTTTTCTAGAACACCCTACAATTTCAATACCTACGGCAATGGGGAACTCAATTCCCGTACCCTACAAACGGCCTTGGACTGGGTTAAAAAAGGCTATGCCTATGTCGTTCAAAACGAGCGGGGCCGTTTTTTCTCGGAGGGTAACTGGGATATTTTAGGTTTGCCACTTACTGACAGTTACGATGCCTTTGAGTGGATGAGCAAGCAGGCTTGGAGCAATGGCAAAATCGGTTTGCTGGGTTGCTCTTCCACTGCAGAGTGGCAAATGGCCGCCGCCTCACTTCAACACCCTGCCCTAGCAGCATTGGTTCCGCAAGCTTATGGCGCTGGAGTGGGTAGAATTGGCAAGTTTACTGAGCAAGGCAACTGGTACCGCGGGGGTGCAGGGCAGATGCTCTTTACTTCGTGGTTGTACAGCACCCAACACGATCCTCTAGCCCCGAGACTTCAAGCGGGAATTGGGCAAGAAGATTTGCTTCGCTTGGAGCGATTCTACGACATGGCACCAGAATACCCAAAAGTAGACTGGAAAGCAGCCCTTTCCCACCTACCGATAAAGGACATCATCAAAAATGTGAATGGCCCGAAAGGAATCTATGAGGAGATGATCACCCGCAAACCAAATGATCCGCGTTGGTACCAAGGTGGACTGTACCATGACAACATGCCTTTTGATATCCCAAGTATGTGGTTTGTGTCCTGGTATGACGTCTCCTCCTCACCTAACATTGCGCTATATAATCATGCCCGCACCAATGCTATCAGCCAGATGGCTCGAGACAACCAGTATTTGGTCATAGCTCCAGTATTGCACTGCTCTTTTACCCGTGCTACCGAAAACACGGTAATCGGTCAGCGAAGTGTCGGCGATGCCCGTTGGAACTACGACGAAGTGATTACAGCCTGGTTTGACCGCTGGCTAAAAGGAAAAGCTAACGACACCATCGCCAAACTCCCCAAAGTTACTTACTACACAATGGGTAAAAATGTATGGCAGTCTTCGGACGTCTGGCCACCCAAAGATGCCGTGATGACTCCCTTCTTTTTGGATTCCAAAGGCGCTGCAAATACCCGAAATGGTGATGGAAAGCTCGTGAGCAAAGCTCCCAAGGCAGATACAAAAGATAGCTTCCGCTACGATCCTATGAATCCCGTGACTTCGAATGGTGGGAATGTCTGCTGTACCGGCAATGCCATACAAGGTGGGGCCATGGACCAGCAGGAGATGGAACTCAGAGACGATATCTTGGTCTACACTACGGATCCTTTGGAGGCTGGCGTGGAAGTATCAGGATTTATTGAAAGCGTCCTATACCTGTCTTCAGATGTCAAGGATACCGACGTGACGATCAAGTTGATCGATGTGTATCCTGACGGTACGGCCTACAACCTAGACGAAACCATCCAACGGGTGCGCTACCGAGAGGGCTATGACAAGGAAGTTTGGATGGAAAAAGGGCAGGTCTATGAAATCCAATTGACCCCCATGAGTACTTCCAACTACTTTGAAAAAGGACACCGCATTCGCATCGAGGTGAGCAGCTCCAACTTTCCGCGTTTTGATCGCAACATGAATACCGGAGGCAACACCTACGACGAAACCAAAGGGATTGTAGCCAACAACTCCATCCACCATGGAGGCGAATTTCAAAGCCGAATTGTGTTACCTATTGTGAAAAAATAAGGATACCAACTGCAAAAAAAGACGGACAATTGTCCGTCTTTTTTTATTTCAAAGGGAAGTGAAAGTCCCCCTTTTTTCCGCTACCCTCCTTCCCCCAATTTTTTTTCTGCTATTTTTGCAGCTCCAAGAAACTAGTACCTATGTCTATTGCCAGCAAATACGAACCGGCAGCTGCCGAGGCCAAATGGTATGCGTACTGGATGGAACACAAGTTGTTTTCCTCCAGCGTAGATCCAAACAGGGAGCCCTACACCATCGTCATCCCTCCTCCTAACGTCACCGGCGTGCTCCACATGGGGCACATGCTCAACAATACCATACAAGACGTCCTCATCCGACGTGCCCGAATGCAAGGCAAAAACGCCTGCTGGGTTCCTGGTACGGATCATGCCTCTATCGCTACCGAAACCAAGGTAGTGCAGCTCCTCAAGGAACAAGGCATTGATAAAAAGGATCTTACCCGAGAAGAATTCTTGACCCATGCTTGGGACTGGAAAGAAAAATACGGAGGAATTATCCTCGAGCAATTGAAAAAATTGGGGGCCTCCTGTGACTGGGATCGAACCGCCTTCACCATGGATCCAGGGCTTAGCAATGCCGTGCTTTCGGTATTCGTAGACCTCCATCAAAAAGGCAAGATCTACCGAGGCATCCGCATGGTCAACTGGGATCCCAAAGGTCAAACTGCTCTTTCCGACGATGAGGTGATCATGAAGGAAGTGGCTTCGAAGTTGTACTACATCAACTATGCCATTGAAGGCAGCCCCAATGAATTCCTGACCATCGCCACCACCCGCCCGGAAACAATCATGGCCGATGTGGCGATTTGCATCAATCCTGATGACAAGAGATTTACCCACCTAAAGGGAAAGCGTGCCATTATCCCGCTGATCAACCGAAGCATACCGATCATCGAAGACAGTTACGTGGACATGGAGTTTGGTACGGGTTGCCTCAAGGTGACTCCTGCCCACGACCTCAACGACTACGAACTTGGCCTCAAGCACAAGCTAGAGGTCATCGATATCCTCAACGACGACGGTACCCTCAATGCCAAAGCACAGCTCCTGGTAGGAGAAGATCGCTTTGTGGCGAGAAAGAAAATTGGCAAGCTGCTGGACGAGGCAGGCCACCTACAAAAAGTCGACGAGTACCGCTCCAATGTCGGTCACTCCGAGCGCAGTGATGCGGTGATCGAGCCCAAGCTTTCGATGCAATGGTTCCTCAAAATGGACGAAATCACCCAGCCTGCCTTCAAGTCAGTCATGGACGATGTCATCCAACTCCACCCACCCAAATTCAAAAACATGTACCGGGTGTGGATGGAAAATGTGCGTGATTGGTGTATTTCCCGTCAACTTTGGTGGGGACACCGCATCCCAGCCTACTACCTCCCCAATGGAGAATATGTAGTTGCCAAAACCGCCGAAGAGGCCTTGGCACAAGCAAATACCCAGTTCGGCACCCAATACAGTCTAGCAGATCTCCGTCAGGACGAGGACGTGCTCGACACCTGGTTTAGCTCATGGCTCTGGCCTATTTCCGTATTTGATACGGAAGTGTTCACCACTGGCAAGCCCAACAAAGAACTCAGCTACTACTACCCAACTAACGATCTGGTGACTGCCCCGGAGATTTTATTCTTCTGGGTAGCACGCATGATCATCGCTGGCTACGAATACCTAGGCGAGAAGCCCTTCAAAAATGTCTACCTCACGGGCATTGTCCGCGACAAACTTGGCCGAAAGATGTCCAAGTCGCTCGGCAACTCCCCCGATCCACTCGATCTCATCGCGCAGTACGGTGCCGATGGAGTCCGTACAGGTATGCTATTTTCTTCCCCTGCGGGAAATGACCTTCCCTACGACGACAAGTTGGTAGAGCAAGGACGAAATTTTGCGAACAAAATTTGGAACGCTTTCCGCTTAGTCAAAGGATGGGAGATCGATCCCAACCTGGATGGCTCGGCCAATGCCTCCAGTATCGAATGGTTTGAACAGCGATTCCAGCAAAGTTTGAGTGAAATCAACGAGCATTTCGACAAATTTCGAATTTCAGATGCCTTGATGGCCACTTACAAGTTGGTATGGGACGACTTCTGCGCTTGGTATCTGGAAATGATCAAGCCTGCTTACCAGCAACCCATCGACCAGGTGACCTACGACAAGACTTTGAGCTTGTTTGAAGACATTTTGAAGCTTCTTCATCCGTTTATGCCATTTATCTCTGAGGAATTATGGCATCAAATCAAGGAGCGCACTGTGGAAGAATCCTTGATTCTTGCTTCCTGGCCGGAATCCAAGCCATTTGATTCGCAAATTACCGCAGATGCCGCTCAGGTGTTTGAAGTGGTGTCCCAGATCAGAAACTTGCGTGCCTCTAAGGGCATGTCCCCAAAGGAAGCGCTAGCACTCAGCATTCGAACCCAAAACCCTGGAGTATACACCCAGTTTGAATCCGTTTTGATCAAACTAGCCAACCTTTCTTCACTTCAATTTGGAGAGCAGGTGGAGCAGGCGATGAGTTTTGTCATCAAAGGAGACGAATGCTTTGTTCCCATGGGTAGCAGCATCGATGTGGAAGCAGAAAAAGCCAATCTCCTCAAAGAATTGGAATACACCCAAGGATTTTTGGCTGCGGTGCTCAAAAAATTAAGTAACGAGCGATTTGTAGCTGGTGCTCCTGCCCAGGTGTTGGACATGGAACGCAAGAAGCAGGCTGATGCCGAAGCCAAAATCAAGGCTTTGGAAGCAAGTTTAGCGCAATTGGGATAGAGCAAACTTCCTGCTTCAAGAAGTGCTTGAAGCAGGAAGATTACTTGAGTTCTCGGATTTTTAAAGCTCTAAAAAGTACCCCTTGCCCCTCACTTTGCAGGCCAATGTAGCCTGAACGCAGTGGTTTCCCATCTACTTTTAGCTTTGGGTCGTAGCGATTGGCTACCCCTCCCCCGATTTGAGGAAAGGAATAGGTAAGCACTGTATCTCCATTCACCAAATGGTGCACGATGGAGTCACCGTAAACAATCAATTCGGCTTTCACCCACTCGTCCCAAGCGAATGTTGGGGAAGCGGAATCGATGCAATGTCGGGGGTCAATTTTTCCTTGATATATGATATCTGTACCTGGGGAACACATGTTTCCAGTCGGACGAGCGACTCCCTCTTTTTCTCGCGCCAGCATCTGGTATTCGACAGAGATAGGCCAATCCTGCTCTTTTAGGATGGTTTCTGGAGCCTGGGAGTGAAACATCACACCGGAATTGCGGTAGGTATAGCTGGGAGCACTTGTTACAAATTGATCCGTGAAGCGGTACTCCCAAACCAAGTGGAAACTCGAAAAAGGCTTTTCATAGAAGAGGTGTCCAAAGCGGTCTTCAAATTCTCCATAACCGTCGTAATTGACCGCTATGACCCCATCCTGTGCCCGAAAGGTATTTGCATAGTTATCCCCTACTTCGTGGTGGTGGATCTTGGGGGTCCAGCCTTTCAAGTCCTTACCATTGAAAAGCACTTGCCAGTCGCTAGTGGCTTGACGGGGCTCCTCTTTATGGAACCCTAAACTAGCAATCCCGAGCGTCAAGAAATAAAGAATAAAGGAGAGGATGGGCATGAGTCGTTCAATTTGATTAAGTCATTTCCTAATTCCAAGAAGGTCCCCCCTTCTTGGTACTCAATGGCTCCAATCGTGGGCATCCAATTGCTCGAGGCAGGCTACCAACAAGGTGATGGAGTCAGCAATATCGCTTTTGTGTGCCATTTCAATCACCTGATGCAGGTGGCGCGTCGGAATGGAAATTGCTCCTGCAATGGCTCCTTGCTTGCCCATGCGTTGCACGCCAGCGGTATCTGTTCCTCCAGCAGTCAATAGTTCCGGCTGCCAGGAGATAGCCTCTTTCGTGGCTATATGTTTCATAAAGGCCACCATGCGGTAATCGCAAATCGTCATTGCATCCATGATTTTGATAGCGGTGCCCTTTCCGAGTTCAGTTACCTTCTCATGAGGAGCAGCCCCCGGTACATCAAAGGCAATGGTGGTATCCAATGCAATTCCAAAATCCGGGTTGATGCTGTGTGCAGCTACATTGGCTCCGCGGATGCCTACTTCTTCCTGCACGGTAAAGGTAGCATACACATCGTAGGCTGGGTTTTTAAGTTGCTTCAGCGCCTCAATCACGATGAATACCGCTACGCGATTGTCGATGGACTTGCAATTCACACAATCGCCCATCTCAATCAGCTCTCGATCCCGGGTTACGGAATCGCCGATGGTGATGTACTTCTCTACTTCGTCCTTGGGCATGCCCAGATCGATAAAAAAGTCAGTGATCTTGGGAAGTTTGGTTTTCTCTTCGGGCGTCATTACGTGGATGGGTTTGCTGCCCATCACGCCGATGAGGTCTTTTTTACCATGCACGATCACTCGCTGTGCGGTGAGTGTTTTCGGATCAAATCCTCCAAGCGTATTGAAACGCAAGAAACCTTGTTCATCGATATGGGACACAATAAACCCAATCTCATCCAAGTGTGCGGCCAGCATGACGCGCTTGCCATCGGGATTGCGAACTCCCTTTTTGAGGGCGATGACATTACCGATGTTATCGATGCGTACCTCATCTACATGGGGTCTTACCAGGGAGATGACTAGGTCACGAACAGGCTTTTCAAAACCAGGTGCACCTGGGATTTCACAAATTTGCTTGAGAAGGGAAACGTTGATCATGGGGATTGAGGGAATAAACTACTCATGAATAAAACTACATAAGTCTTCTATACTGAAGCTTAATGTGCAGAAAATAATGAATTATACTCTAGGAAATCAATTCGGAATCAATAGGCACGAACGGTTTTTCCTTCTATGTAGTTGACAAAAGCTTTGTTGACTACACGGGTACCTCCCGTGGTAGGATAGTCTCCGGTAAAGTACCAGTCTCCGGTATGTTCAGGGATGCAACGATGCAGGTTATCGACCGTTTGAAAGATCACCTTTACTTCTGCTTTGATGTCTGAGGTGGTTACAATTTGCGCCACTTTATCGGAAATTTCCTCTTCTGTAAAGGAAGCATACACCTGCTTGACAAAGTTTTCGGAGTGATCAGGCTGTGACATACATTGTGCATACACTTGATCGAGAATGGATTCCATCCGGCGGTCCTTGAGTAGCTCAATCGCTGCCCGAAAGGCTACAAACTCTTTCATCCGTGACATATCGATACCATAGCAGTCGGGATAGCGGATCTGAGGTGCAGAAGATACAATCACAATTCGCTTAGCATTCAAGCGATCTAGGGTAGTCAGGATGCTTTTCTCCAAAGTAGTACCCCTCACAATGCTGTCGTCAATGACTACCAACGTATCAATTCCTGGACGAATCACCTCGTAGGTGGTATCGTAAACACTAGCCACCATAGAGTCCCGATCAGCATCGCTAGCTATGAAAGTGCGTAGTTTCACATCCTTACTTACCAATTTTTCCACTCGAGGCCGGAAGCTCAGCAACTCTTCTAAGTCACCCACATGTGGTTTTCCATCCAAAAGCACTTCTTTCCGCTTGGCCACTAGGTACTCATCGAGTCCTTCAATCATGCCCAAAAAGGCCGTTTCTGCAGTATTGGGGATGTAGGAGAACACCGTGTTTTTCAAATCAAAATCGATGGCTTTCAGAATCTGAGGGATCAGCGCCTTTCCTAAGTTTTTACGTTCCTGGTAGATACCTGGATCAGTTCCCCTAGAAAAATAGATCCGTTCAAAGGAACAGGATTTTTTCTCGCGAGCAGGCAGAATCTCTTCTTCAGCATAGGAACCGTCCTTGTTGATTACAATCGCATGCCCCGGCTTAATTTCTTTGATGGCCTTGAAGTCAATATTGAAAGCTGACTTGATGGCTGGCTTCTCGGATGCCACCACAATCACCTCCTCGTCGGCATAGTAAAATGCAGGTCGAATTCCGGAGGGATCTCGGACCACAAAGGCCGACCCATTGCCAATCATTCCTGCCATAGCATAGCCCCCGTCAAAGTCACGACAAGACCTTCGGAGGATTCGCCCCACGTCCAATTTATCTTCAATGATATGCGTCAATTCTTCATTGGAAAAGTTCTCTTTGAATTGATCAAAAATGCGCTGGTTTTCCTCGTCCAAAAAGTGTCCGATTTTTTCCATCACCGTGACGGTATCGGTTTTTTCCTTTGGGTGCTGCCCCAACTCCACCAACCTTCCAAAAAGCTCCTCATTGTTGGTCATGTTAAAATTCCCTGCCATCACCAAGTTGCGGCTTCTCCAGTTGTTCTGCTTCAAAAAAGGGTGGCAGGTTTCGATGCTATTTTCTCCGTGGGTTCCGTAGCGTAAGTGTCCTAGCCAAACTTCCCCAGAGAAAGCCATGTTTTCCTTGAGCCATTCCCCGTCAGATAGCGCTTTCTTACCCCCTAGTTTCTTGGCCTTCTTAAACTTTCGGGTGATTTTTTCAAAAATATCATTGACTGCAGAAGGCTCTACAGAGCGGTACCTGCTGATGTATCGGGTTCCTGGCTTGGTGCCAATTTTGATATTGGCTACCCCTGCCCCATCCTGTCCTCGATTGAGCTGCTTTTGCATCAATACGTAGAGTCTATTTGCTGCGAATGCAGCCGTTCCGTAGGTGTCGATGTAGTATTGAACAGGTTTTCTGAGCCGGATTAGGGCTATTCCACATTCGTGTTTGATAGCGTCACTCATGGAAAAAGAGGATGGGTTTATAGTAAGGAATAAAGGTACATTTTTTCAAAAGATTTACCGATTTGAAAAAGACCAATTCCTAAAAAAAGTCCAAAAACACAAACTTGTCTAGTCCTTAGAACTTCAAGACAGTATACCCCTTCATGGAATAGGTGGTAATGGTGGTCAGCGCGGAGTGCGCGACGGTTACGCCTGGCCAAAGATCCGCGGTCTTAAGGTTTCTAGCAATCAGCGACTGCCCACAAACTAAGATTTCAGCACCCGATTTTTCCAAGGCTTCAAAGACTGCTAGGTTGGGATTGGCTACCTCGTATTTTTTCTTGTGATTTTCATCGTTGAGCAAGGTAAAGATCCCTCCTCCATGCAAGACTACCTTGACCTTGATTCGGTCTTGGGTAACTCCTGCTAAGCCATGCAGGTTCATCATGCGCGCCACGTTGTCTACAAATCGGGAAATCTGTTTGGGGTCTTCTGAAGGAGAGGTCAGGTCCACCAAAATTTTGTATTCTAAGGTTCCGTCCGGGCGCTCCGTCGCATCGGGAATTTCATAAATTCCTCCAAATCCTTTCACAATGGGGAATTGTGGAGTTTGTGCATGGGCAGTAAAGGAAAGCAGCAAAACCGCCGCAACGAGGAGCAAAGATTTAGAGGAGCGCATAGGAATGTTGTTTGGGTCTAAACTACTTATTTTTTTTAAAGTGACGAACCTCAATTTTAGGATCGGTTAAAAATTGGAGTTGAAAAATAACGGCAAAGGCGCAGACTTACAGAAAATCTTCCAATTGATTTTTTACCAAATCCCCACGCAATAATGCGGGACAGGGACCCTACACCTTTCTCAAGGGGATTAACATTTTTCGCCATTCAAAAATTAATGGCAGAAAGGAGGGCTGTGCTACTCATTTCAGTAAAATTAACAGGGGGATCTCTCGAGAAAGCGTTAAACTTACTCGATCCAACCAAGTCTAAAACCTAAATCAACCTTCCACATTCTAGCCAAGCTCTTTATGAAAAAAATCACATTTCTGTATTGTGTAGGACTTCTTGGGCTGCTGGCCTCTTGTGAACCTGAAACCGAAAACATAATTCCTATTGAGAATCAAGCGATACTGGAGACGTTTGGGACCAAAATTAATCCCAAAGCCTTACCGAACTATGCCAACCAGACTGTACCAAACTACATTCGGAAAGACAACACTAGCAACAATCCCATCACGGATGAAAAAGCAATCTTGGGTAGGGTACTGTTTTACGACAAAAATTTAAGCATCGATAATACCATTTCTTGCGCTAGCTGCCACCAACAAGCCTTTGCATTCAGTGACCCAAGACTTGCTAGCGAGGGAGTTCAAGGAGGAATGGCCTCGAGACACTCCATGCGCTTGATCAATACCCGATTTGCAATTGAAGCCAAATTCTTTTGGGATGAGCGTGCCGCTACGCTTGAAACGCAAACCACAATGCCCATCCAAGATCACGCAGAAATGGGCTTTAGTGGGCAAAATGGTCGTCCCAACCTCGCAGCCTTGATAACCAAATTGGGAGGAATTGCCTATTACCAAGAATTATTTACCCTAGCCTACGGGAGTTCGGCCGTAACCGAGCCACGCATCCAGCAAGCATTGGCTGCATTCATTCGCAGCATCCAATCCTTCGACAGCAAATACGACCTAGGAAGGGCTCAGGTAAACAATGACGGAGCCAACTTTCCAAATTTTACTGCCCAGGAAAACCTAGGAAAGCAGTTGTTTTTGACTCCACCCGTATTTGATGGTACCGGCACTCGAATCAGTGGAGGAGCAGGGTGCCAAGCTTGTCACGCTGCACCAGAATTTGACATCGACCCAAATAGCCGGAACAATGGCATCATACGCCCACTAGGACAAGCAACTGGACAAGAACTATTTATTACCCGAGCTCCTACCCTAAGGGATGCAGTCAATCCAACAGGAGGTAGCAACGGTCCGTTTATGCATTCTGGAATATTAACTACCCTACAAAATGCAGTAGGTCATTACAATAACATTCCAGCATTGCCCGGTAATACCAACTTAGACCCTCGACTTGCCCCAGGTGGAACTGGTCAAAAACTAAACCTTACAGGAGCTGAAATTAGTGCCATTGTAGCCTTTTTGCAGACACTATCTGGAAAAGATGTGTATACCAACGAAAAGTGGGGAAGCCCTTTTAATTAAATTTTAGCGAATTAGGAGGGTATAAAAACGAAAAAGGCGACTTTCAAGTCGCCTTTTTTTGTGCGCACGAGAAGATTCGAACTTCCACACCCGTAAGGGCACCACCCCCTCAAAGTGGCGTGTCTACCAATTTCACCACGTGCGCGATTGGGGATTGCAAAAGTAGAAAACCGAGCTTTGGGAAGCAAAGCTTCGCGCTGCTTTTCTTTACTTTTTTTAAAGTTTAGCCAAAAACCTTCTTTTCAGCGGATTGAAGCGTATTGTACAGCAAAGCTGCAATGGTCATGGGACCTACGCCGCCTGGCACAGGCGTGATTGCAGATGCAAGAGGCGCTACTTCATCGTACTTTACGTCACCAATCAAGCGAAAGCCTGTTTTCTTGGTCTCATCAGCAATGCGGTGAATCCCCACATCGATCACAACCGCACCTGGTTTCACCATATCTGCTGTCACAAACTCGGGCTTGCCGATTGCCACAATTAAAATATCAGCAGTTTGACAGATCTTCGCCAAATTCTCGGTCTTAGAATGGGTCAGAGTGACGGTAGCATTGCCTGGATAGCCGTTGCGCGCCATCAAGATGCTCATTGGACTCCCCACAATGTGGCTACGGCCGATGACCACACAGTGTTTGCCAGAAGTTTCGATCTGGTAGCGCTTCAATAGTTCCACAATTCCATAAGGAGTCGCTGCCACGTAAGCAGGCCAGTTAAGTGTCATCCTACCCACATTGGCTGGAGTAAAGCCATCCACGTCTTTTTCCGGACGAATGCGGTTGGTCACCTTGTCTACTGAAATGTGCTTGGGCAAAGGAAGCTGTACGATCAAGCCATCGATGTCTGGATTTTGGTTGATGTCCTCTACCGTACGAAGCAATTCATCCTCACTCACATCAGCAGAAAGTCGTACCAGCGTAGAAGTAAATCCAACCTCCTCGCAGGCCTTTACTTTGGCTCCTACGTAGGTTTGGCTCGCGCCATCTTCCCCTACGAGGATTGCTGCAAGGTGCGGTTGCTTGCCGCCTTCTTGTTTAATTTCCGCTACACGGACTGCAATTTCATTCTTGATGTCTTGCGAGGTTTTCTTACCGTCTATTAGGATTGCCATGGGATCTTTTATTCTACGTTATTCTACAATCGACATTCATTATTTTTACTTTATTCTAGCTATTGAAATCTATTTCTTTCGGCGGTCAACACACTTTTGACAAAAATAGAAATCAACTGATTGCACTCATCTTTTACTTTATTCAAAAATTCCTCATCCTGATGAAGCTTTGCTTTTTATACAATTTTTAAGCCTATCAGGGTCTCTCTTAACTCTTTTAATATGACTTTAAACTTATGGATAAAATCTTTTCTCGATTCCCCACTCTGCGCTTCTCCATAATTCAAAGCAGGACTTGTTCCGCTTCTCAATAGTTGATTTGCTAGATGATTTCCCGATTTACTAGAAACCATGGTTTCCGTAAACTGGATTAATTGAGCAGCAAACTCAATTAATCGCTCTTCTAGATCAAACTTCTTTTCCATCCTTACTTCAATTAAAAAAATTAGGTGTAATCGATTAAAAAATTGAAAATGGGCATTCTATCTATTTACAGTACGTAAATGTCGAATGATGAATGTCCAATGTCGAATTAAGAATAATGAAGAAGACTTGCTAGTGTAACTAACTCTCTTAATCTAATTTCAACACCGCCATAAAGGCCTCTTGAGGGATCTCGACGTTTCCGACTTGACGCATACGCTTCTTCCCTTTCTTCTGCTTTTCCAAGAGTTTTCGCTTACGCGAAATATCACCGCCATAGCACTTGGCTAAGACGTTTTTGCGCAAGGCTTTCACCGTTTCACGAGCTATGATTTTCTGTCCAATAGCCGCCTGAATGGCAATTTCAAACATTTGTCTTGGCACCAACTCCTTTAATTTCTCACATAGGCGCTTGCCCCATTCGTAGGCCTTGTCGCGGTGTACAATCGCAGAAAGTGCATCTACAGGTTCTCCATTGAGCATGATATCCAAACGAACCATGCTGGATTCTTGGAAACCCTTCAATTCGTAATCCAAAGACGCATAGCCTCTGGAAATGGTCTTCAAGCGATCAAAGAAGTCAAAGACAATTTCTGCCAAGGGCATATCGAAGGACAACTCCACCCGATCAGCCGTGAGGTACACCTGGTTTTTGATCTGACCGCGCTTGTCCATGCAAAGCGAAATCACAGGGCCTACATATTCAGCTGCGGTGATGATGGAAGCTTTTACAAAAGGCTCCTCAATATGTTTGAATCGCGTAGGATCAGGCATATCTGAAGGCGCATTGACCACCTGATACTCATCATTGGTCATGAATGCACGGAACTGTACCGAAGGAACTGTGGTGATCACCGTCATGTCAAACTCACGCTCCAAGCGCTCCTGCACAATTTCCATGTGTAACATGCCCAAAAACCCGCACCGAAACCCGAAACCCAAGGCCGCAGATGTTTCCGGCTCCCAAACGAGGGAGGCATCGTTGAGCTGCAACTTCTCCATGGAGGCGCGAAGCTCCTCAAATTCAGTGGTGTCCACGGGATAAATCCCTGCAAATACCATGGGCTTTACATTTTCAAAGCCCTTGATCGCTTCTGCACAAGGATTTTTGACATGGGTCACCGTATCTCCTACCGCTACTTCTTTGGCAACTTTAATACCCGAAATCAGGTATCCTACATTACCCGCACTCATGGTTTGTTGCGGAATTTGGTTGATGCCCAAAATGCCTATCTCATCAGCAAAGTATTCCTTGCCTGTATTGACAAATTTAATCCGATCACCTTTTTTAAGCGTGCCGTTGAAAATTCGGAAGATTACCTCTACTCCACGGAAGGAGTTGAACTGGGAGTCAAAAATCATGGCCTGAAGCGGAGCCTCAGGATCCCCTTTGGGTGGCGGAATATTTTCAATCACCTTGGCCAAAATATCCTCAATACCAATGCCCTCCTTACCCGAAGCCAATACGATGTCTTCACGTTTGCAACCCAATAAGTCAATCACTTCATCAGCAACCACCTCAGGGTCTGCACCTGGTAAGTCTATTTTATTCAAAACAGGGATGATTTCTAGATCATGTCCCAAAGCCAAATACAAATTGGAAATGGTTTGCGCCTCTACCCCTTGGGAGGCATCTACGATAAGCAATGCACCCTCGCAAGCAGCAATGGAGCGAGACACCTCGTACGAAAAATCCACGTGACCTGGCGTATCAATCAAGTTGAGAATGTACTCCTCTCCCTTGTAGTTGTACTTCATCTGGATAGCATGGGACTTGATCGTGATGCCACGTTCACGCTCCAGATCCATGTCGTCTAGCAACTGGTTTTGCATTTCTCGGTCAGAAACCGTGTTAGTCGTCTGCAGCAACCGGTCTGCTAGGGTACTTTTGCCGTGGTCAATGTGGGCAATGATGCAGAAATTTCGAATGTTTTTCATAAGCTTAGGTGTTGCAAAAGTAGGAAAAAAGAAGCTTTCTTGGTTAGGA
>JACCDM010269938.1_pt1 | contig 39478 bp, 30 predicted proteins | sample 7445851 | NCBI WGS metagenome assembly JACCDM01 (sample SAMN15323438, study PRJNA562643) | freshwater metagenome | isolation source: river surface water | place: USA:Blue River Watershed | collected 2017-08-16
ATATCTTTATGGAGAAGAACGGTATCCATATTATCGACCTCAACAAAACGCTTGCTTGCCTCGAAGAAGCATCCAACGCAATCAAGCAAATTGTACGTTCCGGCAAAAAAATCATGTTTGTCGCTACGAAAAAACAAGCCAAAGACCTTGTTGCTGCTGAAGCACAGCGTCTCAACATGCCATACGTAACCGAAAGATGGTTAGGTGGTATGTTGACCAACTTCGCTACCATCCGTAAATCTCTAAAGAAGATGTCTTCCCTAGAGAAATTGATGAAGGAAGATGGATACAAAAACTTGGCTAAGAAAGAGCGTTTGATGGTTAGCCGTCAAAAGGAAAAAATGGAAACCATCTTGGGTGGCATCGCTGACCTAAGCAGACTTCCAGCTGCTCTTTTCGTAGTAGATATCAAAAGAGAACACATTGCGATCGCTGAAGCGCAAAAATTGGGAATACCTGTTTTTGCTTTGGTAGATACCAACTCCAATCCAAACGAGGTGGAATTCCCAATCCCAGCAAACGATGACGCATTTAAGTCTGTATCTCTTCTAGTAAAAGCATTTGGAGCAGCCATCGAAGAAGGCCTATCTGAGCGCAAGAGAGATAAGGATGATGCCAAAATTTCTGAAGAGGAAGAGGCAAAAAGAGCCGTGGACGCCGAAACAAAGGAATAATCCACTCATGCATTGCATCTAAAAAAATTGAACATTTGGCGTAAGTCGATGTTCAATTTTTTGTTTTAATTCGGCGCTTGCGCCAATTCTAAAGTACAACAGACCCTTTGGCTAGGGTCCAATCCCTACGAATTATCTAAACGAAACATCCCATGGCAATTACTGCACAAGACGTAAACAAACTGAGACAAATGACCGGCGCAGGCATGATGGACTGCAAAAAAGCGCTTACCGAAGCCGATGGCGACTTCGAAAACGCAGTAGACATCCTCAGAAAAAAAGGTCAGAAAGTATCTGCTTCTAGAGCTGACCGCGAAACCAAAGAAGGCGTAGTCGTAACTCGCCTGACCAACGGAAATGCAAAAGGTATCTTGCTGTCCCTAACTTGCGAAACTGACTTCGTAGCTAAAAACGAAGGATTTGGCGCTTTTGCAAACTCCCTAATTGATTTGGCAGTAAGCAACAATGCATCTACTGCTGCTGAAGTGCTTGCCCTATCCATGGAAGGCATCTCCGTAGCAGAAAAAATCATTGAAATGACTGGTAAAATCGGTGAGAAAATTGAAATCTCTCACTTCGAGGTAATCAGTGCAGACCAGGTCGTATCCTATGTACACTCCAATGGTAAATTGGGAGTATTGGTAGGACTAGTAAACACTTCCGGTACCAATGTTGAAGAAGCTGGTAAGGACGTGGCCATGCAGATTGCTGCCATGAACCCAGTAGCAGTGGACAAAGACGGTGTGGATGCAACTACCATCGAACGAGAAATCGAAATCGGTAAAGAGCAAGCAAGAGCTGAAGGAAAGCCTGAAGAAATGTTGGAGAAAATTGCCCTAGGCAAGCTTCAGAAATTTTACAAGGAAAGCACTTTGCTTAGCCAGCAGTTTGTAAAGGACAACTCTAAGTCTATCGCTCAATACCTTGACGGTGTAAGCAAAGGATTGACTGTCAATACATTCAAGAGAATTTCTATCGGATAATTTCCGAATCAACCTCTTCCAAAACGAAAAGGGCTGGTAAATACCAGCCCTTTTTTTGCCTTCAACAACTCTTTTACAACCTCACCATTCCCCCTTTCTAAAGAAAAAAGAATCGAATACCTTTGGTGAATGCGATGGATTCTCATTTTCCTCTTACTTGTTGGTTTGCAGGCTGGATGCTTGGCCCAAACCTTTCTCACCCAAGCTGCTGATACCGAACGAATAAAACAAGCATGCACCCTTCTACAAACCTATGCTCCTGAGATCTACGAGGCTATCGTACAGCATGCCACTATACAACTCCAAATAGGGAGGGATGGAGAAACTTTTGCAAGCACGAATTGGATTGAAGGTGGTGACCCAAAAATCCTCTGGATTATGCTTGGAACAGGTTCTGTCAGAGAACGAAGCATCAATCGCCTTGCAGGAACAATTTTTCACGAATCTTTACACCTAATATTTGTAGAAGAACGCCTCCGAAATGGAATCACAGGTTTTTTTAAGGAACTTCCTGAGCACCAACAAAAAGCAGAGGAACTTCGAGTTTACCAATTAGAAATTGAGCTACTCACCAAAATGGGTACCTCTAAGGAAGAAATTGATGAGTTGAGAAGTTGGATGGAGCCCTACAAGGACCCTTCCTAACCGGTTCGTTACCGATTCATCAACGACTCAATCTCCTCGGCTTCTATTGGAATGTTGCGCATCAGGTCCAAATACCCACTCTCCTGCACCACAATATCATTCTCAATACGCACTGCAAAGCCTTCCTCCGGAATGTAAATTCCCGGCTCTACGGTAAAGATCATACCCGCAGAAATCGGAAAATGCATGGTCCCTACATCATGCACATCCAATCCCAAGTGATGCGAGGTACCATGCATAAAATACTTTTTGTAGGCAGGCCATAAAGGATCCTGATTTTTGATGTCGGTCTGATCCAGCAAGCCCAAGCCTAAAAGCTCCCCTTGCATGACCAAGCCTACTTCTCGGTGATAATCCTGAATAGTCACACCTGGGCGCAACATGCTCGCTGCTTCCCGCTCCACGCGAAGCACCGCATCATAAACCTGACGCTGCCGCTTGGTATAGCGTCCATTGACCGGAATGGTCCTAGTCATGTCTGCATTGTAGTTGCCATACTCCGCCCCTACATCGAGCAAAAGGAGCTCACCATCTAGGCAAGCCTTGTTGTTTTCGATGTAATGCAAGACACAGGCCGACACACCTGAAGCAATGATGGGCTCGTAAGCAAAGCCCTTGCTGCGGTTGCGGATAAACTCGTGAATAAACTCTGCTTCAATTTCATACTCAGTTACCCCAGGCTTCACCATGCCAAGCACACGACGAAATCCCTTCTCCGTGATGTCGCAAGCAACCTGCAACTGTTGGATTTCCTCCGGCTCCTTCACTCCACGAAGCTCATGCATAATTGATGCTGCCCGCTCCACGATATGCAAGGGGTACTTTTCCTTGCAGGTCTTGATAAAGCGAGCATCCCTAGTTTCCACCACTACCCCTGCACGCAGGTGCTCGTTGGAATTCAAATAAATGCGCTCCGATAAGTTAACTACCGAGTTAAAGATTGTGTCAAAGGAAGAAAGCCACTGTATGTTTTCAATCCCAGAAGCAGCAAAGGCCTCCTCCTTGGTGTACTTATGTCCTTCCCAAACCGCAATGTGATCATTCGTTTCTCTAAGAAATAATACTTCCCTCCAAGAAGGATTGGGACAATCGGGAGCCAAAAGCAAAATAGTCTCCTCCTGATCAATGCCGCAGAGGTAAAATAGGTCGTTATTTTGCCTAAACTTCATCGTACCATCGGCATTCGTTGGCAAAATATCGTTCGCATTAAAGATTGCTACGCCGTTTTTCGCCATTTTTGTAGCAAACTTGGCTCGATTGCGCTGGTACATTTCTTTGGGTAAGGGAGTATATTTCATTGCAGACAAATTATATTGCCAAGATAGTAAAATAGGGCGTTTCCTAGAATTAAAATTCTTTGAACTGCCATCAATAAACGAGTGCCTTTTTCATAAACGCGGAACCACAGCCTATGCAGTTGACTTGTAAAGAGCTTCCCAATGGGATTCGGATTGTCCATCAAGAGATTCCGCATACCCGATTGGTACACTGTGGATTTATCCTCAACATTGGTAGCAGAGACGAGAACCAGGAGCAAGAGGGTCTGGCGCATTTTTGGGAACACATGGCCTTCAAAGGCACTCAAAAAAGAAAAACCTTCCACATCCTCAATCGACTCGAATCTTTGGGAGGAGAGCTTAATGCCTACACGACCAAGGAAAAAGTCTGCTTCTATGCCTCCGTACTTAAAGAGCACTACGACAAAGCAGCAGAACTGCTCTACGACATCACCTTCCACTCCACCTTTCCGGAAAAACAAATTGAACGGGAAAGGCAGGTGATCCTCGAAGAGATGGCCATGTACCGAGACTCCCCAGACGATGCCATCCAAGACGAATTGGACGCACTCGTCTTTGAGCATCATGCTCTAGGTAGAAATATTTTAGGAACTGAAGAAACGGTCGCCAACTTTCACCACCAAGATTTTATTGAATTCATTTCCTCCCGACTAGATACCTCGCAGCTGGTATTTTCGGTAGTGGGAAATATTTCCTTTGAAAAGGTGCTCCGCCAAATCGAAGGCCCACTTCGGGAGATTCCTACCAAAAGGACCCTTTACATCCGAAGTGGATTTCAAACCTACCAACCCAAGCACAAAACCCTAACGCGCGAGGTCACGCAATCCTTGTGCGCCATCGGCAGACCTGCCTATTCCTTGCATGATCCAAAACGTTACAAACTCTTTTTACTCAACAATATCCTTGGTGGTCCAAGCATGAATAGCCGACTCAACCTCTCCCTTCGAGAAAACTATGGCTATGTCTACAGCGTGGAATCTACTTACCAACCCTTCTCCGACACTGGATTTTTTGGAATCTATTTTGGGACGGAGGAGAAAACACTGAAGAAGAGCCTCGCAATTGTGCACCGCGAACTGGAAAAGCTTCGAGCCAATAAACTCGGTAGCCTTCAACTCCATACCGCAAAAGTCCAAGCGATTGGTCAGATGGCCATGTCGGAGGAAAACTACGCTGGTCTAATGCTCGTCTATGGCAAAAGCCTCCTGGACCATGGCAAAATTGATCCCTTGGATTTAATTTTTGATCAAATTCGTTCCACTACCGCTGCCGAACTCCAAGACATCGCTCAGGAGATATTTCAAGCCGACCAATTGACGCAGCTCATCTATACCCCTGCTTGACATGGAGTTTATCTCACCCGAACTACTCGCCTACTGCGAGGCCCATACCCTAGCAGAAGATTCACTGCTACTCAAGATTACCCGCGAGACTCAGGCCAAGGTTCTCCTTCCCCGCATGCTCTCTGGGCACCTGCAAGGAAAAACCTTGGAGTTTTTTGCCAAAATGTTACAACCCACCGCCATCTTGGAGATCGGCACCTTCACGGGTTACTCTGCCATTTGCCTTGCCCGTGGCCTTGCGCCAGGAGGAAAACTCTTGACCCTTGATATCAATGATGAGCTGGAAACAATGGTTCGAGGTTTTTTTGAAGAAAGTGGGCTGGCTTCGCAAATCGATTACCGGCTAGGAAATGCAAGGGAATTACTACCCTCCATTCCTGGGCCCTTTGACCTAGTTTTTATCGATGCAGATAAGTTTTATTACAGTACCTATTATGAGCTGGTCATCAACAAATTGCGCCCTGGAGGGATTATATTGGCAGATAATGTTCTCTGGTCAGGAAAAATTCTGGTCGAAGAAGGCCAAAAAATAGACAAAGACACACAAGCCTTGTTGGATTTTAACCGGCAGCTCGCTCAAGATCCACGGGTAGAAACGCTCCTTTTACCCATTCGAGATGGAATATTAATGGCTCGAAAGCGATAAGCTGTAAAAAAGGGTCTCATTTTTGCTAGGTTTTGGGCAGCGCCAAACTCTTCTCATTTTAATGAAAGCCCAACTTCGTTTTCAACTTTTATTTTTTCTCCTTTTATCAGGAACTCAGCTGCTACAAGCACAGATTCCACAGGTTCCTTTGGAGATGGAATTTGCGGACTTAACCTTGAAAATCCATCCACAAGCCCAACGGGAAATTCAACTGGACGTCGATGCACTCTACCGAAATGCTGCCTACTTTAAAGTAAAATCGGAACGCGTCAACCTCTACCTTCCCCTAGTAGAGCGAGAGCTACGTAATCAAAATATCCCAGACGAAATTAAGTATTTGGTAATCCAAGAAAGCGGATTGGTTCCCGATGCCGTATCTACCTCCAATGCAGTAGGCTTCTGGCAGTTTAAACAAGGGACTGCCGAAGAAGTAGGTCTTCGAGTAGATGGACAAGTGGACGAGCGGAAAAGTATTGTCGCCTCCTCTCGAGGTGCCGCTATCTATTTAAAGAAACACCATGGAGTCCTTAATAATTGGATGACCGCGCTGGTCTCCTACCAAATGGGTTTGGGAGGAGCAAAAGCCTATTTTGGCAATCAATATGCAGGTCAAAAAGTAGTGAATATTGACCGCAACACCCATTGGTACTTTAAGAAGTATCTGGCACACAAAATTGCTTACCAGCCTTCCACCGCATATTTAACCTCCAATTCCGCTCGCCTTACTGAGGTACAAATTCAAGGTCCTGCTACCTTTGCTTCCCTGGCAAAGCAATTTGGGGTCTCTGAGGCCCACTTGATCGAATACAACAAATGGGCAGTAAATGGCAAAGTTCCCGCGGGCTCCTTTACCCTTTTCTTTGTAAAAGGTACCGGGCTTCCTGAGGGTCCTGTAACCAATCAAAATCCAGCGGCTACTACCCAAGCAGCTCCAAGCAAATCTACGGCGGCTTCCAAGCCGGCCAACTCTTTTCCAAAGATCACCGGAAACACCAGCAAAGCCAATCAGCGTAAGCAAATTCTCGTAAATAACTTGGAAGGGGTTCAAGCTGCAGCCTCAACCTCTACAACTGAGTTTTCGGAAGAAATTGGAATTCGAGAAAAGCGATTCATCAAATTAAATGACCTGCCTGAAACCGAGCAAATCGAAGCAGGTGCGTATTACTACACGCAACGCAAGCTTTCAAGTGCAGAAGTAGCTACCCATGTGGTAGAAGCTGGGGAAACACTCTGGTCCATTTCGCAGAAATATGGCATACGCTTGGCCGCGTTAAAATCTAAAAACAGGATTAGAAAAGATGCGGATCTTCGCCCAGGCATGGTACTCAACCTGAAGGAAACTCGGCAAAGAGGAACCGAAATTCCGATGTATTCGGAACCCGAACCAGTCACTACTAGCACCACACAACCTGCTACACCGGCAAAAGTAGAACAGGCTCCAGCACAAAAAGAAGAAACGCAAACTTCTTCTTACTCCATACACACGGTTAGTGCGGGAGAAACCCTGTTTTCTATCTCGAAAAGATATGGGATGTCTGTCGAAGAACTCAAACAACTCAACAGCATTGGTAGTCAGAATTTGATCACGGTAGGGCAAAAATTACGTATTTTGAACCGTTGATCTGATCACCCTCTCCCCAATTCCATGCGGTATTGCTTTTTCCTAATCGGCCTGCTCATGCTTTGCAGTACTCCCTTTGCGAAAGCTCAGGATAGGAAAATCATACCCGATACCGTGATCATCGATCGGGATACCTTGGTGATGTTGGGCGATTCGCTGCTGATTCAGGAACCCGTAAAAGAAACTTTTTGGAAGACGGGAGGCACTTACACGCTCAATATTCAACAGGTCACCCTTAGCAACTGGGCAGCAGGTGGCACAGGTTCCTTCGCACTCAATACAGGCGCTACCCTGTTTGCAAATTTCAAAAAGGATAGCAAAGTTTGGGATACTCAACTCACGGTTAATTTGGGGTTTAATCGCCAAAATGAGCGAGATTACAAAACACGAAAAACCAATGACAACTTTATTTTCGTGAGTAACTATGGGCGGCAGCTTTCAGAAAAGTTTTTTCTTACCACACAGCTAGATGCCCGGACTCAGTTGGCGGCAGGATACAAATACAGCAAGCCTCCCGGGTCAGAAAACGAACTTAGAACCAAAATTTCCGACCTCCTTTCACCCGGATACTTGCAGTCCTCTACGGGTATCAACTACCGAAGAACATTTGAAGACCAAAGTAAGATTTCAGTGATCCTATCACCATTTACAGGGAGATTTACCCTGGTGATGGATGATTCCTTGAGTCAAGCAGGTGCTTTTGGAGTGATCCCTGGAGAGAATGTTCGCGCAGAAGCCGGCATGTCCCTCGCCCTTGGAGGGGTAGATGTGGTACTGATGGACAATGTCACTTGGAAGGCAGACCTCAACCTATTTTCGAACTACGAACGGTTTGGAAATATGGTCGTCAACTTCAACTCACTGATCCGAATGAAAGTCAATAAGTTTATCTCCACCCGTATCGAAACGGTATTGATTTACGACGAGGAGGTGCGCATCAAGCAAGATGATGGGAGTACCAAGCGAGCCATTCAATTTCAGAATCTGATCAACTTTGGAATCTCTCTCGATTTTTAGAAATCTACATCCAGGTCAAACTTTCGCTGCAGCTCCATCAAAGCAGGATGCTTTTCACGTAAAAATTTAAGTTTATCCGTACTGGTGTACAATTTCCCCTTGTCGTCTACTGCTTCTTCTTGCTGCACGATACTGATGGTAAAGGAACTGGCTCCAGTAAATTTCCGCACCAAGCCCATCAATTCAGGCTTCATCTTCTGCGCGATATCCTCCTGGATTGAGCCGCTTACTTGAAGCGTAATTTCCCCATTTTGAACCTGGATCTCTTGATCCAAAAGTGTGAGCTCTAAATTTCTGTTTGCAGTTCGAAATAGGTCTTGAATCGAAAAAATCGCTTGGTCCAGCAATTCTTGAGTCAACGGAATCTCTTGAGCTGCTGTAGTAGCCATATAGCTTGATTCCTCCACTTGTTCTGCCACCTGAGGAATCTCTTCTTCTACCTTGGTTTCTCCCAATTTCTTGGTTTGCCCGAGGCTACTTGGAATCGAAAAGGTTGGCCTAAGCGGGCTCAATTTAGGAACCTCGGCAACAGCTGCCTCTTGCGCATTGGGTACAGCAACAGGTGCAGGAGGCACCACTAGCGATAGTTCAGGACTGGGAGGGGGTATAGTTTGTGGAGAATTTGGCTCCTCAATCAGACTTTTTTTTTTGAATCCGCCGAAGCGAGGGTAGCTAATCGGAATGCCTGTGAAAGTTTCGACACCTTCATCAGGGTCAATTCCACATGAAGACGCTGATTTTTGCTCGTTTTGTAGTGGATGTCACAGTGATTGGTCAGGTTCAAGGCCGAAAGTAGGAAGGAAACCGATGCACGGGAGGTCTGCTCTAGGTAGCGCTCCTTGGCCGATTCAGAAACTTGAAGCAGTTCCACGGTAGCCTCATCCTTGACCACCAAGAGGTCGCGAAGGTGCTCGCTTAAGCCCACAATAAAATTATGCCCATCAAACCCCTTTTTGAGAATTTCGTCAAAGAGGAGCAGTGTAGTAGAAATATTTTCTTCCAAAAGGGCATCTACAACCTTGAAGTAGTAGTCGTAGTCCAATATGTTCAGGTTGGAAATAGTCTCCTGATACGTCACCTTTTTACCTGCCGAATAGGTAACGATAAGATCAAAAATTGAGAGGGCATCCCGAAGGGCACCATCTGCTTTAGTGGCGATGAGGCGAAGTGCTTCTTCTTCGTAGTCCACTTCTTCCTTACCTGCTATGTACTTGAGGTGCTCGGCGATGTGCTTAATTTGAATCCGGTTGAAGTCAAAAATCTGGCATCGTGAGAGGATCGTCGGAATGATTTTATGTTTTTCCGTAGTCGCCAAAATGAAAATGGCATACTTGGGAGGCTCTTCGAGTGTCTTCAAAAAAGCATTGAAGGCCGCGGTGGAGAGCATGTGCACCTCATCAATGATGTAAACCTTGTATTCACCCTTTTGAGGGGCGTAACGAACCTGTTCTACCAGGTTACGGATATCGTCTACTGAGTTATTGGAAGCTGCATCAAGTTCGTAGACATTGAAGGAGGCGTTATTCTGGAAGGAGACACAAGCGTCACAGGTACCACAAGCTTCAAAATCTTTGGTAATGGATTCGCAGTTGATGGTTTTGGCAAGGATACGAGCACAAGTAGTCTTTCCTACTCCACGAGGACCACAAAAAAGGAATGCTTGGGCAAGGTGATTGTTTTTAATTGCATTCTGAAGTGTGGTCGTGATGTGCTGCTGCCCCACGACACTCTTAAAATCTGCAGGTCTATATTTTCTTGCCGAAACAACGAAATTTTCCATCCCCGAAAGATATAAAAAAGTAATTATTCCTAGGTAGGAAATACGGTGGAAATGCGATAGAAATACCCGCCGAGGCGGGCAGCTCCGTGAAATAATCAAAACCAAATACGATGGAAATATGATAGAAATAGACTTCGCTACGCTTCGTGAAATAATAAAATGGAAATACGATGGAAATATGATAGAAACAGACTTCGCTACGCTCCGTGAAATAATCAAATAAAAATCCAATAGAAACACACTCCGATTTGCCTGCCTGCGGAAGGCTGGCTCCGTGAAATAGGTAGAAATAGTACCTGAATTCCCTATTTCACCGAGCTTGCTCGGTTTATTTCTAGTGTATTTCTACCGTATTTCTTACTTGGTACTTCGTACTTGGTACATTGTACTTAGAACATGGTACATTCTGCTATATTCCCCCTACCTTTGTACTAATTCTAAGGGGCTGACCGGTTTTGACAGTAGGTGTAATCATCGGGCTCGCATGCAGGCTGGAGTATGTACGGCCTTAAAAGATTCATACGAAAGACAAATGGCGAAACTTCTTACGCCATGGCTGCTTAATCTAACCTAAAAGGATAGACTGCTTAAAGGGTTGAGTTACGAGAGTAATTCCCCAGCCACATCCCACCGTGTTTTGCCTGATCGGCGCGGATCTGGGGTGTCGACTTGATCGGGATGCGGCTTGTGATGCGATTAAGCAAGTCTAAGATCAATCGCTAAGCCAAGCTCAGGTGTGTCACCCAGCATAGATTGGTCGAAAATCCAACCGGTGACTAAGCATGTAGACGGTACGGTGCTTCCTTATCTGGACGCGAGTTCGACTCTCGCCAGCTCCACGAATCACTCAACTCTTGAGTCAATTAATCCCTTCAGCATTTTTTGTTGGAGGGATTTTTTTATCTGCCAGAGCAAAGACACCCCATTCTTTCCCAATTTCCCTTCAATTTTCCATTGGTATAAAACCACTAGGGTTTAAATCTGAAAGTCAGGAGATTCTATTCCACAAACTTAAAAATCCATTCTCATGAAGAACTTCCTCAAATTTGGCCTATTCATTTTTTTAGTTGGCTTTGGTCAGACTGCGTTTTCTCAGGATGGCACGATCTATCCACTTGAAACACCCAAAGAACCCCGAGCAATTCTTTTGGGCACCGGAACAGTGGAAAACCAACCTGCACCAGAAACCTGGTTTAAGCAATGGGGAGATCCTATGGCTCGGAATATTTCTACGGCTACCCTGACCCCTTTTCTACCCGAACCAGGAAAAGCCAATGGAACAGCAGTCCTTGTTGCTCCCGGAGGAGGGTTCAGCTGGCTTTCCATGGGTAATGAAGGTTGGGAGGTGGCGGAAGCCCTAGCCAAACAGGGAATCGCTGCCTTTGTCCTGAAATATAGATTGTATCCAACCCCGCCTACCCTGGAAGACTTTTCCGCTTGGATGAATCGTCCTCGAAACGCCCCTCCTGCTCCAGGTGCTGCACCAACTACACCTGCACCTTCACCCCTTCAGCGTGATCTTACCAATCAATTGCAAGATGCCGAGGCAGCTTATGCCTTGATGGTAAAAAATGCAAAAGAATGGGGAATAGACACCTCCAGAATAGGAATGATCGGCTTCTCTGCCGGCGCAGGGTTGACCATGCATGCCACACTTAACTCCACTACCATGAAATTGGCATTTATCGGCCCTATCTATGGTGGAATGGGACCTGTGGAAGTTCCCAAAGATGCTCCACCCATGTTCAATGTGATCGCCACAGATGATTTTCTATTCCAAGGGCAATTTGGAATCATACAGTCCTGGCACAAGGCAGGTCGACCTGTGGAACTTCACTTGTACCAAAACGGAGGTCATGGTTTTGGACTCGGCAATCCCAACCGAACCAGCAACCGTTGGTTTGATGCCTTTGTCCATTGGCTGGATGTAAACCAGTTTATGGGTAAGAAATAATGTAATTATCCGCAAATATGCCAGTGGCTCAATAAATCCCTATTAAATACTGCGGATAATCGCTCACAGTTGGCAGCCAACGGTCCACAGCTCACCTAATTGAACCTTAAAACTTTTTTTTCTTTGGTTAGTGGTGAAAAGCGGATAATCATAAAAAATTAATAGTCTTTAGTCCTAAAAGGTAAAGGCTCAAGAAAGAACTTCAGTGAATTCGTCCCTTCAGTAGAAAATGCTGAAGGGATTTTTTGTTCCTTGAATCTAGTAAACGATGGAGTCTGTAGCCAACTTGGGGAGGGAATAGGTACTTCCTTCGAATAGAAAAGGGAAGTCGACCTTTCCAGCCGATGTCAATTCAAGTGCGGCTGGAGTCTCGTACCCAAAGACTTTCTCGAGGCTTTTGCTTGCCGAAAGTGCTTGTATTTGAGGCAAGGTTACGGCTGTTCCATTCAAATACAGCAGCTTTAAATTTTTGATTTGGCTCAATTTTGTCAAAGCTTTGCCTGTTATTGCCGTGCTATTGAGCTTCAAAACGGTGAGGTTCGGCAATCCACCCAGCTGGCCAATAATCGCATCCGTCACCTTCGTTCCACTCAAATCCAGGTAGGCGATCCTATTTTTAAATGGAGCCAGTTGCTTCCAATCTACATCCTGAAAAGCGGGAAAATTGGTACAGGCGATTTTCAATAATCCCGAGCCTGCCTCCACTGCTTCGGCAAACATTCCAGCTGCTTTCACCGAGGCCAAAGAGTCAGCTGTAATCGCCGATAGTTCCGTCTTTGGGTAAAAAGGAATCTCATTTTTTAAAATAAACTGTTCAATCAAATTCTTAGAGATTCCTGCTGCTGCCAAGGTGCCTTTTTCTTTGGCACCACTTTTAATCCAACTTTCAATCAAGGCAATTTCCTCTTTAGAAGGCTGGCTTTTTTCGACCGGAGGCATGTGTTTTTCATCTTCTTTGGGCAAAATCAGGCGGGCCAAAAGCATACTGTGTTCCGAATCGCCTGCAGTAAGCACAAAGCCCTCCTCTCCTCCCTTCCTCAACCCTTCGAGGGAAGAAAGATCCAATTCTCCTTTTCGAGTTCTAGGGTTGTGGCAACTTTTGCAGTTTTTATTGAGAATAGGCTGAATCACTTCCTCATAGAGCTGTGCATTTTCCCAATTTTCTTCAGTCAACTGGGGTCCCAGTTCGGGTTGAATCGCTACTCCAAAAAAGGCTTGAAGATCTGGAGGCAGCACCTCCATAAAGTAGTCTGCTCCATGCGTCAAATTTCCTCCCAAATGCCCGGTGATGCCCAAAACAACTCCCAAAACAAGCGCTAAAACCCTGACCTTGGAGGTTACAACTTCCTGTTTTTTGACGAGCAAGTACATCCCACAGCTCCCCAGGGAGGCCAGCACCCCCCCAATGAAATGAGATTGAATGTCTTCCCAAGCAAAGCCTTCCCACTGGTATTGGAGAAAACCAGTCCCTCCCGCCAGCAAGGCAGCTATACCCCCAACCAGAAAGGCCAGCCGTATGGAGGGGAGGAGTGCATTTTTTTCTTTTTGTGGGAAAAAGCAAAGCAAAATCCCGAAAATCAAAATCCCTATCGGAAGATGGACCAAGACCGGATGCATTCTCCCCAAGAAGGGTAATAAAAATTCACTCATTGGAACCGGGATTTTAGCGCATTCATGATCCACACATTTGCTTCCCATTGGTCAGCAAGGGACAGCTTGGTAAAGGGTACCGTTTGCATGTAGGGAGGAGGACCAAATTCTGTGGTCACCGTAAAGACCTTGCCCGTCTGGCTGCGGATGATTTTTTCCCAGATGTCCAGATGTGCCTTGACTTCATTTTCCCATTCAGGCGCAGCAGGATTAGGCACTTGTGGCCCTTCAGCGTAGCCTACTCGTGCGTGAATGTGGTCCACTGATGGGAAAATCTCTTGAAGGCCCGGGTCATTTTCGGTAAGCGTTCGTTCATGAACCACCATCCAATGGCTGATGTCTAGGGTGTATTTCAAATTGGGAAACTTCCGGAGCATGTCAAGGGCATCCGGTAGCGTGTAGGAAAATCGACCCCGATGCGTTTCATGCAGCACGGGTATTCCCACTTGCTTTTCATAGCGGTCGCCGAGGGTGATGAATGCCAAATTCTGCTCCTGGGTCCAAAAGTCATTTCCCGTATGGCTATTTACCTTCATGGGCTTCCAACCGAGGATCTCTTTTAATCCTTCTTCATACACTCGTAAAGCTTCCTCAAAAGGTAAATTCCTGTTGGTACCATGTAAAAAAATTACCTGAAGCTCGTATTTTTTCAAGCCTTCTTTCAGGCTATTTTTTTTGTCTTCACTTGAGGGCATCCACAGTTCAACCCCGTCGTATCCTGATGCTTTGGCTTTGGCCAAAAAGGCATCCATCGAAAGGGTGTTCCCCCAGTCTGTTTGGAAGAAAAGGATTTTTTGCTGCGCGAAAATGCGCATAGGTAGTAGCAATAAGAGCAGCAGAATGAGGGCTTTTGGGCTCATTTAAGCTATGATTTTAGTGATTAACTCCCCATGAACGTCTGTGAGTCGGAAAGGTCTTCCTTGAAACTCATGGGTAAACTTCTCATGATCAAAGCCCATCAGGTGCAAAATGGTTGCATGGAGGTCATGAACCGAGGTACGCTCCTTTAGTCCAGCAAAACCAAAATCATCCGTGATCCCGTAACTTACCCCTTTTTTTACCCCACCACCGGCCATCCACATCGTGAAGGCATCCACGTGGTGATCCCTTCCTAGGAATCCCATGGTTTTCCCTTCCCGGTTTTCTTGCATAGGCGTTCGTCCAAATTCCCCTCCCCAAACGACCAGGGTTTCTTCCAGAAGACCACGCTGCTTCAAGTCTAGCAGCAAGGCAGTCATCGGTCGATCGATGGTTCGGCATTTATTTCGAAGCCCCATGTCGATTGAACCGTCGTGATCGGTGCCATGCGTATCCCACCCCCAATCGTAGAGTTGGACTACTCGAACTCCCTTTTCGACCAGCTTTCTAGCCAACAGGCAGTTGTTGGCAAAGGATTCCTCTCCCGGTTGGGTGCCGTAAAGCTCGTGGATATGTGCCGGCTCATCGTTGATGTTCATCACCTCAGGCACCTCGATTTGCATGCGGTAAGCCATCTCGTACTGATTGATGCGGGCAAGAATTTCTGGGTCGCCAAAGTTTTCAAAATCCTCTTGGTTGGATTGGTTGATCGCAGAGACGACATGCTTTTTGAGTTCACGGGACATGCCATGTGGATCCTCTAGGTAGAGGACCGGGTCGCCTTTGGAGCGGCATTGCACGCCTTGGTAGACGGAAGGTAAAAATCCCGAGCCCCAAACACTTTTTCCAGCATCTGGAGTCTTCCCTCCGGAGGTCAAGACCACAAAGCCTGGCAAATTTTGATTTTCAGTTCCTAGGCCATACGTCACCCAACTCCCCAAACTTGGTCGACCCAATCGAGGCGAACCCGTTTGCATAAATAGCTGTGCCGGTCCATGGTTAAACTGATCCGTATGCATGGCTTTCAAGAAGGCTACCTCATCGGCCATTTTGGAAAAATGTGGGAGGTAGTCAGAGATCCATGCCCCGCTTTCTCCGTGTTGGGAGAATTTGGCTTGTGGACCCAGCATTTTGGGTACACCACGGATAAAGGCAAACTTACGCCCTTCAAGCAAGCTGCCAGGACAGTCTTGATCGTGGTACTTGGCGAGTTCGGGTTTGAAATCGAAAAGCTCCAGCTGCGAAGGTGCTCCCGCCATGTGGAGGTAAATGATGGATTTGGCTTTGCCTAAAAAGGGAGGAGGAAGTGGAGCCAAGGGATTCAAATCTCGGTCACTGAGATTGAGGCCGCCGTTGACCGTTCCATTTTTGCCAAGCTCACAACCGAAAAGTAAGGGAGCCATGGCAAGTCCACCCATCTTGCTCACGCAATCGAGGAGAAAGTGCCTTCTCGTCTGAGTTTGCAACTTTTGGTTGACCAATTCATTCAATAGCTTATCCAAAGACATGGGCTCAGGGCTTGGTTAAAAATTCGTCTAAATTCATCATTGCATTGGTAGTTACTGCCAATGCGGCTAATCCAGCATCCGCCCCTTGGAAGAAATAAGCTCTTGCTTTGGGGTCCTTTTCAAATTCCAATTTGGCAGTTGCAAACAGCTGCATCATGCTTTTTTTCTTGCTTTCAGAAATCGGTAAAAGCAGCAGCTGTTGGTACACTTTTTTGATTGCAGCCTCCGGATTTTTCCCAGATTCCACCCAGACTTTTTGACTCAATGATTTTGCCGCATCCAAGTACACGGGGTCATTCAAAGTGACCAAGGCTTGCAGCGGGGTGTTGGTCACCAGGCGCTTGCTCAGGCAAACCTCCCTGCTTCCTGCATCAAAAGAAATAAAGGAAGGGTAAGGACTCGTTCGCTTGAGGAAGGTGTACACACTTCTACGGTACTTATCCTCGCCCTCACTTTCAGTCCAAGATTCACCGTTGTACACGGTCTGCCAGATGCCCTCCGGCTGGGTCGGCATGACAGGTTTGCCATACATTTTTGGGCTAAGTAGTCCACTACTAGCCAAGGCTTGGTCACGGATTTGTTCGGCAGAAAGTCGGAATCTTGGTCCTCGCGCATACCATTGGTTTTTCGGGTCTTTTTGAAAAGCCGCAGTACTAATCGTAGCAGATTGCTGATAGGTAGCAGAAGTGACGATCTCTCGGATGAGTGATTTGATGCTCCAATCGTAGTCTTGAACTGTTTTCCAGGCCAAATAATCCAGCAGCTCTGGATGAGTTGGTGGGTCCGACTGGGTTCCCATGTCCTCCAAGGTAGCCGTCAAACCTCTGCCAAAAAGCTGATCCCAAATGCGGTTTACCAGGGTGCGGGAGGTGAGTGGATTTTCCGGAGCGGTCAGCCAGTAGGCAAAGCCCAAGCGATTGGCGGGCCACTCTTTTTTCCAGGTACCCAGTTCCTTGGGAGTTTGTGCGCTTACCTTTTCTCCCGGAATCATCCAGTTGCCCCGTTCAAAGACAAAAGTCGGACGGGCCATGTAGTTTGGATTTTCGATCAGAATCGGAAGTCGGGTGCCTCTCACCTGGAGCAGCTCATCCCAAGATTTTTTAACTGCGGTGAATCCGGGTTTTCCTTTTCCTTTGAGTGTTGGAACAAAGGCAAACCAAACGATGGAAGAGGTATTTTGCTGAGGCTTTGCTCTGGAATTTTGGGCTTCAAAGTACAAATTGACTTTGCCTTGCACCGGCTTGAATGGGATTTCCCGGGTTACTTCCCCTTCGGTTTTGTTGATCACAAAGCTGGCAAGAACTTCTCCTGCCGGGCCCTCTTTTCGGATGGTCATTTTGGTGCCGTCTATACCTGACCAGTAGTTGAGAAGCAGCTGGTCTGAGCCCTGAGTGTCGATATTTTTATAGACTGCAGATCCTCCTGGCCACAAACCCAGCCATTTGGTATCGATCAGTTCGGCCTTTTGAAAATCTGTTGCGAGGTGAGCGGCATACTTTGGCTCGTAAAATTTAAGGAAATCCGCTCGTTGCTTGGCCACTAGTTTACCCTCGTTGGCAGCTGCCCAGTTTACTAGCTGCTCTACTTTTGCCTGATCCTCTACTTCGTAAAAACGGAGTCTGGGCTCCTCGTCATGGGTATCTTCGTCCCGAGTATTGTTGAAAAAGGCGAAAGACTGGTAATACTCTTCCTGCCGGATCGGGTCGTAAGGATGGCTGTGACATTGCACGCAGGCCATGGTAGTACTTTGCCAAACTTCAAAGGTGGTATTCACTCGATCTAGAACAGCAGCCACTCGGAATTCCTCATCTTCGGTCCCGCCCTCGTCGTTGTTCATCGTATTGCGGTGAAAAGCTGTGGCCGTCAGTTGATCTTGGGTAGGGTTGGGCAGCAGGTCGCCTGCCAGCTGCTCGATGGTAAATTCATCGTAAGGCTTGTCGGCATTGAAGGCACGAATCACCCAATCCCGATAGGGCCAAAATGTGCGGGAGACATCTCGTTCATAGCCTTTGGTATCGGCATAGCGTGCGAGGTCAAGCCACCAGGTAGCCCATTTTTCGCCATAGGCTTCGGAATCGAGTAGCTGATCGACGGCTTGTTCGTAGCTTATTTTTCCGGCCGAAAAGTCACTTACTAGGGTTTGGGATGGGGGCAATCCAGTGATATCCAAAGCAACTCGACGGAGTAGCCTCATTGGATCCTCTTTTGGAGCAGGACTTAAACCTTGGGCATTAAGTTGCTCCTGCACAAAATAGTCAATCGCTGCAAGTGAATTGCTAGTCCTACCTCCCAAGCCCGCAGTGGTCAAGTTGCTCGGAAGCTGAGGTGCTTTTACGGGTTCATAGGCCCAATGCTTTCCCCATTTGGCACCCTGGTCTATCCAGTTTTTGAGGAGTTCGATCTCTTCTTCTGAGAGTTGCGCCCGCTGGTAGGGCATCCGCATCTCGGGATCGGCATGCGTGAGGCGCTTGATCAGCTCACTAGAAGACGCACTGCCTGGTACAATGGCTGGGTGACCTGATTCGGTAGGCGCTAGGGCATCCTCTTCAAAAAGAAGGCTGAATCCCCCACTTTTTTTCACGCCTCCATGGCAGGAGATGCAATGTTTATTGAGTATGGGTTTGATGTCGCTACTAAAATCCACCTCTTTTTTTGGGCCAAAAAAGAAAAACCCAATGAGGGTAAGGCCTATCAAAACAGAAAAAAGTAACGCGAGGCGGTTGGTGAACATTTTTCAAAATGGAATGATGAAAATTATCCAATTTCAAAATAGAATACAAGCATTCTGGTGGGAGGGATTGAATTACCCATTTCCATTCCTATTCAATCCCATGGTTAAAACCAGGGGCAATAAATGAACCGTCCACAACGCGGACTCGGAAGTGGATAGATTGATAGTAATCAAGAAAATTGGATTGAGTGTTGTAAGCACGACCCATCCCTACCCAGCCAATTCATTGGCTGGGTGGCTGAGCAGGGCGAGGCAAAGCTAGCGCTAAATGATCCCAAGGAAAAACCCCTAGAAGACAACCCTTTTTTCCTTACTTTAGCCTCGTATGGACAGCAACTCATCCACTCTGAACAGAAGTCTTGGCCTAGTGGGTTTGACCGCCACGGGCGTCTGTTCCATGATCGGCGCCTCGATCTATGTGGTTCCCTTCATGATTCAACGGAATGTTCCTGGAATCGGACCCTATGTACTTCCTGCCTTTTTGTTTGCCTCGATTCCTGCAATTTTTGCAGCACTGGCCTATTCCATGTTGGCATCAGCCATGCCCAGAGCGGGAGGCTCCTACCTGTATGCCAGCAGGTCCCTGCACCCTTTTTGGGGATTTGTAGCAAGCTTTTCACAATGGTTTGGCCTATCCATCGTCATTGGCGTGATTGCCTACGTAGTGGTTCCCTTTTTTAGGGATGTTGCCTACGCCTTGGACTGGTCCATACTGGCCAACTGGCTGGATCAAGGACTGGTCCGAGTGGTACTCGCATTGGTTCTCCTCTGGTTTTTTATAGGAATCAATATCCTTGGACTATCCTTCTACGAGCGAACGCTCATTCCACTAATGGTATTGATGTTTGTTTTGGGATTTGTAGTGATTGTGGCAGGTTTGAGCTACAGCCAGGGGGAGTATTTGACGGCCCTGGCTACCCAAGTCGGAAGGCAGGTGGACCTGATCGAGATCCCCTTTAATTGGACCACTTTTCTATCGGCATCGGCTATTTTGTTCTCAAGCTACATTGGTTTCGACTCAATCGCTCAGGCGGGTGGGGAGGCAAAAAATCCGGTTCGAAACCTGCCCAGAGCCATTGGATTGGCCATTACGATAGTTGGCTTCTTCTACATTTCCTTTACCTATGCCGTCTACCACACCGTTCCTTGGCAATTTGTGGCCGAGGAAGCCCAATCCAAAGACCTGACAGCCGCCGGACTCCTTTCTTTGCTTCTTCCCTCCGGAATCGGCATTGCGATACTTTTGGGTGCCGCCATTGCCCTCCTCAACGATCTACCGGCGATGATCCTATCCGTTTCACGCCTCGTATTTGCCTGGGCTGAGGACGGGATTTTTCCAAAAAAGCTGGCTGCTATCCATCCCAAGTACCAGACGCCCGTGCCGGCCATTCTTTTGAGCGGAGCGGTTTCTTCCATAGGAATATTGGGCAGCCACTTTGCGGGCGACTTCTTCCTTGGCATCGACATCATGGTCACTTCCATGCTCGTCAATTTTATATTTATGTGCCTTTCTGTGGCCTGGCTACCCAAAAGAAACCCAACGCTGGCAACCCAAATTCTGATTTTTCCTAACCCGATCCTTCGGGCGATTATCGTCGGAATCGGCCTAATTTTCCTACTCTCCTTTTTAGGCATCCACACCTACAAGGATTTGAATGCATCGGTCGATGGATGGTATTTTCATTCCACTTGGATCTGGTTGCTTGTGATGGGGATGGCTTCTCTCTTGTTTTTTTTCCGTTGGAAAAAACTCAATGAAGCAGACCCTAACCTACTCGAAAAATTTTCAAAATTACCCTAAGAAACGATGACCCTCTCAAAATATACGGAACTCGCACCTGGCCTAACGATCAGCAGAGCACTCACAGGACTTTGGCAGATTGCAGATCTCGAACGAGATGGCAACAAGGTCAACGCTTCGGAAGCCGCGAGGCACATGAAAGCCTATGTGGATGCGGGGTTTACCACCTTTGACATGGCGGACCACTATGGCTCGTCCGAGGAAATCACGGGGGTATTCCGTGACACCTACGGCACAGCGGCTACCCAATTTTTTACCAAATGGGTTCCCTCACCGGGCAAAATCACTGCCACCCAAGTAAGAGAGGCGGTAGAAAAAGCACTGCGCAGAATGAAGACCGAGCGGATCGACCTGATGCAGTTTCATGCTTGGCAATATGCCCACCCGAGCTGGGTAGACTGCCTTTTTTGGTTGCAGGAACTCAAGCAGGAAGGATTGATCGGACATTTGGGGGTAACCAATTTTGATACGGCCCACCTTCAGATCGTGGTCAATTCTGGGATAGAAGTGGTTTCCAACCAGGTATGTTACTCCCTGCTGGATCAACGCGCTGCTGGCGAAATGACCAGCCTCTGTTTGAAACATGGAGTGAAGCTGCTGGCATTCGGAACCGTGGCGGGAGGCTTTCTTTCAGAGAAATGGCTAGGCAAACCCGAGCCCGTATTGAATGAGTCCCTGACCTGGTCTCAAATGAAGTACAAACGCTTCATTGACGCTGCCGGAGGATGGGAACGCTTCCAAAACCTCCTCCAAACACTACAGCCGATTGCACAAAAACATGAGGTGAGCATCGCTGCTTTGGCGAGTCATTACATGCTCTGCCAGCCGGCCGTGGCAGGCGTGATCATCGGGGCGCGTTTGGGGCAAAGTCAACATGTTGCCGAAAACGAGCGGTTGTTCTCGATCCAACTCGATGCAGCAGACCAATCCAAAATCCAAAGCGCCTTGAGTAGCCTCCAGAAAATCCCTGGAGATTGTGGGGATGAGTACCGAAAGGCACCTTTCCTAACCGCATCGGGGGACCTTAGCCACCACATCGATACCTTGCCCAGTCCTTACCCTACTGTCGAGGGAGCAGATGGGCGCATCAAAGCGCTGAGCGGCACCATTTGGGAAGATATCGCAGGATTCAGCAGGGCCGTCCGCAAGGGAAATCATATTATGGTATCCGGCACTACTGCCACGCATGGAGCGATTCGCATGGGAGGAGATGATCCTGCCGCACAAATGCATTTTATTATTGACAAGGTCGAAGGAGCAATTCGTGCGCTTGGAGGCAGCCTGGAGGATGTGGTGCGCACGCGGATTTTTGTGCAGCGGGAGTCGGATTGGGAAGCCATCTCTCGAGCCCATGGACAGCGCTTTGCTGGGATTCAACCCGCGAATACCTTGGTGCAGGCCACCCTAATTGGGGAGGGCTACTTGGTCGAGATGGAAACAGATGCCCTGCTTTCTTAGGAAGTACGCTTGAAGCAAACTACTCGAGTAATCAGATCTCGTGACTGTCGATTATCGATTTAACCTTGTTTTTTTAAGATGGAGTACGATTCCTGGGGCATCCGTTTTATGGATCCGGATTTACACTCATTCTTTTGTTGACCCTCCAAAGCATAAGGCTGGATCAGGAGGTCGACAGGTAAGTTCAAGCCTTCCGAGAGGTTCCGGATCATGTCGATTGTCAATCCTCTTTTTTTGGTTAAAACAAGGCTAACGGTTGTTTTACTGCCGATAAAGGGAATAAGGTCCTTGTCTTTCAGCCCTTTTCTTTCCATCGTTTCTTTGACCGCTTCGATCGGATCGGGAAGCGAAATGGGGTAATGCTCCTTTTCGTATTCCTCGATTAAGAGCACCAACAGTGCTGCTTCCATTCCCTCCGAACTTGCAGGGTCTGCTTCGAAGATTTTGGAAAGTCGGGCAAGGGATTGCTCGTATTCCTGTTCCGTAGTAATTAATTTATCCCACTTCATAAGGTATAAGGTTGCATGTTAAAATTGGTCTACCGTAACGGCGTCTATTCGATTGTATTCAGCATGAGTGCCTATAAACTTGATAAACACCCACTGCCTTGGGTAACTCATTTGAACAATTAAGCGGTACTTATTTCTTGCTATGTTGAACACCACCCGATTGTTTTTAACTGGATCAGCATCCGGAAAATCCTGTAAAACATCCGACGGTTTCAGCCAAACAGTATGCTTGGTAACCATAATCCAGTATTGTAGGCTTGTTTTTGAGTTAGGATGCTTTTCGTAAAACTCGACCAGATGTTTTAATGAAATGATGTTTTTCAAGGCAATGCGATTGAAAGTGGAAAGGTATCCGTAAAGTTTTCATTTTGAAAACTTTTTGTTTATTTTTTTCAGTTAAAATTTTAAAATCATATTTTGGTTGCAAATTCTTCCGTGTAGCCTAGCACCTATCAAAGCTCGGCTCTACCCTACTTTTACGGGGTTCAGGATTTGAAAAAACAATGTGAAAAAATAGCTTTAAGAAAAATCTGAGGCACTAAGTCCTCAAACCCATTAACGGCATACACCAAAAAAGGATACCTAAAGAACAAAAAACAGGCCGCTGGAAGAAAATTTAACTCACCGCATTCCGTCTAGGGTAAAGCAGCCCTCTTTCCTTCAAGGTAAAGAAGCCTTAAAAACCCTCAAATACCCCCGCACTTTTTCAAAAATTCCCTGACTTTGGAAGATAGAAAAGCAGATTTAACTATATTTCTGTCAACCCATTAACCGCATCACATGACTTCTTCTTGGAAAATTATCCTGCTCCTTGTGCCCTTTGCTTGGGCCTGTAGCGCAGCAAAACAACAGGCGCTGCCCGGTATTCTCGAAGAGGTAGTTGTGCGGAGGGATAGCTGGGGCATCAACCATATTGAAGCCAAAAATGAACGGGATCTATTCTTTTCTCAAGGCTACCTCGCTGCAAAGGATCGCCTGTTCCAATTCGAACTCTGGCGCCGAAAAGCCTCCGGCACCACCGCGGAGCTGGTCGGGCCAGCAGGACTGAAAAGTGATATCGGTGCACGCTTGCTTCGCTACCGCAAAGACATGGACGTGGAATTAAACCACTACCATCCCCGAGGCAAATTAATTATCGAATCCTATGTGGCAGGCGTGAATGCCTATATTAAAGAAACTCGCAAAGACCCTGCACTCCTCCCTTTTGAATTTACCAAACTAGGAATAAAACCTGGCCTCTGGACCCCAGAGGTGGTCGTTTCCCGACACAACGGCATTCGCTCCAACGTCGAACAAGAACTGTCCATCGGACGAGCCCTTGCCCATGTCGATGCCCAAAAAATTAAGGAACTGCTCTGGTTTCACCCGGGCGACCCAGATTTGACGCTCGATCCAGCCATAGACCCGAACTGGCTGGCTGCTGACTTGCTTGACTTGTACCTCGCCGTGGGGGAAGACATCCCTTTTGAAGGCCTGTTTGAAACCGAAGAAATGCCCGAGGGAAGCAACAATTGGATCATCAGCGGAGCGCGTACCCAAAGCGGATTTCCAATTCTTGCCAATGATCCACACAGAAAGATAGCCCTCCCTTCTTTGCGTTACATCGTGCACTTGAAAGCACCAGGTTGGAATGTGATCGGAGGCGGTGAACCCGTGATTCCCGGTGTTTCCATCGGTCACAATGACCATGGGGCTTGGGGGCTGACTATTTTCCAAAGCGATGCCGAGGATCTCTATGTGTACGAACTCAATCCCGACAATCCCAACCAATACAAGTACCAATCCAAATGGGAAGACATGACCTTGATTGAGGAGCGGATTGCCATCAAAGGGCAGCCGGACAGCCTAGTCACGCTGCGCTACACCCGACACGGACCAGTGACCTACCTAGACACCCAAAACCATCGTGCGGCAGCGGTGCGCGTGGCATGGCTGGAACCCGGTGCTGCGCCCTACCTTGCTTCGCTGCGGATGAACCAGTCGACCAATTGGGCGGAATTTCAAGAAGCGTGTACCTACAGCTTTATCCCTGGAGAAAACATGATCTGGGCGGATAAAACCGGAACCATCGGTTGGCAAGCGGTGGGCATCACGCCCAAACGACCTAATTTTAGCGGCATGGTCCCCGTACCTGGAGATGGACGTTACGAATGGGATGGGTATTGGCCAAATTCCTTGAAGCCCAGCCTGACCAATCCTGAAAAAGGATTTTGGGCTACCGCCAACCAGCACGTGACACCTGCGAATTACCCTTATCCCGAAGCGCTTGCGTTTACCTGGGCAGATCCCTTTCGTGGAGACCGCGTCAATGAGGTACTCGCACAGGACAGCAGCGCCACGCTCGCTAAGTCCATGGCCCTTCAAGTCGATGTCACTGCCCTTCCTGCCCGTCAGCTCACGCCCCTTCTGCTACAAGCGCCCATCACCGATCCAAAGGCAATGGAAGCACTGGAATGGATGAAGAATTGGGACTACCAACTTCTTCCTGAAAGTGTAGCCGCCGGGTTGTATGTGGCCTGGGAAAGAGCCTTGGTAAAGGAAGTGCGCAAGCGACTGGTGCCGCAGGCCGTGCAAGGGCTTATCCAACCTCCACTAACCCAAATCATCCGTTGGATGCATCAACCCGAGTTAGTTTTTAAAGAAAATGCCATCCCGCAGCGAGACCAGCTCTTGGCGCAAACTTGGGCTACTGCCTTGGATGACCTTGCCAAGCAACTGGGACCCAAACTCACCGACTGGGTATACGGACAAGCTGCTTACAAGCACATTGCCTTGCAGCATCCTTTGTCAAAATGGGTAGATGCCCAAACGCAGCAACAAATTGATTTGGGTCCGCTGCCACGGGGCGGCTATGCCCATACCCCTGCAGCCAATGGCTCGGGAAATAATCAAACTGCAGGCGCTAGCTTCCGCATGGTGACCGACCTAGCGGATTGGGATTTGACGCAAATGACCAACACCCCTGGGCAGTCGGGGGATCCGCGAAGTCCTTTTTACCAAAACTTATTTGAGGACTGGGCCAAGGACCGCTATTTTCCAGCCTATTTTTCGGATAAAAAGATAAAAAAACACAGTGTGGAGCAGGTGATGTTTAAGCCCAGCCCTAAAAAATAGAAAGAGGCAAGGGAACAAATTTTAAGGCTTGAATCCAAGAAAGTACGGTTTGAGAATCAATGAAGTGGGCTGTCGACTGTGGTTTGTAGACGAGGATCCGCAGTGTTTTACCTTTATTTAATCCCCAGTTAGGCTTTCAGAAAATCTTGAAAATTTATCGAGTAGGTGATCCTAGTTGGGCTTGGTATTCCGAAGGCGTATAGCCTACCCATTTTTTGAAATTTCTGTAAAAAGTTATCCTATTTGTGAATAAGCATCGAGACGCCAAGGAGTCAATGGTACGCGTATCCAAATATCCAGACTTGATCAACTTCAGTGCTAATTTTATTTTCAAATTATTCTGATATTCACTAAATGAGCAAAAAGAATAGTAGGTAAACACATATTTCATGTGACTCTGCGGATAATCTAATTGGAAAGACAGTTCCTTTAATGTGGGTAGAGCCTGGAAATTCTCAAGTAATTCTTCCTCGAATTTTTTAATCGCAAAAATAATTTCATCCACCTTGTGCTTTACTTTTTTTTCCAATTCCAAGTCTTCTAGGTGGGTTGGTTCAAGTTTGGTATTTCGCCAAACGGCCACTTCCTCCTTACTGTTAGTATTGAGATTTTTTAGTAGAAGTTGCTCCCCGTAAAGGATAATAGGATTTTTTAAAATGTAAAAAACAAAAATTAACCACAAGAAAGAAGTTAAACTGTAAAATTGAACAAATAGGCCCTTTACAGTTTCTTGGTTATTGCTTAAAGAAACATAGTTAGATAGGATGTAAATGAAAATAAAAACACAAAAAGTAATTGATGTCCATATTTTTATAGACTCATAGTGTATCAGTTCCCTGTAATTTTTTCGTTTGTAAACAAACTTCCAGACGAGATGGGCAACAATTGCAATGTAGAGTGAGGAAAACAGAAAGAAAACCACTTTAATTAGACTAATATCTAGATCAAGCACTTTACTTATGATGGTAAAAAAAGTGGGGAACGCGAGGTGTAAGATTAGTTTTTTAGAAGGAATATTTTTGTGAAGAAGGTTTACAAAAAATAAATACCCAACAACAAACATAAAATATTGAATCCCAAACTTCCCCACCAAAGGATTCTTAAAAGAAGCAATAAGTTCAAATGATTCAATCCCTTGCAAAAATCGCTGAGCTCCCGCTACCGTTAAAATTAGTAAGAAGTAAACATTCAGCTTTTTATCCTTTTCGCTAGCTATTAACACTACAAAAACAAGCAATAGCAGCGCAAATCCGACAAAAAATGAAAGAAAGGCTGATATCATTTACTAAAGTAGAATTTGTGCAGTTGATGAAGAGAACATAAAGTCGCCCATGTGGGCACTAAATCTTCTAGAATTAGGGGTTGAGGAAATTCTTCACGGCTGAATCCATCCTCTTAGGCTAAAGGTATTTATTTAGTCTAAGATTCAAAACACAAATACACTTAAATGGCAATAGCCTTTTTTTAAGGGGAGGAGATTAGATACTTACTTGTGAAAGGCGAGCAAGAAAAGAGAGTAGAGAGTTTGTCTCCACAATGCCTGTTCCTAGCATGTTCAATGGTTCCCTACTTCTTCATTCTGCTATCGGAGTTCGGTGTTCGACATTTTCTTAAGTATCAAGTAGCTAGTATCCAGTCTGCCGACAGGCAGGCAAGTAGCAAGACATAAAAAACACCCTCCGCGGCCTACCTACCGTAGGCAGGCGGGCAGGCGAAATACTATGGAAATAAACCGAGCTAGCCTGCCTGCGGCAGACAGGCTCGGTGAAATAGTTAATCCTGCTGCAAAATCAACTTATTTCACGGAGCGAAGCGCAGTGTATTTCTACCCTATTTCCATCGTATTTCTACTTTTTACCATATCGCAGCATTCCCCCCAAACAATCTCATACTCACCATAAACTCATGCGTCGGGTTCGGGAGTAGGTAGCTCTGTAGCATCGGCCACTCGTACACGTAGCCGAAGCGGAGCTTTCCTAGGAGTACTCCCAGCTGCGCATTGTTGGCATAGTCCACCCGGTGGCCCCCGCCTACCCAGAACTTATCCTTGAACAAGAACTTCAAGTTAAACTCCACATTCGCCGGTAAGTCCGCCTGCGTTCTCCACATCCCGTTACCGATCACTGTCAGGTTCTCCGTGAAGCGGTTGCGGTAGCCTGCCTGTGCGATGCCTACCCGTGGCTTCTTGTCCATAAACACGTCCCCACTGCTGATGCTTCCCTCGTTGATGTTATTCACTCCATAGGACACATAGTAATTCGGGTGGGTGATCGACATACCGATGTTCAAGTCCAGCACATTCATGTCTGCAAAGCCTCCTACGTACTGGGACAGTGTAGGGTCGTTTGCCTGCTCGGTAGTGAGTCTTGTCCCATCTAGTCGGATGCTGTTGATATTCAATCCTGCGCCCATGCGTAGACCTGCCTTCTCACTTATTTGGATACGGGTAGCATAGCTCAAGATCAGTTCTGATTCGGTAAAGGCCCCGTACTCGTCGTTGAGTAGGTTGACCCCTACTGCATTTTTGCCCAAGTCAGAGGAGCCACCCAGATTGGCGAAGTCGAGTTCTGCGGATATAAAGTAAGTCTTAGGTGCTCCTTCCCAGCCTGCCCATTGGTTGCGGACTAGTCCTTTGACCATAGAGCCCTCGTAGGCCGTCAAGGCAGGATTGAAGTAGCCCTGCAAGTGGCTAAACTGGGACATGTACTTGCGGGATTGCGCAAATGCTCCTAGGGAAAGTAGCAGGGCAAGGAATAGGGTAGTTATTTTTTTCATAGTAATTTTTTAGCAAGAAATACGATGGAAATATAATTGAAATAGACTCCGCTTCGCTCCGTGAAATAAGTTGAAATAGCAGCAGGATTAACTATTTCACCGAGCTCGCTCGGTCTATTTCCGTCGTGTTTCCATCGTATTTCTCTTTATAATTTCACCGGCCTGCGGCAGGCAGGCGAAGCGGCCCGCCGCGGCGGGTATTTCTGCCCTATTTCCATCGTATTCCTTACCTTATTTCCGTAACAAATTCAACATTCCTCTTCGCATCTCTCCGGTTTCCAGGATCTCAATGGTCCAGAAATACGTTCCATTAGGCATCTCTTTGCCATCAGATGTACCATCCCATCGGATATCTGGATTTTCGGTGTAGAATAATTGGACGCCTCCTCTATCGTATACCGAGATGCGTGCCCCTTCATAGAAGCGGATACCTGGTACTCCCCAGTTGTCGTTGGCGCCATCTCCGTTGGGAGAGAAGCTATTCGTAACAATCAAGGCATTAAAGTCTGGACGTGTTCGTTTGATTTCGAAAAACTTCGTTACGTTATTTCCCTTGCGGTCCAGCACTTGGGCTAGGATCAGAAAGGTATCTTTTCCAGGGGCGCGCTCTGCACTGCTCCAGAACAGGATGTTGTCCTTGATTTCAAAGTAGGGATTGTCATAGCCTGGCCCAAAGAGGTTGGTGAAAAGTGTCGCTTTCTTGGATGTAGTCGTTCGGGAGGTCTTCACGGAAAAGTCTCCGACGGGTATGAAAAATTGAGTCGTGCTCCCCTCAAAGGAAGCATTGCTTAGCGCCAGGTCGAGCACCAGGTGGTCTCGCTCAAGGAAGCCGAAATCTTGCAAAAATCCTGCGGACAGCGTACTTGCAGTAGCGGTGGTATAGAAAGAGATCGAACTCTGCTCCCCTATGCTGTAGGCCAAGGAAAAGTCGGCTGATTGAAAATATCCGCCAGCCACGTGTTGGGTCAAGGGACTCAAACTTTGCCCTTGTAGGGAGGTGGCTGATAAGAGCGCCAAGAATAACAGGGCCAATACCTGACCCCTTATCAAATAAGCAACATTCATTTTCTTACCCAGCTTGGGCACAGGATTTAGAAAACCTTTTGTTTTACCTGGTACTATTCCAGATTCTAAATGATTCATTTTTTAGTATAAAACATTATTTTAAAATTGAAAATCAATAAGTTAGGTCAATTGTCAATTCAAGAATTAAAGTGATTTCTCGCTCATACTCTTAACTAAATAAGTGACGAAAAATCAAAAGTATCGGATGGGTCGAACGGCACGCCGATCGAACTTATCAATAGCACCTGCTGCTCCACGACCAAACCAAAACGCATAAGCAGCTCCTCCTAACTGTGTAGAACTCCAATACCAAGTCATAAGTGTATTATCGTCAAAACCACCTATAAGTACACTATTCGCTTCAACCTTATCCAACTCAACTGAACTAGGTAAAAACCAATCTGAATACCCTCCATTTGTATAATCAAGGGCTGCCTTAGCGGCAATATTTTGCTCGCTACATTCAGCCACAATGTCTAAGGTATTTTGTTCGCCAGTTCCCAATGCGGTTCCATTTGCTCCCGAGAGGATAGGGATGTCATTTTGCTGTGGTGGATCATTTACGCAGCCCCATGCTAATCCTGCACGTTGATTATTGATAAAAATATCTGTTGGCGCCGCAATCAATCCATGTTGCACATTGGGATCATAACCTGGATCACCTTGTTGGAAGATGTAAGCAACTTTTCCCCCTTGGTAACTATCGCCAACTGCCAATGGTGGAGGAGGTACCGACGCTGAATTCCCTACCATATTTCGCCACATTCCTCCTGAATAAACTTCTAATTCACCTCCAACATTTCGGTCACCACAATTCGTGCAAAACACCACAAGACCCGTAACCGGATTGGAGATCGCCTGTCTTTGGGCATAAGTCATCCTTGGCGGTAAAAATCCTTGCGTGGTACTCTGGATTTCGACCTTTGCAGCAGCATTTGGAAGAGTTGTTCCAATACCAACACTAGCGCCATTGTTATGAATATTGCTACTATTCACCACCCATTGGGAACCATTCCAAAATGGGGTATTTCCAGCTGCATTTCCACTACTCAAAAGACCTGTAGCTCCTGTCGCACCCTGAGGCCCTACAGCGCCTGTTAATCCAATAGGACCTGTTGGACCCGCAGGACCAGTTAAACCAGTTGGGCCTTGAGGGCCCGTTAAACCAATAGGACCTTGCGGGCCTGTTGGACCTGCTGGGCCGGTTAACCCAATAGTACCAGCTGGGCCAGTTAAGCCGATAGGGCCTTGAAGGCCAGTTGCTCCAGCTGGACCTTGAAGACCGGTCAAGCCAATTGGGCCTGGAATGCCTTGAGGTCCTGCGGGACCGGCTATACCAGCCGGACCAGCCGGACCTGGAAGGCCTGCAGGGCCAGTTGCTCCCTGTGGACCAACTGCTCCATCATTCCCTGCTGGACCAATTGCACCTGGCAGACCTTGTGGCCCAGCTGGACCTGTAGGGCCTGCTGGGCCAGTTAATCCGATGGGGCCAATTGCGCCAGCCGGACCTGGAAGGCCTTGAAGTCCTTGGGGTCCTGCAACATTGCCTGAAATAGCGGCGAGTTTCGTCTTCTCTGCGGTCGTAAAGTCATTGGAGGATAGCCCTTTGCCATATTCCTTGTCCACCTTAGTGGCCAAGCTCGCCGACACATCCGCTGCATTGGCTTTGCTGGCAAGTTGGGTAGTGGTAGCGTAGCCGCTAAGGTCTTGATCTCCGGTGTTGGTCCCTGTGATCGCAGCAAGCTTCGACTTCTCTGCCGTAGTGTAATCATTTGAAGACAGCTCCTTGCCAGATACCTTGTCTACTTTGGTGGCCAATGCTGTAGTTGCAGCCGTACTGAGGGGCTTGTTCGCATCCAAAGTGTTGTTGACTTGATCTACGCCAAGGCTTGTTTTCAATTCAGCCATAGAGGCTACGCCTGTTCCTCCACTACCCACGGGTACAATACCCTGCACATTTTCCGCATCTACACCGTAAGCATAAAAAGCAAAAGGAACGGGTTGTAGCTTTGAGGTCCCCATCGCCGTAAAGTTGATCCCTGCATTGGGATCCATCTCCACTTTGATAAACTTGGCAGCAGTGCCCCAGTCGATGCTTGAAAAATTACCTGTTTTGGAGTTGGCTGTGCCGTCTCCCACCACCACCGCAAAGATACCTTGCGGATTGGTAGTCGTTTGTCTGGTTTCGGTGTAGACTACCGAACCTGATGGGGAACCAAGTAAGATGGATAAACGCATGCTGATCGTTTGACTGACCAGCACTTCCCCGGCGGCATTTCGAGCCAATCCTTGAAAGCTTATGCCTTCATTTTGGGCCAAGGCCGATACAGAAAGGGTAAAGAAGGTAATAAGGGAATAAATTAATCGTTTCATTCGAATTTCTTTTTTCTTCAAAGCAGTGTTTTTTTAAAGTAGAAATCGAACGTAGAAAATTACAGAGTACTTATTTTGTAAGATTTGTAACACTTTTTTCGTTTATGTAACATCAATTTTTCCGGTTTCGAAAAATCAGGAAGTAAGGAGTAAAAAAATAGAGTTAAGGTATAATGTACCAAATACGCTGCCTACCTAGTAGGTAGCCCAGCGGCAGGCAGACAGGTAGAAGGTGCCAAGATCTTTTGGGAGGAGAATCTAGATCATTATCAAAGTCCTTAAATTGTTCTTGGTACATTGTACTTTTATATACTTTTTTCTACTTGTTACTTCGTACTTTATTAAATTGAATTTTTTCAGTCCGTACTCCGTAACTCTTACTTCATATTTATATGGTATTTCGTCCCCTAATCCTATTTCTACTTTTTCTAGTTGTCAGTTGCCAATCCAAGGCTCCTGCCGAAAACGTTACAACCGAAGCAGCGGATCCCTTCTCTCTGGAAGAGTTGCGATTTCAGCGGTTGGATGGCACTGAATTTGGCTTGTCACCCGAACAGAAAACCTATACGGTCTTGCACTTTTGGGCCACCTGGTGCAAACCCTGCTTGGCAGAATTCCCTGAATTAAAAGCGGCCCTCCCCCGACTGCAAAGCGATAGCGTCGCATTTTTCCTCGCTACCGAAGAGGAGCTCGATCAAATCCGAGCTTTTGAAGAAAAGCGCAATTTCGGCTTGGAGTTTGTCCAGCTGAAAGAAGCCACACTCGCGGATTTTGAAGTACATGCCCTACCCACCACGCTAGTCCTAGATAGCACCGGGAAAGTGGTCTACCGCCACATGGGACTGTTAAACTGGCAGGATGTCACTTCCATTGAGGACCTGATCTCCCAACAGCCATGAACCGCTTCCTGCTCACCTTGCTTGCTTTTTCGGGGCTTTACCTCGCCTCCTGTACTTCGACTTCCCCAGCTCCCGAAGCTGTCCAAGAAATCCCTTTTCCAGCAGGAGCGGGAACGTCTTTGCCTTCTCTATCTTCAGATGGTACGCAGCTGCTCCTTTCCTGGGTAGCCACACCAACAGATAACCTAGCTCAATTTCAATTTGCGCGACTTGAAGAAGATGGGACTTGGTCTAGTCCTGAGCAGATCGCCGAGGGCAGCAACTGGTTTGTCAACTGGGCAGACTACCCAGCTCTCGTTCAAAACAAGGGTTCGCTCCTAGCCTACCACCTTCAAAAATCCTCTGCTGGCAAATTTTCTTACGACATTCTCCTTCATGCCTTGCCCAAGGGAGAGGCGAACTGGCGTAGCGGACTTCCCTTGCACCGCGATTCCACGCTAACCGAACATGGATTTGTGTCTGCAGCAGCCTACACGGATTCAAGCTTTTTCGTTTCCTGGTTGGATGGGCGTAATACGGGTGGTAAAGGGCATGACAGTCATGATGCCCATTCAGGAGCCATGAGCATCCGAGCAGCAGAAGTAAGTTTGGAGGGACAGGTGCTTTGGGATACCCTTCTGGATGCCAAAACCTGTGATTGCTGCCAGACCAGCACAGCGGTTACTTCCCAAGGACCTGTGGTGGTCTACCGCAACCGATCCGATCGGGAGATTCGGGACATTGCCATCACCCGCCTGCTGGATGGAGCCTGGACAGAACCAACCATCATTCATGCCGACGGATGGGAAATAGCAGGTTGCCCAGTCAATGGTCCCAGGGTAGTCGCTCAAGGAAATACGCTACTGGTGGGCTGGTTTACCGCTGCCAAGGGAGAACCAAAAGTTCAATTCTCCTTTTCTTCGGATGCCGGAGCTACCTTTACTGCGCCGATCACTGTTGAGGGGCAGGGCATCATTGGCCGCGTGGAAGTTGCCTTGCTGAATGAGCAAAAAGGCATCGCAGCCTGGATGGAAACCACAAAGCAAGGGACTTTTTTGAAGGCCGCCAGGATTGAGAGCGGGGGCAAGATGGGCAAACAATGGGAGATTGGCGCCATGGACTCGGGTCGAAAAAGTGGATTTCCTCAACTGGAGGTGCTGGGAGATCGTGTATACTTTGCCTGGACTGAGGTGAAAGGAGAAACCAATCAAGTGCGGACTGTATTTTTGCCCAAGGCAGCGTTTTAGAGATGCAAGAACCGAGAGCCAAGAAAGGAGACGCGGCCGGGCCGGCGAAATACGGTGGAAATACAGTGGAAATAAACCGAGCCCTCCACGGCCTACCTACCGTAGGCAGCCGGGCAGGCACGCTCGGTGAAAAAGTAAATAGTGCTATAAGCTCAACCTATTTTAATAATCCCACCACGGCGGGTATTTACCTTTATTATTTCACGAAGCGAAGCGCAGTGTATTTCTATTGTATTTCCATCGGGTTTCTACTTGGTACTTTTTCAGTCCTTATTTCGTAGCTCGTACTTCGTATTTCTACTTCCTAGTTTTTAAAATAATTCAACCCTCTAAAGCACCCTGCTTTTCCTTTTGTAGGTGGGCATGGAATTCGGAAGGGGATTCGCCCATTAGCTTTTTGAAATTGAGGTAGAAGGTATTGCCACTTACAAACAAGGTTTTCTTGGACAGGGAATCGATGGTGTGTGTTAACAAATAGCCCTTTCGGATCAAGGTTATGGCATAATTGATGCGTAACACATTGACGTACTCGCCAAAAGTAAAATTACCATAGTACTTAAAAAGGTACTTCAAGTGGCTTTGTGGGCAGTCCAATTGAAAAGAAAGGGACTTGAGACTGGGAACTTCCAGGAGCTCCTCAGACCAAGCCTGCTCCATTCTTTTCAGTGAATAAATAAGTGACTCCACACGAGGAGCAACCTGCTTTTCCACGTTCAAATCTTGGGGGTCGGTTTGACCTTTTTTCTTTGATTTCCAAATGGCAATCTCCTCAGGAACTACCGCATTGATGTGTTCCAACAAGCGCAACTGCCCATACAAAATGCGCGGATTTCTCAGCAGGTAAAAGCATATAAATAACCAGAGGAAGGAGGTGATTCCGTAAAATTCCCCCAACACTTTCTCTTGATTATCCTCCGGCGCTTTTCCATAGATAAAATTTGCAAAGCCATAAATCAATAAAAAAGCAACCATCATCAGGTAGGCCCAAACGCGTATGGACTTAAAATAGAGTTGCTCCCGCTGACTTTTCCGCTTAGTCAAAAACCTCCACACCAATACAATCAATCCGGTGCTGTATCCAGAAGAGTATACTAAAAATACAGTTTGATTCATTGATTTATTCCAATCGAATCCTAGGCTCAGGCCCACCATTAGGATAGAAAGCCCAAAATGAAGCGGAATAGTTCTTTTTAAAATTTTTTGATGAAGTAGGCCCTCAAAAAAAAGGTAAAAGATCGGGGGGATGAAAAAGGCAAATAGGAGGGATTTTTCAAATGGGTTTTCAATGGGACCCAAATCCTGAAAACTAGACAAGCCAAAGATGACGCGTTGGACACCAGAGATCGTCAAAATAGCTAAAAAAAAGATACTCGATTTTAATTCTCGCTTGGCGTCTACTAGGGAAACGGAAACGAGCAAAAGCAATACACCCCCAACAAAAAAAGATAGAATTGACAAGACTGGCCACATGCTCAAAAGTAAATCAAAATTTTATTTTATGAATTTTGATTAAAAAAATTATTAACAAAAGACCTACTTCGAACTCACGCAATTCCTCATTTGGGGATATCATGACATCGGGATAGATCTACATCCTTTAAAAAAATTTAAAGACTTTTTCAAATATGGATTTTTTCAAATCGCATAAAATTCGGTACGTAACAACATGTAACAAAACACAAATTTCTCAATAAATAGTGTCTTACAGATTTACTAAGGGTTCTTTTGTGATACATAACCTATTATTCTGATTGATGCATAAGCTAAAAATCCTGCCCTAAACAAAATGATTAGATCCTCATAAAGTGGTTCAACTTCTGCTCTCAACTCTAAATGGTAAATAATTTCAATCCTTTTTAGGTTTACAAAATGAAAAAATCAATCCTCCTTTTACTCGTAATCCTTGGCTTTGCTTGCCAAATGGAAGAAACTGAAACTACACCTACACCACCTCCAACAGTGGATAAAAAAACGAGCTATTCCACTGCACAAAAGATTACGTTCGCAAATCCATTGAAGGTTCCTAACATTCATCCAGAGACCTTAAAGATAATTGAGATTAACGGAGCCTTCCACTTGATTACTTCTTTTGCAGACCTATTTGGAACTACCTACGACTACTTTCGTTCTTTCAAAATTGACACCAACACGGGTCAATTGGTCGAAAATACAACTACGCTGCTCGGGGAATACAAAGAAGTAGGCTTCCCAAAAAGCCCATTTTATTACGAAGACTTAAATGGCGATGGGTTTAAAGACCTGTTTGTTAGCGATCATGGGAAAGAAACCCCCTCTTTACAGATAAACGGTCAATTCCCTGGTTATGTCAATCATTTATTTTATGGAAATGCAACAGGAACTTTTAAGAAAGCTACCATCGACAACCTAACAACCGTCTTGAAATTTCACCATAATTCTGCAGTAGGAGACTTGGATCAAGATGGAGACAAGGACTTGGTGGTTCAATCCTTTACCAATGAGGAAATGGAACTCTACTTCAATGAAGGGGGTACATTGACTAAAAAGATGAACATCAATCCACAAAATCAAACGGGAAGCGTGCTCATCGCAGATATGGATGGAGATGGTAAAAATGACGTGATCTCGGCCCCCTACATCGATAGAAGCTCCACTCCAGCAACCTATATTCAAAAAATCAACATCTCTGGAAACTCATTTACCAAAGCGAACGCTTCTATAGTTCGCCCATTCGGAGATAGCTTTGGCTGTTACAAAATTATCGGTATTGCGAATGCAGCGAATAGCAAAAAGTTTAACTTCTTTTACTTTGTGGAAAGTGGAATTCAATCTCAAAAGATCTTTCGATCCAAGGACAACGACCCCAGCCAATTGGAGGAAGTATCTTCGGTACAATCCACCGCTCCAAGCAACAACTTCCGCGATTACCAAATCCTAGACCTAAATTTTGATGGATTGGAAGATATCCTTTTCATCACCAACACAGGGGAGCCCCTTGTTCAGCGTGTATGGTTGAACAAGGGCGGAAATATCTTTGAAAATCCAACCTGGGATATCGATAGTACTTTGAAGGACTTTTTCCTCCCAATTTCAAAGAACGACGCTACTGGAAAAATGAAGTTCCTCTACTTCAATGCCAATCAATCCCAAGTAGTAGAAGTGTATACCAAAAAATAAATAAAGCCATCCTCAAATTTACAGGATGGCTTTATTGAACCCACCCAAAAATTTAGTGAATTGAAATAAAGAGGGGAATTTCAACCCACAAAATACGCTTCCAGCTCCTTCAGCATCTCTCCCTTCTCGCGCAAGTCACGAATTACCTTGCCCTTTTCCAGGAGTACGATGCGGTCGCATAGGTCGGTCACATGGTTCAGGTCATGGCTGGAGATCAAAAAGGTGGTTTTGGAAGCTTCCAATTCGGAAAGGATCAACTTTTTCAAGCGAATCTGGGAACTCGGATCCAAGTTCTCAAAAGGTTCATCCAAAAAGACTACCTGAGGATGTCCAAGCATCGCCGCGGCAATGCCCACCTTCTTCAAGTTGCCCTTGGATAGGTCGCGGATGTATTTCTTTTTCCCCAGCACCTCCTCATTGAAGAGCTCCTCAAACTTGCTCAAATGCAGCTGCAGGTCTGCCTCAGAAAGCCCATAGATCTTGCGCAAGGTTTCAAAGTACTCGTCCGGAGTCAAAAAGGCCAAGAGCATCTGCTCATCCAAGTAGGCACCTACCTGGGATTTCCAACTCTCTGTCTTGCTTACATCGGCACCCAAAAAGGTTACCTGACCTGTGGTAGCACGAACCAGGTCCAACATGATTCGAAATAGCGTCGTCTTGCCAGCGCCATTGTTGCCCACCAAACCAAAGCACTCCCCCTTTGAAATTTCCAATTCGGGGATATCGAGCACAACGGCTTCTTTGTACTGCTTTTTAAGTTGGGATACCTGTATCATAGTTCTTGTCGGAAGGAAGATGAAATTTCAAATCGGTTGGCCAAAAGCCGTTGCGTCACAATTCGGGATAGCGGTCCAAAGGCAAGGATCCCTGTGAGTCCTGTGATTCCCAAGGCCAACAAGCCGGCATAATCATTGATTAAATAGGAAAAAGGAAGGTACACCAAATAAGGACCTGCCATCAAGGGAAGAACGATTAGGAATTGCGCAGCCCCTACCCCTTCGTAGTTAAACATGGCCCCCTTGTTGAGGTCCATGGGCTTGGGCTTCCAAAGCGCAACGTATAGAATGACATGGACCAGAATGCCACAGTTGAAGAGAAAAGTGGCTAGGTGAACCAGCAAAATGTCCCAACCGAAGTACACGTAGGGCACAGAAGCCAAGAAACAAACCCCAGAAATCCCGAGAAAAAGCAGGTACTTGGCCCGCACCAAGGCTTCCAAGCCACCTTTTTGCATCAAGAAAAAATCAAAATTGGAAGAATTCCAACTCAAAAACAGCTGCCCATACTGAATCATAAAGATCCCAGTAATGAACACCCCCACAAATATATAAATGGGCGAAATCCCCGTTTCACTTTGGTAGGCTGGATTCGTATAAAAGATCAGCCCATACAACAAGAAGAAGGCGGAAAGCATCAGGTAGGTTCTACTTTTCTTGTGCCGCAAAATCAATTTCCACTCCAAATTGGCCAACTCTCCAGCCATGCCAAAGCGGGAAAAAAGGCCAAAACTTTGACCCGAAACTTGGTATGATTCCTCTTCTCCCAACTCTTCCAAGTAAGCATGGGACACATAATACCGATAGCAAATGGTAAACAGGGCAAGTAACAGGCCCAGTATGCCTACAACAGGGAACATGCTATGAGTAGCTGCAGTAAAAAAAGGAGCGAAGAGAGCGCCTACATTGAACCAGCCTAGGTAGGTCGATCCTCCAGATAATAGAACCACCACGAAAACCAGCCCTAGGCCAAGCAAGCTATCTTCAAAGCGCTGCTTGAACCAGAGCATAAACCAGTGTAGGGACCAGCTTATTCCCAACAGGGTGCCCAACCAAGATACTAGGCCAAATACCCCATATTCCTCCTGTACAGCCTCCACCCCAAAAGGCAAAAAGAGCAGCAGGGCGATGACATTAAGAGGAGATAGAAAAGACCGGAGCAATAGGATCGATACGATTTTCTTTTTCCCGATAGGGAGGTGGAGTAAACTTTCCAGATCCACGACCGGCAACTTTTGAATAAAGTAGCGGTACATAAATTCCCCTAAAAAAAAGTAAATGAGCAGGGAGTTAAGAAAGGCAATGGGTTCCTTGCCCTCGGCAAGCATATCTATAATTCGCCCTAGAAATAATCCTGCGAAAAACACATAGCTCAACAGCAGCAGCGCAATAAATATCAAAAATCCCGTTGCAAGTGCACTTTTTGCAAAACTTGTAGAGCGAACACTCTTTAGGTATTGCAAGCGAATGAGCGTAAAAAACATAGGCAACATCAGGTTTAAATTCTGAAACGTAAACTTCAAAATTATGGCCATCTTTACCAATCAAAAAAAGTTAAAAGTAGCAAATGAAACAGGACCTGAATTTTTTTGAGGCAGTAAGCCAGCGCAGATCTGTG
>JACCDM010491072.1_pt1 | contig 39317 bp, 36 predicted proteins | sample 7445851 | NCBI WGS metagenome assembly JACCDM01 (sample SAMN15323438, study PRJNA562643) | freshwater metagenome | isolation source: river surface water | place: USA:Blue River Watershed | collected 2017-08-16
GACCGGGATGGACGAACCTCTGGTGTGTCAGTTGTTCCGCCAGGAGCACCGCTGATTAGCTACGTTCGGGAAAGATAACCGCTGAAAGCATCTAAGCGGGAAGCTTGCTTCAAGATGAGATTTCCATGACTTATGTCGAGAGGCTCGCAGCTAGATTACTGCGTTGATAGGCTGGATGTGGAAGTGGGGACTAAAGACCCATGGAGCTGACCAGTACTAATAAGCCGATAACTTGATACACTTTTTGCTTGCGTCCACTATGTGGTTCCCGAGGTATGGGAACCACGATCAATTTTCGCGATAGCGCGATCACTTGGTTGTGTAATTTACATAACTCAATAGTGTTTCGGCGGCCATAGCGGAGGGGAAACGCCCGGTTACATTTCGAACCCGGAAGCTAAGACCTCCTGCGCCGATGGTACTGCAAGGGGGACCTTGTGGGAGAGTAGGACACCGCCGGACTTAATTTGAACGAAAATGGCCACCTTTTTAAGGTGGCCATTTTTGTTTTAACCGGATTTCTGGGAGAGGATGCCGTTATGGCATATTCAGACGATCAGCGACCACGACGCGACTCGGGCCGTGAAGGCGACGCACCGCGTCGTGAGAGCCGTCCTAAGCGTGATGGCGACCGTTCGGACCGCGACGAAGCGCGTCCGAGCCGCGGAGAATGGCGCTCAGAGCGCCCAGCACGTAGTGAAGGTCGTCCCGCCAGGGATGGCGGACGCCCAGTTCGAGACGGAGACCGACCTGGCCGTGGCAGTGACCGCCCTGTGCGCCCAGCTGGTCGTGCTGAACGATCCACTGACGACGCGCCACGCCACAAGGAATGGGCCAACACCCGTCGTGAGGTCGAGGTCGAGCGCAAGCTGTCGCCGCTCATTCCTGACGAAATCACCGAGAAGGACATTGAGATCGGCGTACGTGCGCAGCTGAAGACGCTTACGCCCGAGAACGCCGAAAAGGTGGCTCGCCACCTGGCTATGGTCGCGCTACTGATCGATCAGGACCCTGATCTTGCGCACGAGCACGCATTGGCCGCTGCGGATCGCGCTGGTCGCATCGCCGTCGTGCGCGAAACCGTCGGCTGCACCGCATACGCCGTTGGCGACTTTGCCCTTGCGCTGCGCGAACTACTCACACACCGTCGCATATCTGGCTCAAATGAACAGGTAGCCCTTATTGTCGACTCGGAACGTGGCCTGGGCCGCCCGGAGCGCGCGATCGAGGTTGGACGTTCGGTCGATGCTAAGGAATTGACCGCCGAAGCGCGTGTGAACTTGGCCATTGCAATGTCTGGCGCGCGTTTGGATCTCGGCCAGACCGAGCTGGCATTGAGCGAGCTCGAGATTGCTGAACTAAACCCGAAGAAGGTATTTGCCTATTCGCCACCACTATTTTTCGCTTACGCAGATGTTCTCGAGGATCTCGGTAGAGAAGCCGAGTCAAGGACTTGGGCAGATTTGGGTAACCGCGCAACCACCGCGCTGGCCGGCGAAGACGAAGAGGACGAGACCGTCACGGTGCTTGAGGAGATCGAGATTCCGGTGCGCCGTGAGTGGACGCCGGAAGAGCGTGAGGCGCGTGCCCGTCAGCGTGAGGAGCGCTCGGGTGGAGGTCGTGGCGGCTTCGGCGAGCGTCGCCCATTCGGCGAAGGTCGCCCTAGTCGCGATGGCTACGACCGTCCCCGCCGCGATGGGGACCGTGACGCGCGCCCGCGACGAGACGGTGATTCCCGTCCTCGACGCGACGGAGGCGCTCGGCCTGCACGCGATGTCGACAATCGCCCACAACGTGGCGAGCGTCGCCCGTATGGTGACCGAAGCGACCGTCCGCAGGGCGGCGAGCGTCGTTCGTTCGGCGACCGCGACGGTCGCGGCCAGCGCGGAGAGCGTCCGGAACGTGGCGAACGCCGCAGCTTTGGCGACCGCGACTCGCGTCCGCCGCGTAGCGACGACCGACCATCACGTGACGGCAACGGTCGTCCCGCACGCGATAGCAATAGCAATGACCGTCCGCCGCGCGGTGAGGGACGCGGAGCCCGACCAGCCCGTCCCGTTTCGCGCGACGACTATCGTCCGAAGCGCGACAAGTAACCGAGTCCTGGCAGCAAGAATTGGCAAGTTTGATTTGGGATCAGTTCGACTACCTTCTGTCTGACCTCGATGGTGTGGTCTACGAGGGTTTGAAGTCGATATCGCCTGCTCCCGAGGTACTCGGTGAACTGGCAAGCCTTGGAATCCCCGTTGGTTACGTGACTAACAATTCCTCGCGTAGGGCAGCCGCCATTGCCGAGCAGCTGCTTGGTTTCGGTGTTCGCTGTGCACCAGATGACATCATCGGATCCGGTCAGACAGGCGTTGCATTGCTCGCAGAACAGGTTCCCGCCGGATCGCGAGTTCTCGTCGTTGGTGGAGATGGGCTTCGCGATTGGGTCTCCCGTGGGGGCTTTGAGGTCGTTGATTCTGCCGATGCGCACCCCGCGGCGGTTATTCAGGGTTTTGCCCCGGATGTGAGTTGGCGCAACCTCGCCGAGGCGGCCTTCGCAATTCAAGCTGGCGCTAAGTGGGTGGCCACAAACTCTGACTGGACTCTGCCGCAGGAGCGGGGCATGGCGCCAGGAAACGGAACGCTGGTTTCGGCGGTGCACACAGCCGTCGGGCAACTTCCGCTTGTCGCGGGTAAGCCGGAAGCTCCAATCTTTGAGTTGGCAAAGGCTCACTTCGAGGCCAAGTACGGTGTCAAACAACCGCTGTTCCTAGGCGATCGCATCGACACAGACATCACCGGTGCAAACAAGGTCGGCATGGCATCCGTGCTTGTCCTGACCGGTGTCAGCACTCGCAAGGAAGTTCTCGGTCAGCGCCTCGAAGGACGTCCACGCTACATCATCGGCTCAATGAGTGAATTGCTGGAACCATATGCCTACCCGCGTGCAACTAAGCGCGGCTACCGATCGGGATCGGCTGAGGTTGAGCTGCGCGGCAGCAAGGTTCGCCTTGTCGAGGGCGATCCGACCAGCGTCGATGCGCTCAGGGCTGCCTGCGCGGTTGTTTACACCAGCAAGACTCCGATTTTCGGTCTCGATGTCGAACCTGCGTTGTACGAATAGGCTTGGTGGAGAACAGTGCATCCAGAGTTAGGAATTGGGCGATGAGCGACGAGTTTCAGGCTGAAATAGCAGCCGAGGTCGAGCGTATTTCGCTGATGGCGCTAGAGGAGCAGCCAGCCGCCTTCAACGCACTTCGCGAGCGACTGGAGAAGGCTCTGAACGACACCAACGAAGCCGAAACGGCCTAGGTAAAACTAGATGCGCCTTGACGTCTTGCTCGTTGAACGCGGGCTCGCCAGATCGCGCAAGCACGCGTGTGATCTTATCGATGCCGAGCGCGTCCTGCTCGGTGGCAAGGTTGCCCGTAAAGCCTCGGCTTCGCTCGAGCCGGATGCTCGCATCGAGATTCTCGATGCCCAAGACTACGTATCCCGGGCCGGCCACAAGCTTGCTAAGGCGCTCGACGCCTTCGGCGACATTCAAGTTCAAGGTACGTTGGCTTTGGACGTCGGAGCGAGTACCGGTGGCTTCACCGATGTGCTGCTTCGACGCGGAGCCGAGGAAGTAATTGCGCTCGACGTTGGTCACGATCAGCTGGTTCCCGAGTTGCGCGGCAACCCGCGCGTGCGGGTTGTCGAAGGTTTCAATGCTCGTGAACTATCGGTCGCCACGCTTGCCGAGGCCTCTGGCCTGACCGTCGAGCGTCTCGCGCAGCTTTCGCTCATCGTTGGCGATCTTTCGTTTATTTCCCTAACTCTCGTGCTGGAGCAGCTGGCTGCAGTCGGTCCGCAAGCGGACATGGTTCTGCTCATCAAGCCGCAATTTGAAGTCGGCAAGCAGTCGCTCCATGCCAGCGGAATTGTGAACGACTGGTCGCTGCGTGCCAAGGCTATTCGTCAGGTAATCGATTGCGCCGCCGAATTAGGCCTTGGAGTTCGTGGGTTAGTCAAGTCGGAGTTGCCTGGGACTCATGGCAACATCGAGTACGTCGTGTGGATAAGTGCTAAAGAGCCTTTGAATCGGTCAAAATGGAGTCAGCTAATCGATGACCTAGCCAAGGAGGGCAAGTGAGTCACGAAGACCGCCTGATCCTTCTGGTTTCACGCTCGAGAATCGATGAGGCCGCCCGCGACATTCGCTCTGCGGCCGCGCAACTCTTGGCCCATGGTCTCGTTCCCGTCATCACCGCCGAGGCCAGCGCGGATGCTGAACAGCTCGGTGGCACAGAGGCAGCCTTCGGCTTGGGCGAGGGCTCTTTCCGCGAACTCGACAAAGACTGCAAGCAAGGCGACATCGAGCTTGTATTGGTTCTCGGTGGGGACGGGTCTATCCTCAAGGCCGCCGAATTGGTTCGCGAATCCAACATCCCACTTCTCGGCATCAATCTAGGGCACGTCGGCTTTCTTGCCGAGGGCGAAAAGCACGAGATGGATGCCGTGCTCGGCCACATCGCCGCCCGCGAGTACACGGTGCAGGAGCGCATGGCGCTCGACGTGACGGTCCTCGAGAATGGCCGCAAGGTCTATTCGACCTGGGCCCTCAACGAGGCGACTGTGGAGAAGAGCGCTCGCGAGCGCATGCTTGAGGTTGTGCTCGAGGTTGAGGAGCACCCGCTATCGAGTTTTGGCTGCGATGGTGTCGTTGTTGCGACACCAACCGGCTCGACCGCCTATGCATTCTCGGCCGGTGGTCCAGTCGTCTGGCCGAACGTTGAGGCGATTCTGATGGTCCCACTCAGCGCGCATGCGCTGTTTGCGCGCCCGTTGGTCGTGAATCCCGAGGCGCTGCTTGCTGTCGAAGTATTGCGCCGCTCGGCTGGTTCGGGAGTGCTCTGGTGCGACGGCCGGCGAACCTTCGAGCTGGCCCCAGGCTCACGCGTCGAGGTGCGCAAGTCGGCTCAGGGCGTGAAGATTGTGCGTCTCGATAACTCGTCTTTCACCAATCGACTAGTCAATAAATTCTCACTTCCCGTCGCCGGATGGCGCGGCCCGGAGGCCTAATTGATCGAAGAGATTTCGATTCGAGATCTGGGCGTCATCGGTGATGCGAGGCTTGTTTTCTCGAAGGGTCTGACGGCCATCACAGGCGAAACCGGTGCCGGCAAGACCATGGTGCTCTCGGCTCTGGGGTTACTGCTCGGGCATCGCGCAAATGTTTCCACCGTGCGAATCGGTGCAGATCAGTCGTTTGTCGAGGGCCGCTGGTTCCTAGCGGATACCGGCGTCGGCGTCGGCGCTCGAGTAACTGGCATGCTCGAAGAAGCAGGAATTCCTGTTGAGGATGGCGAGCTCATTTTGAATCGCTCTGTTTCGGGAGAGGGTCGTTCGAAGGCCAGCGCTAACGGTCGCGCACTGCCCGTGGCTTCGATCACGGAACTTGGCGAGGAGTTAGTGGTCGTTCACGGCCAATCCGACCAGATTCGCTTGAAATCCGCCAAGGCTCAGCGCGAAGCGCTCGACTCGTTCGCGGGGGCGGTACTTGGGAATCAGCTGCGCGAGTACAAAGAAGCATTTGCGCAATTGGCGGCACTCCGTGCGCGGCACGCGAGCCTTGCAACTGGTTCGGCCGAGCGCACGAAACGTATCGAAGATCTGCGCGCTTGGATTGCCGAGCTCGAGAAGCTGGATGCCAAACCTGGCGAGCTTGATCGAGTCTCGCAACAGATCGAGAAGTTAGACAGCATCGAGGCTCTACGCCTAGCCGCGGGTGGAGCACATGAAGCCCTCTCGTCCTCTGGGTATGACGACACAAGGGATGCATCAGCGCTAGTCAGCGCCGCGCGAAAACTGTTGGAAGGTGCTATGTCGAGCGATTCCTCGCTTGAACCGCTTGCGGAACGCCTCCGAGAACTCGGCATGCAGCTGACAGATATCGCAGCCGACCTTGCCAGCTATATGGCCGACTTAGAGTCGGATGCTGAAGCTTCTATCGAATGGCTTCAAGCACGCAAGGCTGCGCTGGTGGCTGCCGGACGCCAGCATCTCGCCGACCCAAACAGTCTTGACGAAAAGCTCGCCGAGCTTCATGCCGAACTGCTTCAAATCGATGACTCGGGCGACAGTTTGGCCGCCTTGACGGACGAGTTGGCGCGGTTGGAAGCTGATTGTTGGTCGAAGGCGCGCGAGATATCCGTTGCCCGCAAGGCTACAGCTGCGACTCTCGAGCAGGAGGTGACGCTCGAACTCGCCGGTTTGGCAATGCCGAATGCTCGCCTCGTGGTTGAAATCGAGCAGGGTAACCAACTGACGGCAACTGGCATCGACGAGGTGACCCTCATGCTTGCCAGCTTCAGTGGAGCCCAGGCTCGGCCGATCGCAAAGGGTGCCAGCGGCGGAGAGCTGTCGAGAATCATGCTCGCACTCGAAGTGGTATTAGCCAAGGGAGTCGAGACTCCTACCTTCATTTTTGATGAAGTGGATGCCGGCGTGGGCGGCGAGGCCGCCATCGAGGTCGGCCGTCGACTTGCCCGCCTCGCTCAAAACGCTCAGGTAATCGTTGTTACCCACCTCGCGCAGGTCGCGGCTTTCGCCGATCGCCAACTGCGAGTGCTCAAAAGCCACGCGGGGGATGTGACTTCCAGTGACGTGGTGGCCCTCGAGGGAGAGCCTCGCATCGCTGAACTGGCGCGCATGATTAGCGGCATGGCCGATTCCGAGGCCGCTCGCAAAAACGCCCAAGAGCTCCTTTCGCTGGCGCGTCAAAGCGTCTAATCGACCCTCAGGATTTGGTAGGCTGGTATTCCATGGCAGACGCTTTGGATACTGGAAAAACCCGCCACATTTTTGTGACTGGTGGTGTGGTTTCGTCCCTCGGTAAGGGACTCACCGCCTCAAGTCTTGGCAACCTACTTCGCGCCCGTGGGCTCCACGTGGTCATGCAGAAACTCGACCCGTACCTGAACGTCGATCCGGGCACCATGAACCCGTTCCAGCACGGCGAAGTGTTCGTCACTGACGATGGTGCCGAGACCGATCTCGACATCGGCCACTACGAGCGCTTCCTCGACGTAAACCTGAGCCAGGCGGCTAACGTGACCACCGGCCAGATTTACTCGACCGTCATCGCGCGCGAGCGTCGCGGCGAGTACCTCGGCGACACCGTTCAGGTCATCCCGCACATCACCGACGAGATCAAGCGTCGTATGCGCCTTCAGGCTCACGAAACTCCTGCGCCTGACGTGATCATCACCGAAATCGGTGGCACCGTTGGTGACATCGAGTCGCAGCCGTTCCTCGAGGCCGCGCGCCAGGTTCGCCACGAGGTCGGTCGCGACAACGTGTTCTTCGTGCACGTTTCGCTCGTGCCATACATCGCCGCTTCGGGCGAACTAAAGACCAAGCCCACCCAGCACTCGGTCGCGACCCTGCGTTCGATTGGTATTCAGCCGGATGCCGTCGTGTTGCGCAGCGACCGCGAATTGCCGGACAGCATCAAGAACAAGATTGCGCTGATGTGCGACGTCGACAAGAGCGCTGTGATCAACGCGGCCGATGCCTCGAGCATCTATGACATCCCTAAGGTGCTAAACCGTCAGGGCCTGGACGCGTTTATCGTCAAGAAGCTTGGACTCGAGGCTGGCGAGGTCGCATGGGGCCCATGGGACCGCTTGCTCGAGGTCGTTCACAACCCGAAGCACCACGTAAACGTTGGCTTGGTCGGCAAGTACATCGACCTTCCCGACGCCTATCTTTCGGTCACCGAGGCCCTGCGCGCAGGTGGTTTTGCCAACGATGCAAAGGTTCACATCAAGTGGATCGCATCGGACAGCTGCGAAACCCCTGAGGGTGCCGAGGCGGCGCTTGCCGGCCTCGACGCTATCTGCGTTCCGGGTGGATTCGGCGTTCGCGGCATCGAGGGCAAGCTTGGTGCGCTTCGCTACGCCCGCGAGAACCGCATCCCATCGCTCGGGCTGTGCCTCGGTTTGCAGTGCATGGTCATCGAGGCTGCTCGCAATCTAGCCGGCCTCGAAGGCGCCTCATCGACCGAGTTCGACCCAGAGGCCAAGTACCCGGTCATCGCGACCATGGCCGAGCAGGTCGACATCCTCGCTTCGGGCGACATGGGTGGCACGATGCGCCTTGGGCTTTACACCGCGAAGCTTCAGGAAGGGTCGATTGTCGCCGAGACCTATGGTGCGACTTCGGTTGAGGAGCGTCACCGTCACCGCTACGAGGTCAATAACTCATTCCGTGATCAGATCGCCGCTGCCGGCCTGGTGTTCTCGGGCACCTCGCCTGACGGCCACCTCGTCGAGTTTGTTGAATTGCCGCGTGAGGTTCACCCTTACTACGTTGCAACTCAGGCGCACCCAGAGTTCATGAGTCGCCCAAACAAGGCGCACCCGCTGTTCTCGGGCCTGGTCAAGGCTGCGATTGCTCGCTCAGAGTCGAACAAGCTGTTCACCGAAGACAATGCCTAAGGATCAAGCCGCATCGATGCCGATTCTCGAATCCGAGGTTGGTTTCGCGGGGCGCATCTGGAACGTCAAGCGCGAGAAGTTTGACTTCAATGGCGAGCCACTCGTGCGCGAATACGTCGACCACCCTGGCGCGGTCGCGATTGTTGCTCTGAACGAGCGCATGGAAGTCTTGCTGATTAAGCAGTATCGCCACCCGGTTGGCGCTTACCTTTGGGAGATCCCCGCGGGGCTGAAGGATGTTGAGGGCGAGTCGGAACTCGACGCTGCCCAGCGCGAGCTGTTCGAAGAAACCGGTTGGGTTGCGACCGCTTGGGAAGACCTAACCAGCTTCTACACCACACCTGGCGGCAACAGCGAAGAGATAACGATCTACCTCGCACGGGAACTCAGTTACCGCGGACACAAGCTCGAACTCGAGGGCGAAGAGAAGGATCTCGAGGTCGCGTGGGTGCCTTTGCAGGACGCGGTTGAGAGCGTCTTGAAGAGCGACATGAAGAGCCCGAGCGCAGTCGTCGGCATTTTGGCGCTTGGCCTCTGGGTCGCATCTGGAGCCCTGCGCTAAGTGACCCTTCAGTCGTTGGTCGATGCGTACCTGCGGCATCTAGCCATTGAACGTGGCGTCGCCAAGAACACCCTCTCTGCATATAAGCGCGACCTTGCCCGCTACCTCGACTTTCTCGAGGATTCAGGGCGGTCGAATCCGCTTGAAATCACGCAACTCGATGTCTTGTCTTTCGCCGAACTGCTCTCGGTTAAGTTCGGGCTCACTGCGACTTCAACCGCGCGTGTTCTTGCAGCTGTGCGAGGTTTGCATCGCTTTTGGCTCCTCGAGGGGCTGGTCGAAACCGATGCTGCCAACCAGGTCAAACCACCCAAGACCCCCAAACGCCTTCCGAAGGCAATATCGGTCGACCAAGTCATCCGGCTTCTCGATGCTGCCGGTCCGGCACCGGATGCCGAGACAGATGCGGCAAACGTCGTGCGCCTTCGAGATCGCGCGCTTTTGGAGCTGCTGTATGCAACCGGAGCTCGCATCAGCGAGATTGTCACACTGGACCTCGACGACTTGCTCGACCCGACACTGGTAAGGCTGTTCGGTAAAGGATCGAAGGAGCGCGTGGTTCCGGTTGGGCGCTATGCGCAGCAGGCGCTCGCCGCATACCTCACCCGTTGCCGGCCGGGACTCGTGGCCGCGGGCCGTGGCACGCCTGCTCTCTTTTTGAACCAGCGTGGCGGAAGGCTAACCAGACAGTCGGCCTGGAGCATCATGGCCGCGGCTGCTGAAGTCGCCGGACTCGAGGCACACGTCTCGCCGCACACGCTGAGGCACTCCTTTGCCACGCACTTGCTTGAGGGCGGCGCAGACGTGCGAGTGGTCCAAGAGCTGCTTGGGCACTCCTCGGTTGCGACTACACAGATTTACACGCTCGTGACCGTGGATGCGCTGCGCGAAATGTACGTCACTGCGCACCCGAGGGCTCGCCAGTAGGTAGGCTATTAGCAATCAACGACAGGGGAGGAAGCCATGGCTAAGACCGAAAAAGACACGCGCTTCCCAACGCCGAAACCGCTCTCGGAGCACGGCCCGGCACGCGTAATCGCAATGTGCAACCAGAAGGGTGGCGTTGGTAAGACCACGACCACTATCAACCTGGCTGCTTCCCTCGCAGAGTACGGCCGCAAGGTGCTGCTTATCGACTTCGACCCCCAGGGTGCACTAACCGCAGGCCTTGGTTTTCACACTCACGAGGGCAATACGATTTACGAGTTGATGAAGGGTGAAATCACCGACACTCGTTCGACGATTCTGCACACCAACGTCGCCAACCTGGACCTGATTCCGGCAAATATTGACCTTTCGGCGGCCGAGATGGAGCTAGTGAACGCAATTTCGCGCGAGCGCATTTTGGCCGGCCTGATCCGCCAGGTTGCCGACGACTACGACGTTGTGATCATTGACTGCCAGCCATCGCTCGGCCTACTAACTGTGAACGCTTTGACCGCGGCTCACGGTGTCATCATTCCACTGGCCACGGAATTCTTCGCGCTTCGCGGTGTTGCCATTCTCGAGGGCATCATCAATAAGGTTCGGGCGCTGCTCAACCCAACCCTCAACCTTGACGGCATCCTCGCCACAATGTACGACCCGCGCACTCTGCACTCGCATGAAGTGCTCGAGCGCGTACGTGAGCGCTACGGAGACAAACTTTTCAAGAGCGTCATCAGCCGCACCGTGAAGTTCCCGGATGCCACCGCATCGGGCCTTCCGATTACGGCGTTTGCGCCGAGCTCAACCGCAGCTGAGGCCTATCGCACCGTTGCGAGAGAGCTTGTCTCGCGTGGCTGCGCGCCATAATGCCGAAGTCGCCGAGGTAATTCCCGAGAAGAGCACTAGCTTCGAACTCAGCCTTGGCAACTTTGAAGGGCCATTCGACCTGCTGCTCACGCTGATCAGCAAGCACGAACTCGACATCACCCAGGTTTCTCTGTCTAAGGTGACCGATGAGTTCATCTCTTACCTCAAGGGCCTCGACGAGCAGGAAGAACTGGATCAAGCCAGCGAGTTCCTTGTCATCGCAGCGACGCTACTCGATCTAAAGATCGCCGGCCTCCTGCCTAAAGGCGAGGTTGTCGATGCCGAGGACGTCGCACTGCTCGAGGCGCGCGACCTGCTCTTCGCCAAGCTGCTGCAGTACAAGGCGTTCAAGGAAATTGCGGCCTGGTTCTTCAATGGCTTTGCGGTCGAGTCGGCGCGTGTTCCGCGCGACGTGATGATGGAGGAGCGTTTCCGCGATGCCAAGCCGGAACTGGTTTGGACCCTGACACTGCCTGAATTTGGCCAGCTGGCCGAAGACACCCTGATGCCCAGGGCGATGCCGAGCGTCGGTCTGACGCACTTGCATGCACCGCGCGTGAGTATTAGAGAGCAGGCATACGAGGTCGCACAGGCTCTTCGGTCGTCGGGCAGCCTGACCTTCCGTGAACTGATCGCCTCGGTTCGCGACCGAGCCGTTGTGGTTGCGCGCTTCCTGTCAATCCTTGAGTTGTATCGCCTGCTCGCGATATCTTTCGAGCAGGACGCACCACTCGCCGATATCAAGCTCACCTGGCGCGCCGAAAACTTCGATGACAGCCAACTCGACAACCTTGGAGCAGAGTATGACAACTGATTCAACGCCTGCGGGTTCGCAGATTCTCGACTCGCACGCCGATAACCTGCGCGCGGCTATCGAGGCCATCTTGATGGTGGCGGATTCGCCTATCTCGCTCGTCGTGCTTGCCGGTTCGCTTGAGATCCCCGTTGCAGAGGTGCGCGATGCCATTCACTCGCTTCGCGATGACTACGACGGTGTCGGGGGCGGTACCGTCCGCGGTTTCGAACTACGCGAGGTGGGCGGCGGCTGGCGCATCTTTGTTCGCCAGAGCTTCGACTGGGCCGTGAAGCTGTTCGTCGCGAACGAAAACCCGACGAAGCTGAGTCAGGCAGCGCTCGAAACCCTCGCGGTGATCGCCTACAAGCAGCCAATCTCGCGAGGTCAGGTCGCATCGATTCGCGGTGTCAACGTTGATTCGGTGGTTCGCACGCTGCTTAGTCGCGGCCTCATCACCGAGATATACACCGACTCGGAGACCGGCGCCACGCACTTCGGCACCACGCCATTGCTGCTCGAACTTCTGGGCGTCAACTCGCTCGACGAGCTGCCGCCTATCAGCCCATACCTGCCCGATCACACCGCAAACTTCGACGAGTAAAGAGTCATGAACGAAATCAATGAAGAGCCGGATGGCTCGAGCACCGAGATGCGTCTGCAGAAGGCTATGGCGCACGCCGGTGTCGCGTCTCGTCGCGTCTGCGAAGAGCTGATCCAAAAAGGTCGCGTCTACGTGAATGGCAAGGTCGTCAAGGAGCTCGGCAGTCGCGTCGATACCGCTGTCGACAAGGTCGAGGTCAACGGCATTCCGCTGCAGTTCGATACCTCTCGCGTCTACTTAGCTTTGAACAAGCCGCTAGGCGTGGTCAGTTCGATGGCCGATGAACAGGGGCGTGCCGACCTGAGCATGTTCGTCGCCGACTATGACCGGGTATTCAACGTCGGTCGCCTGGATGCCGAAACGACCGGCCTCCTGATTATGACCAACGACGGCGACCTCGCTCACAAGCTCGCGCACCCCAAGTTCGGCGTCACCAAGACCTATGTTGCTCGCGTTGCCGGAGTCGTGTCTCTGGCGACCATCCAGCTTCTGCTCGATGGGATCGAACTGGAAGACGGCGAGATCGCCGCCGACAAGGCCCACATCATCGATCACCGTGGCGACGAATCTCTTGTCGAGATTGTGTTGCACTCTGGTCGCAACCGCATCGTGCGTCGCATGTTCGAGGAGGTAGGTCACCCGGTGCGCGGTTTGGTGCGCAAGCAGTTCGGTCCGATCCACCTGGGAACACTTCGCCCCGGCGACATCCGTCAACTCAATAAAATGGAGATCGGCGCGCTCTTGAAGGCTGCCGAGGGCCGAAAGGCACGCACGCCTAGGCCTGAACAGGTCCGCAAGGGCAACGGCAAGCCGACTCCTCCGAAGTCAAAAACGAATCGACGGTAATCATGGCAATCAGGGCTATCCGAGGCGCAATTCAGCTCGACCAAGACGAGCGCGAGCACCTGCTCAAGTCGACTGCAGAGTTGATTTCGAAGACGCTGCACGCAAACGAGGTCGGTAACGACCAGCTCATCTCGATTTTCTTTACGGCCACGCCAGACATCACAAGCGAGTTTCCTGCCTTAGCGGCTCGCGAATTGGGGCTCGGCGATGTTCCCCTGATGTGCTTCGTCGAAATGAATGTTGCGCACGGCATGAAGCGAGTCATTCGCATCATGATTAATTTCGAAACCGACAAGCGGCGCTCAGAGATCCAGCACGTCTACCTGCGTGGCGCGACAGCACTGCGCTTGGATTTGGCTCAGTGAACGCCAGCCGCGTAGAGGGTCTTGTCCGAGTCGTGGGTGCCGGCCTGCTCGGCACATCTATCGGCCTAGCTCTTCGTGCGCGCGGCGTCGAGGTGGCCATCGAGGATGCCTCACCAGCTAACGAAAAACTCGCCATCGACTACGGAGCAGGCCGCCGCGCATTGGCCGGCGACGCGCCATCCCTGATCGTTGTATGTGTGCCACCGGATGTCACGGCTAGAGTCGTGGCGGCCGAATTGGTGGCGCACCCTCACGCGGTGGTCACCGACGTTGCCAGCGTCAAGGGCTCGATTCAGAAGGCGCTCGCCGAGCGAGGCATCGTTGCTGCCAATTATGTTGGTTCGCACCCGATGGCCGGCCGCGAACGCGGGGGAGCAATCTCGGGTCGTGCAGATCTGTTCATCAGCCGCCCGTGGATTATCTCTGCCTCGCCAGAGTCTGCATCGAGCGCCGTGCGAGCCGTCGAAAACCTTGCGCTTGAGCTGGGGGCAGCGCCAATCCACGTCGGAGCAGCTGAGCACGATCGCGCAGTGGCCTTGGTCTCGCACCTTCCTCAGCTGGTATCTAGCCTGCTGGCAGCACGTTTGGTCGAAGCCGACCCGGCAGATGTCGCCTTGGCTGGTCAAGGTCTGCGCGATACGACCAGAATCGCCGCCAGTGATCCGAAACTGTGGCTTCAGATACTCGAAGCTAACGCCGGTGACGTGGCTGCTGTTCTCTCGGCCTTCGCTCGCGACCTGAACGGCGTGGTGGCCGCTCTTTCAGACATCCAGGCTGCCGGCTCTCTAGCCACCCTCGGCAAAGCCCTGGAGGCTGGTAACCGGGGCGTCGAGCGCATACCTGGCAAGCACGGCGGCAAGCACACCGAGTACCGGCAACTAGTTGTGATGATCGAAGACAAACCGGGTGAACTTGGCCGTCTCTTCAATGAGGTTGGCGAGATTGGCGTGAACATCGAGGAGCTTAAGCTCGAACACTCGCCGAGCGCACAGGTTGGTCTTGTTGAGCTGTTTGTAATGCCTGCAGCAATCGGCAAGCTAACAGCAGAGCTCGAAGCCAGAGGCTGGAGGATTGCCGGATGACCGACATCGTCGCGATCGACGGCCCGGCTGGTTCGGGCAAGTCGAGCGTAAGCAAGCAGGTCTCGCGTGAGCTTGGCTTTGGCTACCTAGACACCGGTGCGGCCTACCGCGCCTTGGCCTGGGCGGTGTTGCAGGGAAAGTTTGATCTGGAGTCGTTGGCCGAAACCGACCTGGACGCGAACTTTGACTATGAGATCTCGCTCGATGCAGACGACTTCTGGGTTCGAGTTGGCGAAACCGATGTCACTTCGGCAATTCGCGACCAGCAAGTGGCCGAGTTTGTCTCTCAGGTCGCGCGCGTTCAGCCCGTCCGCGACTTCATGAAGCGACTCACACACCGGCTAGTTGCCGAGTCGGAGAGAGCCGGCGTCGTAGTCGAGGGGCGCGACATTACGACGGTCGTAGCACCGGATGCCAAAATTCGACTACTGCTAACCGCGAGTGAAGAGGTTAGACTTAAAAGACGCTCGGCGGAACTTAGTCCGCAGGCAGCAGCCGAAGTTCACAAGCAGGTATCGCAACGCGATCGAAGCGACTCGAAAGTCGTTGATTTTATGACTCCGGCCCCCGGTGTGACCTTGGTCGATTCGACTGACTTGAACTTTGTGCAAACCGTTGCTGCAGTGCGTGAATTGATTGAGCGGGCGCTAGGGCGCTAAGGGCTCGGTCGCGATTGGATTTGTGATGAGCAAGAAGAACGAAGACTTCGACGAGGTTGAGGTCACCTACACCTACGGGAACCCCGAGGAAGACTTCGTCGACGAAGACTTCGAAGAGGAAACCGAGGGTGAGGCGCTCGGCGAACTCGTAGAGGACGACACCGACTACGACTTCGACAGCGAAGAGTTCAAGAACCGCCTCGAGTCGCTGACCGAGGATGAGGAAGAGCAGCGCGCCCGCAGTCTTCGCGCCGGTCTCTCGGACTACGACCTTGACGACGAAGACCTCGAGATGCTCGAGGCAGGTTTTGGAACCGACGGTGAGTACAAGGTCCTGCCAGCGCTACCTGTGCTGGCAATCGTTGGTCGCCCAAACGTTGGCAAGTCGGCACTCGTAAACCGCATCCTTGGACGCCGCGAAGCGGTCGTCGAAGACAAGCCGGGTGTAACCCGCGACCGCGTTTCTTACAAAGCCGACTGGAATGGCCGCAAGTTCACCCTCGTCGACACCGGCGGCTGGGAACCAGACGCAAAGGGAATCGATAAGTCGGTAGCTCTTCAGTCTGAGGTAGCCATCGAGCTGGCAGACGCCGTGCTCTTCGTGGTCGACGCCAACGTCGGCCCGACCGCAACCGACGAGCGGGTCGTAAAGCTACTTCGCGCCAGCAAGCGTCCGGTAATTCTGGTTGCAAACAAGGTCGACGATGCCCGCCAGGAGCCTGAGGTGGCGGCACTCTGGTCGCTGGGCCTCGGTGAGCCTTACCCTGTTTCGGCCCTTCACGGTCGAGGCGTTGCCGACATGCTCGATGCGGCGCTAGCAGTTCTGCCCGAGATATCGGCCGTCGCCAAGAACGAGATCGGTGGCCCGCGCCGCGTTGCCCTGATCGGCCGACCGAACGTCGGAAAGTCGTCGTTGCTTAATAAGGCGGTTGGTTCGGAGCGAGCCGTGGTCAATGACCTCGCTGGTACAACTCGCGACCCAATCGATGAACAGGTCGAACTGGGCGGCAAGGTCTGGCGATTCGTCGACACAGCTGGCATCCGCCGCCGCGTTCACCTGCAGCAAGGTGCAGACTTCTACGCTTCGCTTCGCACGGCTGCCGCTCTCGAGCGTGCCGAAGTTGCGGTTGTTCTGTTCGACGTCACCGAGAAGATTTCGGAAGCCGACATTCGCATCGTCGACATGGCCCTGGAGTCGGGCCGTGCCCTGATCCTAGCTTTCAACAAGTGGGATGAACTCGACGACGAACGTCGCCGCTACCTCGAGCGCGAGATCGAGCAGGACCTGGCACACGTCGACTGGGCACCGCGTGTCAACATTTCGGCTAAGACCGGTCGTCACCTCGAGAAATTGGTGCCGGCCCTCGAAGTTGCCCTTGACTCCTGGGACAAGCGCATTCCAACGGGCAAGCTAAACGCTTTCGTTCAAGAGCTCGCCATGGAGACGCCGCACCCGGTTCGTGGCGGCAAGCAGCCACGCATCCTGTTTGCCACACAGGCAAGCTCGCGCCCTCCGAAATTTGTACTCTTCACGACCGGGTTCCTCGAGCCTGGTTACCGCCGTTTCATCGCTCGCCGTCTGCGCGAGACCTACGGCTTCGAAGGAACTCCGATCGAAATTGGTATGCGCGTGCGCGAAAAGCGCAAGCGCACCTAAGGTTGGAGAACGGGCTGTAGCGCAGCTTGGTAGCGCACTTGTCTGGGGGACAAGGGGTCGCCGGTTCAAATCCGGTCAGCCCGACCGTACGATTGCCTTGAGCAGTCACAATTGGCACGAGGAGGTGGACGCACGATGAGTCTTTTGCGTCAGTGGGGAACCCTGCCAAACGTGCTATCGAGCATCCGTCTGGCACTCGTTCCGGTTTTCCTGCTGCTTTTGATGGCGGAACACTATGAAGTTGCTCTGATCGTGCTGGCCGTCGCCGGAATTACCGATTATCTCGATGGCTACTTCGCTCGCAGGCTGAACCAGATCACGCGTCTCGGTCAACTGCTCGACCCCGCCGCGGATCGCCTGTACATTTTTTCGACGCTCGTTGGGCTGTCGATCACCGGCCTGATTCCTTGGTGGTTGGCGGCTCTCATTATTTCTCGCGACCTGCTGCTGCTCGTCGGCTACCCGGTGCTCGCTACGCAGGGTTACGGACCGCTTCCGGTGCACTACCTCGGCAAGGCAGGCACGTTCGCATTGCTCTACGCTTTCCCGCTCTTGATGCTCGCAAAGGTGTGGTCCGGCGCCGAATTAGTCATCTTGCCAATCGCCTGGGCTTTCGCCTGGTGGGGCGTTGGTTTGTACTGGTGGGCAGGCTTCGTTTACCTGCACCAGGTTATCCAAATCGTGAAATTTGGCACTTCCAAAAACCAGTAGGCTAGGGATTCTAGAAGAAGGAAAGTGACGATGTCAGCCGGGGAATTCGAGTCGCAGGGCGGGGCCGCAGAGGTCGAAACCACGCTCACTTTCGCGTCCGATCTGATCGCTGACAAGACGGCAGAACTTTCTGCCGAAGAAGCCGCCGCAATCGCCGCATTGCCCGCCGGCTCGGCTCTCTTGGTTGTTATCAAAGGCCCGGATGACGGCGCACGATTCTTGCTTGACCAAGACCTAACCAGTGTCGGCCGTCACCCGAACGCAGATATTTTCCTCGACGACGTAACCGTTAGCCGTCGCCACTGTGAGTTCGAGCGCAAGGGTTCGAACTTCGTTCTGCGCGACCTCGGTTCGCTGAACGGAACCTACCGTGCGGGCCGCAACATCGACGTCGTGCAGCTAGTCGACGGCGACGAGGTGCAGATCGGCAAGTTCCGCATGACTTTCTTTGCTTCGCCTTCAGATCTGGGCGGTGCTAAGTAGTGAACGCAATGACCGCGATCTCGCTCGGCGACGCCCGCGAGGCCAAACTCCTGACTATCGGCAAGGTGCTCGCGCTACTCTCCCCTGAGTTCGAAGACATGACGGCCTCGAAGCTTCGTTTTCTCGAAGAGCAGGGGCTGATCAACCCTTACCGCACTGCCTCGAACTACCGCAAGTACAGCCAGGGCGATGTCGACCGCATTCGCATCATCCTCGAACTCCAGCGCGACAAGTACCTGCCACACAAGGTCATCCGTCAGTACCTGGAAGACCTGGACGCTGGCCGCCAGCCGACCCTGCCAGGCGAGAGCGCGGTCAACGCCGCGCACCTTCGACACGGCCGCAGCCGCAAGTTTTCGCAGATCGAGCTAATCGCCGAGACTGCAATCACCCACGAACTCCTGGGCCAAGCTCAGGAGGCGCAGCTGCTCAACTCTGAGCCCTTCGAACAGCGTGACGTGGAAATCGCTCGCTCGCTAGTTCAGCTCAACCAGCGTTTCGGCATCGCGCCGAGACACTTGCGCAGCCTCAAGGCGGCTGCCGATCGAGAGATTGGAATCCTTGAGGGAGTCATCGCTCCAGTGCTCCGAAAGAACGACACCGGCGCTCGTTCGCGCGCCGCAAACTACGCACAGGAGATCGAGAGTCTGTTCTCAAACATTCGAGGCGAGCTGCTCGGTGCCTTCCTGTCGAAGATCGACCAGTAATTCTCAAGAATTTGCAGCCCTTATTATTGGGCTCGAACGACCCTCGAAGCCGCTCTGTGGAGCGGTTTTTTCATTTTGCTGGACATTGCGACACGCCGAGACTAAAGATTAACCAATCATCGTTAAAGCGACAGGCAAGAATTAAACCTGTACTTGAACGTTTAAGTTTCGATAGAGAGGGATGCGGCGATGGTTAATTCCGAACCGACGCTCGGCTTCGTGCCGACCGATCCCACCATCGAAGAGTACGCATCCGACATGTTGATCACCGAAGGGCTGCCATCGGTTGATCCTCGCAGTGGCTACCGTGGAACCTCAGCGGCGGCTGCGGCCGGCATCTCTTACCGTCAGCTCGACTACTGGGACCGTACCGGTTTGGTACAGCCAAGCGTTCGCCCGGCTGGCGGCTCGGGTTCGCAGCGCCTGTATGCATTCCGCGACATCCTCGTTCTAAAGCTCGTCAAACGTCTTCTGGACACCGGCGTATCGCTCCAACAGATTCGCATCGCCGTCGACCAGCTCCGTGCAGCTGGGATCAATGACCTCGGTCGCATCACCCTGATGTCAGATGGCGCCCGTGTTTACCTTTGCACCACAGAGGACGAGGTCATCGACCTGCTGGCTCGTGGCCAGGGCGTATTCGGCATTGCCGTTGGCCGCGTCTTGCGCGAGGTCGAGGCATCGCTGATCGACATGATTTCAAACCACATCGACGAGGTCGATGAACTGGCGGCACGCCGCCAGAACCGCGTCGCCGGTTAGTCGCCCGCGCGGCACCCACTCTCACACCTTTGCCCATAAGTGGCGCGCATTTAGCCTGCCCGATTCGGTACGATTGGATGCAGCACGACGGAGTGTTTTGTTCGAACGCAAAACCTCAATTCTGGGGATTGTGCATCGTCAAGGCTCCGTCTTCGGTTGCCACACATCGACTGTTCGCTTCAACCACCATGTAGGGATTGATGTTTAAGAAAATTCTGGTTGCCAACCGAGGTGAAATTGCCGTTCGCGCGATGCGGGCAGCCTACGAGTTAGGCGCCAAGACAGTCGCTGTTTTCCCTTATGAGGACCGCAACTCGACCCACCGACTCAAGGCCGACGAGGCCTACCAGATTGGTGTTGAGGGTCACCCGGTTCGCGCTTACCTCGATGTCTCCGAGATCATTCGCGTCGCAAAGGAATCTGGCGCCGACGCCATCTATCCCGGTTATGGCTTCCTCAGCGAAAACCCAGAGCTAGCAGCTGCCGCCGCTGCCAACGGCATCACTTTCATCGGTCCGACCAACGACGTCCTTGAGATGGCCGGCAACAAGGTCACCGCTAAGGACGCGGCGATTCGTGCTGGTGTGCCGGTGCTCAAGTCGACTCAGTCGAGCGCCGACGTTGACTCGCTGCTGGGCCAGGCTGACGCGATCGGCTTCCCGATCTTTGTGAAGGCTGTTGCCGGTGGTGGTGGCCGCGGAATGCGTCGAGTCGCCAAAAAGGAAGACCTGCGAGCTGCCCTGGTAGAGGCTTCGCGCGAGGCTGAGAGCGCGTTCGGTGATCCACGCGTGTTCCTCGAGCAGGCAGTGCTGCGCCCTCGTCACATCGAGGTGCAGATCCTTGCCGACAATCACGGCAACGTCTCGCACCTGTTCGAACGTGACTGCTCGATTCAGCGCCGCAACCAGAAGGTAGTCGAGATTGCTCCGGCGCCGCTCATCGACGAAGAGCTGCGCCAGACGCTGTACCGCGATGCCGTGGCTTTTGCGAAGGCAATCGGCTACCAGAACGCGGGTACCGTCGAGTTCCTGATCGACACAATCGGCGACAACGCCGGCAAGCACGTGTTCATCGAGATGAACCCACGCATCCAGGTTGAGCACACCGTTACCGAAGAGATTACCGACGTGGACTTGGTGCAGTCGCAGATGCGCATCGCGGCTGGAGCGACGCTGGGCGACCTCGGGCTGACCCAAGACAAGATCTCTATGCACGGCTTCGCGGTGCAGTGCCGAATCACCACCGAAGATCCTGCGCAGAACTTCCGCCCTGACACGGGCAAGATCACCACTTATCGCTCACCCGGCGGCGCAGGAATTCGCCTCGATGGCGGTACCGTTTCGACCGGCGCAGAGGTCAGCCCGCACTTCGACTCCATGCTGGTAAAGCTCGTCTCACGCGGACGCGACTTCCAGTCGGCAGTCATCCGCGCCAAGCGCGCTCTCGCCGAGTTCCGCATCCGTGGTGTTTCCACCAACATCGGCTTCCTGCAGGCTGTGCTGGCTGACGAGACATTCGCTAGCGGAGACCTCAGCACCTCGTTCATCGACGAGCGCCCATACCTTTTCCACGCCAAGCCTTCGGCCGACCGCGGAACCAAGATTCTTACCTGGCTTGCTGACGTCACCGTCAACCAGCCAAACGGTCCTCGCGCAGGACAGATTAGCCCGTCTACCAAGCTGCCGAAGCTAGACCTGACCGTGGAAGCCCCTGCTGGCTCGCGTCAGCGACTGCAGGCCCTCGGCCCATCCGGTTTCGCAAAGGAACTTCGCGCTCAGCAGGCCGTCGCGGTCACCGAGACCACGTTCCGAGACGCACACCAGTCGCTGCTGGCCACGCGCGTTCGCGGTCGTGACCTAGTTCAGGTTGCGCCATACGTTGCTCGCCTGACCCCGCAGCTGCTCTCGGTTGAGGCCTGGGGCGGAGCGACCTACGACGTCGCACTGCGCTTCTTGGGTGAAGACCCTTGGCAGCGCCTCGAGGCTCTGCGTGCCGGCATGCCAAATGTCTGTATCCAGATGCTGCTTCGCGGTCGTAACACGGTTGGATACACGCCGTACCCGACCGAGGTAACCGAGGCCTTCGTCAAGGAAGCAGCCGCGGCAGGCATCGACATCTTCCGAATCTTCGACGCGCTGAACGACATCGACCAGATGCTGCCGGCCATCAAGGCCGTTCTCGCCACCGAGACCGCGGTTGCTGAGGTTGCCCTGTGCTACACCGCCGACCTGCTGGATCCGAACGAAAAGCTCTACACGCTCGATTACTACCTCGGCCTCGCCGAGCAGATCGTTGCAGCGGGTGCCCACATCATCGCGATCAAGGACATGGCCGGCCTCCTGCGCCCTGCGGCTGCTGAGAAGCTCGTCAGCGCACTACGCGAACGTTTTGACCTTCCGGTTCACCTCCACACCCACGACACCGCTGGTGGCCAGCTGGCGACCCTGATGGCAGCGATCAACGTTGGAGTCGACGCTGTGGACGTTGCCAGTGCGCCGATGGCGGGAACCACCAGCCAGCCGAGCGCCTCGGCCCTCGTTGCTGCACTCGCTCACACCCCGCGCGACACCGGCATCAAGCTCGATGACGTATGCGCACTCGAGCCTTACTGGGAGGCCGTTCGAAACGTCTACCACCCATTCGAGTCGGGCCTGCCAGGCCCAACCGGACGCGTCTACAAGCACGAGATTCCGGGTGGTCAGCTGTCGAACCTGCGCCAGCAGGCCATCGCACTCGGTCTGGGTAACCAGTTCGAGAAGGTCGAAGACATGTATGCGGCAGCCAGTGAGCTGCTCGGCCGCCCGACCAAGGTGACGCCGTCGTCGAAGGTTGTCGGCGATTTGGCCCTCCACCTCGTGGCCGTCAATGCAGATCCGAAAGACTTCGCCGAGAACCCTCAGAACTACGACATCCCAGACTCTGTCATCGGATTCATGGCGGGCGAGCTCGGCGATTTGCCTGGCGGCTGGCCGGAACCATTCCGCAGCAAGGTGTTGGCTGGCAAGAACCCGAAGTTCGGCATCACTGCCGTATCGGAAGAAGACCTGGCCACGCTATCGAGCGACGACAAGGATCGTCGCCGAATGCTGCTCAACCGTCTGTTGTTCCCTGGTCCGACCAATGACTTTGTCAAGGCACGTGAGGCATACGGAAGCCTGGACGCGGTTGACACCGTCGACTACCTCTACGGTCTGGAACAGGGCCACGAGCACGTCGTCGAGATCGCGAAGGGCGTGCGCCTGTTCGTGGGTCTCGAAGCTATCGGTTCGCCCGACGCAAAGGGTTTCCGTACAGTCATGGCGACGCTGAACGGTCAACTACGCCCGATCAACATTCGCGACCGCAAGATCGCTTCGGACGTACCTCAGGCCGAGAAGGCTGACGCCGCCAACCTTGGCCACGTCGCTGCTCCATTCAGCGGTGTCGTGACGCTACAGACCGTCGAGGGCGCTCACGTCGAGGTAGGCCAGGCTGTGGCAACGATCGAGGCAATGAAGATGGAAGCGACCATCACGGCTAATGTGACCGGCGTAGTTCGTCGTCTCGCAATCGCGAAGACCAGCCCTGTTGACGCCGGAGACCTACTGCTCGTAGTCGAAGCCGAGTAACCAACTCTCACGTTCGCGGGGCGCCTTCGGGTAGCCTCGCGTTCGTGCATTTGGGGGAGCGGGTTTCGGCACCCTCGGCTAAACTTGGCTGGTTGCAGATTGCGACGGCTTCACCCCATCAAAGGAGACCGAGTGGGTATTTGGGACAATCCAGAAGATCAGCAGCAGGACTTTCTAAGCCCTCGTCCGGCTGTTCCTCCAGTGAACCCGGTATCGCAGAACCCGATCACCTCGGGAATCCCGCTGGTTGGGGGCGCCGAGAGCAAGCCTGAGGCTGAAAAGGACTATGCGCTCGCCGAAGTAGCTGTCGACGCAGGCATCATCGACGTGACCCCATCGACATCGTCGATTCAGGTCGTCACCGAGGAGCAAATCCTCAACCGAGACCTGCAATCGACCGACACCGGTTCGATCGCGACCTTGCGCCGCAGCAACTACAGCCGTCGCGACAGTCTGCGTGGCGAGGCATTCGATCAGCCAGAGCCGGCAGCTATGCTCACAGCGGACCGCCTGCTCGACTCATCGGCAAAAAACCGCCCTGCTCCGGAGCGCGGCTTCCGTCGATTCATCTACTTCTTGAGCCTCAAGACCATCAACCTCGGCGACCCGCTGAAGGTTCGCGAGCGCAAGGCGATTGACGCTCGCATCGGCGCAAACCTCGATGGCGGAGCCAAGTTCGTACCAGTGCTAACCCGCAAGGGTGGCGTTGGCAAGACCACGATCAGCACCCTGCTCGGTATGGCTCTCGCTCTAGCGCGCGAAGACCGCATCATCGCGATCGACGCTAACCCAGACCGCGGCACCCTGGCCGAGCGCGTCAGCAAGTCGACCCGTTTTACCGTTCGCGACGTGGTTAACCGTGCCGCCGCGATCGATGGCTTCACCGACTTCTCTTCGATGGTTTCGCGTGACGTAACCCGCCTCGATGTGCTGGCTTCGGACAGCGACCCGATGCTTTCGGAAGCCTTCGACGAGGGTGACTACAACGTCGTCGCCGACATGGCAGCTCGCTACTACTCGATCATCCTCACCGACTGCGGCACCGGCATCGTCCACTCGGTCATGCGTCCAACTCTGCAGCGCGCAAACGGCCTCGTAATCGTCTCTGGCGGTTCGGTCGATGAGGCCCGCCTCGCATCGGAGACCCTGACCTGGCTCGAGGCCAATGGCTACGGCGACTTGGTTAGAAACTCAATCGTCGCACTCAACACGGCTACGCCTGCGACCAACATCGTCAAGCTAGACGAGATCGAGCAGCACTTCAAGACTCGCGTTCGCCACGTCGTGCGCATTCCTTACGACCCAGCCCTTTCGGCCGGTTCGGTCATCAAGTTCAAGGAACTCAAGCAGGACACCCAGAACGCCGCGCGCGAGCTCGCCGCACTGGTTGTCGACTCGCTCAACGCTCCGCTTTAGACCGTCAAGGCTGGTCTTAGGTAGACATCGAATGGCAGTGCGCGAGATTCGCCTGTTCGGCGACCCAGTTCTGAAAACGGTTAGCGACCCGGTTCGCCAATTTGACGGCAAACTCAAGGCCCTTATCGACGACCTGCTCGACACCACCAAGCTGCCTGGCCGTGCGGGCGTTGCTGCGCCGCAGATCGGCGTAAACCTGCGTGCATTTAGCTATAACGTGCACGGTGAGGTCGGCTACATCATTAATCCGGTGCTGATCGAAGCGTCGGGCGAGCGCCAGCTTGTGGACGAGGGCTGCCTCTCGGTGCCTGGACTCTGGCACAAGACGCCCCGCTACGAATTTGCGCGTGTGCGCGGCCAGAACCTAGCGGGGGATGAGATTGAACTCAGCGGTAGCGGGCTGATGGCCCAGATGCTCCAGCACGAGTGCGATCATCTGGACGGCTACGTCTACATCGATCGCCTCGAGGGCGATGAGCGGCGTGCGGCAATGAAGATTCTGCGCGCGACCGATTGGTTTATGCGCTAGTTAGCCGAAATGCTTCGGCGCAATGGCGCTCTGAGTGCCTAGTCGCGCTCTCCGCCAGTCATCGGAACCGAAGCATATAGGTCATCAACGAGCGGCAGGTAGTCGCGCATCACGGCTTCACGCTTGATCTTGAGCGATGGCGTCAAGTGGCCGCTGTCTTCGGTAAGTTCGCGGTCGATAACGATGAACTTGCGAATGGATTCGGCCTTCGAGACGTTCTTGTTGACTCGATCGATGGCTACCTGGATCTCGGCGAGCACCTCTGGCTGCTTTGCGGCCTGTGCCATCGACATGGTCTTGTCGAGGCCCTTGTTGGCAAGCCAGAGCGGAAGCATTTCGCCGTCGAGGCTGATTATGGCCGCGATAAATGGGCGGTTGTCGCCGATCAGGACTGCTTGGCCGATGAGTGGGTTAGCGCGAAGCGGGTCTTCCATCGGGGCCGGAGCAACGTTCTTTCCAGCAGCGGTGACCAGGATTTCCTTCTTGCGGCCCGTGATGCTCAGGAAGCCCTCGTCGTCAAGCTCGCCGATGTCGCCGGTCTTGAACCATTCGCCCGAGAAAGCCTCTGCGGTCGCGGTTGGGTTGCGCCAGTAGCCGCGCATCACGTTGCTACCGCGCAGCCAGATCTCGCCGTCTTCGGCGATCTTGACGCCGCAGCCAGGCAGCAAGCGACCGACCTTGCCAATCTTGAGGCCGTTCGGGCGACCGATCATTGCCGGAGCGGTGGTCTCGGTTAGGCCGTAGCCCTCGAGCACGATTAGACCAATCGAGCGGTAGAAGTGTCCTAGGCGAGCGCCGAGCGGGCCACCACCCGAAATCGCGTACTTGACCTGGCCACCCATAGCTGCGCGCAGCTTCTTGTAGACGAGGGCGTCAAAGAGGCGGTACTGGATCTCGAGGCCAAGTGGCACGCGACCCGCGTCTAGCGCCTTTGAGTGTGCGATGGCGGTGTACGCCGCCTTGCGGAAGATCTTGCCCTTGCCTTCGCCCTCGGCCTTTTGCTCGGCCGAGTTGTAGACCTTCTCGAAAACGCGAGGAACGGCCAACAGGAAGGTTGGCTTGAAGCTCTGCATGGCCGGTCCGACGTTCTTGCTGTCTGGCTGATGGCCGATGCGAACACCCGCGTACGCCGCGAGAACCGAGATGAATCGAGCGAAGACGTGGGCCATCGGAAGGAAGAGCAGAGTGCTCGAACCAAGGCGAATGACGTCTGGCAGTTCGATGCACGCGTTCTTGGTGAGGTCAATGAATCCGCGGTGAAGTAACTCGCAACCCTTTGGGCGACCGGTGGTGCCAGAGGTGTAGATGATAGTTGCCAGGTCGTCGATCTTGGCCGACTTGCGGCGCTGCTCGAGTAGCTCGGAATCGACTTCGCGGCCAAGCTTGCTCAGTGCGTCGATCGAACCGCCTTCGATCTGCCAGACGGTGCGTACCATCGGGGTGGCAGTTTGAATCTCTTCGAAGCGGGCTTGGTGCTCGGCGTTTTCGACGAATAGGGCAACCGCATCGCTGTCGGAAAGAATCCATTCCATCTGGGCGGGTGCGCTGGTCTCGTAGATTGGCACGCTGATTGCGCCTACCCACCAGAGAGCAAAGTCGATCAGGGCCCATTCATAGCGAGTGCGGCTCATAATCGCAACGGCCTGCCCAGGCTGCACGCCGGCTGCGATGAAACCCTTGGCCAGTTTGACTACCTGATCGTGGAATTCAGCAGCCTTAACGTCTTTCCAGGTGCCGTCGCCCTGATCGATTGAGTACAGGGCCTGCTCTGGCGTCTCGTTGATGCGGTGCAGCAATAGGTCTGTGATGTTTTCGGATGCGTCCGATTCGACGTGCTTTGGGATGTCGTATGCCTGCATTGACTCGATTTCCGTTCTCATCCGGGTTTGGGCGCTGGAGCGCCCTGCGTTTACTTTACTGGGCGGGCCGCGGCAAATGGGTAAACTTGAAGCCTTGGGCGTCAAGCGTTATCTCGACGTTTTTTTACCAGCGATTAGGGGCACTATGCACGCGATTGGAATCGACATTGGCGGCACCAAAATCGCCGGTGCTCTGGTTGACGAAGACGGCTCGATCGTGCGCGAGCTTCGTGTCCCGACCCCCGCGCAAGACACTCAGGCATTGACCCGCGCGGTCGCCGATCTGATCAATCAACTTGCCGAGGGCGAAGAAGTCTCGGGCGTAGGCATTGCCGCGGCCGGCTTTATCGACGCCGACCAAGCAAACATCGTCTACGCACCGAATTTGAGTTGGCGCAACGAGCCATTCAAAGCCAACGTCGAGGCACTGATCGACTTGCCGGTCATCCTAGAAAACGACGCAAACGCAGCCGGCTGGGCCGAATATCGCTTTGGCGCCGGCAAGGGCTACAAACACATGGTCATGCTGACCATCGGTACTGGCGTGGGCGGTGCCGTCATCGTCGATTCGCACATGCTGCGCGGCGGCTTCGGTATCGCAGGCGAACTCGGACACATCCGTATGGTTCCCGACGGCGTTCTCTGCGGCTGCGGGCAGCACGGCTGCCTCGAATCGTACGGCTCTGGCTCGGCGCTGCTGCGCTCGGCCCGCGAGCTGGCCGCTTCTGGCGACCCGCTTGGTGCTCGACTTCGTGAACTCGAAGTCGAGAACGGCCAGCTAACTGGCACGGAGGTCTATGCGGCGATCGTCGAGCGCGACCCGGGTGCGCTACAAATTCTGCGCGAGCTTGGAACGTGGATTGGTCAGGCCATCGGTTCGCTTGTTGCTGTCCTAGACCCAGAGATTGTCGTGATCGGTGGGGGAGTGAGTGCTGCAGGGGACCTGCTTCTCGACCCAATCCGCGAAGCTTATTTAGCCCACCTGCCAGCCCGTGGTTTCCGCCCGGAGCTCAAGATCGTTGCAGCCGAGTTCGTCAACGACGCTGGCGTAGTCGGGGCCGCCGACCTAGTGCGCAACGCCAAGCGCTAAACTGGTCGTTCAATTGCCTCGCGGAAGGCACATGGAACAGAGAAGGTAGGGAGTGAAATGGCTTATTTCATCCTGAAGACCTTCGTGCTTGGCCCATTGCTGAAGCTACTGTTCCGTCCTTGGGTTCGCGGCATGGAGAACATCCCTTCATCGGGTGCCGCCATCCTGGCCTCAAACCACCTTTCGTTCTCGGACTCGATTTTTCTGCCGCTCCAGGTTCGACGCCCGGTCGTGTTCCTTGCCAAGAGCGAGTACTTCACCGGCAAAGGCATCAAGGGTGCTCTGGTGCGATGGTTCTTCAAGTCGACCGGCCAGTTGCCAATCGACCGTTCGGGTGGCAAGGCCTCCGAGGCTTCGCTAAACACCGGTCTTGGCGTGCTGTCGCAGGGACTCCTGCTCGGTATCTACCCTGAGGGCACGCGCTCGCCGGATGGAAGACTTTACCGAGGCCGTACCGGCATCGCACGCATGGTGCTAGAGGCTCGCGTGCCAGTGATTCCTGTGGCAATGATCGACACCGAAAAGGTGCAGCCAATTGGCAAGCGCCTTCCGCGCATTCGTCGCGTTGGCATCGTGATTGGTGAACCGTTGGACTTCTCGCGCTTCGAGGGCATGGAGGGCGACCGCGTCGTACTGCGTGCAGTCACCGACGAGATCATGTACGAACTGAAGCAGCTCAGTGGTCAGGAATACGTTGACCTATACGCTTCATCGGTCAAGGAAAAGCGCGCCAAGCTGGCACGCGCCTAGGGGCAGAGGGAACAAATGGCAAGTAGAAACGAACCTTTCGTTGCGGCGGATCCGGCTGTGTTGGCTGGTCTCGATCACTATCTGACCCTGCCGATTAAGCAGCAGCCAACCTGGACCGATGCCGCAGAGGTCGCCTCGGTGCGCCAGCAGCTGGCCGCGCTGCCTCCGCTGGTGTTCGCGGGTGAGGTTGACATCCTGCGCGACCGCCTGGCTCAGGCCGCGAGCGGCAATGCTTTCCTGCTTCAGGGCGGCGACTGCGCCGAAACCTTCGCTGATGCAACTGCCGACCGCATCCGCAACCGCGTAAAGACGCTGCTGCAGATGGCCGTCGTGCTGACCTACGGCGCATCGCTGCCGGTTATCAAGATGGGACGCATGGCGGGCCAGTTCGCCAAGCCTCGCTCTTCTGACACCGAGACCCGTGGCGACGTGACTCTGCCGGCGTACCGCGGCGACATCGTCAACGGCTACGACTTCACTCCAGAGTCTCGAGCGACGAACCCTCAGCGCATGCTGCAGGCATACAACACCTCGGCATCTACGCTCAACCTGATCCGCGCCTTTACCCAGGGTGGCTTTGCCGATTTGCGTTCGGTGCACGAGTGGAACCGCGGATTCGCCGACAACCCAGCCAACAACCGCTACAAGGCACTCGCAGACGAGATCGACCGCGCAGTGCGCTTCATGGATGCCTGTGGCGCCGACTTCGATGCGCTACGCACCACTGAGTTCTACGTGAGTCACGAGGGTCTGCTGCTCGACTACGAGCGCCCTATGACCCGAATCGATTCGCGCACCGGCACCCCATACATCACCTCGGGTCACTTCATCTGGATCGGTGAGCGCACGCGTCAGATGGACCACGCGCACGTCGACTACCTGTCGCGCGTTCGTAACCCAATCGGCGTCAAGCTTGGCCCGACCACGAGCGTCGAAGACACCCTCGAGCTCATCGAGCGCCTCGACCCGAACCGTGAGCCTGGTCGCCTGACCTTCATCACCCGCATGGGTGCCGGCAAGATCCGCGAGGAACTGCCGAAGCTGGTTGAGGCCGTTCGCGACGCCGAGGCGCAGCCGCTGTGGATCACCGACCCGATGCACGGCAACGGCATCACGACCAAGAACGGCTACAAGTCACGTCGCTTTGACGATGTCATGGACGAAGTTCGCGGCTTCTTTGAAGTGCACCAGGCAGCCGGTACCTTCCCCGGCGGCGTACACGTCGAACTTACTGGTGACGACGTTGCCGAGTGCCTGGGCGGTTCAGAGAACATCGACGAGGCTTCGCTCGAGGAACGCTACGAGACCCTGTGCGACCCACGTCTGAACCACATGCAGTCGCTCGAGCTCGCCTTCTTGGTAGCTGAGTCGCTCGCGGCTCGTAACCAGCGCTAGGACTCGTTCTGCGGCCTTACTTGGCCGTGATGGTTACCGTGGTTGTCGTAACGTCGATGCGCGTTCCTGCGCTAGCGGACGAGAACTTCACCTTTACGATGCCCCAGTTTGCCTGCAGGGCCGAGGTATTCACGGTGACGCGAATGCCGAGCGATTCAAGCAACGTCTTCGCGGCAAGAATCGTTTCTCCGACAACCTTTGGCATAGTGACCATGCTTGATCCCTTGGATACGACAAGAGTTGCGCTCGAGCCCTTGCCGATCGGCTGACCCTGGGCGGTCTGGATGGTGATTACCTTGCCCTTGGCTACGTTCTCGCTGTACTGCTCGCTGGTTTCGGTGACGACTAGCCCGGCCGCTTCGAGAGCCGTCTTGGCCAAAGCGGCGTCCATACCCGAGACAATCGGAATCGGACCAAGCGAGATTTTCAGGTCGATCTTGGTGCCATCGAGGATTACCGAGCCGTCTTTGCCGGTGTAGTCATAAACCGTGCCCAGTGGAGCCGCATCGAACCAGCTCGAGATTGCACCACGCTCCATGCCGCTTTTCACAAGAGTTGCCGTCGCATCGACCAGGTTCTGCCCTGTTAGCTCTGGGACACGCAGCTGCTTTGGCCCAAGCGATACGAACAATTTGACCGCGCCAAAGGCAAGCTGCCCCGCCGCTGGTTCGGTGCGGATGACGGCACCCGCCGCAACATCACGGTCATTAACAGTGCTCACCTGATACTCGAGGTGAATCGCCTGAAGGGTGGACTCGGCCGAGGCCTGCTGCTGGCCAGCTAGAACGGGTACCGTCTTGAACGCGCCCGGCCCTGAAGAGAAGAACCAGCCCACGCCGCTGCCAAGCAACACCAGGACCGCGCTGAGTGCGAGCAGTTTCGCGGCGATTCCGCGTTTCTCGAGGCGCTCGAGCGGGTGCAGTTCCTCTGGGTTTTCGGGGTCGAAATCGATGCGCTCAGTGGCCGATCCGCTGATGCGTTCGGTTGCGCCTGCAGGCGCGATAAATGACGGCAGCTCACCGTCGAGGCGAGTCGTAGCATTCGCGTAGGTTGGCGCAGGCTCGAACGAGTTGAGGTCCGTCGCGGCCACGCGTTCAGTCGCCGCGATTCGGGCAGTTGCCGCGAGGTCGGTGGACTTGGTGAGCTGTCCAGAATTGTGTAGCTCGTTGCGGGCGCGCGAAACGACCTGGAGGAGTTCGCCGGCATCGACCGGGCGATGGGCAGCCTCGCGAGCCGTCGCCCAGAGGACGAGCTCGTCAATGAGTGGCGGAACCGATGGATTCACCGTCGAAGGCGCGGGAACTGCCGAATTGGCATGCTGGTAAGCAACCTGCATGGCCGCCTCACCTGTGAAAGGTTGCTTGCCGGTGACCAACTCGAACAGCAGGACTCCGGCGGCGTAGACGTCGCTGCGAGCGTCGGCCGAACCGCGCAGAACTAGCTCTGGGGAGACGTAGGCGACCGTACCGATTAGCGACTCGGTTGCCGTGCGCTGATCGACCTCGCGCGCCAGCCCCCAGTCGCTGAGCTTGATTCGACCGTCGTTGGATAGCAGAACGTTTTCTGGCTTGAGGTCGCGGTGCAGAATGCCGGCCGAATGCGCCGATGAGAGCCCGGCAAGAACCGGCTCGAACAATTCGAGAGCGCGTTCGGCGCTAAGGGCACCGAATTTGTCGATGACATCGCGCAGGGTGATGCCCGGCACGTATTCCATGGCAAGCCAGGCGTGCTCGCCATCCTGCCCCTGGTCGAAAACGTTGACCAGGTTCGCGTGGGTCAGTCGAGCGGCGATCTTTGCCTCGGCCACGAAGCGTGTGCGGGCCGAATCGTCTAAATGAGGGTGAACAACCTTGACGGCGACCTCACGGTCGAGGCGGGTATCGAGGGCAACATAAACCGCGGCCATGCCGCCGTTGGCGACGAGGCGACGGATCTGGTAGCGGCCACCCAGGGTTTGGCCAGTCAAGTTGCTCATGCTTGAAATATCGTGCCATGACAAGCGGGCGGCTCACATTAGGCGCGGTCGTGTGGCAATCTGTATTCCGTGAATAACGCGCTTGCCCAAGTAACCGAATGGATCACCGTTCCCGATGCCGCGGAACTATTGAATGTGCCGCTAGGCAAGGTGCATCGCCTGATCGAGGAAAACGAGTTGTTCGTGATCCGCATCGACGGCGTGAAGAAAATGCCGGCCGAGATCATCGTTGATGGTGAACCGCTCGCCAGCCTAAAGGGCACTCTCTCGGTGCTCATCGATTCGGGTTTCAGCCTCGAAGGCGCAATCGATTGGCTTTACGAGCCGGACGAAACATTGCCCGGCACGCCTATGCAGGCTCTAATCGAGGGTCGCAAAACCGAGATTCGTCGCCGCGCCCAAGCGCTTGCTTTCTAGCTCTCGCGGTCGATTACCTTTTTGGCCAACTGCTCTAGGGCGGCTAGCGCCGACGGCTCGAGCTCTATTTGGTGCAGCACCTCGAGGCTCTGAGCGCCAAGTTCTTCAATCATGAGCTGAGTCTTGCCTAGCGCGCCAGAATCCGCGATGGTCTGCTGAAGGTGTGAGATCTGAGCCTCAGTCAGGTCGCGCTCCGCAAGCAAGTCGTCGAACAGTTGTGCCACCGAGGTTGGCAGGCTTTCGCGGGTTAGGGCCACAAGTACGGTTCGCTTGCCCTCGCGGAGGTCGTCACCGACGGGCTTGCCGGTTTTTTCGGCCGCCCCAAAGACACCCAGGACATCGTCTCGGAGTTGGAATGCAAGACCCAGGGGGATGGCAAACGTTGACAGTGAGTACAGCAGGGCATCGGATGCCCCCGCAAAGGCTGCGCCGATCAGCAACGGTGCCTCAACCGAGTACTTAGCGGTCTTGTAGAGCATGACGCGATTTGCTCGGCCGACCGCCTCGTGCCGGGCCCGCGTTGGGCCTGCGTTTTCTTCGGCAACATCCAGGAATTGACCTGCCATAACCTCGGTCTGCATTTTGTTGAACTCGAGTCTTGCCGCGCGCCGCGCTTGCGGGTCGGGGCAATTCTCGAGGGCAGCGGCGAACATCTCGCCGGCCCAGGCCAACATCATGTCGCCAACCAGAACCGAACCGGCCTGGCCGAAGCGCTCGGCCGAGCCTGCCCAGGCATTCTTGGCGTGCGCCGACTCGAAGCGCTTGTGCATTGCCGGTTCTCCGCGACGGGTATCGGAACGATCGAGCAGGTCGTCATGCACTAGGGCCGCTGCGTGGAACATCTCGAGTGCCGCGCAAATCTGGATCATGCCACGCGTGGCATCATCCTGCTGTTGCATCGAGAGACTCGAGCGGTCGACTGTGCCGGCCCAGGCTAAGAATGCGAACTGACCTCTAAAGCGCTTGCCGCCCTGTAAGAGTGCCGCAACATAGTCGGGGATGGTGCTGAGGTCGTCTGAGATTTCGGCGAATGTGGAGCGCACGCCCGAGCAAAACGAGTCAAGCTCCTGTTGGATTTCACGCAGAAGCGTGGCGCTGTCGATCACGCGACTTAGCCTAACCGCGCACGAAGGCTTAACATGGGACTAAACCAGTCGGAGGTGAACGTGGCACTGTCAGAACGTGAACGCAAATTGCTCGAGGAACTCGAGCGGGGTCTCTATGAGTCCGATTCATCATTCGCGGCCAAGATGGGCGGCTCACAGGCCAAATTGGCAGCCGGGCGCGCCTCATCGCCCAAGCGCATCGTTGGCGGAGCGGCGCTGGTTTTGATCGGGCTCAGCGTGATTCTCGCGGCGCTCATCATGAAATATCCAGCGTTCGCCGTGGTTGGCTTCGGCTTCATGGTGTTCGGCCTTTCGCTTGCGACCGGGCAGTTTGGGCGACTGGCCAAGAAGGCAAGGGGACTCGACGCAGGCAAGCGAAACGTGCGAGCCAAGGCGAAGAACTCAGCGACCGGCCTTGGCGGCATCCAGGCGAAGTTCGAAGAACGCTGGGATCGCCGCGAAGGCCAATAACTCCACTCTCATCCACTAAAAGCATCGAGGCTCGTTTTCGGGCCTCGATTTTGCATTCTCCAGCCAAATCGGCGGCAAATTTCGTGCAAATTGCCCCCAAAGCCGGCTAATTGCTCCACCACGCTCCACCGCCGTTATATGCCTGTGATTTATTGACTTTTCGCGACACGCCGTGTCGAAAAAACTTCCAAAAATAGTGGCATTGTGGCGAAAAGTGGAGTAAAGTGGAGGAACAGGGTATCGATGTCGAGAAAGGGGAGGACATGCAGCCGTTGGCATTGCTCGGATCGCACACTCTCAAGCTCGACGAGAAGGGCCGCTTCATAATCCCTTCGAAGCTCCGTGATTCCTTTGCCGGTGGCCTCGTGATCACTAAGGGCCAGGAAAAGTGCCTGTATGTATTCAGCGTCGAAGAATTCAACTCGCTGTTCGAGAAGCTTCGTCAGGCTCCACTCAGCAACGCCAACTCGCGAGAGTACCTGCGCGTGTTTCTTGCTGGTGCAAGTCAGGACCAGCCGGACAAGCAGAACCGCGTCAACATTCCTTCGGCCCTGCGCGACTGGGCGAACCTCGACAAAGACCTAGTAATCAACGGCGCTGGCAACCACGCCGAGATTTGGAACCAGGCTGACTGGATCGCATACGAGCAAAAGGCAGCCGAAAACTTCTCCAGCATTCAGGAGGAGGTGATTCCGGGACTCTTCTAACCTGCGGTTAGGTCTCCACCCATTCATTTGACTCTGACACTCTTCCCCGATGTCAGATGCGGCTAAGAAAACCAAGCTCTTGGCGAATGAGTGGGGGTCTAGCGGCAGGTAACCACCGGAACCAAATGGCAAAGGCGCAAATCGACAAGCAGGTCCACGAACTGCACGCACCGGTGACCCTTGAGCGCTGCATCGAGCTGCTCGGTCCGGCACTGAGCGTTGATGGGGCAGTACTTGTTGACGGCACCCTCGGCCTGGGCGGTCACAGCGAGGCATTCCTGGAGCGCTTCCCCCACCTCACCTTGGTTGGCATCGACCGCGACACCAACGCGCTTCGCCTCGCGGGGGAGCGTCTGGCTCGCTTCGAGAACCGCATCCACCTGGTTCACGCCGTCTACGACGAGATCCTTGAGGTGCTCGATGGCCTGGGCATTCGTTCGGTCCAGGGAATCCTGCTCGACCTCGGCGTCTCATCTATGCAGCTCGACGAGGCCGACCGCGGATTCGCGTACTCTTACGAGGCTCCGCTCGACATGCGCATGGACGCGACTCGCGGAATGACCGCAGCCGAAGTCGTCAATGAATACGACGAGCGCGATCTTGCTCGCATCTTCAAGGAATACGGCGAGGAGCGCTACGCCAAGGGCGTTGCCCGTGCAATCGTCGAGGCTCGCAAGGCCGCCCCGCTGACCACCAGCACCGAGTTAAGTGGGCTCATCGCCAAGGTCATCCCATTCATCCCTGGCAAGAGCCACGGCCACCCAGCCAAGCGCGTCTTCCAGGCGCTGCGCATCGAGGTCAACGGCGAACTCGAAGTGCTTGCCGACACCATGCCGGCATCGATCGAGGCCCTTGCTCTCGGCGGACGCATTGTTGTCTTGTCGTACCACTCGTTGGAAGACCGAATCGTCAAGCAGGCCTTTGCCGCCGCTTCGACCAGTTCGGCTCCAATCGACCTGCCAATCGAGTTGCCGGAGCACGCTCCGGTGCTCAAGTTGATCGTCAAGGGTGCCGAGTCGGCAACCGACGCAGAAATCGCAGTAAACCCAAGAGCAGCATCGGTGCGACTCCGTGCAGCCGAGAAAATCCGGAGCGCAGCATGAGTGCCATTCGTCTAACCCAGCCAACACGCAGCCAGCAGCAGGGCTTGCGAGCTATAACCGGCGGCAAGCTCGCAGCGATGATGGGCACCGGCACAAAGTCGAAGTCGCGCATCGTCTTCGTCCTGACCATCCTTGGCGGCCTTATGGCCATCCAGATTCTTCAACTGGCGCTCAGCGTTGGTGTCACCGACGCAACCTACGCTCTCGCCGACTTGAAGAAGGAGCGCGACCAGCTTGTCATGCAGCAAGAAATCTTGGCTGAAGAGGTCGACTCGCTCGCTTCGAACCAGAATCTCGCGAACACCGCACAGAAGATGGGGATGGTTTCCAACGCAAATCCTGTCTTCCTTCGTCTAAGCGACCAGCGCGTGTTTGGCAAGCCAAAGGCCGCACTCAACGCCGACAACCGCCTGTCGCGCAACCTAATTCCTTCGGCGACGCTTACCGTGACCAGCAACCTGGTCGACGAAGCAACCACCGCAGAGGCACAGGCAAGTGCTCTGCTGCCTGCTGGCTCGCTGACTCTGGTTCCTGTCACGACGGCCCCTGTCACCACCTCGGCCAAGGCTGCTGCTCCTGGCGCTGGTTCGCTGACCCTGGTGCCTTCGACCAAGACCGCAAACACCGTTGCGACCACGGCGACCGGTTCACTTCCGGTTCAGGTCAACCACTAGCATCAACTGCGATTCGAGCGCTAAATGAATCAGCAGAGACCACCCGGCTTCCTAGCCGCAGTATTCGCGTCGCTGCTGCGCACGGTTTACTACAAGCCGGCTAACACCAGCAAACGACTAGCGCTGTTCCGCATGGGAATCATCGGTATTACGGTCGTTTTTGCCTTCCAGCTCGTAAAGATTCAGGGATTCGACGCCGAGCGTTTGAATGCCGAGAGCCTCGACCGACGATCGGTAGATCGCACAATCTCGGCCCTTCGCGGCACAATCTATGACGACAGCGGCGAGGTGCTGGCCAAGTCGGTCTATCAGTACAACATCACCGCTATTCCTCGAAACGTCGGTGTCAGCTTCACGCGCACGAACCCGGATGGCTCCAAAGTCACGGTGACCAAGGAACAAGCGGTAAACCAGCTTGCCGCCGTGTTGCAGATGGACCCTGCTGAGATCCTGCAGAAGATCACGGGAACGAGCCTTTATGCCTTGGTTGCTAAGCGCGTCGATACCTCGGTATACCAGCAGGTAGTCGACCTGCACATTCCTTGGCTAAGCAGCGAACGCCTCGTCGGGCGCGTCTACCCTAATGGCGCGGTAGCCGGGGCTCTGCTCGGCTGGGTCAACCAAGACGGTGTTGCATCTGCCGGCGTGGAGCGTCAGATGGATGAGTGCCTTGCCGGTGTCGATGGCAAAGAGAGTTACGAAAAGGGCCAGGACGGTATCCGAATTCCTAGCTCAGCGATCATTACGCAGAAGGCGCAGAACGGTCGCGATGTTGTGCTCACCATCAACCGCGATTTGCAGTATTACACCCAGCAGGTTGTCACTGCGCAAACCAACACCCTGAAGGCCGACTGGGGCACGGCCGTCGTAATCGAGGTCGCCACGGGAAAGATTTTGGCTGCCGCCGAAGCTCCGACCATGGATCCGAATGACTACGGTGCCGCAACCGAGGCAGACCGTCACGCCCGCGTCTTCGAGACCGCGTTCGAGCCGGGTTCGGTCATCAAGACTGTGACTGCGGCAACGCTGGTCGATCAGGGCTTGGCAACGCCTTCCACGCAGGTCGTCGCGCCTTTCGGTATGACCCTGCCAAATTCTGGCGGTTACAAGGTGACCGACAGCCACTTCCACGGTAACGACAAGCTGACCCTTGCCGGTGTCCTTCGCGACTCATCGAACACGGGCATCATGAAGCTCGGCGTCAAAGCCCCGCTGTCGACTCGCTACAACTACCTTGAAAAGTTCGGCCTTGGGTCCAAGCCGGGAACCGGATTCCCTGGCGAGTCATCTGGTCTGCTGCCAATCCTGGAGAGCTGGGATGGCGTGAAGAAGTACGTTTCGATGTTCGGTCAGGGCATCGCCCAGACCCCGCTGCAGACGGCCATGATGTATCAGACCATTGCTAACAACGGCGTTCGTCTGCACCCTCGCCTGGTCGAGGGTTGCATGGACGACTCGGGCAACCTGGTCGAGTTGCCCATTAAGCCAGGCGTCACCGTAGTTTCGCCCGCAGCAGCGCGCAGCACGGTAGACATGCTCGAAAAGGTTGTTGAGCAAGGTGGCATCGGAAAGACAGCGGACGTGCCGGGCTACCGCGTTGGCGGTAAGACGGGTACGGCTCAGATCATCGACCCAAACACCGGCCGTTACGGAGGCCTGCACGCTATTTCGTTCATCGGCATGGCCCCAGCGGAGAATCCGAAGTACGTGGTCGCGGTGACCTTCTTCAAGTCGCGCACCAAGAGCAACTCCATAGGTGCGACGCCAGCCTTCAAGTCGATTATGGAGCAGGTATTGCGAACGTATCGCGTGCCACCATCGACCACGAAGTCGGCCAACATCCCCACTACTTGGTAGGTCGTGGCCGAGAATGAACTCAGTCATGAAAGAGCAAATACCGCCAATTCTGCGGCCCGATTCGGTTGTGCCCGTCGGGCTAGGCGAAATCATCAGTCGATTCGGGCTTGGCGTAGCTGAAGCGGTCGGTGATGCATCGGTACTCGGCCAGGTGGCGGTATCAGGTATCAGCATGAACACCGGCGATCTGCGCTCAGGCGACCTTTTCGTTGCCATGCCAGGCAAGAAGACCCATGGCGCTCGATTCGTGGACAAGGCCTTGGCTCTTGGGGCTGCGGCCATTGTGACTGACCAGGCCGGCGTGGATGAGATCGCCGCTAATGGCATCGGCGTAAAGGTGCCGGTATTGCTGCTGGAGGAGCCTCGCAAGCACCTGGGCGACCTGGCGGCCTTCGTTTATGGCAACGCAACGGGCGCTCAACCGACTCGTTTTGCCACCACCGGCACTAACGGTAAGACCTCTACCACCTACCTGCTCGAGGGAATCCTGCGTCAGCTAGGCCAAGTCACGGGCCTGACATCGACCGCCGAACGGCACATCGCAGGCGAAGTAATCGTCTCGCGCCTCACCACACCTGAATCGACCGAGATGCAGGCGCTCGTTGCTCGCATGCGCGAGCGCGGTGTGCAATCGATCGCCATCGAGGTTTCGGCGCAAGCCCTCTCGCAGCTGCGAGTTGACGGCCTGCACTTCGATGTAGTCGGCTTCACTAACCTCAGTCACGATCACCTCGATGACTATCGCGACATGGAGGAATACCTCGCCGCCAAGGCTGAGCTGTTCACGCCAAGACGTGCGGACCGCGGCGTTATCTGTCTCGATTCCAAGTACGCACATGCCTTCGCCGAAGCCAGCCAGATTCC
>JACCDM011957085.1_pt1 | contig 39264 bp, 37 predicted proteins | sample 7445851 | NCBI WGS metagenome assembly JACCDM01 (sample SAMN15323438, study PRJNA562643) | freshwater metagenome | isolation source: river surface water | place: USA:Blue River Watershed | collected 2017-08-16
TACGCCAAGTGCTCTCTAGATTTTGGTAAGCAGTCTCTCAATAAGCCGTGATGTTTGAGCCATTGCTGAGTGAGTGATTGGCCCCGGTTCTATCTGGGGTAACGCGATAGCACCGGCGACATGCAAACCATTTATTTGTTCCACCGAGCCAAATTCATCAATTATCTTGTCTTGTAGCGCTCCAATATGATAGCTCTCACCTGGTCCGCTCCACGAAATCGCAGGAAGCAGAGGAAAGAATCCCAGTATTCGATATACGCGCCAAAGCTGCCTTAGCAAGCCTGTTTTATTGAATCGGGGCTGTTGGAAGACAACATTTAACTTCCGAGACCCGTTCCGATTGAAAGTGAGTCTGGGAGATGCGTCCGAGTGTAGATAGATGATTCCAATCCCAACATGTTTCGTAAGTAATTTCAAAGCAGGCACAAAAATATTTTTCAGCACTGTTGGGAGTTTTCCAGCCATTCGATCCAGATAAATTTCGGAATCTGAGTATAGCTGGGTGTGTGCAGCCAAATTCTCTCTCCCAAAACGAAAATCGAATCGATACTGACTATAGGAGAATGAACCCACATGGTTCTTTCGTAATCGGAACCTAAGTATAGGTATGTATCCCATGAGAGTGTCCTGAACAGTAAGTTCCGGAGAGCTAGGCAAAGAATTCAAAAGAATTTCAACGTTTCCAACTGTCCCGGCAGCAAGGATTACCGATTCGAATTCAAGTTCAAAATCGTCGCCCGACACCACCAAGTGCGAAGCTGTAGTTTTAACCTCAGTCACGTCTTTACCTGAGCTAAATTCAAAACCCTCAAAAGTCCTGCACTTTTCAATGATAACTTTTGAGTTCCAAGCGTCCCCATGCGTGCATGTAGAATTCCCTGAATTCACACATTCGCAATTCATTGGGGTAACAGCTAAAGGTGTTTTGCCGCCTTTAAAGCCTGCGGAGAAAGTCGAAGGATAATCATTCATCTCCAAGAAATCCAAGCAATCACAATTTCTGTTTGGTTCGACAGAGAAATAACCATCCTCCCGTAATAAATCTGTGACCACTTGATGATGTTTCTGCCATTCTTCTGAGTCAAGTGACTCTTGAGGACCCCATGTCGCGCCCCATACATTCGAGAAGCCACCCAAAACTTTTGAGCGATAGAAATCGGTATCCACACCCTTATTTTGAATTTTCAAAATCTGATGAATGTCATATGGTGCCGAAGATCCATTATAAAGTTTCAATCTAGATGCAAGATTAGACTCCGATAAAGATACATCTGAGTTCACATCGAATAAAGATACTTGGTGACCGGCGCGAAGCAATAATAGTGCGGCAATCGCTCCGCATGGTCCAGAACCAACGACTGCGTGTTTCATTGACACAAGCATAATGATTCAGGGTAAGTTTATCGAGTATTTGCAATTATTAAGGGGCGAACATGGATCTGCTCGAAATTGTACTGTTCATTGTTGCCATGGTTGGCTGGGGAGTTTTGGCTCTTAAACTTTTTGCCTATAAGTTCTTTACTTCCTTTTTCATTGGTTGCCAGCTACTCATTAGCACTCTTTATATCTTCGCACTGGCGGACGCGCTTGTAATTGGCTTTTACGTAACTCTGACTACCGGGGTAATGGCATTCTTGATTGGTGCATACCAAGCCCGAACAGAAATAAATCTTCGAAACTTAGGGATATCAATCTTATTTTGCATACCATATCTAGTTTTTACTATAACAATACCGCGAAGTTTCCGCTTTACGATGTCAGACGAATTTCCATCTTGGGCTGCAAATATTCGGACACTGTATGTCGAAAGTACTCTTGGGGGAATTAACTCAGCTACAAGGGGGATTGCAGATGGATTTTATCAAAGCTATCCACCATTTCAGCAGTTATTCCAATACTTCTTCTTGAGATTAACCTCATGGTCTGAAGCTAATGTGCAGATTGCCCAAAATGTACTGGTGATGACCCTAATCCTAGGAGCAACATCAATAATTCTTAATAACAAAAAGTTCCCTGTTTTCATCGCTTGGATTAGCTCCGTAGCTCTTTACCACCTCTTTGGTTTCTCTTTCAGTAATTTATTAGCAGATGGTTTACTTGCCATTCAATTTGCTGTTTGTCTCAGCCTAGGAATCTCGAATTCAAGCAAGCCTAAGGACGCGATTCTGCTAGCGCTTCTTGTTGGCAATTTATTGCTAATAAAGCCAACCGGATTTGTTTTTTCCATATGTGCAATCGCGATTGCCACAATCATGTTTTTAATGCCTGAATTGCCATCCCATCGGACTCGCTTCCAGTCACTCATTCAAAGTTCTGGCAGAAGTCTCACAGTTTTGTTTTTGATTCCTGCGTCTTATTATTTATCTTGGCAGGTACACTTAAGACAAATCCAGTTGTCTCCTGGTGTTTCCCAACCAACAATTAGGAATTTCCTCTCTGAGGAAACTCAAATCAGGTGGCAAAAAACCTGGGACTCTTATAAACAAAATTTTTTTGGTTCATTAGCAGGTGAAGATAATTTAGCGGGAATTTCATCTACTGCGCCTTTGATAGTTCAACGATTGGGCATATCACTTTTTGTGATCTTCGTGGTACTTTCAATATCACACCTCTCCCTAGCTTTTATGCATAACAAGCAAGCAAGGAATAAGGCAACTTTCGCAGCCGTAACTTTAATTACAATGGCAATTTGTTACCAACTATTCCTACTTGCGTTATATATGTTCTTCTTCGGGGAATACGAAGGTGTTCGCTCAGCTGCGCTGGTGCGGTATTCAGGTTCATTTTTTCTTGCCTGGAGTATTTATGTGCTATGTCTGCTGATATCGCAATTGACATCGCATAGACGTTTATACCTTTTTCTACCGTTGATTCCGACCCTTTTACTTATAGCTGCCCCCTCTTCATTGGCTGCACAAGCTAGCGGGAATTATGTAGATGAGGCAAAACTTCCAATTCGACTAAATGTGGAAAAGTTGGTGCCGAAAGTATTAAAGAATGTGCCGAATGAAAGCAAGGTTTACTACGTACACCAGAAATCAGACGGGTATGAAAAATACATCTTTAGTTACCTGGTTCTACCCTTACAAACAAATTGGACTTGCCCTTCACTCGGCGACCCTTATTACTTAGGAGACGTGTGGACCTGCGATCTCCCATTGCGAAAAGTACTTGATGGATACGACTATCTGGCCGTCGGGCAAGGGGACATGAAGTTTTGGAACACAAATTCAATGTACTTAGCCAAAGGGTCTAAACCACAAGTTCAGGGTCTTTACAAAGTCGTACATGACCAAACCGGATTGATCCTTCAAGAAATCAAATAAAGATTGGCCACCACCGAGAATTGGTCAATGGCACCCCCGGACATAGTGCAGAATTACGTTATGCGCTTAGACCACATCTCATATGTGACCACCCATGACCAGCTTTCGGACACAGTCCAAAGACTTGGCTCTAGATTGGGAAGCACTTTCGTGGATGGCGGCATTCACCCAAGATTTGGTACTCGAAATTTCACGACAGCACTCAAGAATGAACAATACATTGAAATCGTTTGTCCACTTGATCACCCAGCTACTGAGCAGACTCCATGGGGTAAAGCCGTCTCAAAGAAGGCACTTGAAGGTGGCGGATGGTTTACATGGGTTTTTAGCACCAAGGATATCCAGCCAATTGCAGCCAAGTTTGCTCGCGAAGCTATCGAAGGACACAGAATTCGCCCTAATGGTTCAGACCTTAAGTGGAAGCAAATCGGTGTTAAAGAAATTGCAGATACTCGCGAATTACCTTTTTTCATTCAATGGCTCACCGCTGATCACCCATCGCAAGATGGGATACCTCTGGCTGAAATCAAGAAGATAGTGATTGCTGATACCGACCAACTAGATGACTCATGGTTCAAGAATGAAATTCTCGCATCCCTTGGCGATGTCACTATCGAATGGGTTGATCCATCAGATAACGATGGTCAATCTGGAATCGTTGCGGTTCAGCTTGCAACCCCTGGCGGCATGGTTATTTTGGATTAATGAATTACTAGAGCTAATTCTTTGGCGAATCTAAATGCGACTTTCGAATCCCTATGTCAATCTGCGCCTTCTTCTGTAGTATCTATCTATGGTACTTGATGCCGATTTTTTAGTTATAGGCGCAGGAGTAGTTGGGCTGTCTTTAGGGGTTGAACTACTAAATCAATTTACGAAATCTAAAGTCGTGGTAGTCGATAAGGAAGAAAAACTTGGTGCGCATGCGTCTGGCAGAAATTCAGGGGTGCTCCACGCCGGATTTTACTACTCCCCTGACTCTCTAAAGGCTCGTTTTTGCCGAGAGGGAAATGGAGAGTTAAGAAAGCTAATCTACGATAATCAGATCCCAATTAAAGCACTCGGGAAGATTGTAGTGGCAACAAACAAGCTCGAATCAGTGAGGCTTGAATCTTTATATCAACGTGGATCGATAAATGGGGTCAAATTAGAGCTCCTACCCGAATCAGATTTAAAAAGTTTTGAACCTCTTGCAAAAACCCACGAGAAATTTCTCTGGTCCCCGGATACAGCTGTCAGTGATCCAACTAAAATACTAGCTGCATTAGCTACAAAGTTTGAAGCAAAAGGAGGGACATTACTTCTTGCCAAGAGGGTTTCAGTAAGAGAAGATAGAAGTGTCTGGGTCGACTCAAAAAAGGCTAAATTCAAACACGTCTTTAATTCAGCCGGAGTCAACGCTATACATATCGCGAACACGCTCGGAGTAGGAAAAGAATACGGGCTATTACCGGTATTGGGAATTTATAAAACAAACTCAATTAGGAATCTACCTTTGCGAACTCTCGTATATCCAGTTCCAAATCCAGTCAATCCATTCCTAGGTGTTCATTTCACAGTAACGGTCGATGGGTTAGTTAAAATTGGCCCTACGGCTATACCTGTGTTAGGGCGTGAACAGTATGGACTCAATTACCGACCAGATTTATTAGATATAAAAAGCACTAGCAAGTCACTTCATGCCCTCCTAAGTAATTCCTTTCAGGATACCCTGCGAATTTCTATCGCAGAGATTTCAAAAATTAGCTCGAGGAAACTTCTTAGAGAAAGCTCATCATTAGTGCCGCTGGCATCTTCAACATCTGGGTGGACAAGAAAGCCCCCGGGTCTCCGAGCCCAGTTAGTCAATTTAAACACAGGCCAATTTGAGCAGGATTTCGTCGTCAGGGCCGAAGATTGCTTCACCCACATATTAAACGCCGTCAGCCCAGGTTGGACAGCAGCCATCCCTTTTTCAAAGTGGGTGGCAAGTCAATTTGCATCAAATCAATCGCCATAGTGAAAAAGCCCTCAGTTGAGAGTAATGTGAAACAATGAAGCATTCAGTGAAGAAGCTCGGGGTTAAATCTTGAAAAAATCAGTGTTATTGGTCGGCGGCGCAGGTTACATCGGTCCAGTGGTGACAAGGCATTTATTGAGATCTGGAGCCGATGTGGTTTGCCTCGACCTTCTCATGTATGAGAACGAGGAAACGATTTCAGAATTTCTAACAAACCCTGACTATAAATTTATTCATGGCGACATGGCAAATCGCAAAGTTCTTCTATCGGCTCTCGACGGAATTACTGATGTTGTCATTTTGGCAGGTTTAGTCGGAGACCCAATTACGAAAAAGTATCCTGAAGAATCCCGACTTATTAATGAACTTGGGATTGAGCATTGCATCAATATGCTTGCGGGGAAAGGGCTTGGAAAAGTCATCCTAATTTCTACTTGCTCAAATTACGGCATGATTCCTGATCATGTTCTGGCAGATGAAGACTATCCATTGAACCCGCTTTCAGCTTACGCACGAGCCAAGGTTTCAGCCGAACACCACCTCCTTTCCAAATCTAATAAGTTAGATTATGCACCGGTGGTTTTGCGATTTGCTACCGCCTTTGGTCTCGCTCCCCGAACGAGATTTGATCTTACAGTCAATGAATTCACTCGTGAATTAGCCCTAAAGAATAATCTATTGGTTTTCGATCCAGATACTTGGAGGCCATATTGTCATGTTGAGGATTTTGGAAGGCTCGTGACAACTGTAATTCACGCGACTAACGAAATTGTCTCCGGGCAAATATTTAATGCTGGTGGTGCTAAAAATACTTACACAAAGAGACAAATTGTAGATTCTTTATTGCAGGAAATGCCTGAATCAAAAATTACTTTCCAAAGCCAGGGATCAGATCCGAGAAACTACAGAGTTGATTTCACAAAGGTTAGGGAGCGCTTGAATTTTGAACCGATTCATTCGATAGAATCTGGAATCAAAGAACTCTTAATCGAGTTTAAGGCCGGAAATTTTGACGATGTAGATGAAAGAAAGAATTTCTACGGAAATTACACAATTAGGTATAACGCCGTATGAAAACGGCTCTAGCTGAGAACATCCTGAACGTTTTAAAAAAGATACTGGGCGATGGCCCTATTGGCTTGCATGAACCAGAATTTCTTGGAAACGAAAAAGATTTTTTAATTGATTGCATTGATTCAACTTATGTATCCTCGGTTGGACCATACGTAAGTCGATTTGAAGTTGAACTTCAAAAGTATACGGGTGCAAAATTTGCAATTGCAACAGTAAATGGAACATCAGCCCTGCACATTTCACTAGTTCTCGCAGGGGTTGAAGCCGATCATGAAGTTCTTGTGCCTGCATTAACCTTCGTAGCGACTGCAAATGCAGTCAAGTATTGCGGAGCCATCCCCCATTTTGTAGCAAGCGAACAGGCCACATTAGGAATAGATTCGAGGGCGCTCAGAGATTACTTAGATAGAACCACCAAGCTTGTTGACAATCTCTGCATAAATAGCGAAACAGGAAGAATTATTAAGGCTCTTGTGCCGATGCACACCTTCGGTCACCCTTCTGATCTATCCGGACTCACCAAAATTGCTGAAGATTTTAATTTAGTTCTCGTTGAGGACGCCGCAGAATCTCTCGGTAGTTTTTATCAGGACAAACATACGGGAACGATTGGAAAAATTGGTGCCCTAAGTTTTAATGGTAATAAAATTATCACAACTGGTGGGGGCGGGGCCATCCTAACAAACGATCCTGAATTGGCTAGTCGAGCAAAACATCTAACAACCACAGCCAAACTGTCACATGCCTGGGAGTTTATTCATGACGAAGTGGGCTTCAATTATCGTATGCCCAACATCAATGCTGCGGTTGGATGCGCACAGCTTGAGCAACTCGATGCACGTCTTGCAAAAAAACGATTCCTATTCGAAAAATACCAAAAAGAATTTAAAGAATTAGATGGAGTTACACTGTTTAGCGAACCGAGCAAAACGACTAGCAATTACTGGCTTCAGACTCTCATTTTAAGTGAAGACAATCCTCACCTCAGGGACGAAGTCCTGGGTGTTACAAATAACTCAGGCTTCGGAACAAGGCCGGCATGGAGATTGTTAAGCGACCTCGATCCGTTTACATCTTCTCCCCAAATGCCTCTGGATTCAACGCGAGCTCTAGCAAATCGTTTGATTAACATCCCGAGCAACCCCAAGTTTGCTGCAGGTTCAAAGTGAAGCCAATCGTACTAATTGGCGCTGGAGGCCACGCTGTTTCTTGTATTGATGTAATTGAAAAATCTAAAGAATTCAAAATTATAGGACTTTTAGGAACAAAAATGGAAATAGGTAAAAAAGTTCTAGGTTACGAAGTGATTGGTGATGAAAACAATTTACTTTCGCTGCGACGCAAAATTAAACATGCCTTCATTGCGGTCGGTCAGATTTCCTCTCCAGACACCAGAGTCGAGATTTTTACCAAACTAGAAGAATTAGAGTTTAGTATGCCGACAATAATTTCGCCATTTGCTCTCGTATCGAAACATTCACAGATAGGGCAAGGAACCATCGTTTTACATGGCGCGCGAATTAATGCGGAGACGGTTATTGGCGCTAATTGCATAATTAATACAAATGCAGTTATAGAACATGGTTCAAAAGTCGGAAATCATTGTCACATTTCAACTGGTGCTTTGCTTAATGGGGAGGTGAGTGTCGGGTACGGAACTTTTATAGGAAGCGGTGCGATTATTAGAAATGGTATTTCTGTTGGAAATACAAATATTATTGGTATGGGTTCGCAGATTTCAAAAAATCTTCCGGATAATTCAACAGTAACCTTAAGGGAGAACTCATGGCTGCCATCGTAATCGCAGAAGCTGGAGTAAATCACAATGGCAGCCTGGAATTGGCAAAAGAATTAATCGATATTGCGGTTGTTGCGGGTGCTGATTATGTTAAGTTCCAGAGCTTTAATGCGGACAGTTTGGTCGTACCAGGAGCTTCCAAAGCGCCTTATCAATTGGTATCCGGGTTAGAAGAAGAATCGCAACGCGATATGCTTAAACGGTTAGAGCTTAACGAAACTGATCATAAAGTTCTGATTGAGCATTGCAAGCAAGTCGGCATTGAATTTATGTCAACTGGGTTTGATTCCTCATCGATTTCTATGCTTTGGGACCTTGGTCAGAGAATTTTTAAAATCCCTTCAGGTGAGATCACAAATCGACCGCTCATCGAGCAAATAGCTAGTTTCAATTGCCCAATAATTCTGTCAACTGGGATGTCGACATTGGATGAGGTTTCCAGCGCCCTTGATGTGATTGAACAGCAAGGAACTGATCGCAGCCAAGTAACTGTACTTCATTGCACATCGAGTTACCCAGCCGCCCCTGACTCAATCAATTTAAGGGCAATGGAAACCATGCGTCGCGAACTCGGCGTTAGCGTTGGTTATTCAGACCACTCGCTAGGGATAGAGATTGGTATTGCTGCAGTTGCCATGGGGGCTACAATAATTGAGAAACATTTTACGTCCGATAAAAATCTTCCCGGGCCAGACCATAAGGCAAGTTTAGACCCTACCGAACTCAAGGAAATGATACGCAAAATTCGAGAAATGGAAGTTGTTTTAGGGGATGGAGTTAAAGCGCCTTCTGCATCGGAATTTGAAAATATCAAAGCAATCAGAAAATCTCTTGTCGCCAGAAAAACAATTTTCCGGGGGGATTTATTCACAAGTGAGAATTTAACGACGAAAAGACCTGGGATTGGAATTTCACCAATGGAAATTTCAAAGGTGCTTGGGAAAGCTGCGACTCGAGACTACGCTATTGATGAGATTATTGATATGCCATGAGACGAATCACTGTTGTGACAGGTAGTAGATCGGATTATGGACTACTCAAAGGTGTAATGAAAATGATTGACCAGCACCCCTCTTTGGAACTAAATATTCTGGTCACAGGTATGCACCTTTCGCCAAAGTATGGATCCACCATAAATGAGATAAAAAAAGATGGATTCAGGAATTTACTTGAAGTTGAAACATTAAGTCGCGGAGATTCTCCAAGAGATATTGCAAATTCAATTGCAAAGGGAATTCAAGGTTCGGCTGGAGTTCTCGAACGAACTAAACCGGATTTGATGTTATTGATGGGCGATCGGTACGAAACATTTGCTGTCGGGGTTGCCGCTCTTAATTTGCGCATCCCTATTGCACACATCCACGGAGGTGAAGTAACAGAGGGTCTGATTGATGAAGCAATTCGACATTCCCTAACCAAAATGTCACATTTTCATTTTGTGGCGAATGAAACTTATCGTAATCGGGTTATTCAACTCGGTGAAGATCCAGAGCGAGTACTTGTAGTAGGAGGTCTGGGAATTGACCAGATTAGCAGAACTAATTTTTTAAGTAAGGGTGAGATAGAAAAAAAGCTAAAGATTCAATTTCGAAAAACTAACTTGCTTGTTACTTTCCACCCAGTAACACTTGAGCCGGAACAGTCAAAACAACATTTCTCCGAATTACTCGTTGCATTACAAGAATTAGCTGACACGAGCATCATAATCACATTTCCAAATGCAGATCAAGAGAGCTTAGTTTTAATCGAAATGGCGAAAAAGATTGCGAGCTCCCAAAAAAACGTGTACTTATTCAAATCACTGGGGCAGGAGCTTTATTATTCAATTCTTCCCCACCTTGATGGTTTAGTAGGAAATTCTTCCAGTGGGTTATTAGAAGCTCCAAGTTTTCGAATTGGAACTATAAACATTGGAATTAGACAAGGCGGAAGGTTGAAATCTTCTAGCGTGATTGATTGCGACCCTAACAGGATTTCAATACGTGAGGCACTTAAAAAAATGCTTTCTGATGAGTTCAAATCTGCTCTAATTAATGTGATAAATGTTAACGGCGAAGTAGGTGCAAGTAAAAAAATAGTAGACACTTTGGTCAGCCTTAATCTTGAGGGAATCTTGATCAAACATTTCCACGATTTGGCGACTTCATGAGAATAGTTTTCATAGGCACCGTTGAATTTTCTCGACAGATGTTGGAACATCTAGTCTCTGTCGAAGCAAATATAGTTGGCATTTGCACTTCTAAAGATAATCAGTTCAATAGTGATTTTGCAGACCTGACAGACATCGCGCTGAATGCACAAATCCCAATACATTTAACTAACGATATAAACTCAAACGAATCAATTAACTGGATTGAAAATCTGAGGCCAGAGGTAGTATTTTGCTTTGGTTGGTCTAGACTCTTATCAGCCGAACTAATAAATATTCCTCCAAAGGGTGTTGTTGGGTATCACCCAAGCTTGCTTCCTGCAAACAGAGGGCGCCATCCACTGATATGGGCGCTAGCTCTTGGACTCGAACGAACAGGATCAACATTCTTCTACATGAACGAAAAAGCAGATGAAGGTGAAATACTTTCGCAACAAGAGATTACAATTCGATATGACGACAATGCAGGGACTCTGTATAACAAAATTTCACAAATTGCCAAGATTCAATTGGCCGAACTTCTACCTTTACTTGAGTCCAATAATGAACCCAAACGTGCACAAGATAACAAGGAAGCAAATATATGGAGAAAAAGGTCTGATGAAGACAGCAAGATAGATTGGAGGATGTCATCCCGAGCAATCTATAATTTAGTTCGAGCACTCACTTTTCCATATGTGGGTGCACACACCCTCCATAAAGGGAGTATCTACAAAATCTGGAAAGTAAGCGAATTCGGACCAACAAATGAAAACCTAGAGCCAGGAAAAGTAATCAGCGTTGAACAAGGAAAAATTGTTGTAAAGTGCGGAGAGGGTGGGATAATTTTGGATACAGTCACGCCCCAATTAGAAATTCAAGCAGGAGAGTATCTATGAGGACTATGGTTGTTGCTCCACACCCAGATGATGAGGCGCTAGGTTGCGGGGGGTTGCTTTTGCGTCGAAAATCCGAGGGATCAAAATTGGCTTGGGTTATCGCCACTCAAATGTCAAATAATTCTTCAAGCCATCAGAGTGAATTTGAAATTCGCAGCTTCGAAATTGAAGAGGTAGCTAAAAAATTTGGGTTCGAAGAAATTTTCCAACTCGAATTTGAAACAACTAAGTTGGATACAGTTCCCATTGGAGTTTTAGTAAAGAAAATTGCAAGTCTAATTGAAATTTTTCAGCCCACTGAAATACTAATTCCCCACCCAGGAGATGTACATTCCGATCATCGAATTGTTTCAGAAGCGGCGATGAGCTCTATCAAGTGGTTCAGATCGCCTAGTATTTCGCGGGTTTTAGCTTATGAAACTCTTTCGGAAACTAATTTCAATTTAGTCAGGGATAGCCAGTTCTTGCCAAATTTTTACGTAAATATCTCCGAATTTATAAATGAAAAGATTCAAATTTTGAATCTTTACAAATCCGAAATAGGGGTACATCCTTTTCCAAGATCTACCACGGCAGTTGAGTCTCTTGCAAAGTTGCGAGGGTCAGCATCTGGATTTCAAGCAGCAGAGGCTTTTGAGCTCTTACTTGAAAGAAATTAAGATATTAGATGACTAATAGCAATCTTCAAAAATGTCTTCTCCAAGAAGAATCTCAGATAATTGATGCAATTGAAACTTTAAACAAGAGTGCCAACAAGATTGTTCTTGTAGTAGACAAGAAAGGTGTACTTAAAGGGACCATTACCGATGGGGATATTCGACGCGGATTGATAAGCGGTATGGGAATGACTTCCCCCATTGAACCAATAATTCACAGGGGCGCAGTGACGGTTCTGGAGAATTATCAAGAAGATGCTGTGCTGCAGCTGATGCTTGATAGAAAGATTGAGCAAATTCCTGTGCTCAATTCCCAGGGTATGCCGGTAGCGCTACTCGTCTGGAATGAAATCAGCAGGGATCACATTCTGTTGAATAAAGTATTCATTATGGCTGGAGGAAGGGGGCAACGACTGCTTCCACTTACGGAAAATTGCCCAAAACCGATGTTGCTTTTATCTGGAAAACCCATTCTTGAGCACATTATTTTGAAAGCCAAGAAAGAAGGTTTCCGGGATTTTACGATTTCGATTCATTATCTCGGAGAAGTTATTTCAAACTATTTTGGAGATGGAAGCCAGTTGGGCGTGAAAATCAACTATGTTGAAGAGAAAAAGCCACTGGGTACAGCTGGATCGCTAAGCCTTCTATCTCCAATTCCAGAAGAACCGATTATTGTGATTAACGGTGATATCCTCTCTGAAAATAGTTTGAGACACTTGCTAGATTTTCATCTGGAAAACGTATCCTTTGCAACAATGGCAGTGGGTGAGTACGCTTGGGAGAATCCCTACGGAGTTGTTGAAATAGACAATAACCGAATCAAGTCATATACAGAGAAACCCACATTGATTTCAAAGATTAATGCCGGAATCTATGTATTGCAGCCCGAAGCGATAAGCTATTTAACGACGGGTGAGCATTGTAACATGCCAGATTTTTTTCTTAAGTTGATGTCCATAAACCAGAATGTCCTAGCATGCCCAGTACTTGAACAATGGCTTGATCTGGGCAACCATAGTGATTTGAAGAAAGCTAATGGGCATAGTTCGGTTAATTGACTTAGAAACTGCCAAAATAGCTTAAGTAATCTTCTGCAACTGTTGACCAAAAGTCTTTCTCCGGTGTGTTCGGTAACTTGATATAACGTTCTTGGTAATCCCTGTAAAGATTTTCGTCTACTTCTGGAATAAATAAATCTAAGTTTGGAGCATCGAGACTGAGGATAGGCATACGCAGTTGTCGACTAAGTTCAAAATTCAAATTTCGCAGTCTTGGATCGAAAATTGGTGAATCTACGAAAAGAATCGGTCGCCTGAAAACAACGGCAAAATTCACAGCCGTCGAGCCTTCCAAAATGACAACTAGAGAAGATTCTCTAACCATGTTGCACGTTCGACCGTGAAAACTAATTCTTCCCCCATAAGTTTCCGTAGCTAACGCTTGACTTGAACTCGGATGGGCAGCAATCTGAATTCTAGAATTTAAATGACCTTCGATTATTTCTAGGGCTTTAAGAACTTCGGCTCTCCACTCTTCGAAATCAGGAACATCCATGTATAAGCCTGTATCAAAATCGGGATGAGCAGGCCCCATAGAATCTATCAATACGACCTGCTCTCTTGAAATGGGAACGTTTATTTCTTCGGATATTGTCAGATCATAATCAAAATGGTGTACAGCCTTTAACAAAGTGTTTCTTCCAATGAAGAGACTAGGAATCTCACTAAAAACAGTCGCATACCATATACGATCAATTGTTCTCACTAGAAACACTGCCGGATGCTTTTGATTTAAGATGTGAGCAATAGAAAGAAGTTTCCTAACGAAAAACCCCTCAACTATATGTTTACTGGCTTTACGGCATATTTTCTCAAAAGCAGTACTTCTCCCAGGTATAAAGTTTGTGTTTTTCGTGAGTGGCAAACTTGCGAAAGAAACTACCGAAATTTGTGCAACCGATTTCGAAACCAGAATTCCAATTTTAAGTTGGCGGAAGGAATGCACGTTTGAAAAAACACCAATACAAATAAGTTCGTCAACAGAACTTAAAGTGCTAAGTTTATCTCTCAGCTCTTCGATTGTTCGAAGGCTAGAGACTTTGTATGGAGAGTCATGGCCAAGTTCTTTTCCGCTTGTGCTGAGAATCGCGCTAAGCTCCCAGATTTCAACATCTTGGAAAATTTTACCCAAACGTTCAATCCCAAAGCGAACGTAGTCTCGCTTTGTCAGAGGTTCTGCAAGCAAATAAGTTAGTTTCGCCTTGATCAATTTTGGCTCAATTCATGACTTATTAAGCTAAACCAATAAATCATCTGGGTAGTCAATTTCCAGACCACGACTTCTTGGAATTTCAAAGAAATTTTTAGCTGAACTTGGATCCAGGAAGCTTCCATTTGTTTTGAAGTGAACCGTTGAAGAGCCATACAGAGCGCCATTGATGAACAAGAACTTGCCATCATATTCTTGTCTTCCATATGCATCGGAAGGTGGTGTCACGAGGTATTCCCACGAGTCAGGGTTACTCACCTTTATCGACTCCATAGGATGCTCTCGCATCTCATGTACCGACAAGGCCGTTTTGTGGTTTCCTGTGATCATAAAATTGATAAATGCATCAATATCTCCGGCGGTACGGAGCGGTGACGTAGGTTGTAAAATTATGAAATAGTCAAACATTTTGGAATGTTTAGATTCTAGCCAATCAAGGACATGAAATATTGCGGACGTTATTTTTGACTCATCAGAAGCAAGCTCAGAAGGTCGCCGGTAGCTAGTTTCAAACCCAAAATCTGAGCAAAATTTTGAAATTTTTCTTGAATCGGTAGATACAATCGTCTCTGTTACAAGTTTAGATTCTCGAGCCGCTTCTAAAGTGTATTGAATCAGCTTCTTTCCTCGAAACATTGTTAAATTCTTATCTACGATTCCCTTTGACCCTCCCCGAGCGGGAATAATGGCCAGTACAGAGGCCTTATTTATTCCCACGCTGAAATTATTCCCTCGGAAATTCTTTCAATATCAGAAGATGTCCATTTAAGAGAAATACCAACCGCGATGCTTCTATTCAAAATTTCAGCACTCTGTGACCACCCACCCTTTAAAGCCTTATCAAATTTCTTACTTCTGCCGCTCAAGTGTCCCCAGAAGCCAGCAAAGTGCCATTTCATTGCATCAGGCAAATTTTTTGTCCCAAGCCCCCTTTCTTTCATTCTCGAAACGACTTTTGTAGCTTGTTCTTGTGAGCTTGCGAGCATAACTAAAGTATCGCCTGCACCTCCATGGGGATCAATAAGCTGTCTATAGTCACAAGCCACAGAAGTTAAACTATTGATTAAACTTTGCCTGTTCGCACGTTGAATTCGAACAATGTCATCAAATTTCTTAAGTTGCGCTAGCCCAATTGCTCCTTGGAGTTCTGTCATTCTAAAATTGAACCCAAGTGAAGCTGCAGGATCCAACCCTCTGGGTGTTCCCTGTTCATATGCATGCCCGTGGTCATGTAGTGAACGCGCTCGTAGGTAAGTGCTTTGGTCATTTGTGAGCACCATGCCACCCTCACCGGTATTCAATGTCTTCCCAGCATCTGTACTGAATGCAGCAACACAACTAAATGATCCAGCCCTTTTCTCCCCAATCGAAGCTCCAAGACCTTGAGCACAATCCTCGATTATTAGAATCCCGTGCTTCCGTGCAATGTGCGAAATTTCAACCATGTTAGCCATCTCACCCAGCATGTGTACAGGTATTACTGCTCGCGTTTTTCTGCCGATTGCAGTTTCGAAAGATTTGGGATTCATGTTCAATGTTTCATCAATGTCTACAACTACTGGAATCGCCCCAATAGACATGATTGCTTCTACAGTTGCAATAAATGTATGTGACTGAGTTATAACTTCGTCGCCAGCTTTTACTCCGGCAGCCTCGAGAGCGACCCGAAGCGCAGCCGTCCCACTTGATACTGCCTGACCGTATTTGAAACCCAATTTTTCAGAGAATGCCTTTTCATATTCACGAACTTTGTAAACGCCATTTCGCAAGGCATCAAAGCCGTGTGCGAAAAGAATGCCTCCGTTCGAGTCAAAAAGTCCATTTATTGCGTCTTGTTCTTCTCTTCCAAATACTTCAAATCCAGGCACGATTTCTCCAGTTAGATAGGGTTAGGGTGTATGCATTTCTAGGATAAGCCGAGAGTCTACCTCGGCAGAAAAATACACGGGGTTTTGATCAAATGCAGGCTGTAAATTCTTACAATTTTCTACCAACATAGGAATATTTGACTTTGTAATGCCCCATTTTGAAAAATCCGTTGGAGCCTTGATTTTCTCATAAAGTTCCAGAATTCTTGACAAAAATAAATTGGATTTTTCTTCGTCTGTTAACCCAATCGTAGTCTCAACGGCGTCCAAGAGAGCAGCATATCCATTCCAGCCGCGTTGAATATTCATTTTAATTACCGAGGGTAGAGTGATTCCTCCCGCAAAACCATGGGGTACTTTAAAGTGAACTCCAACCGGGTAAGAGATTGCCCCAGATATTCCTGAGCCTGAATTAAATAGTGCGGCGCCTGCGAAATAACTGCCTAAAAGCATAGATTGTCGTGCGTCTTCGTCATTCCGGTTTAGGGCTTCAACCAGTGAGTTATAGATGAATTTAAATGCTGTAATGCTGAGCATTCTCGTCACTGAACTGGATTGTTTAGCCGTAAAGCTTTCCAACGTGTGTACAAGAGCATCTAAACCAGAAGACAACGCCACATTTCTAGGACAGGATTCGGTAAATTTGGCATCCAAAACTGCATAAGTTGCTGCCATATTCTTTCCATTAATGCCCAACTTCTTCATTTCAGCCGAATCCGTAAACACCGCATTGATAGTTACTTCGCTACCAGTTCCCGCTGTGGTTGGGATACAAACCGATTTGAGACCAGGATTAAGAACTTTATCAAAGCCTCGATATTGAATGGCATCCCCTGGGTTGGCATAAAGAGCAGCCACGGCTTTGGTGAGATCAAGTAGGCTCCCGCCACCTATTCCGATTATGTAGTCATACCCATGCATCAATCTAACTTGAGAACTTAATTCATCTAAGAAATCGTAGGTTGGCTCAACCTCAATGAGTATCTCTAGAACCTTGATATCAAAGTCAAGCGCGAGTTGTTTTCTAATAACTGACCAATAGTCACTATGGGTTGCCACTGATTTATCAATTAATACAATTATCCTACGTACGCCATTCTTCTTAAGTTCATCAATTAAGGTAAATGTCGAATTTGGACCGTGGAAGAGGTTAGTTGTAAGTTGAAACATTCTACGCCTTCCTAAAAGAAAAATTTAATCTGTTGTGTTTTACAGAGCGTACCCATGAATCATAACAAGAAATTGACCAAAATAGGATATTCCCTGCCCTTGCTTGACTGTTGAAAGAAAATGACTGCCGGGAGCTTGCGTAAATCTCGAGGAAAAATCGCACCACCCCACAACCGTACATTATCACGACTGTTACTTCATTTAGCTAAAAACCATTCAAGCCTGATTCACTCGAACTGTTGAATGAACTGCTTCCATAAATCTAGGTTTGCATGCACAGTTACCAATTCTTCAACCTTCACCTTATTAAAAACTTCTTGACTAGTGTCAGTCAAGAAGTTCACTAACTGAATGGGTGTATTCAAAAATTCAACTCCAAAAACTTTATTGAGAGGACTTAAATTAACAGTAGAAGGCGGGACAAAAACTGCGAATGGAATCTTCGCTTGAATTACTTCAATAACAGCGGAAGTAGATGAACCTATTAATACATGAGTAGCTCCATGCAGTAAGTGCCACAATTCTTGATTTGACTGCCTAATATTAACTTTACTTGACGTAAATGGCTTAGCTGAGAGGGGATGAGGCTTGAAAGTAAACTTGATATTAGTGAGATTGACTGCCGCTTCTTCCAAGAGCCTCAAGATAAAATCATTGTCTTCGGCTAAGTAAGATCCTAAGATTATTGGAGAAAATTTTTGAGTTGATTTTTGAGAGTCACGCTGTATTGATGGAACGCGATTATATCTTAATGATTCCAATCTAATCAATTCCTGTTGTGGAGGGCTGTCTTTCAGCATGCGAAAAGAAAGCTCCCCATTAATGACAATTTTCCTTGGAAAATATGCTTCCAACATGCTCCGTTCGGCAAGTTCCAATGAAGTCTGAAAGTATCTCAAATCCCAAAAGCGAACAGTTGAATGTTGAACTGCTATTGGCAATTCGTGCTTTAACTGATTGCTGACAGCGTTGAGTACCTTCTCCCACGGTTGACCTTCATATAAGTAGAAAATTTGTTGTGAGACGGAATTAGCTTGGATGGAGGATTTCACTAATTCGAATGTCAATAAATTATCAACCAGGCCTACTCCAGTGAGATAACGCTCAAATTCCCCTGCGTAGAAGGGCCAGAAATTAAAATGGCCTATTCTCTGAGAAGTCAAAATTTGTAGAGTAGCTTGGGCTTGAGATCTGATCTTGTGCCAGTTTAAAATTATGCGAATCATAATTTTAAAACTGAAGAATGATTCCAAAGAGACATGAGTTTGAGTTTTATCCCCATTGGACCATTTCTTGAGAATCAATCTCTTATCGCTTGCAGCAAGTAACCCATTGCTTGTGGGGCTCAAGTGAATCCAATTTGAGTGTTTACCGACGGATTTAATATATCTGGGTAACCCACCCCAGTAAGCAGATTCAAATTCTAAATTAGTCGCGTTTGTAGGTGAGAGATGCGCATAATACGAGTAGAAAGTGATCTTGCTGCTGTTATTTTTCAAGCGACTTATGTTTGACCCATGTAGAGGAAGCGACTTCATCCACATGAAAAAAACCCAGACTGGACTTTTTATTGAATTAATGGAGAATCGAAAACAACGAGCCAAATGTTGGGAAATCTTGACATCCCTGGAAGTTGGCATATTTGAACCGAAGGCAATCTGTTTTCTTGTTGCAAACTCCTGCAAGATTTTGGAGAGTAGCTCATCACTCCCAACGTAATCGATGGAGATAGGGGCCTTTCCCTCAGCCCATGCCTCAAATGCAATGAGTCTTAAAACCGATGGAATCTGTGGCGACTTGGCAAATAGATTCATTTCCATAAATGGAGTTAATTGGAAGTAGTTGATTGTGGAGTCCAGTTGCATTTTTTGGTAAATTTGTGAATTGCTCTTTAAGTGTAGATAGCATTTTCTAACCCAACTCAAATATTGATTACGAACAAAATCTTGGTTCTTGGCTATCCAGGATGGAATCGACAATTCCTGTTCACTCGAGTTTTGAGTATAATTTTTCCAGAGTACAACAAAGTGGTCGGATGGTTCTGGCAGTCCATCCTTATCCCAAATTAATACCTTTAAAGGTGATTTCAACTGGTGCTCTTCCTCTATGCCTTTTAACTTGGACCAGATTAATCTATTTACAGAGACTGGTGAATCAAATTTTCAACAAGGAGTAAATCCTCGGGCGTATCAACAGATTGGCTTTGATGCAAAGTCTGCACCATGCGAATTTTTCCACCATGCTCCAAGACTCTCAACATATCAACAGATTCAATAATTTCTAGGGGAGATGGCGTTAATCCCATATAGTCAAGAAGTGCCTGTCTTCTGAAGCAGATGATGCCCAGTTGGCGGAACATGGGAACATCCTTACCAAGGAATCTACTTGGAATAGGCTCCCGAGAAAAATACAAGGCATCTGAATTGTTATCTACTACTACTTTCACAAAATTCTGATTCGCAAACGAGTTGTTGTCATCAATTTGTGACATCAAATTGGTAATCTGTATACTAGGGTCATTGAGCATCGGTGACAAAACTTCCGTGAGCATTTCTGGCGCCATAAGGGGCTCATCTCCTTGAGCCATAATAACTATGTCATATTCTTTATGATCCGCAGACTCTAGTGCGCCAAGCGCTTCTGCACAACGTTCCGATGCACGTTCATGTAATGGCGATGTCATAACCGAGTTCCCACCAATAGAATCGATGAACTCTGATATCTCGACATCACATGTTGCAACTACAACTTTACTGACTCCGTCAGCAGCCACAGCTCTTTCAAATACGTGCCCGATCATAGGCTTTCCTGCGATAGGGGCCAATGGCTTACCGGGGAATCGGCTACTTCCCATTCGAGCCGGAATAAGGACGAGTACATTTAGGGTTTTTTGCATATCACCATCATATGGGAACTAAGGCCATTGCGTGAAATAGCTTGTTGCAAGTCATCTTTTTGAATATCAGAAAGATTTCCTAGAGCCTGCCGCAGGAACCTATCTTTAATGAATTCTTTGCCATTCACGAGAATATCGATATCCAATTTTCCTGGAGTGCTCATCAAGTTCACCTGAAATCCAAAATCTTCCAGCAAGACCCTCATTGCTTTTGGGTTCAAGAAAAGAATATGTTGAGGAGGAGTTATAGATTTTGAATTCTCCCAGAGCGTCGCAATATCAATTCCCGTGCACGAAAGTGTTGTCAGTAGAAAATAATCTCCAGAACTCATCACTTTATTCAGCTGACTAAGAAAATTTCGTGGTGAATGTAAATGTTCAAAAAGTTCAAAACTTACAAAAAACTTTGGCCCGATTGGCAATTCTGCTGGGCTCACATCTTCGAGGAATTTCTCAACCACCATAAAGCCCTTATCTCTACATTCTTTGGCAAGCAAAGGACTTGGCTCAATAATGATTGGAGGAATTTGCCCTAATCTAGTGATTTCTTCCGCGAATATCCCAAAACCACCCCCGATATCAATAATTCGATGGGCTTGAATTCCCTCTTGTTGCATAAACTCGCTGATTGCGGTCGCTTTTGGTTTCCAAAGGTGTTCCCTGCGAGATTCTGAGGTGAGCTTATAGAAGGTGGACGCCCAATAATTCACTGAGGGTGCTTCCGTGTAGTACTTATTAAATGCCTCCTGAGAAGGAAGCGGGTTAACAAACAATGTGTTGCATGATTTGCAATTTTCGTACTGGAACCCAGATTTTTCAAATGAAAACTCGCCTTGGTTTCGGCACACAGGACAATTGTTAGGGTATCGTGCCACTGTTCCAAAGTAGTCCGCCGTATCTATCTTTGAGAGTCGGATGTACTCTTGAAAAATCTCAGATGGCCGAATGTCTTCTTCTTTCATTAGGCAATGCTCTCGGACGCTATTGGGTTCTGAGCGGTTATTCTCAACATTACAGAGTCAACTGAATAAGGAATAAAGGTAAATCCCTCCTCAATTCGGGCTTGCAGTTCAACGGCAGAGGGTTTTACGACATGAATACCAACTGCGATTTTTTGAGCTATGCAGCTCCCTTTTATCTTTTCGATTGCATCTTGAACCTTCGGATCTTCGAATAAACCAGTTTTTCCTAAGGATGCCGACAAATCATAAGGCCCTATCAAAATCGCATCCAATCCTGGGACTGAAATAATCTCGTCTAAATTCGCCAAACCCTTCTGGGATTCAATCATTGCAGCCACGAACGGATTTTGAGCTTCCACAGAATAGCCTTCAAACTCCCCACCAAAGAGATTAACTCGCGAGAAACCGACGCCTCGTGTTCCAGCAGGTGGCCAACGGGTTGCATCGATAACTGAAGCTAACATGTCTGCATCTTCTATGATTGGAACGATTACTCCGGCGGCGCCGGCATCGAGTACTTGCTGACAATATTTTAGGTTCTGATCAGGAACGCGCACTAGTGGTAATGTGTTGCCAAGTTCTAGCGCCCTAAACAAATCTGGAAGTTCACTTAAGGCGAACGATCCGTGTTCAGCATCAATTGCTACCCAGTCGTACCCTGAAGAACCCATTAACTCGGCTACAGAGGTGTTGGATAATTGCATCCAACTCCCGAGCGAGTATTCACTCCTGAGTAGTTTGTCTCTCAATAACTGAATTGCATTAAGTTTATTCACCCACAAAGCCTATCTAACAGTCCCCTCAACCTGGACAAGTTAAACTACGCGGGAACAGAATTCGTGGTTAGACCCGCTATAGCCGCCTCACCCATTGCCCTAATGGACTCTGAAGTACTGCCTCCTATGTGTGGCGTTGCCAAGAAATTTGGCAAACGCAGCAACTCACTGTCCTGAGCGGGTTCGAATTCGAAAACATCGAAAGCGGCACCCGCCAATTCACCTCTTACAAGTAAATCCTTCAAAGCCGCCTCATCCACAAGCCCACCACGGGAGGTATTGATTAGTACTGAACTCTTTTGTAAAAGACCTAATTTCTCTGCAGATAAAATATTCCGAGTCGACGAGTTCAGTGGAAGATGCAAAGACACCACATCGGAAGTCTCAAGCAGGGTTTCCAGAGTCACATAATGAACGTAGCCACCCAATTCAAGCTCTCGGTCGGGTGCAATGTCGCAAGCGAGGATTTTACACTCCCAATTTTCGAGTAACTGAATCAAATCTTTTCCGATGTTGTTGCACCCAATAATTCCAACTGTCTTTCCAGACAGAGTTTTACCCGTAATTTGCCTCCATTTCCCACTCACAACTTCATTATTCTGAATCGTCACGTTTCTTAATAGATTCAACGTAAGAGCGACAACCAATTCAGATACAGAGCGCTTATTGATTCCGGGGGTCCAACCCAAACGTCTTTGAAGATCTCTCATTGCATCTAAATCAATGGAATCAAGTCCAACCCCAAACTTACTAATAATCTTAAGTTCCGGCAGCGCCAGCAGAACTTCCCGACTTATTGCTTCCAATCCAACTATAGCTGCAGAGCAACCCCTTAAGAAATCTGTAAGCTCAGAACCTTCTAAACTAATTCCTCTGTCATTAAATTTTGCGTTTGGGTGATTTCGTAGTAATTCATTTCGCAGGTAATCATCTTTGGAGAATGAGCGCGAGCAAACGGCTATCATTTCATTCACTTAGAGAACTCCTCCGACAGAAAACTATGACATATTTTCTCGATTGGAGAATTTCTTGAAATGCTGTGCTTTTGAATTTTTGCATCATCACCGGAGGGGAGTATAAACACGAAATCATCAGAGGTATTCTTTTTATCCTTGGAGAGAGCAGAAAAGAAGGCGTCGAAAGGAATTCGGGTATTTCGATATTCGTAGTAATTGCTCTGGAGTACAGGCCGCATTCTGAGATAGTGGGAAATGTCAATTAAAGAGTAACTTACAGAAACAAAGTTTGCAAAATCCATTCCTATGGAGACGGCTATCCCGTGCGGAATTTCAAAATTGGTGGCGGCCTCTATAGCGTGCCCAAAACTGTGACCGTAATTAAAAATATTTCGTATTCCTTTGTCGAATTCATCAGCCTCCACGTAGGGTTTTTTAATCAGTAAGGAATTTAAAGTCCACTTGCGCAAAATCTCTGAGCTTTCAAATATTTTTGCGTAATCATCGGATATTTCCTTAAAGCTTGATGCGGAATCAATCGCATGTGCCTTAAGCATTTCTCCCACCCCAGATTTAATTTCAGAGACTGTGAGGGTTTCAAGGAATTCAGTCGCAATTAGCACTGCCTTGGGAGGGTAAAAAGTTCCCAGTAAATTCTTTGACCCACCAATATTTATGGAACTCTTCGAGCCTATACATGAATCCGCTTGGGCGAGCAATGTGGTTGGTAGGAAAAACCAGTCCACACCTCTAAAGATGGTTGATGCAATAAAACAAGTAATGTCTTGAATTATTCCGCCACCAATGGCAACCAAATAGTGGTTTCGTTTGAACCCGCCATCGATTAATGATTTGTAAATAGCAATCAGATTTTCTATAGACTTGTTCTCTTCTGTTGCAGGAATCGAGTAGACACGATCAAGGTCGATAAATTCAGCAAGTGCGTTCCGATGATACTCGAGGATTTTTTCATCAACCAAAAAGGAAGCTTTCCCTTCTGGTAAATTTTTCGATATTGAAGAGATAGTTGTATCAGTAAGAATTTCGTAAAACCCTACGCTCGATTTGATTGAAATTGAATTAGGCACGCGTAAAGCCACCATCAATAGCAATACTTTGTCCCGTCACGTATGAATTTTCTTCACTAGCCAACCAGCCAACAAGTTTTGCAATCTCGAATGGTTTGGCGAGACGTCCAATAGGAACTCCTTCAAGAATTTTTGCTAGCTCCTGTGGTGGGAGCATTCTTGAAGTAAGTTCGGTATCCGTAAAGCCTGGCGAAACACAATTAGCCAGAATCCCAAACTTTGCGTACTCCGCACTAATAGAAACGGTCAACCCATCCAGGGCGAATTTACTTGCCGAATAAGATGCTCGATACTCCTTGCTGATGATTCCCCAAATTGAGGAAATATTCACAATGCGACCCCAATTTGCTTCAAGCATAGCGGGAATAGCAGCCTGAGAAAGCAACATCGGAGCAAGTAAATTCACTTGTTGAATTTTTGAAAATAGATCAATGGAGATTTTAAGGAATGGGTTATTCTGATTGATTCCCGCGTTGTTTATGAGAATGTCAGGCTTCACTTCGCTAACAAAGTTACAACATTCCTTCAAAGAACTCATCTCTGAAAAGTCAAAAGATTCATACTGATCAACCCATGAGGGCTTATTCGATGAAGTTCCCGTCCCAATGACAGTTGCTCCCATTTCCTCGAAATACTTGGAAATTGCTTGACCGATTCCCCTGGTACAGCCTGTGACGAAAACCTTCTTTTTGGAATCCAAGGCCATTTCTAGATCCCATTGATAAATCTTGCCAAGTAGGCAGTTGCAAGGTGGTCAAGAACCAAGTGAGCATCTTCGGCCGGTCCGTATTCCTTTGGGTTTGTAGGCACGTGGACAACGCTCTTACAAATCCGCTTCATTTCACCACCGTCAAAGGCGGTGATTCCAATCGTATGAATGTTATTGCTATTTGCATATTCAATTGCCCGAATTAAATTTTTGGAATTGCCAGAAGCTGAAATGGAGACCAGGTAATCCCCTGGCTTTGCGAGTAACCGTAGTTGCCTTTCAAAAACTTCCTCATAACCGAAATCATTTCCAATAGCCGTCATAACCGCAGGATTATCTACTAAGCTGAAAACACGAAAAGGTTTGTCGTATGAATTAGTGCCCAGTGCCAGGTCATTTGCGAAGTGGCTTGCGGTAGAAGCACTCCCACCGTTTCCGATAAAAAACACCGATGCCAATGATTCTCTTGCTTCAAGTAGATGACCAATAAAACCTGCAATTTGATCTCTATCAATTCCATCTAGAACGCGAGAAAGATACTTTAGATATGAGTCAGCAAACTTACTAGGATCAGAATTGAAGAATTTATCTACAGAGTTCACTACCGACCCCTATCCGGATTTTGAATATTGAATTTTTCGCGCCAAACTTCATCTGCAAAGTATATCTTGTAGACAAGTTGCATGGTTTTAAGGGCGTCCGAAGAAGAGCCAGATTCAATAGGGGCATCTTTAAGTACGGAATTTGTAAATGCGTCGATTTCTGCCTCCCAAGAAGGATCAATATCGAATTTAGTCGTTGTTTCGCTGGGATTTCCAGTTCCACTTAAGTGATCAGCTCGAACTATCGTGAGAGTTTCATCACCGTAGCTCTTGGTCCCCGACAGTATTCCAGCAAGAATTAAGGCTCCCCCCTCACAGGTTATTTCAAGTCTAAATTTATGCCGCCACTCTGTAGCGGATGAGTGAAGCATTCCAACAACTCCAGTGTCAGTTGACATAATTGCGTAAGCATTGTCCTCGACTTCCAATCCCCAATGACGGCTAGAAATAAAACTTTGCACAGAAGTAAATTCCCCAGCGAAAAGACGCATCAAATCAACAAGATGAATACCTTGATCTAGGAGAATCCCACCGCCAGAAATATTGCGATCAGTTCTCCAATCTGATTGATTAAATGCAACGAACTTTGATTTACCGTACACGCCTCTCAAGTTAATTACCGAACCTAGTTGGCCAGATTGAATAATTTCAAGTGCCCTTTTTATTGAAAGATGGTATCGGTGATTGAAGCCATACATTAACTTTACGCCATTGGTTTGATGCTCTACTTCCATTACTTCCAATAAATCAGCCACCTCCCTCCCCGGTGGTTTTTCACAAAATACATGAATCCCTTTTTGAAGTGCTGCTTTAACTACAGTGGGAGCTATTTCGTTTGTCATGCATACAAATAGCATGTCGAGTTCTTCGCCTAAGAGATCTTCATAATTACTAAATGCTTTTATGCCCTCTGTGGTGACATCTGAAGAGGCAAAGTATCTGTCACAAACAGCCACCACTTCCAAATTTGGGTTTATGTCAGCACATGCTTTTCTTTTTTTCCCGACGACTCCAAAACCAGCAATCCCCACTTTTAACTTTCTAGCTTTTGTCATGGTACCCCCTACTTAATCCAAATTTGGTTAAAGCTAGTGGATGTGAAATTCTCTGCATAGTCGAAACAATTCGCATGAAGTTTTGCTTTTAATTGAAATCCTGCCGCTTGTAGTAAACCTGCAACAGCTTCTGCTTGTATCGAAAAATCATCATTAACTTCCACGAGTACGCTCTTTGTGGTTCGAAGTACGCTTGCTCCTCCAGATAAAATCAAGTGCTCAATGCCATCTACGTCAATTTTAATATGTGCGGGTGTTTGAAGTGCAAACATTCTGACCAGATCATCCATAGAAAGTCCGATTGTAGGATATTCAAAGATTGACTCCATTGGAAGCCCCAAATGATCATAATTCTCGCCAAAAGTGCTCATGGCTTCACCGTGAATTAGTGTGCTCATTCGAAGAGTGTCAAGCTTCAACTTGTTTGTGAGCGCAAGAGGCATCACTGTCACCTTGTTTGCCAAGTTATTCAGATTTATATTCCGTGCAAGCAGTTCCAGATTGAACGGCGATGGTTCGATTGCGATTACCTTACAATCTCGAGATAAAGCCGCATAGCATGAATACAACCCAACGTTTGCACCAACGTCCCAAAACACCTCCCTTTTGTCGAATCCGTCAATCCATTCCAGAGTTTCTGGCTCCTTCGTTTCAAAAGTAGATAACCTGTAATGAGTAATTTGATTAGGGTTCGCAAATGCAAGCTTCGTCCCGTTGTACTGAATTATCTGGAAGGAATTCCAAAGTTCTATTGAGATTTTCTCACAGAAAAAACGGGTGGCCCTAGTTGATTTTGTTACCATTGCGAGATAGCCCAGTATAAGTTTTATTAGTCCGTTAATTAATCTCGCCATTTGAAGATCTCATTTCCTAGAATTAAGTGCTGTTGAATTCTAACCAATCTAGGGCCAAACTCATCGAGTTGCTTCTTCATTACGGCCCTCTCATTCCACTACAATCGTACTTGCGGACGAGATAGAGGTAATCATGAAAGCAATTATCTTATGTGGTGGGCGGGGGACGCGCCTGTCCGAAGAAACCAGGACAACCCCAAAGCCTCTGGTAAGAATTGGAAATATCCCAATTGTGGTCCACATCATTAACTCGTACATGAATCACGGGGTTTTTGAATTTGTTCTTGCGGTCGGTTATAAAGGAGAGGAGTTCAACGAGTATTTCTCTGAGACCAACAAGGATGTACTGAAGACAGTTTTTAATCAACGAAATCCGTTGATTACAATTGTGGATACTGGTGAAGATACTTTAACTGGTGGCAGACTCCTAAGGACCCGACATCTAATTACCGATAGCCTTTTCCTGCTTACCTATGGAGACGGGCTTACAAACGCCAATATTAAGGAATCAATTGACTTCCATAAGGCTCACGGTTCTATTGCCACAATAACAGCTGTGCGCCCCCCCGCTCGATTTGGCGTCCTACATATTAAGGATTCAGGGAAAGTTGACTATTTTCAAGAGAAAAACCAAACTGATGCGGGCTGGATTAATGGGGGATATTTCGTCTTAAGCAGTGAAGTATTCGACTACCTTGACGATGATTTATGCGTTTTTGAAGAAGAACCATTAAGAAAGCTAACTTCGGAAGGTGAGTTGATTGCATATAAACATGACGGATTTTGGCAGTGTATGGACACGTTGAGAGACAAAGAATTCCTCGAAGATCTTTGGAATTCAGGAGAAGCTTTGTGGAAATGAGTTACCCAAACATAAGTTTCAAGGAGAAATTTGATGGCCGGAGGGTATTGGTGACCGGAAATACAGGCTTCAAGGGTTCTTGGCTAACTTTCTGGCTTCTTCAACTGGGTGCGGAAGTTGCAGGTTATTCAAACGAGGAGAGAACTTCCCCATCAATGTACGACGAACTAGGCCTATTAGATCAAATCAAACAGTTCGTCGGTGATATTTCAGATTTTGATTCGGTGAAAAAATCGATAGAGGAGTTTCGTCCGGACTTCATCTTTCATTTGGCAGCTCAATCAATTGTCTCGACAAGTATTGAGTCTCCTCTTAGGACTTTTCAGACAAATACCCTTGGAACTGTCACGCTACTTGAAGCTATTCGAGTATCCAATTTTGAGGGTGTCGCCGTCCTGATAACTAGTGACAAATGCTATGAAAACGATGAACGCGAGACGGGTTACCGCGAAAACGATGCAATGGGAGGGAAAGACCCTTACAGTGCATCGAAAGGAGCTGCGGAAATTGCGATATCAGCTTATTTCCGCACCTTCTTCACAGAAAAGCATGAGGTGAAGATTGGAATTGGCCGAGCTGGTAATGTGATTGGCGGCGGAGATTGGAATGAAAATCGTATCGTTGTCGACTGCATCAAGGCCTGGCAATCGGGCAATCCGGTATCTCTCCGAAATCCAGAATCCACTCGACCTTGGCAGCATGTACTAGAGCCTTTGAGTGGCTATTTGCAGTTGGCATCACACTTGTCCCAAGGTCGCACAAAAAATGGGGAAGCATTCAATTTTGGGCCACGCTCTGGTCAAGTGTTTACAGTAAATGACATTGTGCAAAAACTCGCCCAATCATGGCCCGACTGTCCAGGCGTGGAACACTCTTCACCTTCACGGATCTCTAGTGGGGCGGAAGCAAAACTGTTGAGCCTCAATTGTGAAAAAGCCATGTCACAACTCGGGTGGCACAGCACGCTAGAAATTGATGATTGCATCAGCCTAATTGCTGAGTGGTATCTCGCGTATGGCACCAATGGTGATATGCAAGAAGTTACAGCTAGACAAATTTCTTATTTCCAGTCTAGATTTGAAGAATCAAACCCATGATGAACCCCATGGTTAAAGGAAAGACCCCAGCGAAATTTACGCCTAAAGCTACAATCGAAAATCCAAGCGGTGAAGTGCGTAAGTACCTAAGCAGCGATTCTGCGAACCCGAAATCCTTTAAGGAGGTGTACTTCTCCAGAATACTTCCTGGAAAGAGCAAGAAATGGAAGTGCAACAAGAGTCAGTCTCAGAATTTGACTTTAGCATCAGGTCGGATTTCTGTGATTTGCATACAAATATGTGCTGATATGTATGTCTATGAAGAATTCCTTATCGATGACGAAAAGCATTTCGGTGTGCTTGAAATCCCTCCTGGGATTATTTATGGGCTGTTTACGGATATGCGAGGGGCCTTAGTCGTGAATTCTTTGGAGGAAACCTACTCGGATTCAGATGTGCAGACGATTACAGAGAATTTTCATCTTGAGCCAGCGCTTCTCTAGACTTTAGAACCGAGCTTCGGTGCATTAGTCTTATGACATGAGACTTTCGCAACCAGCTCTGGATCATGAAGAGATTGAAGCAGTAACTCGCGTATTAAAAAGTGAGTTTCTAGGGATGGGTAAAGAAGTCTCTGAATTTGAGGCGCTCCTCTCTGAGTATTTTTCAAATCAAGTTTTGTGTGTAAATACTGGTACTTCCGCATTGCAACTTGCATTGAGTGCAGCAGGGATAATTGAAGGGGATGAAGTTCTTGTCCCATCTTTAACTTATGTTGCTACATATCAAGCAATTTCCGCTATTGGCGCTATCCCAGTGTCGTGCGATGTGGTGGCCAGTGATCTACAAATAGACATTGAAGATGCAGCAGAAAGAATCACAGGCAAAACAAGAGCAATTGTCCCAGTTTATTTCTCTGGAGCTACATCATGCTTAGAGCGTGTAGAGAAGTTTAGTTCCGTTAATGGCTTAATTAACATCCCCGATGCCGCACACGCACTAGGCTCAAGGAATCAAAATCAATTGATTGGTTCGGGAAAAGGAACCACCATCTTTAGTTTAGATGGAATTAAGAACATTACTAGTGGCGAAGGTGGGATTATCGTCTCAAGTGATCCGACGGTAATTCAAAATGCAAAAGATGCTCGCCTCCTGGGAGTTATTGGAGATTCGAGTAGACGGGCCTCCAGAGAGAGGTCTTGGGATTTCGAGGTTACAGAACAGGGATGGCGATATCATATGAGCGATTTGTTTGCCGCCATAGGAAAAGTCCAACTCAGCAAAATCGAAAACTTTGCGGCAATTAGAAGGGCTCACTTCTCGCTCTATTCAGACTTGCTTAGGGAAATTCCAGACGTGAGCCTCTTTGACTGGGATATCAATGATGGAATGAATCCCCATGTTTTCGTTGTCCGAATTCCTGGAATGACATCCCGAGAAAGCCTAAGAGCTAGGCTGTTGGCTGAGAATATTCCTACCGGAATTCACTACAAACCGAACCACCTGCTTAAGTACTACAGGAATCCCACAGTCGCAGCACTCAAAGTAACAGAAATGATTTATCCCGAAATCTTAACTTTACCCCTACATACCAGATTAACTGAATCTGACTTAACTGAAGTTGTGATGAAGTTGCAGAAGAACCTGGGTCATGCTTTTGAGTAATTCCCCAAAGAATTCCCCTGATTTCTCTGTAATTGTAAATTGTAGGAACTCGGAGAGGTTTCTCCAACAATGTCTTGACTCAATTAAGAATCAAACCTACTCAAACTACGAAGTTATAATCTGGGACAACAAAAGCACTGATAGAACTTTTGAGATTGCATTCAGGTTCAGCCAGTCCGATAACCGTTTTAAGGTATTTCAAGGTGAAACTTCTCTTAAATTGGGCGAAGCGCGCAACAAGGCTATCCAGGAAGCACAAGGGAGTTTTTTTGCTTTTCTAGATTCAGATGACTTGTGGCACCCAACATTTCTTGCTGACCACCTGACAATTCTCAAAAACAGCGAGCAGAAGATTTTTGGTGTCGGCAATGTCATAGAAATTGATTCAGAATTTAACCTGGAGAAAAACGCAACTCAAAAGTCTTTGACATCAATCACCGAGCCACCAAGAGAAGTCTTTAGAAGATTACTAAAGGGAAATACAGTCTACTTTTCAACATTGGTTGTACCTGGAGATTTTTTCATTAGTCAAGCAGGGTTTAACTCAGAATTTGTACAGGCGGAAGATTACGAATTGCTCTTACGAGTGTCACAAAAGATGAAATGTTATAAAGCTGGTTTGGCTTTTTATAGGATTCACGAGGCAAATGCAACAAACAGCCAAGAGGATGCACTTTTTGTTGAGTCACTCCAAATTCTAAAACCGTACAAAAAATTTTTTTGGGCTTGGATATCGTTTAAACTGACAGCTGCAAGATACTTTTTGTACTTAAATAGTCCAACATATGGCCAACGTCTAGATGTATTGAGAAAGCTAAATGTTAGCATCATGGATCTCTTTGTGGGTGCAGTGATATTGTTTGCGGTCACACTGAAATCTGAATTGTTGGGAAGGAAAGCCTCATGAAGTCGATTTATTTCTGCTTCTTGCGTGCATTCAAGCTCCTAGCTAAACGAGATCAATTACGACTTAAACTTATTTCTATTGTCCAGGTACTGCTTGGTATTTTGGATTTGGTGGGGGTAGCCTTCATTGGAGTGCTCGGTGCTCTAAGTATCAGTGGAGTGCAGTCCCGAGCACCAGGTACTCGGGTATATTCAATTCTTGAAATTCTTCAACTTGAGAACTTTTCATTTCAGGCACAAAGCGCGGCACTTGGAATTATTGCCATCAGCTTTCTAGTTTTAAAGACTTTGCTCAGTGTTTTCTTTACCAAGAAATCTCTCTTTTTTCTTTCTTTCAAAGGCGCTCAGATTTCCGCCAACTTGATTGAAGACCTTTTGAGTCGAGATATTCAAGAAATTAGGAAAAGAGGCTCTCAAGAAATACTCTACTCATGCACCTCGGGAGTTTATGGAATAACTGTGGGCATCTTGAGCACAGGCGTCAGTCTTGTTGCTGACTTGTCAGCAGTGAGCCTGATTTTGATTGGTATTTTTGCTTTTGATCCAACAATGGCTCTACTTACCTGCTGTTTGTTCGCGACAATAGCCTTTGTAATGTTTAAGTTACAGCAAGAGCGGGCAAGAGAACTCGGACAAGAATTGGGGAGACTTGCCGTGCAAAGCGAAGAACAGATTGTTGAGATACTCAGTGCCTATCGAGAACTCGTCGTCCACGATCGACAGGATTTTTATATCCAGAATATAAGAAAGCAAAGGCTTGAATTAGCCGGCACTCAAGCCGAGATGAGTTTTATGCCCCAAGTAAGCAAATACATCATCGAAGTATCTGTGCTTGTAGGCGGGGTTCTTATCTCAGCTGTGCAATTTCTTAGGTTAGATGCAACACAAGCATTTGCAACACTTGCCATATTCTTGGCTGCTGGCTCAAGAATTGCACCGGCCGTGATGCGATTACAACAAAATTTAGTTTTAATGCGTCACAGTATTGGCATCTCTTCAGCAACATTTGAGTTGATTGAAGACCTATATTCTCATGCCGGCAAGCAGAATAGTGAATCTCAACCAAGAATCGAGAACGTAAACGATTCTTTTGAAGGAAAGATAAGAATCGAGAACCTCTCATTCAAATTTCAAGATGCCGAGAAGAATCTCCTATCAGACGTTTCATTTACAGTGGAACCCGGAAGCGTGATTGCATTAGTTGGACCATCAGGATCTGGAAAATCTACATTGGTGGATTTAATGCTTGGAATTTTGAAACCCACCGCGGGAATTGTTGAGATATCAGGACTTGCCCCAAATCAAGCAATAAAGAAATGGCCGGGATTGATCTCATACGTTCCGCAGGAGGTTTTGATTACAAAGGCATCTCTCTTGGAAAATGTAGGCCTTGGTTTCGCCGTTGAAGAGATCAACCAAGATCATGTGCTTGCCTCTCTTCGTAAGGCTAGACTCGAAGAACTTATTGATCTTGGAAAATCTGGGTTTTCGCAGTCAATCCAGGAGCGTGGTGGAAATCTTAGTGGAGGGCAAAAACAACGAATCGGAATTGCACGTGCACTGTACACAAATCCAAGACTAATCATTCTTGACGAAGCGACTAGTGCCTTGGATGTTTCAACCGAGTCAGAAATCTCAGATGCCCTTCTTGCGCTAAAAGGTAAAGTGACATTGGTTCTTGTTGCTCACAGACTTTCAACGGTAAGAAATGCTGATTTAGTAATTTATGTCGATTTGGGGAGAATAATCGCGCAGGGAACTTTTGAGGAAGTTAGGTCACAGGTGCCTCAGTTTGATAAACAGGCAAACCTACTTGGACTTTAAAGATCATAAAAGGACTGAGATTTTGATTTAATGCTCGCTTGATCGAGAAGCATTCGGGCGATCTGATAATTGTGAAAAGTCATTTCCTCAAGAGTTCGCCAATCAGTAGCCCTGCGTATCAATTCTGCCGAAATCTCTTCAAGTTCCAAATTAACAAGACTTGCGTAGATGCCCTCCTCAATCCATTCGTTCGCACACGAAGTATTGGATTGAATTGGGTAAACACCATGAGACAAAGCCTCCAAAAATGAAGTACTTATGCCGTCACTTATGGAGCAACCGAGGTAAATCCTTGCTTTTGCGAATAACTCCATCAATTCGCGATGACTTTTCCCCGAACGAATAGTCGAAAACTCTATTCGACTTGGATTACCCCGCTGCATCTCTTTGATTTCTTCCTCGTATTCAGGTGAGACAGAGTAAAAGAAGATCCGAAAATTACGGTCTTCTTGGAGTAGTTTAGAGACTGCTTTGATAGCAAGATCGCCTCGACCGAATCGACCACCGTAGCATTTGACAACGATGAGGAATTCTTTTTGGAATTTGTATTCAGGACTAATGAAAGAGTTACCACCAGAATTTGGAACCACGGGGAGTTCAACTCCAACAAAACCTAATTCTTTGGCGAGCGCATAATCCCTAATACATTCAGCTGAGTACCTATCGGCTTTCTGGAGCACATTTCGAATTTCTCGCGCATCTGCCTCTAAGCTCTTGAAATAGTAGATATCACTTCCCCAGTTCGTAACGATTAGTTGAGAATTAGGAGGGAGAGAAAGCTTCGCGGTCAGGTAACCTGCAGCCTGAATCTCGAGAGCGTGCACGAAATGAAAAGATGACCTGTTCAAATGATATTGAAGCGTTTTAAGCCTATTTGTGCTGTAACCCAATTTCTGAAAAATCTCATTCAGAAGAAAATCTAAGTACCCCAGTAAACCCAGAGGAATGAATCTATTCTTGGTAACAAGCCTAATATTTGCTGACTCGCTCAAGAGTTTAACGATTTTTGGGTGCAGGTGCCGAAACTTTTTTGAGGGGTACAGTTCGATTACTACATCTGAATCAACAAATCTTTCAATCCAGTGTGCTGAATGAATACTGTCAAACATGCACACAATTAGTACTCGCTTAGTCATCGAGCAATCATGTTTCTGAATGGATAGACAAGAAATCTGCTAAACGGGTGCAAAATGATGTATAAACCCTCGGCAGCACTTAATCTTTCGGGCCACGATCTACGCAAAACCAGACTCTTGAAAAGATATCTCTTTCCTGGGACTTGCGCTGAAAAGAAAATTAAGCGAGCGGCAAGAGCATACGCATTAGCTTGGGCAATCCTTGAAATATTGTTGGGGATACTTTTTGAGGTAGTGCTGAGGTAGTCAAGAATTACACTAATTCTCTCTTCAGCCATCTGCGGTCCACGAGCCGACACTGAAGTGGATTCCCCATGGTGACGCCATTGCGCAAGAACTACATTTCGATGTAGAAATCTCCCCTGATCAGATAGCCTCAACCAAAAATCATAATCTCCGACAAATCTCCATTTAGATTTTCGACCTCCAATTTTGATTGCTGCATCACGTCGAAATATCGTACCTGGTCCGGGAAGCACCAAGTTTTTTGCCAGGAAATCCTCTTGAGTAAAGTCTGGGAGGTTCTTAACTTCCAAAACGACGCCACGCTGGTCAATAATCTGCCAATCCGGATAGATAGCCACAAGGTCAGAGTTTTGAACAAAAAGCTCCTCTACGCCCTGGAAAATTTCCGAACTAAGCAATGGATCATCTGCTGAAACTACAATCAGATAATCACCACGAGCCAACTCAATTCCTACATTCACAGACAGAGATTCACCCTGATTTAGTTGGGAAACAACCTTAATCTTGTCCGAGAATTGCTCAAGTAAAGGCCCCGTATTGTCTGTCGATCCATCATTTATTACCAGATACTCAAAATCAAATCCCTCGCAGGCATCTAACACCGAATTAATTGTTTCTTCAATAAATTTCTCGCCGTTGAAGACCGGAGTGATTACTGAGAAAGCAGGCTTTGTTGTAACCATTGGAAGAGTCTATATTCCGAAGCATTCGGGCAGGCATCCGGGGGTAGTACCCTTGGAGAGTGTCCCAAATCCTAGTTCTCGGTTCTACTGGCATGTTGGGGGCTACTGTTGCAAAATTTCTAGTAGAGCAAGGATTTAAAGTTCTCGAAGCGAATAGGGGTGGAGTTGCAGTTGCCTCAGATTCTAAAGCGATTAAAATTATGGGGCTCAATCCCCAAGACCTAGCTTCTGTTTTCAAATCAGAAGACATTGGTTACGTTGTTAATTGTGTCGGATTAATAAAGCAGTTGATTTTTGAATCAAGCTCAGAAAATGTCTTAGACGCAATCAAAGTCAATAGTGAGTTCCCAAGAGAACTAGAAAAACTTGCAAATGTTTACAATTTCAAGGTAATACAGATAGCAACTGATTGCGTTTTCTCCGGAGAGAAAGGCAATTACTCAGAAGAGGCAATTCACTCGCCCACTGATGTCTACGGCATGACAAAAAGCCTGGGCGAAGTCCATGGACCAAAGGTGATGACTCTCCGATGTTCGATTGTTGGACCAGAAATCTCAGGAAATAAGTCATTACTCTCGTGGTTTCTATCTCAACCTCTGAATGCTGAGATAAACGGTTATTCAAATCATTTGTGGAATGGTTTATCTACTTTGCATTTCTCAAAGATTGTTTCTGGAATCCTTGAGAATAACTCATTCAAACCAGGTGTTTATCATCTCGTGCCTTCAGGAGTAGCATCAAAAGGCGAACTACTCGAATTCTTTGCCAGGTTCTATCACCGGCCTGATGTGCGCATCTCCTTGATTCAGGCGCCTACATCAATTAATCGAACACTTACAACAACAATGCCAAGGTACAACCTCCAACTGTGGAAAATGGCGGGCTACAATGAGCCACCTACAATCGAGCAGATGGTCAAAGAACTTGCTGTCTGGACAGCGAACCATTCTGAGGGAGTTTCAAAATGAGTGCTGATTTCAAGGGTTCGACAGTCACGATTACCGGTGGAACTGGCTCATTTGGCTCCACCATGGTCAGGGAACTATTGGCAACCTCAGCGGAACAAATCAGAATTTTCAGTCGTGATGAAAATAAGCAAGACTTAATGAGAAACGTGCTTAAGGACGATCGCTTACGTTTCTATATCGGAGATGTGCGCGACAGAGAAAGTGTTAAGAAAGCTCTAAAAGGATCGGATTTTGTTTTCCACGCTGCGGCACTTAAGCAAGTACCTTCTTGTGAATTCTTTCCTAAAGAAGCTGTCTCTACAAATATTTACGGAAGTGCGAATGTAATTGAAGAGGGAATTGCTACTGGAGCAAAAAGTGTTGTGTGTCTCAGTACGGACAAAGCTGTCTATCCAATAAATGCGATGGGTATTTCCAAATCAATGATGGAAAAAGTTGCACAAGCCACAGCCCGAGAGAATCTAACTTCTGAAACCAGGATTGCAATTACCCGATATGGAAACGTAATGCTTTCCCGAGGTTCAGTTATCCCATTGTTTGTAGAGCAGATTCTGAATGGTAGACCAGTCACGGTGACCAACCCTGACATGACAAGGTTTATGATGTCTCTTCAAGATTCCGTTGAGTTAGTGAAGCATGCTTTTCAAAACGCAAATACGGGAGATCTTTTTGTCAGAAAAGCACCTGCATGCACGATTGAAACTTTGGTGGCAGCTTTGTACAAAGTATTGAACCGCGAATCAGAAATTAAAATTTCGTACATAGGAACTAGACACGGTGAAAAGTTGTTTGAGTCGCTATTAAGTCAAGAGGAACGTGGGTTCGCTCAAGAGTCCGAGGAATACTTCAAAGTCCCATTGGATACGAGAACCCTGGACTATGAGGTGTACTTTGAAAAGGGTGAGAATCGTCAATCTGCGAGTGAGTCGTTCAACTCTCACAACACGCATCAGATGAACGTAGACGAAGTTGCAGTTTTGCTTAAGAGTAATTCAGAGTTTAAAAAGTTGTTAGAAAGCCAAAAATGAGCCAAAAATTCAAGATCACTTCAGTTCTGGGCACTCGCCCCGAGATTATTCGTCTTGGAGCCATACTCAAGAAATTTGATTTAAACTTTGAGCATCGCATTATTCATACCGGCCAAAATTCTCAACCTGAACTGTCTTCGGTTTTTTATAAAGATTTTGACTTGCGCCACCCTGACCTATTTCTTGGCCTAGACGTTTCAAGCCTAGGTAAATTCTTAGGGGGTCTCTTCCCAGCGATGGAACTCGAACTGACTAAGAATAGACCTGATGCCGTGGTTATCTTGGGCGATACCAATTCGGCGTTAGTTGCAGTTTTAGCTAAACGTTTGAGAATACCTGTCTATCATCTCGAAGCGGGAAATAGAAGCTTTGACTTAAACGTGCCTGAGGAGATTAATCGTAAAATTGTGGACCATTCCTCAGACTTTAACCTTTGTTATACAAGTCATGCCGCAAGAAATTTAGAGCGAGAAGGAATTCAGCCCCGATTCGTTTCTGTGATTGGATCACCACTTCGAGAAGTAATTGATTTGCTCAAACCTAAAGTAGAAGCTTCAGAGATTCTTAAAGAGCTGGGAATTCATTCAGACGAGTATTTCCTAGTAAGTGTTCACCGACAAGAGAATATTGACTCACAAGACCGACTGCGAAATATTGTCGACTGTCTCAATTCGCTCGTTGATGAGTTTTCACAGCCAGTAATAGTCTCAGCGCATCCTAGATTTGTTCAGAAAATTGCTACTATGGAGAAACAACTTAATCCGGCTGTTCGACTAGTCAAGCCATTTGGGTTTGTAGATTATCTAAAACTGCAAATGTCATGCACTCTTGTAATTTCTGACAGTGGATCAGTTAGCGAGGAGGCTGCAATCCTAGGTTTTAAGGCAGTGACTTTGCGTGACTCCATGGAGCGCCCCGAGGCACTTGAAGCAGGGACAATCATCATGACAGGAACGGATGCGCCTCAGTTTATGCAGACAGTCCGAATAGCTCTTGGGTCTCCAAAATCCGAAGTTATTCCTGTCGAGTATTTGATTCCAGATACCTCAACTCGCGTTGTGAATTTCATGACCTCAACCATTGGGCAATATTCATTCTGGAACGGCATCCGAGACTCATCCAACTAGTCTAATTGTCCGTTTTGTCCCCTTCCCACTACAAACTAGGATGAGATTCGTAGTAAGAGATAGAGACAGCGACGGCTGGCTCTGCAGGACAAAACCGGTTAATGAAGGATCAATTAAGTGGCACTTAGCGTATGGACAGTTGCTGAACTGGGGGCTTTTTACACTGAGCACCGTTCAGAGCTACTCGCGCATGCCAATCGAGTATTGAAGGATTCAGCTAAGGCTGAAGAAATCACCCAAGACTCCCTAATCAAGTTCATGCTTGCAGCTCCTGAGCTTGAATCAGAAGAGCACGCACTTTCTTATCTACACCGCACCATCGAGAACCTCTGCATCGACTACTTCCGCATGGAAGGACGCCGTCCAAACCTTGTGGTGATCGATGATGCCCAGGCTGAGGTTGAGGCTAAGTGGCAGGTACCAGGCGATCACTCAGAAATACTTTCCCAAGCAGAAGATGCAGCGATTATCCGCCAGGCTTTGGCCCTTCTATCTCCTGCTGAGCGCGCAGCGCTAGTTATGTGGGAAATGGAAGGCCGTTCAACAGAAGAGATTGCTGCAGAGCTTGGAATCAAGGAATCTGCAGTACGTCACACAGTTTCTCGCGCTCGCACATCTCTTCGTCGCGTGCTTTCAGAGCTTGTTATCGATCATGACCGTGGCCTAACAGCCCTAGACATGCTCTCAACCACATA
>JACCDM010501696.1_pt1 | contig 39193 bp, 33 predicted proteins | sample 7445851 | NCBI WGS metagenome assembly JACCDM01 (sample SAMN15323438, study PRJNA562643) | freshwater metagenome | isolation source: river surface water | place: USA:Blue River Watershed | collected 2017-08-16
ACCTGGAACAAATATTTCACCACCTGGAACAAATACTTCACCACCTGGAACAAATACTTCACCACCTGGAACAAATACTTCACCACCTGGAACAAATACTTCACCACCTGGAACAAATACTTCACCTCCTGTATCAACTACATCACCTCCTGTATCAACTACATCACCTCCTGTATCAACTACATCACCTCCTGTATCAACTACAGCTCCACCAATTCATAGAAGACGTTATCATCATCATCCAATGACATTACCATATGATATTCCTGAAATGCCTGGACCATTTTTACCATTATATAGTGATACATACCCAAGTAATGCTTTAAGAGATGATCCATATGCTTCATTTCATAATGAAGATTATTATATAAGTCCTGATAATATTAATCAAGGTATTGATATTAATTTGGAAAATACTGAAGGTAATAATAATTTTTTTATTCCAAGAATTATTTTGGATGAAGAATAAAATATAATAAAAATAAAATATATAACAAAAAAATTATTTATTTTGATGTTTTTTTAACTTCTGTTCTGGATGAAATAACATATATAGTATTATTTGTTACTGCAATATATTCATTTTCTGATTTATATAAATGTTCAAGAGGTGAAGTATATTCGTCTTCATCTTTATATATAATTTTTTCTTCACCATCTTGGCGAATACAAACTTTACCTTTAATAGAATCTACATAAAAATAAGCACATACTGGTTTACAGTGTGCAATTGATAATTTAAAAGCACCTGTAAGTGTTTTAGCTGAAGGAAGACTTAAATCTGATTTTTTTTCGGCCATATTAAATTTTTAATATAAACTATGATTAATTTTAAAAATCTTGAACGTAAATAAAAAACAAAAATAATTTATGAAATAGGTGCTCCTCTATATTCTTCGTGATCAAACCCGTGAGGTAAATCTAATCCTTGAGATGAGAATTGTGTATTCCAAGATTTAATACCTTCTTTTTGATTAATATTAAGAAGTTCATTAGATTGAACATCTACTAATTGTTGTGGTGATGTAAACATATTTGATGTTGCCGCAATGTTTTCAGTCATTGTTTTAAATGCTGGATGATCATCTTCAAAGTTTTCTTTAACATTTGATAATTTAAAATCATTAGGGAATGAATTGTTTAACATCATTTGTTGTGTTTTAAGTTGATCATTTTCAAGTGTCATTGCATCAGGCATAACATTTTGTAAAACTTCACGTTGACTACTCATCATATCTTTTCTAACTCTCATAGCATCATCTAAACTTTTTTGTTGGGTTTGAAGTAATTCTTCTTGTTTCATTGAAGCAACTGTTGGAAGAGTAACTTGAGTTGGCATTTGTTGTTGTGATGTAATATTTTTATGTGGTGAAGATTTATTTAATTGTTGAATAGCAAATAAATAAACAGCTGCCATAACAAGAGCTAACGGAGCATCATTTAAAGCAACATATGCCATTAATGCTAAATAAAATATTTGAAAGAATATATTTTCAAATACTGCTAACACTTTTCTTGGAATACTAGTCATAAAGACTAAAACTACAATAAGTGCAACTTTTAATACGTTTGATAAATGAGAACTATTGTGAATTGCATTATTAATTGATTTACTTAATTTTGATGTCATTTTAGTTTGGTTATTATTAATTATAAAATAGATTTTTTTTTTAATAATAAATAAAATTAATGATAAAAATATATTAGTAAAATTGAATATATAAAGAGATTATACTTTATAATAAATATAGTAAGTAATAGATGCCTCCAAAATCACGTATTATCGAACCTGAATTAGTTTCTATTTCAAATTTAGAAACTAGTTTAAGTCGTAATGGTTATGCTGTTTTAAAAAATCAGTTTTCTGAAAAAGCTTTAGATAAATTAAAAAAAGATTTAACTGCTGAACCAGTTCAACAACAAGGATATGTAACACAAGATGCTAGTTTTCCAATTTATTTAGAAAGTCCGAAGAAAATTTATTTACCTAGATATTATGGAATTCAAAAATATGGATTACCTAAATCTAATAAATTAACTGGAACAGGTATTCAAGCAAATCTTAAATTTGATGGATCACTAAGACCATATCAAATTAATATTGCTGATATTTATTTAAAAGCTGCAAGGGAAATGGGTGGTGGTTTAATTTCAATTGGTTGTGGACGTGGTAAAACAGTAATTGGATTATATATTGCCGCATCTATAAATCTTAAAACATTAGTTGTAGTTCATAAAGAATTCTTGGCTGAACAATGGGTTGAACGTATATTAGGTGATTCATCTAAAAATATTAAAGGATTCTTACCAACTGCTAAAGTTGGACGTCTTCAAGGTAAAATCATTGATGTTGAAGGTAAAGATATTGTAATTGCAATGGTACAAAGTTTATCACAAAAAGATTATGATGAAGATATGTTAAAGGAATTTGGTCTAGTTATATATGATGAATGTCATCATTTAAGTGCTGAAATCTTTAGTCGTGCTTTAATTAAAACTGCAACACAATTTACATTAGGATTAAGTGCCACTCCAGATCGTAAAGATGGTTTAACTCACGTATTTAAATATTTTCTCGGTGATATTGTTTATTCAGAAGCACAAAATGAAGATCAAACTATTTTAATTAAAGGTATTCATTATTATAATGATGATCCAGTATATGCAGCTGAAATAACTAATCGTATGGGTGATTTAAATCGTCCTCAAATGATTAATAATATTTGTGGTTGTGAAAGACGTAATAAAGTAATATTGAATGAATTACAGATTTTAATGAATGAAGGTCGTAAAGTATTAATTTTAAGTGATCGTAAGGAACATTTAAAATATTTAATGGACCAGATTGAAACTACTATTTTTAAAACAAGTACTGATTCTATAACTACATCTGAGTCTGAACCAGTTGTAATAGAAGAGAAAAAGAAACGTAAGAATAAAAAGAAGATGGAAGGTGATGGTGATGATGATACTGGACCAAATAAATTATGTGGTAAAATTTCTGGATTATATGTTGGTGGTATGAAACAAACTGATCTAAAAATATCAGAAGATAAAGATATTATTCTAGGTACATATCCAATGGTAAGTGAAGGATTTGATTGTCCTACATTGGATACAGTTATTTTAGCGAGTCCTAAATCAGATGTAGTTCAATCTGTTGGTCGTATTATGAGAAAGAAACCAGAAGACCGTGATCGTCAACATCAAGTGATAGATATTATTGATTACTTTGGAACTTTTGCACAACAATGGGAAACTCGTAAAAAATATTATCGAAAACAAAAATATCAGTTTTCAGAATTTACATATGATGATAATACAAATGAAACTATTATTAAAGCTAAAGTAACACAAACTAGAAAACCAAAATCATTTAAAGAAGAAATAGCTGAATTATCATTTATTGACGAAGATAACAATAATAATGATAATAATACACTCGATGAGTTTTTAGAATCATCGTAAATAATATATAAAAAATTGATTGATTAAATATAAATTTATATGGTTAATAAAATATTAAAGAAATAATCTATAATGGATTTTTTGTTAAAACTGAATGAATTTCCAATATTAGATAATATCAATTTTAATCTAGAAATAACTAATATGTTAAAAAATGATTATATATTATTTGATACATTATTTTATGGAGTAAGTGGGTCTGGAAAATTAACATTATTATTTGCATATTTACAAAAAGTATATGGTAAATCTGTATTAAATCTAGTACCATATAATAATAAAAATGAATCATCATCAACAAATGGTACTTTTATAATGGAAAAAGTTGGTTATCCATTAACAAATAGTAATTTAATTTTAATTAATGATTCTGTATCAGATGATACTTTTTATGAATTTTTAATGGAACAAACTGATATAATAGGTGAAAAGATTAATTATATGTTAATTTTACATATTGAAAGATTTAAAAAAAGAACATTAAGTTTATTAGCTAATTTTATTGAAAATAGAAAAAGTTTATCTTATGTATTAGCTACAACTAATCATTTTAATAAACTAGATTATCGTATTACAAGTAGATTTTCTTGTTTTAGAATATCTAGACCTAATCAAGAAGAATTAACAAATTATTTTTATAAACAAATACCTAAAAAATTTGATTTTCAGAAATCTAGATTATCAAAAATTATAGAATCTACAAATCGTGATATGAAATTGTCAATTATTTATATTAATCAAAGATTATTAGAATTAATTGATCCAAATTTAAAGAAGAAATCAATTGATAATTATAAATATTATATTAATTCTTTAATATATACTATTTTAAAAAATGATTTAAAAACATTACCTATTATAAGGTCAATGATTTTAAGTTTATATCAATCGTCAATAAGTTGGATTGAATATGTAAAAAAAACACTTGAAATTATAAATAATATTGAACATATTAGTAGTGATAAAAAAATAGAAATAATTACTTTATCTGCAGATTTAGATAATAAAGTAATGTTAGCAAAACCTACATATATTCATTATGAAGCTTTTATATTTATGATAATGAATATTTTACTTGAATAAAATAAAATTTCTAATTAAAATAATAAAATGACTAGAAGATCACAAACTAAAAGAAAAAGTAATAAAAGAGTAACTAATAAAAGAGTTACTAATAAAAGATCAAGAAAAAATAGAAAGAATAGAGTATATAAAAGAAAAACGGTAGGTGGTTTTGGTGGTATTCCAGGATGTGATTATTTAAAAGTAGAAGGTATTAATTTACCTGGATTAAAAATTGAAGATCAATATGCTCCAGTAAATAGTGATTGTACACCAAAAGCAACAAGTCAAATACCAGATCATCCTAATATGTCTAATCAAATGAAATAATTGATTTATGTTGTATATGATGAACTGTTTTAAGTGAAGATTCAGAAATCTCTCTTCTTTTTCTTCTCTGACTCATTGTTTCCAATTCTGCTTCACATCCAATTGTGTTAGCTTTTTTAATATTTTTTTTTAATGATCTGGGTTTTTTAGCATTTCTTAATTCCATATCTTTTTCTATTTCATTATAATGTTCTTCTATATAATCAATAACATACATATTATCAGCCCAATCAAAGAAATTTAATTGACCATCATTTGTTTCAATAAATTTATGATCATCATAATAATAATTAAATGAACCATTGCGACAAAATACATCAAATCTTTTTTTTGAGTTAGTTTTTAATTCTTGACGATAACTAGGATATACAAAAAAAAGATCATTAAAGTATTGTTTATCAGTCTCATTATTATTGTGATTGTTATGTATTATATTTTGTTCAATCACTTCTTCTTTTTTTTCATCTAAATCATCTTTCTTTTTATCTTTTTTATGTGTTTTCATTAATAATTGTTTACCTTTTTTATTTTGATGTTCCCTTTTTAATTTAAATTCATTTAAATTATAATGTGTGTTAAATATTTTAGCATAATTGGTAACAAACCAATCAATTAATCGTAGAGATATTTTTGATTTACCTGTTAAAATAGGTAAAATACGATCCATTTTACCTGTTCTACAATATGAAGAATTTAAGTGACTAACAAGTTTTTTTTGTTTTCTATTTAACATCGATTGTTGTGCTTCTGTCTTTGTTATTCTATTTGAACCTCCAGATATTTTTTTTTTATTATCTAGATCATCTTCAAACAAACTAATATCAGTTGTATGTTGATCTAAAATATTTGACATTTTATTTATCATATTAATTTTTTAAATTTTAACATAAACTTATATTAGTTTAACAACTAAAATCAAAAATAAAAATTAAATAATAAAAATGCAAATATATTTTTTGTTATTTTTTATCTATATAAATTAAATATAAGTTAGAATGTCTGAAATTTATGATGATATTAAAGTTAATTTAGTTGAAGCAGTCGGTAATTTAGGTATAAATCTTACTTCTACTAACACTAGAATTAATCATACAAAATCAGGAACTCTTGATATGTCATCAAATGGTACTATTAATATTTCATCTAGTTATATTAATATTGGTATTGATTCTAAAAATGAAAATCAAACAACCGATGAACCAATTGAAATCAATATTAAAGGTAGTAGAGGAAATGCTAATGTTGAAGCTGGTTCAATTAAGATTGAGTGTGGTTCTGGTGGAGAGGATTTAAATAGTTATGGTGGAGAACTTTCAATTATATCTGGTCAAGGTTATGGAACTGGTTCAGGTGGACAAATTAATATCACTGCGGGTCGTAGTATATTAGGTGATGGAGGAGATATTTATATTCAGGCTGGTAATAGTAATAATAATACTGAAAATGGAGCAAATGGTGGAAATATATCAATAAACTCTGGAAATGGTGCAGATAAATGTGGTGATGTTAATGTTTGGTTAGGACCATCCGATCAACCAGATAACCGTAGTATATATGTATATGGACCAACTGGTAGATTTAACATAAATTATGGAGCTTTTAAATTAGCCATATTTAATGATACTGAGACAAGAGATCTTAGAATACCAAGTCCCGAAAAAGGTGATATGTGCTTTGTAGCTGATAAAATAAATGTTTATGACGGATCAAATTGGAGAACATTAGCATTTGACCCATTACCACCACCATAAAAATTATATTATAATGTTTAATTTAGTTTTTGAAAATTTAAAAATAAAAATAAATATAAAAAATATTATAAATATGTATTTTGTAAAAATGTTATAATTTCTGCTAAAACATTACAATCAATCATATTATATAATATAACATCATTTATTTCTTTAAAATCAGTAAGATTTAGATTTAATTTTATAGCTTCTTTATTAAATTCATTCATTTTCATCATAATTGAAAAACCATCAATATAAGATGAATCTTTCTTCCAATGTGATTTAATTAATCCTAGATCATATAAAGCAGTACCTATTGTTTTTAAACTAAAATTATATGCACCTTTAACAACAATACAACCATATTTAAAAATAGATAATACATCATTAAATGTTATTTTATCAAATGTTGAACGATCTAATTCATCAAAAAACTCCCATTGACGATCTACCATATTATTGAAAAAAATAGTTTCAGCTGGTGACCAATGATAAAATGTTATTTTCTCTTCTTTAGTCCATTCAATTAAATCACGAACTAATGCCAACATTTTAACAACTATTCTAAATTCATCATCTGGATATAAACTTTCAGACATAAAAGGAAAATAACGATATTCTGTTTGATATTTATTTGTTACTTCATTTAATATAGGAATACCAATTGTAATACCAATTAAAAAAATCATTTCTTGACCACCTTTTTCAGGTAAAACATCAAATTCATCATTTAAATTATTAATTGTTTCGAAATCTAGAACAACAAAAGGTTTATCAATCGGAGGTATAAAATTTAAAAATGTTTGCTCTAATTTTTTAGGTTTAAACATTTTTGTATTTGTTGATGAATTAATATCTAGAATAGAATATAATGTTTGATCTATTAAACTAGTTGACTTTTTACAATATGTTTTATACATATTCCAATTTGTTATTCCATTATCTAATAATTCATTTCTCTTTTTAACACCACAATTCCATAATAATGTAAAATCTTCTCTTTCTTTTGCAATTTCTGTTACAGCAGAAAGCCATTTATAATTATATGTATTTTTCATATTTGGACGTAATATATATTTAAAATCATTTGGTAAAAATGATTCTATAATTGCCCAATTATATTTTTGAGTATCCGTAATTTTAGGTGGTAAAGGAAGACACTTAATTAAACGATACCATTGTAAACATTTTTCTAATTTAGAAATAAATATTGAATCATAATCACTATAATCAATAATAGCTAATGAAGAAAAACAATCATTATATATAATTGTATTATCATAATTATGTGATGATCTACCTAATAAATAAGAATGTTCTGGCTGATATCCTTGTAATAAACCTAATGCAATTGTATAAACTAATACTTGAGCTTTATATGCTTTATATAATTTATTATTTAATATTCTTTCACCATTACCAGATAAACATAAATTAGACATTTTTATATCAACTACTCGATAATGCCATCTTTTATTTTCATTATATAGTGATGATCTCATTTTAATATCATCATCTGTAATTATTCCATCTTTTAATTGATTTAATACATCTGATCTAATTAAAATATCTGGACGACCTCTAGTTTGATTTTGATGATTAACTAAATATCCTTGATAAATTATATCTACTCCTTCTTTCATTAATCTAAATGTTTCAGCAGCACCATCATTCCAATCATCCATTTCTGGTACTTGAAACACATTAATATTTTTTTCAATAATTTTTTTAATCACGGCATTTTCAAATATATGACCTTTATTTAATATTATTTGTGTACCAAATGGACACAAATCTTGTTTAAATCCGAGTTTTTCACCATATAAATCCAAATAATCTAATAAACAATCATTAAGAAAGTAATTAAACATTTGAGTAGCTGTAATATAAGATTCAGTAAGTTGTTTAAATTCTAATTTTTGTTGTGTTATATCCATCACGAAATCATATAAATATAATATAGTTTATGTTATATTTATTTATTATAAAAATAAAATTAAATAAAATAAAATAAAATAAAATAAAATAAAATAAAATAAAAATATAATTTATTATGTTATTTTTATTTTTTCTTTGTCAAAGTATTAGAATTTCTAGAAACTAATTGTCTCTTTTTACTTTTTTTTTTCATTTCTTTAAACATTTCTAATTCACCTAATAATTTAAATGTTTTATACTCATTTTCATCATCTTCATATTCATCACTATCAAAAGATAAATCTTGTATATTTTTATCTTCTATATTCATATTATCTTTTTCTTCTTTTAATTTATTTCTAATTATTTGACATATTTCTTCTTTATTATTCATATCTTCACTTATACCAAAATATTTAACACCCATTTCTTTTAATTCTTTTAAACTAAATCCACCTTTACTTGGTCCTTCTTCACAATAAATTGGATTTTTATTATATATTTCAGACAGAAGAACCTTTTGGATAGGTCTATTTTTTTCTATTCTTTTTTGTTCTTTTTCCAAAATAGGTACAATAAAATCACATAAATCACCTTTAGATGCTTGTTTTGCAATATTAGGATCCATACCAAAATAACGACTTGCCATTTTACGTAAATGTCCTAAATACCAACCACCACCGGATTCACCCTTATCACATAAAGCTGGATCTTTTTTATAAATATCTAAAAGATTTTTACCATTCAAATCTGTTCTAGATTTCATATTACTTAATATTTCACTAATCATAGCACATATGACTTCTTTCTTTTTTCCTTCAATATCTTCTTCTTTTAGACCTAATTGATTTATAGCAAATTGTTTTAATTGTTTTTTACTATAACCACCTTTTGAATCAGTTTGAATACATTTATTAGATATAAAATTATCAATTGTTAATTGATCATCTGGATTGTATTTTTCTTTACCTTTTTTATTTTCATCTTTTTCAGGACAATAACCTCTGGTATTATATCTTAAAAATTCATCATTAAAATCACCTTTACTATCATACATTGAACTATAATCCCATTTCTTTTGATAAATTTTGTCACTTTTATCTGCTGCAATAGGTAATTCAGCTGCAATATTTTTACCAGATTTAATACTGGTCGCACACCATTTTTGATCATTTTTTTGTTTTGTTGTAATACATTCCCAGGATAAATCATAACTAGGATGATATCTAAAAGGAAATATACATTTACCTGATTTAAATCCTTTATCAATTCTTCCTTTCATATTTGTAGCTTTAGCATTTATATCTTCAACCTTATTACGACGTCTTGTTTCTCTAGGATCAGCTGGACAAAAACCCCACTTTAAAGCTCTTCTAAATTTATCAACCTCAACAGGACATCTTTGACCTTCATCTTTATCTTTATTACAATCAAAATATAATTGTTTATTATTTCCATATACATAAGGAAATATACAAGGACCTGCTTGATATTGAGAACGATATTTACCATCTTTATCAAATACTGTAGCATATACATTTTTTAATTTCTTTTTCATACCACTTAAATCAGTTAATTCAATACCATCTGATATAGAATCTGATTTTGATTTTTCTTTACTAAAATCACCAATATCATTTACATTTTCTATAATTTCTTCATATTTAGCTTTAATAACATTTTCTTGATTTTGTTCGCCTTCAAATAAACCAATTTCTTGATGATATTTTGATGATTTATATATTTGACGAATTAAATAAAAATTCTCATTTGTTAAAAGTATCTCATTTGGTGTTAATTTAATACCTTCGTTAAAATAAAATGAAGGTTTATATTCCCCATTTAATATTTGTTTACGATCATTCGTATTTTTAATTATTGATTCACATAATCTATTAATAAATAAATCTTTCCAATATGAAGTTTCTAAATTTAAACCACATTCATTTTTACCTATTTGTTTACAATATGGATGTTGTGAACATTTCTTAAATGTTAATTTATCACAAGATGATAGAAAATATTTTTTATTATTTCTTTGTGTTTTATCATCATTATGTATTTTATCTTTAACTTGATCTTTATCATATTGAATTTTTAATATTTTATTCGCTATTTTATTAATTATATCATTTAATTGATTAAACATATCATAATAATCATTTGTTTGAAGTTTTAATATATCATTAATTTGTTTTAAATATGAACCATTTTTACTAGATCCTAATAATAATGATAATTCATATTTAAAATGTTGATATAAATATTCAAATTTTTGATATTCTGTTATATAACCTATTCTATCATCAATCATATATTGATTATCAGAAATATTATAATCAGTTTCATAATATATATCTTTGACTATAATTGATAATTTTTTACCATCTATATCATTCTCTTTATCAATAATATCAATAAATTCATCTATCATTGTAGGATTTATTGGTATTAAACCATTATTATCTAATAATAATCCAATAACCCATTTAGGATTTTGTTCTGTTACCATTAAACCACTAACAATATATCCATATTTTTTATTAGTATTTTGATTTAAAATAGAATACATTTGTAACATTTTCTTTGGTGTAATTGATGAATCTTCAATTAATTCAAAATATTCTAAATAGTCATATATAGGTAAGTCTAAAATAATACCACTGGGTCTAGTAGGAAATACAAAACCTTTCACTGTAATTATAAATTCAGTATTATTTAATGGAGATGTTATTTGACATTTTGGTTCTAATTGTGGATAACCTATTGTACTTAATTTTTTTAATTTATTATATATAACAGAAGCAGTAGGTAAAATCTTATACCCATCATATTTAGAATCTGGTAATTCTGAACAATTACTCAAATGAACTTTAACTAATTCTTTTAAAACAGGTAATCTCTTTTGTGTATCTTTTAATAAATTTACATTAATTGCTTGAGATTTAAGATGATTTTTAAGAAATATTAAATTATTAGATGATATATTTACTTCATTATTTAGTTTAATAACTCCAACAGGTTGAAATGAACTTTTATTATGAATTAAAAAAACTGGTTCAAATTTACCATTTTTATCATATAATAAAATTATAACTGGTTTTGATAAGTCAGTAATATATGGATTACAAAAAATATTATTAGTTTCTTTAGAAAACATTAAAATATTAATACCATCTGGAAATAACCATTCTAATGGTCTACTTATTAAATCTAAGAAAAATTCGTGTCTTTTTGTTATTTTTTCATCCTGACAATATTTTATAAAGTTATAAAATGAACTAAAAATAATAAATAATTTTCTGATTTTTCTTAATTTAATAATATTTTCTTGTCTTTTTTTCTCATCACTAATATTTTCAATATTTTGATATATTTTTATTAAATCATTGATATTATCTAGTTTTAAATTTTCTAACCCCATCCATTTAACAAAATTAGGATATTTATTAATAAATTCAATAAAATAAAACATTTGATTACGATTTCTAGGTAAATTATATTTAAATTTAAAAATATTTATTAAAGTACCTTCATTTAATGTAATAAATATTTCGGGAGTAATATTTTCAGTAATTAAATTTATTAAACCTTTAAATGTTACCTGTGAATTAGATATTGATTCTTTAATACTAGCAATTGATCTTAAAAAACTATTTTTATCACTAAAAACACCACGTCTTAAAAAACAAGAAGCATATTTATTAAGAGCATTATTTGAAGATGATATTAAAATTTCTTGATGATTTCTTAATAAAATATTTAAATTCTCGGGTAATTGACCATAACGACAATTATCTAGAATTGCATTATCAGTTTTTATATAGTTTTCATTTTTACATATAATCGTATCATCAAATTCTTTTGTTTCTTGACTATGTGATGGTATTTCTGATTCTGATTCAATTGAACATACATCACTACCAACTGCTTTAGTAAATTTTTGTATTTCTGGAGCATTCACTTGATAATCATCTGGTTCTTTCAAAAAACAACAAGGTACACATAAATTTTTAGGATGATTCTTTGGTTTCATAAAACCTGGGAAGGCTTCTGAACCAGTATTTTTAAGAATAGCTGGCCAATCTTTTTCTACTTTAGTTTTAGCCCAATATGTACCACTTGTTGGTTTTCTAATAATAACTGTATATTTATCACCTAAATATTCTTTATTACGTTTTTCAGCTGGAATAGCTTCACCTTGTGTATAAGGACTTTTTAATCCATTTTTAACAAATTCATCAACTGAAATAGGCATTTCTGCTTTATAATCCCAAATACGTGGACATATATAATAATGATCTCGATATTTAACATATCCAGTTATTGCTGTTTTGTCTTTAATTTTATCTAATTTACTTTTTGGAATTATATATGGTTGTCTCATTTGTGCTGCATCACACGTTTTACTATATTTCCAACTTTCATCTTTTGCACCTATATCTTCAACTTTATATAATCCAGGATCAGCTTTCTCACGCATTTGTGTCATATAATTGGTAAATTTAATTTTATTTACATCTGACCCCTTTTTCTTAATATCATAATCAATCACAATATGGTCTTCTTTTTCCTTATCCTTTTCTTTTTCTTTACCTTTTTCTATTTCTTTATTAAATTCTTCTTCATTTTCTAATTCTAATTCTCCATCAAATCCTAATTCATCAAAAGTAAATCCTAAATCTACATTTTCTTCTATCTTTTCTTCTATATATAATGGTTTATCTTCAATTTCAATCGTAAAATCATCATTATTAATTGTATGTAAATTTTTAATATCAAATGTTTTATTAAATAAAACTAATAATAACTCATTAATATTATTCAATTGATTTATATTATGTATATTTTCAATTTGGATATTAAATAAATTTTTTTCTTTCATAATTGAAATATCAACACCATATAAAAAATGATACTTGACAATTTCAGGCATATTTTGTGGATTAAAATTATCAAGGATTTTTTTTGATTGTTGTCTATCAATTAAAAAAATAGATTCTAATAAATCTAGATATTTAGACTTTTGACCTTCAAATAATCTTTTATTTTTTTCAAAAATTTTATATACAAAATTTTGTATAGATGTTATACTATCAAAATCATCTACTTTTTTATAAATCACTTTCATAATATTATTTTTAATATATCCATAAAAGAAAGGGTACATTTTGTTTATTCTATCATTAATTTCTGACAAAGAAATATCATATTTTAAATTAATATGTGTTTTAAAATTAATATGCAATATTTTACTTCTTAAAATACCAGTATGAAAACCAGATTTAAAAAGAATGTTTGTCTCAGGTACATTAATAATTTTATCATCATTGATTTTTTTTAATTTTAAAAGAAAATTACTAATATGTTCCATTTTTTCTTTTAATTCAGTAATTTTTATAAACTCTTTATTAAAAGTTATAATTATATATCCGTTTTCATATAAATTTAATGATATATATCTCTCAATATTAGTATTTTTTTCATTATTAAACATTAATTTAAAGACTAAATATTTTTTATTTATTGGATATTTTATATCATTAACTATTTGATTAGATTTCCAATTACCAAAAATTTTTAATTTTACTAAATTTTTTTTAATAAATGGTTTAAATATTTTAAAGTTTTGTGTATTATCATTAATTACAAATTTAACAAAAGGAACATCTAGATTAGTTTCAAAAATATTAAATATTTTTTCAATATCAAAATTAAACATATAATCACTATCATTTATAGAAATAACTAAATCATTCATAAGATAATTATCATTAATTTCTAGTAAATCTTTATAATTATCTATATTTTTTGATATTTTTATTATATTAGATGATGTTTTAGATAAATCATTTATTACATTTTTTATACTTTCAGATTCTTGTTTTAATTTTTGAGGTGTATAATCTCCAGATTGTGAATCCCAATATAATGAAACTGTATAACCTAAATTATTACCATTATAATTATCAATAAAATCATTATGTGTAACTAGATTTATAATATTATTATTTATTAATCCATAATATGATAATGTTTTTGAAAATTGATTACTTTCTTGATTCATTATAATTTTATCTGATAAATATACATTATCAGAAAAAGGATTTGCTACTATATATTGATAATAATCAATGTTATTACCATTTAATTTTATCGTTTTCTGATATTCACGTCCTAATATAGTATATCTAGTATTTAATAATGCTATAAATTCTTCATCATTTATAAGATCATTCACATTATATGATTTTTTTGTAAAAAGTGATATAGATTCTTTAGATTTATTTTTATATTTTTCAACAAATAATTTTTCTTTAACTAATTTTTCGATATCTTCTTCTGAATCTAGATCTAGAATTATTTGTAAATTTTTTGTTAAATTTAATAATAAAATATCTGGATTTTTAGATAATAAATGATTTGTAAATTTAACTAGATCTACATATTCTATATTTTGATTTTGAATCCATAAATGTTCTTGATAAATACCACATCCAATATAATGACTGATTTTCATACGAATTATATTAATTGTATCATCGTCATTAATTAAATCTTTAATAAAATGAGTCTTATTAGGAACTAGTTTTCCTATTTTTCCACGAAAATTTGATATTACATTACCTAATAATTTATTTTCTTCACTTGTTAAATATGAATAATCATTTTTTTCTAGTTTTTCTAATATACTATATATCTTTTCATCATAAAATCCACCTATAAATATATATGTATCATAATCATTTTCTTTTGAACTATGAATATGTTTTACCTTATATATTTTATGGTTATTTGTTTCATTAATAAGTGACATTCTTATTTATTTATCTAAAGAGAATAAAAAACTTAAAAGAAAACTTTTCATATAAAATTATAAAAAAAAGTTATTCTGTATCTATTTATACTATTGAAAATTGAATTATCATTATGTTATTTATAATTATTAAAAATTTATAAGACAATGTCATCCATTAGTGATTTAATTGGTTGTACATTGATCATTTATAATAATAATTTAAATACTAATGTATTTTGTACTGGATTTAATATGGAAAAACAAATATATATTGGAACAAATAATAATAATGAAAGTATCATTTTTACTTTGAAACAAATATCTAAAATTATAAATATTGGTAAAAAACCTATTGAAAATCAAATTATTATGTTTGGTCAAGAATATACATATATTGATCCTTATAAATGGGTTATACTGAATTTTAACCGTAGATCTTATGAAAATAGACTAATTGAAACATTTCAAAAGGAAAATCCAACGGTTATCTAAATTTTGTTTATTTTTTTATTTTTTTAGTGGAGTGTCAGTAATCTTTGTACCACAATAATCAACGGGTTTACTAGCATAATCTTGATCTTGATATAATTTTAATTTAATTGCAACTCTCAATAAAACTCTGAAATTTTCCCAGAATTCTTCTGTATGTCCAACAGATACAGTCATAATATGTGCTAATTCGTGTAAAGCAACAAACATTATAATATTATCTTCAACTAATGTTTCTACTGGTTTACCTTTAGCTCTTAAACAAAACACAATCTTCTGTCCTTTATTAACTGAATAAGATGTATATTTATTATTTGGTGTACTCTCACTAATATTATCTGGTTGAAAACGACCAATTAAACGTTTAAATCCTTCTTTATTATTTTCAGCATCCTCTTTTTTAGATGAATATTCAATCACCTCTTCTTCTTTAACACCTTTAAGATGATCTACTACTTTAACTAGTTTAGCTCTAGTTCTAGCTAATAAATTAGCGGCTTCCTGTTTATCATCTAAATTTCTAACTAAATACTCTTTATTATCAACTGTTGATTTAACATATAATACTTCATATGTTCTGGTTTCTAAATACATATAAATTATCATCAACAATACAATAAATACAAAAAAATCTAAAAATGAATCTCCTAACATTTTTATTTAATTTTCTTTTAACCTTTTATTATTTGATTAGAAACTTTTTAGTTTAAAAGAAAATTAAATTATAATAATAATATAAATAAACATACAAACATCTATAATGTGTTTAAACATTTATGCAAATATTGATAAAGATAATATATTAAATAAAAATCAATTTATTGATTTTTTACAATCAAATAATTTAGATATGAATATTCAAAAATGTAATATTAAATGTTGGATGTCTGTCCTAGAATATTGTATTGATGAACATATAACAGGTAAATGGAAAAGAAATATTTCTTTAGAAACTGTTAAAAAATGGTCAAAAATTGCTAATCAAACACTTAGTAAAACTAATAAAGAATTTAAAATGATTATTAGTTTAACAGAAAATGCTGATTATAATGATGTTAAAAAAATGACATTATTCTTGGATATATGTAATAAATTTAATGCTGGTTTAGAATTTATCTAAAAATTGAATTTAAAAAAATAATGATTATAAAATACAATTAATATTATTCGGATGGATAACGATAAATTTATTTTCCGAAGTGGAGAAAAGTTTAAAATTAATTATACAAAACCAATTTCATTTCAAATTACTGATTGGAGAAGTTTTGATTATAAAAAAGACTATGATCCAGAAACAGATAAAGGCAAATATTTAAAACAATTTAAAGTTCAACTTTTTGGTGTTACTAAAAAAGGACGATCTATTTCAGTTGTTTTAAATGGTTTTAAACCATTCTTTTACGCAGAAATTCCAAGTGATTGGAAAGAAGCAAAAGTAGAACAATTAATTCAAAGTATTAATAAATTAATTAATTATGGAGAAACTCGATCATTGAACTCATACAAAATTATTAAAATGAAAAAATTTCGCGGTTTTACAAACAACACTTATTACCCTTTTATTAAATTTGAATTTCATAGCTTATCTGGATTTAATAAATATAAACGGATTCTAGAAGGTGATATTCTTGTAGGTGGAACAAATATTCAACTACCATTATATGAATCAAATCTAGAACCGATTATGCGTTTAATGCATATTACAGATATTGAACCTGCTGGTTGGGTTGAGATTTCTAAATATACATTACCTGATATTCCAAATAGTAAATGTCAAATTGATATTGAGACACATTACAAATATATGTCGAAAACAGAAAGCGCAGGTATTGCACCTTTAATCGTTCTTTCTTTTGATATTGAGTCAGATAGTAGTCACGGAGATTTCCCTCAAGCTAAGAAAAAATATACTAAACTAGCTACTGATATTATTAATCATTATCAAAAAGCTCGTTCAACAATTGCTAAATTGCAGAAATCAGGAGATAATCCTACAAAATTAGAATATTTAACTAATTTAATTCAAGATAAAGAAGAATACTTTTATAAAATGATTGAATCAGGATTTCTAACTGAAACACCTTTTCGAGATGAAGAAATTGCTTATGTTTATACAAAAGAGAATTTAAAACCTTCTAAAAAACTGATTCGAGCAATTCTTCCAGAAGTATTAAAGATTTGTGATCGTAATGATACATCTATTCGTGGAAATCGACAATTAAAAGAAGGAGTACAATTAGTCTTACAAAGATGGGTTAATAAACAAAATAAATTTAATCCAGATAAAGATGAGAATTTACCTGATGAAAAAAATGTATATGAACTTGAAGAAATTATTAAGACAGTCGCAAAAGAAAAAGCACTAGATTATAATAATGTCTATATTAAGGTATTTACGAAAGATGTATGTATTAAACTTTTAACAACATTATTTGATAGTAAATTTCCAAAAGTAGAAGGTGATCCAGTTATTCAGATTGCAAGTGTTGTATATAAATATGGTGATCCAGGTGTATCATACCGTCATATTGTAACTCTAGATACTTGTGATCCAATTGAAGGAGCAGAAGTTATTAGTTGTAAAGACGAAGCTGATGTATTACTAGAATGGTCAAAATTCATTAATCGTCTTGATCCAGATATTATGACCGGTTATAATATTTTTGGTTTTGATTATTCATTCCTTTATTATCGAGCCAAAGAACTAGGTGTATTAAGTGAATTTACTAGAATTAGTCGTCTACCTGATTATGAAGCAACACTTTTAGAAAAGAGTTTAGCATCAGCTGCTCTAGGAGAGAATACTATGCATTTTATTGATATGGTTGGACGTGTACAAATTGATTTATTAAAGGTTGTACGTCGTGATCATAATCTAGGGTCATATAAACTAGATAGTGTTGCTGAACACTTTATTAGTGGTAAAGTATGTGGTATTCGTAAAGAAGATCCACAATGGATTGAAATTAAAAATACTGTTGAAATTGATAAAGGTAATTATATTATAATTCGTCAAGCTAAAGATGGTGATAAATTTAATCGCGGTGATAAGATCCAGGTACTTGAAAAAGAAAGTATTGATGGTAAAGATTGGATTAAATTAGATATTCCATTTGATGAAAAAGTTCTGTCTAAGAAACCATTATGGGGTCTAGGTAAGGATGATGTTAACTATAAAGATATTTTCAGTCTTCAAAAAACTGGTGGACCAAGTGGACGTAGAACTATTGCTGTATATTGTATCCAGGATTGTGTTTTATGTATTCGGTTGATTCAAAAATTAGAAATTATTGCTAATAATATTGGTATGGCTAATGTATCTATTGTACCTTTTTCATATATTTTCTTACGTGGACAAGGTGTTAAGATTTTTAGTTTAGTTGCTAAAGAATGTTTCTCATATGATTTCTTAATTCCAGTATTAAAAACAAAAGAAGGAAAAGTTAAGAATAATAAATTTGATAATGATGAAATTGATTCTAAAGAAGCAGAAATTAAACGTTTATTAAATGCATTAGATGAAGAAGAAGAGGAAACAGAAAAAACAATAGATGATGAAACAACTAATAGTAATGGTAATGTATACAGTGGAGATGGTGAAATATTAAGTTATCGTCGCGGTGGTGATAGTGATTATCAAATTGGTCTACAAGACAATACAGGTACTGAATATGCTGGTATGACTGGAGATGATGATGATGGTTATGAAGGTGCTATTGTACTAGATCCTCGTCCGGGGATTTATTTAAATGAACCAGTCTCTGTACTTGATTATGGGTCTCTTTATCCATCATCAATGATTAGTGAAAATTTAAGTCACGATTCTATTATTCTAGATCCAGCTTTTGATAATTTACCTGGATTTACATATGGTGAAGTAACTTATGATGTTAAGAAATGGATTGATCCTAAAAAAAGATCATTAGGAAAACATACAGTTGGTCAAAGAACTTGTCGATTTGTAAATTTTCCAGATGGTCCAGATGGTAAACCAGTTAAAGGTATTATTCCATTAATTTTACAGAAATTATTAGCTGCACGTAAATTTTATAAGAAAAAGAAAGATGCTGATCCAGATCCTTTTAAGAAAACAGTATGGGAAGGTTTACAATTAGCTTATAAAGTTACTGCCAATTCATTATATGGACAAATTGGTGCTAGAACTAGCCCAATTTATTTAAAGGATGTGGCTGCTTCAACAACTGCAACAGGACGTGGATTATTAACTTTTGCTCGTGATTTCGTATTAGCAAATTTTGAAGGTTCTAAAATTATATATGGAGACAGTGTAATTGGTTCAACACCTTTATTATTAAGAAATTCAGAAACAAATCATATTTATGTTGAAACGATTGATAATTTAGTAGTTAAATATAATCAACGTGATGATAATAAAGAAAGTAGTGAACTAGAAAATACAGAAACCTGGACTGAAAAAGGTTGGTCTAAAGTACAACGTGTTATTAGACATAAATTATCTTCTGAAAAGAAATTATTTAGAATCACAACACATACTGGATCTGTAGTTGTAACTGATGATCATTCATTATTAAATCCAAGTGGTAAAATGATTAGTCCGAAAGATATAAAAATTGGAGATGAATTATTACATAGTTTTCCAGAGATTAATACAAATATTAATTATAGTTTTCTAGATGGAGTTAAACTAGATAGACAGGTTGCTTATAAATTTGGAAGAGATATACAAAATGTTGTTCCATATTTTATCATTAATGCATCAAGGGAAGTTAGAGAAGGATTTTTATTAGGATTTAATGATAGATCAGGAGATCTTGAACCGAATATGGAATTTTTAATGGGTATTTATACATTATGGAGATCATTAGGTTATAATGTATTAATTGATATTGTCAATGGTAAATATAAACTTAATGTTACAAATACTGATAAACCTATTTCAAATAAAATTAGACATATTGAAGAATGGACTTTTACAGAAGAATATGTATATGATTTAACAACAGATAATCATCATTTTCAAGCTGGTTTAGGTAATATGATTGTTCATAATACTGATTCAATCTTTATTAAATTTAAATTAGAAGATGAAAATGGTAATGAATTAACTGGAATTCCAGCTCTTCAGAAATCTATTGATACTGGTTTACACGCCGAACATTTAATTCAACGCTATTTAAAACCTCCACACGTTTTAGAATATGAGAAGACATTTTGGCCTTTTATCCTGTTTACTAAAAAACGTTATGTTGGTAATTTATATGAAACTGATGTGAATGAATTTTCACAAAAAAGTATGGGTATTGTATTAAAACGTCGTGATAATGCACCTATTGTTAAATATGTATATGGAGGTATTATTGATTGTATTTTGAATAAGAAATCGCTAGAATTATCAATTGACTTTTTGAGACAATCATTATTAGATTTAATTGAAGGTAAATTTGATATTCAAATGTTAGTTATTTCTAAGACATTAAGATCAACATATAAAGATCCAGAATCTATTGCTCATAAAGTTTTAGCAGATCGTATGGGTGAAAGAGATCCAGGTAATAAACCTCAAGCTAATGATCGTATTCCATATGTATATATTAAATTTAATACAAATGGACCAAAAGATAAGGTATTACAAGGTGATAAGATTGAACACGTTAATTATGTACGTGAACAAAAGTTAAAACCAGATTATTTAACATATTTAGAAAACCAGATACAAAAACCAGTTAGTCAAATTTATGAATTAGCTGTTACTAGATTACCTGGATATAATAAAGATGTTGATTATTTTGAACGGTTAGAACATCGTTATCAAGATAAATACAGTGATAAAAGTGAAGATTTTATTCACGAAAAAATGCAACAAGCAAAAGAAAAAGAGGTTGAAAATCTATTATTTCAAGATGCACTTCGTAAAGCTCGTAATCAGAAAGCGAATTTACAAGAGATCAGTAGTTGGTTAATTCCAAATGATGAAGAAGTAGAAGTAAAAGAAAAACCCAAAAAAAATAAGAAAGAAGAAACAAAAACAGCACCTGTTAAAAGAGTCACGCGACAAATTACAGACTGGTTTGTTTAATCTTCTAATTTTGATTTTTTTATTGTTGATGATTTCTAGATTGATTATTATTTCTAGATTGATTATTATTTCTAGATTGATTATTATTTCTAGATTGATTTCTTGGTTGATGTTGATTTCTATTTTGTTGTTGTAATTGATTTACAATTCTTTCTAATCTATTAATGGTACCAATCATTCTACGTTCATTTAATGTTGATTGTGAAGGTTCATAAAAAGATTGAGGATATAAATAAGGTTGATAATAATATGCTTGAGGTTGTGGATGATAATAATATGTTGGTCTTGGTTGTGGTTGTGGTTGTTGATGTGGTTGTGGGTGTGGTTGTGTGTGTGTTTGAGGAAATATAGGTGCTCTAGGTTGTTCAGAAGTTCTAAACAAATTTCTTGATGTAACACCATTTTCAGAATCTGGTATTAATATGTCAATACTACTTATAAGAGGTGTTCTGGTAGTATTTTCACCACTAGATAATCTAGATTGGAATAAATTAGTAACAAAGTTATCTATTTCAGCTTCAATATTTGGAATTACTGTTCTGGATGTTGTTGTTTGTGGTGTTGTTGTTGGTGTTGATGTAGTAGGACGAACACTTTCTCTAATATCATATTGACATTCTGGACATTTAGTATTGTTTTCTAACCATTGGTCTAAACAATGATGATGATAAAAATGATTACAATGTGATATTTTTCTTATAATCGTACCTTCTGTGTAAGTATTTTGACAAATACTACATACTCGATCATCTGAATTATCATTCTCATTATCATTTGTATTTGTGTTTGTATATGTTTCTAGAACTGTTGTATTTCTTAGTACATTTATTGATGTACCTATTCTAACTGGTTCAAAAAAACTTGAAATATTCATTTTAATTATATTTGTAATATAAATAATTTATATTTTTAACTTACCATTATAAAATGTAATATAAAAAATTGATTATAATAACAATTAAAAAGACATAATAATAAAAACAAACAAATGAGTATTGACTTTTTAAATCCAGATCAAGGTCAAATAGGATTGCCGAATGTAGGTAATACTTGTTATCTAAACTCTACCATACAATGTTTAGTTGGTACACAAGATTTATTAAAATATTTTTTCCAATATGCAAAACTAAATAATGGTCAACATATAAAAAGATATAAAGTTGATATGACACAAGAAAAAAAAGTCAAAAATAATAAAACTCAAACTAAAAATATGTTAACTGATGTATGGCATAATTTATTAATTAAATTATGGGCTTCTAAAAAAGATGCTCAAAGAATTAATCCAGTTCCTTTTTATCAATTAATTGGTAAAGTTGCAAATGAATCAAAAGCATCAATTTCAATTGCTGGAGATCAAAATGATTTTCAAGAATTTTTAATTTTATTAATGGATTCATTACATGATTCACTAAGTCGCGAGGTTAAAATGAATATTGTTGGTAATGATATAACATCAGTAGATAAATTAAGCCGTCAAGCTTATACAACATATATTAAACATTTTGAATCAGATTATTCTATTTTTGTAACATTATTTATTGGTCAAATACAAACTATGACAATGGGAGAATGTGGACATATCTCAACTATTTTTGATCCTATTAAATTTTTCCCATTAATTGTTCCAGTATCAAGAGAACCAATCAGATTAGAAGATTTGTTTCAAAATTATACAACAGAAACAAAATTAATTGAACATACAAATGAAGATGAAGAAGTATTAGATGATCGTTGGTTTTGTGATAAATGTAATACTAAAGTTAATGCATTAACAAAAAATACTATTTGGGATTTACCACAATATTTAATTATTTCTTTAGGTCGGTATCAATACCATCCGAGACCTATTAAAGTTAATACTCCAGTTATTTATCCAATTAATGGTTTAGATTTATCTAAATATCATACTGGATTTAAAAATAAGTCTACTAAATATAATTTATATGCAGTAGCAAATCATTTTGGAAATCAAAATGGTGGACATTATACAGCATTTCGTAAAAATCCAGATGGTAGATGGTTTCATTTTAATGATGAAAGTGTAAATGAAGTAAAAACGGAAAATATGAATGAAATCGTTAATAATGGAGCATATTGTTTATTCTATGAAAGAATTTAATGTTTTTTGCTTTTAGATTACTTTTGCTTTTAGATTTTTTTATTATAGAAAAAAATTTTTAATCATATAAAAATAGAAAAGACTTTTTATTTATGTAATTAAAGTATTACTATACTATTTTTGCTGTAACTTGTTTATTAATTTTATCTGTTTTCTTAATACATACATTATTATACATAATATCTATATTACTTTTTTTAAGAGCCATTTTATAATATTTATTCATTAAAGATAGATTAGGTTCTATTTCTCTATAATAATCACCTAACTTATGCATCGCTTCAATACAATTTTTTTCAATTGCAATTAAATAATATTCTTTCATTAAAACATAATTTTTATCAATATCTTTGTAATAATCACCTAATTTAGTTAATGCAATTCCTTTATATCTATCTATATCTATCTCAAAAGTCTGAAAAGCACCTTTTTCAAAGGCCATTAAATAATATTTTTTCATTTCGTCATAATTTATTTCAACTTGTTTATAATAATCTCCTAAACAAATCATAGCCCAAATATTATTATTTTTTTTAATAGCCATTAAATAATATTTTTTCATTAAAACAGGATTAGGTTCTTTTTCAGTATAATATACACCTAAATTAGTCATTGCTGTAGAATTACCTTTTTTAATTGCCATTAAATAATATTTCTTCATTTCATCATAATTTTTTTCAACATATTGATAATAACAACCTAAATTATTCATAGATAAATGATGTCCTTTTTCAATTGCCATTAGATAATATTTCTTCATTTCATCATATTTTTTTTCAACATATTGATAATAATATCCTAAATAAAACATTGCAGCTTCATGTCCTTTTTCAATTGCAATTAAATAATTTTTTTTTGCTAATTTACAATTGTTTTCAACACGTTGATAATAAAGAGCTAAATCTGTATTAGTATAACCTGAATAATCAATATTTTGTTCTAAAGCTAGTAGAAGATATTTTTTCATTAATTTATAATTTTTTTTTTTTTGATAATCTTTATAAAGATCATAATAATGATAATACATATAACGTTTTGATCTAATATGACTTGATTTTTTATTAGTTTTTGTTTCTTTATTGATTTTTGTTTCTTTATTGGTTTTTGATTCTTTATTAGTTTTTGTTTCTTTATTGGGTTTTGATTTATTAACCAATAGAGTTTTTCTTTTCTTCATATTTTTTATATATTTTTTATATTATAATAATATTTTTTATAATATAAAAAATATATAAAAAAAGATAATGTGATGCTTGCTAATGTGGTTTAAACACTAGTTTACATCAGGAACCGTATCCGCATGAAAGAGGAGATCGCCGAACTTTTCGTAACCGACAGAGTAACACAGTGAGACAAACACGTTCAAGAAGCTTTCTACTTCTGTGGCAGTGGCTGACGTCAGCGGAATGCCATCAACAGGCCAATAAGGCTGTGTCGCGAGTGTATACGTCTTAGTGATTTGGTTGACCTCAGGAAGAAGCTCCTGGAACAACTCAAACACTTCTTTCGGTGTCTTCAGGCTCAGTACGGCATCACGTGCCTTACCAAAGCGCTGGATAGCTTCGCGAAACTTTTTGCACTCGGTGATAATGGTATCCATTGTTGTATTAATAATATATAAAAATAATCAACATATTTCAATTTTGATATATATATAGGGTTAAAATAACAGAAAAAAAACAATTTTATTTTAGTTTTATAACATTTATAAAATAGTTTCTTTTTTTTATCTTTATTATTATTAAATAATTAAGACTTTAAAAATAAAATGAGTACAATACAAGTTATATTTTTATTATTAGCTGGTTTATTTGCAGTTCTATTTGTTATATTCATTTACTATTTATGGAATGAAAATGAACGTGATGATGTTGCTTTATTACCAGTTCCAGATAAATTAGCTCCTGAAAGAGCTAGAACTATCAGTGATAATGAAATACCATCATCAACACCAACAACAACAACTAAAGAACCACTTAAACAAGTTTTTAATGTAAGTGAAAATAGATTTACTTATAAAGAAGCTCCAGCTGTTTGTAAAGCATTAGGTGCTGAACTAGCAACACTTGAACAATTAGCTGATGGTTATAGAAAAGGTGCTGATTGGTGTAATTATGGATGGACAGAAGGTCAAATGGCTTTCTATCCAACACAAAAAAAAACTTGGGAAAAATTACAAAAGAATTCAACACCTGAAAGAAGAAATATGTGTGGTAAACCCCAATTAAATGGTGGTTATTTTGATAATCCTAATCTTCGTTTCGGTGTTAATTGCTATGGAATAAAACCATCACCTAAAGGACGTGAACGTATTAAATCAACATTTATGTCAGATGCTGATGCTGAATTACAAGCAATGATTGATAGATTTAAGAAGGATCTAGATAATGAATTAATTACACTTGGTCCATTTAATCACGATGAATGGTCTGGATGCAAGAAATAATCATAATTTATTTACTATTTGTTTATAAAAATATATTATCATTGGTATAAATGCAGTAAATACACACCATATTGCCCCTACAAATGGTCTTGCATAATATTTAAGACTAGTTAATAAAGTTATTGAACCTAATAAAATAAAAATCATAGCAGCCATTTTATTAGGTAATCCAATAGATATTAATAATATCATTGTTAAAATATGTAATCCATTGATGATATCATTATAAGGCATTTGTAACCAATTCCATAATAAATATGGATTATCTTTTTTAACAGTACATGTATGTTTTTCATACATAAATTGTGAGATATATAATACAACAGAAATTGTATATATAGCTAATATCACTTTAATAATTTTATTATTTAATTTAGGCATATTTTTATAAAAGTATAATAATAATAAACCTAGAACAATAGGTTGTGTATAGTTTAATATCATACCAACAAATGACACACTTTTATTATATAGATCACAGTATTGATGTGTCCATAATAAAAATTCAATTAATTGCATTATGACAACATATGCAAAAAACAGACCAATAATTTTATATGAAACATCATTATCTAGATATAATAGATATGAGAATGTCATACCTGTAATAAAAGCAGCTAAACTAACTGGAGCGGAAAAACACATTGATTTTTTGATTTTATATTTTATTTAGGTATTTTATCAATTATAAATTTTTTAATTAAATATAATCCCAAAGGAATAAATGCACTAAAGAAACACCATATTGCACCTAAAAATGGTCTAGGATAATATATAAAACTAATTGATAATGTAATTGCTGCTAGGATAATAATTGATATTGCTGCTTTTTTATCTGGAATACCTAGATATAATAATAAAAATAATATAATAACATATATTACATTAATTATGATAGTAAAATTCATTTGTCCCCATTTCCATAATAAATATGGACTATTATCTTTGATTGTACATTTATTTTTTTGAAATGCAAATTGTACTAGATATAAAATAACACATACTAGATAAAATAATATTAGAGATTTAATAATATTTTTATTGAGTTGTGTATTTGTTTTGGATTGATTATAAAAATATAATAATAATAAACCTAGAACAATAGGTTGAAAGTAATTTATAATCATACCAGCAAAAGATACAGATTTATTATATAGATCACATTTCTGATGTGACCATAATAAAAACTCAATTAATTGCATTAATACAACATATCCCATAAAAATACCAATAATTTTATAAGAAACTTCATTTTCTAGATACAATAAATAAGAAAATGATGAACCTAATAAATAAGTCGCTAGACTAACCGGTGCAGAAAAACACATTATATTTATTATTTATATTTATTTTAAGATAATTTTTTATTTATCAATATAGTATGTCTAAAAAACTTAAATAAATTGTTGGGTATGATTAAATATAACTAAATAAAATGTCACAAGAGGAAGAAAATAAAACACTTCATCTTAAACTAGAAGATATATTAACACTACCTAAACAAAAAATATGTTTAGCTATGATTGTTAAGAATGAAACTAAAGTACTTGAACGTTGTTTTAACTCTTTATATAATGATAAAAGAAAGATCATTGATTATTGGGTTATTTGTGATACTGGATCAACAGATGGTACACAAGATTTTATTAAAAAATATTGGGCTGATAAAAAAGTTCCAGGTGAGTTACATCAACATGTATGGAAAAATTTTGGACATAATCGTTCTCTTTTAATGGAACTAGTTAGAAGAAAGGGTGATTATATTATAACTTTAGATGCTGATGAAGTTTTTGTATTTGAAGATGATTTTGTAATGCCTTTTCTTGATAAAGATATGTATTTAATTTGGAGTCGTAAAGGTTCTACTGATTATCAAAGATTACAATTAGTTAGTGATAAATTTGATTGGTATTATAAAGGTGTATGTCACGAATATTTAACACACGTTGAAAAAGAAGGTAATGTTCCAATATCAAAGGATGTAATGCCTAAAATGATGAATATACCTTATCCAGATGGTTCTAGATCATCTGATCCACATAAATATAGACGTGATGCTTTTATTTTTGAACAAGCTTTATTAGATGAACCTGATAATTCTAGATATATTTATTATACTGCCCAAAGTTATAGAGATTGTCAAGATTATGATAATGCCATTAAATATTATAAAAAACGTGTTGAAATTGCACCTAATTGTACTTCTGAGGAAACATATTATGCTCAATATCAAATTGCTTTATGTAAAATATGTAAGAATGAACCATTTGATAATTATGCTGTTGATTTATTAAAGGCATATAATATTAGACCAATTAGATTAGAAGCAGCTCACGTTTTTCTAAAATGTGCAAGAGCTAATAAATTATCATTAGTTGCTTTTCATACATTTAAACACGTATTAGAAAGACCTAAATTACATACAAATGATACTTCATTTTTAAATCCAGAAGTCTATGATTGGTCAATGTTAAATGAATTATCATTATGTGCAGTTGCTAGTGGTCAATATCATGATGCATTTGCTATTTTAGAAAGACTTAAAAAAGAAAATAAATATCCTCCTGAAATGTCCGAAATGATTAATAATAATATGAAAGTACTTGATAATATTATCAAGAGTGGTAATACAAATATAAAAATTCAAATGCCAGAAGAACAAATTCAAGTTAAACAAATTAAATAATTTTTTAAGGTCTAATATTACCTTGTACTAATGATCCAGAACGAACGGCACCTCCTCTATGTTTACGACGGGATGATCTTTTTGATTTTGATCTTTTTTGTAATTTAGATCTAGATTTCTTTTGTGTTCTAGATTTTTTTCTAGAACCTCCATTTTGAATTGTACACATACCAGCTCCACAAGTCATTTTAAAGTTTTATTTTATTGTTCATATAAGAAATTTTTTTAAACGAACATTTTATTTTTATCTTTGTATTAATTAAAAATAAAAATAAAATGTTCTGGGGTTTATTTAAAACCAAAAAATCAAAAAAACGTGCTTGCAAAGGTAAAACAAAGAAAACAGCTGTTAAAAAAGTTGTTAAAACACGTGCCAAAAAAGTAGTAGCTGTTAGAAAATTATCAAAGAAATCAGTTAAACGTGTTAATAAGAAAGTTAAAAGAGGAGGTGCATCAGACAAACACCGTAAATAAATTATTTCTTTTTAGGTAAAATTTTAAGACCTGGTTTTCTTACTTTTAATCTTTTTGTTCTTATAAAATCACATATTTGTTCTGCTTTTGATTGATCATTATTAAAATATGAGGTGAGACATTCTTTTAAAAATGTTAATGATATATTATTATACTGTATTTCTTCAAAATAACAAACACGACTATTTGGTAAATTTATTGCTGTTTTTTGCATATTATTTGATTTGATGTATGTTGTAAGCTGTTTTTCTAGATCTTCTTTTACAGTATTTATTTTATTAATTTGTTCTTTTAATTCGAGTGATTTAAGTTCATATGATATCCAAGCTTTAATTTTTTCAGAGAATTGATTTTCAGTTGATGCCATTTAATCAATAAAAGATATAAAAATAATAAAAAGCAAACATTATAAATTATTATAGATGTTCATTCAAGTGTTTTGAAATAATATCTAACATAATTTCACGTATTTTTTCTTTTTCTTGTAATGACTTATTATTATTATGAATAGCATATGAACATATAATTTTAGTGACGATGTATGGATCCATATCAGCTCCAGGTCGTCTATCTTCAATATATCCTTTTAATGAACTTACAAAACTTCTAGGTATTCTAATACTAGATCCTCTGTTAGCAATACCATATGTGAATTTATTATATGAACTTGTTTCATTTTTACCAGATAATCTTAATATATTATTTTCAGATCCAAATGTAGGAATATCAATTTCGTGACATAATGCCATTTGTCTAATAACTTCAGATGTTTTGTAAAGATTATAAAAAGGTTTTTCTGGATGAGGTTCTCTCATATCTAATGTACTAAAGTTAACGTGACATCCAGATCCATTCCATTTATCACTATTTAATATATCTGGTTTAGGTGTTAAAACAATATCCCATCCTATTTCTTCAGCACATCTAGTTAAAATAAATCTAGCAACTTGTAAATAATCAGCTGCAAGTATTCCTTCTTCACATATTTGTATTTCCATTTGTCCAGGTGCAACTTCATAATTATAACCTGTCACATTAATTGACCAATTACCAAGAATTCTAATCACATTATCTAAAAATCTACGACTATATTTATGAATAGATTTACCACCATTTCCACAATAATAATCTCCTTGTGGAGCGGTTTTTTCATCATTCCATACAATTGGTTTACCATCTTTAAATACAAAAAATTCTTGTTCAATACCAAATAATGGTTTTAATGCTTTAATATTTTCATCTTCGAAAAAATCTACAACAGATGCTCTAGTATTTGTTTTATGAGGAGTTCCATCTGCATTCATACATTCACAAAATACATAATAATAATTTGCATTAATATTATCAAAATCTTTTAATACTAAATAAGGTTTAATAAATACTTCTGAATTATGTCCGGTTGCTTGACCTGTTGAACTACCATCATAATTCCACATTTCTAAACAACAAGGAGATGGTTCAATACATGAAGAATCTATTTTAACCTTTGATCTAAAATTATTATTATTATCTAACCAAATGTATTCTAACTTATTTTTATACATTTTATATTATATTTTCTAAAAATAGTTAAGTCTTTAAGTTTTTTTTATTTAACTCCATATTCCAGTTGTTCTAAATAACATTATAAAAACTAATATTAAAAATAATAATATTAATAAGAAAAGAATTGTTGATGCCATTATATATGGATATAAACGTCCAATTAAATAATCAATTAATGGATCCATCAAATTAGATTGTATTTTATTCATATTTTCTTTTTTTTTTACTTCAATTATACATTTTTCTAATAATTCGTTTCCAATAGCTTCCCAACTTTCCATTTTATTTTTTTTCAAAGAAAATAAATGTGTTTATTTCATCGAATTTTTATAAAATAAATAATTAATAATTACAATGAATAATAAGTTATTTTCAGAGTATATAAAACAAAAAATATATTTACATCGGATTAAAACATATTCTGAACAACAAGAAATAATAAAAAATGAAGAACTCAATACAAAAGAAGAATTAAAAGAAAAAGAAAAACAGCAACAACAAAAAATAGAAAATTTCAGAAAATTACAAGAAACTAAAAAATATAAAAAACTTCAAGAAGAAAAAAAAAATCAAGAAGATGAAAGAATTAGAGAACAAGACAGAATTAAACAAATTCAATTATCTAGAGAAGTTGCAATAATTAAACAGATGAAAATGATTAAATTATATCAAGAAATGGGTAAATTTAAACAAACAGATAAAGAACCAAAAAAAATTATAGAAAAACAAATAAAATCAATTGAATCAGATAAAAAATCAATTGAATTAGATAAAAAATCAATTGAATTAGATAAAAAATCAATTGAATTAGATAAAAAATCAATTGAATTAGAAGAAAAAAAATTTGAATTAGAACAAAAAGATATAGAATTAGAAAATGCAAAATTAATACAACAAGAAATAGAAAATGAAAAAAAAAAATTTAAACAACAAGAAAATATTAATATAGATTTAGTTATAGATACAAATTTAATTCAATATAATTTAAATGAAGACAATATAGATACAAATTTAAATGATAATAATATAGATTTAGTTATAGATACAAATTTAATTCAATATAATCTAAATGAAGATAATATAGATAGAAATATAAATGACAACCATAAAAATATTAATTTAGATTTAATTGAATTAAATAATCTTATTAATGAACCAATAAATAAAGAAAATGAAAATAATAATAAAGATGAACTAGAAGTAGAAAAAGAAACATTTATTGAGAATCATAAAAATAATAAATATGAATATTTAAAAAATATGAATAATTCAGATTATATTAGAAATGTTCATATTGATATAATTAATCAAATAAAAATATTAAAAGATTATAATATCATAAATAAATATTTTGAGACTTTGAAAAAAATACATTCATTTACGAATGAACATTTAGGTTCAGATGAAGTTTATTTATTAGAGGGTTATATTGTGAAAAAAAAATGTAAAAATGATTGGTATGGTTCATTTTTATTTTGGAATGAAGTTAACGCATTACATAAGGTCAGTGAATATCCACATTTTCCATATTTATTATCATATGATTCTAAAAAATTAATTATATATATGACATATTGTGGTGAAAATTTATCATTTAAAAATGTTCCAAGTGATTTTAAAAATCAGTTAAATGAAATTAAAACAGTAATGCGTATTTTTAATATAAACTCTAATGATATGATTAAGAGAAATATTTGCTGTTTAGGTAATGAAATAAAAATAATAGATTTTGGATTATCTAGTAATATGTTTAATAATAATATTACAGATAGTATTAATAAATTGGAATCTTATATATTAGATTTATATAAATCTAGACAAAATAATAAATATATTAATAATATTGAATGTACACCATATTATAAATATTATCCAAATTGGGAAATTAAAATTAATATGTTTATTAAATTTTTAAATCAATTAAATCCATATAAAGCGAAAAAAACAAATACAGGAAAAACTAATACCAGTAATAATAAAATAAAACGTAAATAAGTTGCGTTTTATACATTAAAAAAAAATATCATAAAATCATAAATTTTTATGATGAGTAACAATTCTTTTTCTATTTGTGATTACCGAAAATTAAATTTTTCAAAATTAGAATATTCAATACCTAAGACAATACAAGGAGGAAATAAATCATCATTTGTTTATTATCGTGAAAGCCATAATAAAGTTAATGTATTATATATTAGAATACCTAAATTAATAACATCAACCGGATTTTCTAAAAAAAATAATGGTTATTTTATTGATCTAGAATTAGATTTAAATAACGAACATTCAGACTTTTATGATTTTTTAAACAAAATAGATCAAAATAATACATCAATCACTTTTCAAAATTCAGTTGAATGGTTTGGATCACAATTACCACAAGATTCTATTGATGAATATTATATTTCATCCATAAAATTAAATTCAGGAGGTAAGAATCCATCTTTTAAACTTAAAATACCAATGAGAGGTAATACTATTATACCACAAATTTATAATAATAATACAATTGTTGATCATAGTTATGTTTCACCTCAAGATCAAGTAGAATGTATTATATCATTATCTGAAGTAAGATTTTCTTCAGAAAAATTTTATCCAATATGGAATTTAATACAATTAAAAATTAATAAAAAAATAACTCAAGCACCATTAACCAATTTATTATATGAAGAATCTAAAGATATGATTGATAATGATAATGATGAACAAGAATTAATTAAATATAAAGAAATAAAATTAAAACAAGAAAAGGAAAGATTAAGATTAGAAGAAGAAGAAAGAAAAAGATTAGAAGAAGAAGAAAGACTTAGATTAGAAGAAGAAGAAAGACTTAGATTAGAAGAAGAAGAAAGATTAAGATTAGAAGAAGAAGAAAGATTAAGATTAGAAGAAGAAAGATTAAGATTAGAAGAAGAAAGATTAAGATTAGAAGAAGAAGAAAGATTAAGATTAGAAGAAGAAGAAAGATTAAGATTAGAAGAAGAAGAAAGAAAAAGATTAGAAGAAGAAGAAGAAAGATTAGAAGAAGAGGAAGAAGAAAGATTTGAAGAAGGAAATGAAGAAGGAAATGAAGAAGAATATAATGATGAATATTATGAAGAACAATATAGATTAGAAGAAGAAAGATTAAGATTAGAGGATGAAGAACAATATAGATTAGAAGAAGAAGAAAGATTAAGAATAGAAGAAGAAGAAAAAGAAGAAAGAAGAATAATGGATGAAGAAGAAAATAGAATAGAGAATGAATATAATTATATAGATGAAAATAATTTAGAAGAGGAAGATATAATTGATTCTAGATATGAAAAAATTAGAGATATATTAAGAATTGAGAAAGAAGAATTATTAAAAAAATTACAGGCTGAACAAGAAGAGAAAAATAAAATACAACAACTTTTAGAAAAACATAGATTAGAAAATGAAAAACTTCAAAAAAAGAAGAAAGAACACGATGAAAAAGAAAATTTAAAAAGAAAATTAGAAGAAGAAAGGTTAGAGAAGATTAGATTACAAAAAGAATTAGAAGAACAATTATTAGAAAAAGAAAGAATAATACAATTTGTTGAAGAAGAGGAAAAAAGACTTGAACAAGAAAGATTACGGGAGGATGAAAAATTAAAAAAAAAAATAGAAGAAGAAAGAATTATTCAAGAAGGACTTGAGAAAGAAAGAATAAAAAGAGAAAAAATAAAAAAACTAAAAGAAATGAAAGAAGAAGCCAGACGTATTAAAAAAGAAATGAATATTGCTACAGATGATGATAGTAGTAGTGAATATGAAGAAGAAAATAATAATAAAAAATATTATATGATAGATCCAGAGTATAGTGATTTACTTAATAATGTTCAAGATTTTGAAGAAGTAAATTTATAAATAAATTTAAAAATGTTTTTTTATAATAAGTACAAAATGTTAGGGTTAAGTTTAAATTTTAATACAATAATAATAATAATTCTAGGATATGTATTATATAATGTGATTATTAATAAAAAAAATAACCAAGATGTTGAAGGATTTGAAGTTAGACCACCTCCAGCTCCAGAAGATAAAGAAGATAAAAGATTTAAACCAGTATTAAATCAAAAAAATATTAAATCTTGTGGTAATGTTACAAAAGATTATTGTTTACCTTTAAAAATAAATGAAATACCGGATAATAAATATTCTGAATCAATAAATGGAGAGTATAATCTAAGAGGACATAATTTTTTAAATGCTGGATATCATACACAAATAAATAAAGTAGGAAATTATAAAGGAAATAAAAAAGTAGATATACGCCCGGAATTAATAAATCCACAATATGGTGTAACACCAACAACTCAAAGTATTATTAATATTGATTTTAAAAATGTAGAAGATGTACAACTATATTCACAAAATTATTCTGATATCTGGAAAAGATTAATTTAAATTAATTAAATCATGGGTTTTAAAATTAAAATAAAAATAATTTAATTTTTCATATAATTTTATATTTTTTTTTTCTGTGAATAAGTTAAAAAAATTTTTCTGTGTATTAAATATAAATAACAAGATATGTTCAATTTAAAAAGTGATCAATTAACTAAATTCTTAGTAATTATCGGAGTAGTGTTTATATTACTTCTTGTAATTAAAACTTATTACTTCAATGGCACTAAAACTGCTCACCCAACTGAATCATTTTATGATTATGATGCCAGTGCTCCAATTGCTTCTGAAGAAGAAGAGCAAGAAGAACAAGAAGGTTTTGAAAACCCATCTACACAACAACAATCAGGTCCCCAAGCTTCAGAACAATTAGGTATGAATGAAGTTCACCGTCCATTAAATGAAACCGGAGATGTTAGCAACCTTGGACAATTTTTACCAAGTGAATGCTACCCCAAAGATGTTCTTAGCTCAGTAGATCTTCTTCCTGGATCAGCTAACAGCACTTGGGCTCAAGTTGTACCAGCTGGTCAAGGTGCTCTCACTGATCAAAACTTCCTTACTGCTGGACACCATATTGGTATGAATACAGTTGGTAACTCACTCCGTAACTCAAGTCACGATCTCCGTAGTGAAATACCAAACCCACAAGCTCAAGTAAGTCCATGGAACCAAACTACAATTGGTCCAGATCTTATGCGTCGTCCTCTTGATGGTTGCTAAATATTATATTTAATATTTATTTATTTATTTTTCATTTATTTCTTTTTATGCTGTAAAAGATATTTTACATAATTTAAATATGTATGTTATTGCAATACCATCATACCAAAGGGTTGAATTATTAAAAAGAAAAACTCTTAAAACCCTGGCTGAATATAAAATACCTAGAACACGTATTTATATTTTTGTTGCTAGTCAAGAAGAAAAGGAAATATATAAAAATAAATTGGATCCAAATACTTATGGACATTTAATTATCGGAGAAAAAGGTCTTAAAAATCAAAGAAACTTTATATCCAGCTATTTTCCCAGTGGAAAAGAAATATTAAATCTAGATGATGATTTATCTGGTTTTAATATTATTAAAACACACGGGAAAACATTTAATAAAAAAGATAATTATCTTACCAAATTACCAGATCTAGATCTATTTATTAAGGAAGCTTTTAAAATTTTAAAACAAAATAAGGTTTACATATGGGGAATATATCCAATTAATAATGCTTATTTTATGACATCAAAAACTACATTTGATTTAAGATTAATAGTTGGACCTTGTTGGGGTAATATTAATCGTCACGATAAAGATTTAATATTAACTATTGATGAAAAAGAAGATGTTGAAAGAACTTTAAAATATTATGTTAAAGATCATAGTGTTGTTCGCTTTAATAACATATCAGTTGATACATCATATTATGTTAATCCTGGAGGAATGCAAGGATTAGGTAGGGATCGAAAGAAAGATGCACTTGAATCAGCTATTTATTTAAATCAGAAATATCCAGAATTAACACAATTACATTTAACTAAAAAATCAGGTGTAGCTGAAGTTAAATTAAAAGATAAAAAACTCATAATAAAATAAATGAGAAAGAATTTAAATGTACTTATACTTTTTAGTATGATTTATTTAATATTATTAATAATACCATTTAGCTATTTAGGATATGGTATCTGGGCTGTAATTCATTCAAAAAAAATATCAGATAATAAAAAATCAAATGCATTTTTATCAACTGGTATTATAACTATAATCATTGGATTATCTGTTCTTATTATAGAATTATGTTTGATATATACATTTAAAGATATATTAATGTCAATAAATATTTAGTTAAAAATTAAGATAAATGAATATTGTAAAATGAAAATATCAAGGTATTAATACTTTTACCATAAATTTTTCTTTTTTAATATTAAATAAAATGATTCCTAAATTTGAATGGAATATTACAACAAAGATAATTTTGATATTAATTCTTGTATTATTTTTATGTTGGTTATTAAATACAGGTATTGTTGAAAAATTTATTGATAATGATGGTTTAAAATGTCCAGATAGATTATACTATGATGGTAAAAAATATTATTTATTTAAAGTAAATGATCCAATAATAAAGGATGTAAATCCAATTATATATAATTCTTATGAAGAATATTTAGCTAATAAACCAGATGAGTGTAAACAATTAAATTTAACTAAACCTTTTACAAGAAAATTATCTATTAAAGATACTGAAGATAAAAGCTTACCTTATGAATGGGATTGTCAAAGAGAAACTGCTTCATATAATGCTAAAGAAATAGATTGTGTTAATAAAACATATAATATATTTACTGAAGATGAATGTAAATTATTTAATGAAATGCCACCTAAATATTATACAAATAATCAAATTGAAAGATGTAAAGTTAGAAAAACCATCGAAAATAATCCATCATTAACAAATAATAATTCTTATTCAAAAATAGAATATGCAGAAGAAGGTTTAGTTAGAGTTGGTGCTGATTAATTTTATTTTCTTTTTATTTTTTCTTATAATAATAATAAATTTATAATATGCAAATAAGTATAAAAAAAATAGTAGGGTCAAAAATTTTTTGGATCACATTATTATTATTATCTTTAGTACTAGTTATTCTATCTATTTTTTTATTAAATAAAAAAACATTAAAAGAAGGGTTTGAAGCTGTACCAAATGATAAGAGTCCATACAGATATTATATTTGGTATATTTCCCATAATAAATATACAGAAAATCCTGGTAATATTACTAATTTCACATATGATTCTCCAGATAATAGATTAGAAGTTGATCAAGTACGTTTTTATTCCAAATTGCCTGATAGTTCTGGAGTAGATGAAACAATTGGAGATATTGCAACATCAATGTACACCAACACTTCATCTTCATCAGGACCAATACAATATGATACTTCTGCAAATGTATTTAGCTCTTTACCAAACACAATTTATTCAGATATATATGGACCATCTCAATCATTTATGAGTGATAGCTCACCAAGACCAACTATTCAAGGAACACAAACTTTTATTCATGATAAACCAGGAGGATATATAATATTTGATTTTGGAGAAAACTATTATACAAAAGCTAGACCTCTTGGATTTAGTTGGTCACCAACAAATAATATTAATAGATCTCCTGCTATATGGGATTTATTGGTAACAAATAATATTACAGATTTTCCATCAAAAATAAATAATTTAATAAACATACATAGTAATACTACTGTACCAACTAATCCATCTCTCTCTACAGTTTATAATTTTTCATTTCCAACTGATTTACCCCAAATGCCAGCCCCACCACCACCATCCAGCGATACAAATACTTCACCTCCACCACCACCATCCAGCGATACAAATACTTCACCTCCACCACCACCACCATCCAGTGGTACAAATACTTCACCACCACCATCAAGTGGTACAAATACTTCACCTCCACCACCACCACCATCCAGTGGTACAAATACTTCACCACCGCCATCCAGTGGTACAAATACTTCACCTCCGCCATCCAGTGGTACAAATACTTCACCACCACCTGGTACAAATACTTCACCACCACCTGGTACAAATACTTCACCACCACCTGGTACAAATACTTCACCACC